>Ga0179591_1279066_pt1 | contig 26119 bp, 30 predicted proteins | sample CZOMad2_1_08_16f_FD_182891 | JGI IMG/M metagenome (GOLD analysis project Ga0179591, IMG submission 182891) | Vadose zone soil fungal communities from Angelo Coast Range Reserve, California, USA - CZOMad2_1_08_16fungal (PacBio error correction) | ecosystem: Environmental > Terrestrial > Soil >...
TCAATTTAGCTCCCAGGGGGGAGGCTTCAGGCTAGGATTTTTCTCTAGGGCACTGTAGAAGGGAAAAATTATTAAAGAAACTCGTGAGTGTGGGGGGTGCGAATTCATCAGGCAAAGGGAAGCAGGTCAGACTGGATCGTTACGAAACAGACCCCGAGCCGGAAGAGCCATTCATACGGGAACTGGGGATGGGGTTAAGGATAGATCTCAGAACTCGCTCCGTGCGGGGGGAAAAACACACCAATAAAAAGTTGGGGGAATGTCCAAACCCTGAGAGGGCGAGCGTAGAAAGCCAGGGAAGAGACGCTTCCGGAGAAGGGGGGAAAAAAAACCGGCGTTAACTGAGATCTTGTGATTAGAGAGGCGAACGCTAGTTGTTGGGGAAGGGGGAGGAGAAACGGAGGCTGGAGAAAAAAGTCGGCGGATAGAGGGAGCCCAAGGCTGTTGAGTAAGGAAAAGGGGGAGAGGATCTCAACCCGAACCATTGGAATTACTGTAAAAAGGAGGAGAAAGGGAAATGTAATAGGGATGTGAGGGGGAAATTCAGCTAAAAATCAGGCAAATGTTATAGATGGAGGAATGTCTAAATTCTTTATGTGAATGGAAGCACCGACAGCACTTCGAGGATCTATCAGGCTTACCCTCAAGAAACTCGTTCTTTCCGGGCTACGAAGAAGGAGGAAGGAGTAGCTACACGAAAATCCCCCGGGAGGTGATCAATACCGCCTGAGGGGCTGAAGTTAAAGGGGGGTTAGTGTGAGACGGGTCCTAAAGACGTGCATCGGGAGAACTGGAAGGAGCGTCGTGAACAAGAAAAAAACGGAGGGTCGGGAACGATACCGGACAATACACCGGGAAAGAAAGATCTAATCACAGGAAACCCTCAATTGTGCGCTCGGGAAGGGAAGGGTTCCGCGCGGACGACCTCCGGGCACCGAGTGAGGTTCTAGAAATAATGCAAGCGGGGAGAAAGGCACCTGGAGCACTCGGGGGAAAGACTGCCGAAGCGCCAATCCCGCGTCACGAAAGGTCAAAAGCTGTCCGGGGTCGGGGGGGCGACAACTTCTTAAAGATGTTCAAGGGAAAAGAAAAAGGAAGGAAAGGGGAGGGGAAGAGCGTCAAGTTTACTAAAAGGAACGACAACACCCAATAAGGAGGAAAAAAGAGGGCGGGACATAGTGCCGCAGGATGGGGCACGAAGGGAAAAACCGCTAGAGGAGAATCGGACTGGGGGAAGAAAGGAAAGGGCCGCGCCCGATTTTCTCCGAAACGGCACAGCGTAGGAAAGTTTCGGGACCGAAAGGTCTGGCGAGAAACAGTTGAAAAAAAATGGGTGCCGTCCAAGGGGGGGGGGGGGGAAACACCTGGGTGGCGCACGAACAGGGGAAAAAAAAAATCATCTTTGTGGGCACAGCTCAGGTATCAAGTTCCCAAGGAAGACCGCAAGGATAGTTTTGGGCACAAGGGAGTAGAAAGTGGCTGAGGGCTGCGGGAAGTGTCCATGGACGCTACCTCGCGACTCCACAAGACTTATCCGATCTCGAAGGGGAATAGTCTCTGACCTAGAAAAGAAGAGTAGAAAATAAAATGGCATACTCAGAATATTGGAGCAATCAGCCTGAAAGAAATCAGAATATCACGGCGGAGGGGGAAGGGTTCAGGGGCATGTGGAGGATAGAGAGGGTCGTCGCAGAACAGGTGCCGGTCGGGAAAAGGAACTAAAAAGTGAGAAAAGGGCGGGAAGGAGACAGAAGGTGCCGCTAGAACCAGAATAAGACAAGTTCGCCTGAAAGAAGGGGTCTTAAGGGGGTAAAAAGGGAACTTCAAGGGGAGGGGGGAAGAAGAAGCAGATTTAAAGGAAAGTTCAAAGTAGGGCGAATCGATGTCTCAGAAAAAATCCTTGACGCCATCTTTTCCGACATAAGCCCAAACTCTCTATGGGCGCCAATAAAAAGTAATCAGGACTTTAGCGGGCCGATGTACAGATCCATGCAAGCTCGGCTGGAATTCAAGCTACATTACTGAACTTTTTTGAGGAAAGAGACATTCCAACTGGGGCTTTCGCTAAGGGTAAACGATCAGAAGCACCAAAGAGGAACCGGACAAGATTCGAAAAGAGGGAAAAAGCCCTTACTTTTTCGAGTTTCCGAGAAAGCAAAAAGCCCCAGAGGAACTGTTCTTAACTCGACAAACAAAAAGAGCGACGAGTCGATCCTCAGGACTATAAAGAAAAACCACATAAATGAGGACCGTCGAGGAGGAACTGGATCACCCTTGATGGGGAACCACCCCGTAACATCGAAAACTCGCGGTCGCAAAGATGGGAGGACGAGAAAAAGCTACCTGTTTACACAAGGTGTCCACCGACCGTAGAAGGAAAAAAACCGTAGGCTGGAGAAGGGAGGGGCATAAAATAAAATCGGGCAAGAAGATCTGTCCAAGAGGTAAAGGGCAAAGGGAAAAAGACAACGTCACCTAAACTCAGAAAGCACCCAGGCCAAAAGGGGGTCCGCATGTCGCGACGCACAGGGAGCAAAATACACAAAGAAATCTGAGAGGGAGACACAAATAGGAGTTGGGCAGGGGACGAAGCTGACACATTCGCCCGCGTCGACGGGGGAGCGCTAAGAAGAGGGCCGGGGTTCATGAAAAGACGAAAAAACGATCGTAGTTAAAAATAGACGACCTTGAATCAGGATTCTTCCAACGAGGGTGAATAGAAAAGACCGTTCACGACGTCTCCTGAATAGGGGGGGGGGGGGACGGAAGAGTTCCCATAAAGGAGGGCAAGCCGATCGGGGGGAGGGGAAATGAAGCCTGCCCCATCTCGCAAGCAGGTTCTACGGGAGTAAAAGGGGATTCTTCCAACCCATAGGAAGAAGGTCGACGGAAGATCTCAGCCGGAGGGCAAGAAAAAATCTTGAATGGATACCGGGGGGGAAAGAGAGAACAGTAAAATGAAAGGGACAACACAGGGAAAAGGAGGTTCGAAAACATTTTCGACTTCCCCTAGCGGTTGGGAAATTAGAAGACCCGATCTGGGCGAAACTAAAGAAGGGGGTAAGCAAGGGCGTAAAGGGGGGGAGGACAAAGTCGAGGGGACAGGGGGGGGGCGTTCTAAGTCTAGGATCACCGGGCCACTCCCTACGCAGGCTAAAGAGTCGTGGAAGAGAAGAGAAAAGAGCGTGAAGGAGACCTCGGGGAAAAGGGACCGCCGGAAACCATCTAACTAAAAAGGGGGATATTGGAAGAGGAGGGGCTGGGGTCTTGGTTGGGGTAGAAGGGCAAAGGCGTTCGACGACCGAGGGGACAGAGGATGACGCCACCCCGAGAAGAGATCCTATGACCCATCGGGGAAAAAAAACTCGTCTGGAAACCAAAATCGACGAAGATCGACTGGGGAAAAAAAGAAGGGTGAAAACGTCGCGCATCACGGCACTAGGGAAAAAAACCGTAGAGATGGGCTAGCGTTGAGCCGACTAATCTCTCGAACAATCTTATTATTAATATGATTCGGGGGACTCAATCGAAGAGAACCTACGAACTGCTCCAAACCCGCCGTGATGCTCGAAAGTCCAAAAGAAGGTGTAAGTCTAGCAGGGAAGGGGGCAATCGGAGTTAACGAACTACGAAGGAAGAACTGACTCAAGGAACGATAGCTCTCGTCCGGGTTCCACCGAGGACGAGGTCTCGAACGCGGGAAGGCATCTCGTCTGACCGAAAAACTGATCAGAAAGCAGTCCGCTCTTCCTTTATGGCAGCGAGCGGGGGGTCAATCTTTCTTAGGAGAGAGATCGCCTTCAACGAGAATAGAAGGGTCCCAGATCGAGGAAATCAGACTCAAAGATCGGGGGGGTCAAAGAAGACTACCACGAGGGGGAATGACTCTCCTATCCATCTAGCGACGTAGGAGAGGTCGCGACGGGGGAAAAAACCAAAAAGGCAAATGGTCCGCTGAGGAAACTCTTCTCTGCCGGCAAAGGAGCAGAGTGCCTTCAGAGGGGGGACCTTAAGCAGCAGAGCAGCAAAACCCGAACGGAGGGGGCGTGTGAGAAAAAAGGACCCGCGCGGAAGGACCAAAGGGGTGTTACGGAGAAGGGATTCAGGAGAAAGGTTGCTCAAATTCATGAGGTTAGAAAAACTAGTTCTCGTAGGGGGAAAGGAGCCGGAGCCCCTGATATCTCGAAAAAGAGGGACTCTTAAGAACTGCTCTTCATTAGACGAGTAAATAAGCGCCATCGAAAAAATGTGGCCGAAGGGCTGAAGGCGCAGGGGGGGTGGCCTTATAATAATTCAGTCGTAGGTCACACATCGGCTACAGCAAAAGAACTCTGAAAAAAACTTTTGGCCTAAAAATGTTACCTAAAGAGAAGGATCACTCGCCAACTCAGAAAAGCGTTGGTTTAAAACTAGAGGAAAAGAGAATTGGAGTTAAAGGGAAATTTCGGGTAAAGACTGATTAAAAGGAGCACGCTTCCGGTCTTGGCTCTAGACGAGTGAGGAGGGGACTGGAAGATACCCGGCATCAAAAAGAGGCGATGGGGAATAAAATTCAAAAAACGAGGGAGGGACGATTCCCGGAGCAGCCGGAAAAAAGACGGGAAAGGGGCCCCCGGGTCCACAGGTAGCGAGTAGGGCCTCGGGGAACCGGGGGGCGGGTACGACCTTTAGGGGGTGGGATAATCGAAAAGGGGCTGCAATAGGACCGACGCCGAAGGGGGAGTCGGGGGGGCCAGGTGAGAAAAGGAAAAATAAGGAAAAAGAAGAGGGCGAGGTTTTGGGCGATTCACAAAGAGGTTTCTGGTGGCCGGAAGGAGAACACGAAAAAAAAAAGAAAGGGCAGAAGGAGGAGGGCCATCAGCCTGTGGGGGGGCGGTGTACCATTATCGGAAAGCGGCATTCGTGGCGGTTCGAAATAACCTTTGACGTCCTGAAAACGAGAGTTCCTCGAGCAAAAATCGGGGGTGGGTACACGCCCGAGAAACGGGACGTATGTAAGGTTCGGAGAACTGACAGAGGTGGGTGGGAGATTGTAGGAGTGACCCATCATTGGATCATCGGGAAGACTGATACATCGGTCGGAAAAATTCCCCCGATGGGGCCAAATGCGTCTGATTCAGCCATCCCCAGGGATTTCGTCTGTGAAATAGCGGCACAGAACTGCACCTCAATATGACGGGTCCTTAGACTCGTAACGGCGGGGAAGGGTTCCTCTAACTCGTAAAGGGCTCAAGTAGAGCTCAAGGACCTGGGCAAGGGGTCAAAGACAGCAAGGGCGGATAGATCATGCAGTCGAATAGAGAAAAAAACAATGCCACTCGGGAAGCTAAGGGAGCCGAAGAGAGAGTCAGGAATCAGGCGGGAGGGTCGTTCGCAGGCCTCGTATTGGGGGTGATGGAAAGATGGAAATCGGATCGTACGGTTGTATGAGGCATCTCTATGAGCAGTAGGTTTGTTACCGTAGGGACAGGAAGGATTTCAAGGAACCATCAAAAAAGAAGGAAAATCGGAAAAGGAAAGGAACCTCCTAAGTGGCTGTAAGAAGAGGGACCCTTGATGGACTACGCAGCCATTTCACAGAGTATTGGAGTTGGAGTCCACAAAAGGAGGTCAGTTCTCTGGGTCCTGCGAAATAGGCGGTGAAGCTGTCGTGACGCAGGGGCAGCAGCTGGGGACAGTGTGGTGAGAAACGGGCAGCGGGGGGAAAAAAGGGCCTCGAAATTCAGAAGATCTAGGAGGACTCAAGATGAGGTCATGTACTACGGGAAGAATAACCAAAAAAAAGAAAAAAATATAGTGGCCGGTCCACGAACTCCTAGTCAAGCGTATGAAAGAGGCGACGAGAGGGTCTGAAGGATTTATTTCCTCAGCTAATCAGAGACTGACAAAAGATGAGAAACGGGCGGACAAAACTTTCCTTAAAATAGAGTTCTGAGAGAAAGGATCGGTGGCCGGGCGAGATCTTAAGAGAATAGACGGGCAGGAATAGGTTGAAACTGTAGGGTAGGTTAGGAAGGCGCAAGACGGAGTGATTAGGGGCACTTGAAGAGGATTGTTCGGTCTTCGAAGGATGGCTGGGCATCCTAGGGCTGCAAGATGAAAAGACCACAAGGGCGCCATATCCCTTCTCCGAGTCGGGCATAAGATTCGCTAAAAGTACCAGGCTTCTACATGGTAAGGGAGTCGTTCGCAATCATCCGAGTAGCGAGAAACGAAATCGACGTTGGGTGGTTTGGGTGGGGGGGGGGGGGGGGGTGGGGTGGGGTTCGCTTAGAAGGGAAAAGCCGGCGGCGCCGATTGGGCAAAAGCCGAGGAGAAGCACGCAGTCTGTGGTGACAACCTTGAGGGGGGAAGGTTGCGTGGGGACAAGGGAATAAGATCAGGTGACCAAGGGAGGGACTAAGGAAGGTCCCTCGACGTTTAAAGAGAAGGAAGGGCCAAAAAAAGAGAGGGTGAAAGGGGCTGGAGCGTTCCGGTGTCAGAGAAAACTGGTCTTTTTCTATGAAGGGGGACGTTAAGAAACCAGAAAGCCTTGAAAGATATTTATCACAGACGAGTCGGAGCGTGGCAGGGGAACGATACAAAAAAAGCTCGAGACGAACCTCTAATTAAGGGGTTAAAGCTGCCATATGTACCCAAAATAAAAAGAAAGCAAGCGGCGCGTGGGGCAACGCAGCTGAGTTTAAGACGTAACTGGGGGATTCCGCATCGAAAAGGGACAGTGGCTCTTTACGGAGACTGAAAAAAACACCTACAGGTCAAAGAAAAGGAACTTCCACCGTGGGCTTGTCGTTGGAAAGTAATCTGTCCGGAGAACGGCCCACCGCACCTTCTGCAGGGAGACGCAACGAGATCGACAAAGTCGAATCAACAAGACGGCCCACCGCTCCGCAATCGGACGCCGCCTCGGACCGAGAAGAGGGCCCCACCACGTAAAACGAAAAGGCCCGCTCGCGGGAGGACAAAAAATGATATGGCGATACGAAAAAAAGTGTGGAAACCGTCACAGTACAAAAGAAAACAAGTCTCCGAGCTCAGTAGGGCAGGAGAACGCTCTGAAGGCGGCGCAAAGGTGGGATTGCCGAAAAAGACGCGCCAAACCGCGAACGGACACTGTGCCCGTAATGAGCGGAAGGAAAAACGATTCGCGAACTGAAAGTTCCGTCCAAAACAGGAGGGAGTGGTTCACACTCTGGAATTAGTTTGCGAGTGGACTCACGGGAGGGGCACCGCGTCGCCGGGCGCATAAGAGGTCAGGTCCGGGGAAAAAACGAAGATCTAGTCGAGAACGAACTATTAGGAGAAAGGGGGAGGTAGGGAAATTTACGAGGGAACCGGTGATCCTGAATAGTCAGTGGTACGAGCAAAAAGGGCGGCGACGCCAGGAAGATCGGAGTCTAAGAGAATGCGCATCTCGCCGGAGATTGCCTCTACAACCGGGGTGGGCTGCCAAAGCAGGGGGAGGGCCTGATCGGAGGACGCTGGCAGCAAAATAGGATCGATACCGTGAAGCGATGGATGCTAGGCCCAAGAGGAGCCGACGTTTCAAAGCTGAGCTCTGTTGTTAATTCCGAGGTCGACCGACTCAGGTAAAAAGGAGGGGATGCTCGCGAGATCGGGCGGGGATTAACTGCTATATAGACCTCAGAAAAAGATCTTACTTCGACTGAGAGCAGCACGCCAAGGGTCATGCGACAGCCGTAACCTTTCCCCGAAAATGGAAGATCAAGGGGATGTAGTCACGGCCAGGGAAGTCCATTTCGGGCGATTTAGAGGCGGGGGGAGTAAAAAAGAAAAAAACGGACCGGGCATTGAAGGTTCACACCTAGACTATTATGAGCCAGTCAAAGGAACGGTCCTGGCATCGAGAAATTAAAAGAGCGCTGACTGAAGAAGCCCTAAGAGGAAGAAGACTTAGTCCCAGATCTGTACCGGTCTCTGCTGCTCATTTCGCCGGAAGCTATATATGTGAGAAAAATTCATCTCATCTCTCTCAACACAAGGCGGGAGGGGGGAGGGGGGGAACAGAGTCGGCGACCAGCTGGAAAAGAGAGAGAGTCCCCGGAGAAAAGGGAGGGCCGGGGCCAGTTTGCGAGGACCTTTCCCCCGAGCATGTGGAGGAGGACATGGAAGGCGAGGCGAAGGAAGAAGAGCTGCAAGTTGGGGGCGGTCTCTATGGACCAAATTAAGAGAGTAGCCCCGTGAGTCATCCTAATTCTAGGAAGCGGCCATGAAGCTATTCCGCCCACATCCTCTCCACAGAAGGAATCTATGGCCGTGATTAAGCTCGGATTCGTCTTAGAGGAGTCTGTCTCCTTCACAGACTTCTGGGGATTTCCACGAGATCGGAAACGCTAAAAAAATGGCAGAGGTGAATCCGAGAAGGAAGAGAGGGAAAGAGCGAGTCTACAGATATGAAGACGAAAAGTCCAAAAAGCGGGAGCGGGTCGCCCAATCTCGGGTCATGAGTCGTCAAAAGGCTCTTAGAAAAGAGTCGTACTCTGGGTCGGCCTGTTCAGAAGAATAAGGGGGGATCTACGTGGCAACCAGGCCAGGCGGCGAAAACTGCGAAAAGAGATGGCGATTGGGGCACGCATTCAGGGGAAAAAAAGGGCGGGGCGCGGGGCGGTCGCCGACCGGGGGGTCGCACGACGCTGCGGCGTTTAGAGAATCGGGATGACTGCAGCATGAAAGGAAGGGAGGTAAGAAGAGCGTCCCATCTCTGTGGGAAATCCAGCGGGCCGTTTCAAAAGGGCGGGGTCAGCCGAGACTGGCGGAGGTACCAGCACCCTAAATAGCCAGTCCGCAGTCGCTCCTCGACGCGAAAGCCTGTGACTAGAGAGGGGAGAGCCGAGCGTTTTCACGTCACTATATCAGTGAATTGTGGCCGGCGACGGGGAGGGGAATAGGGGATGCGGACAATTAACGCCGCTTCCGGGCTTTTGCCTCAAGATAGGCGAGGGAGACTTCGCCTGAGGAAGATCGAGTCGGAGATTTAGGGCGGAGCCCGATGATGCACGCGGCGCCAGACTCCTACGAAATGGACGTTTACCCCCGGGGACACGTCTAGGTGCCCATCATAAGGAGAAACCGAATCTGGACCGGGCGGGTGGGGGGCGTTTTGGCAGATCGACTTGTTAATAACGGAGCTTCCCATCCAGAAAGACGAAGGCTGCGAGGGGCTGGGGGGGGAAGGGTTTTTCTTAAAAAAGAAGGGGTTCATCGAGAAGATCGACAAGGGTTCTTGATGTGAGGAGCCTTTTTCGGTGGCGGGGGATCAAAAGGGGCTGTCTGAAAAACACTATCCCGTGGAATCTCTGACTCATCTGGCGGGGAGAAGGGGGGGGGAGATCGTTTACCAAAGAAGACGCCACAGCGTGGGAAGGATTAGGGGATAACCCCAGCAAAAAAAGCCCCTTCACTTCAAGGAGGGCCGTCGCCTCCATAAGGATATTCATCTGATAGGGGAAGAAACGATGAACTTGAACTGATCGTACTTAGTTGAAGGAAGGGCGCGACTCCGGTTGTTGGGGGGTGACGGGGGCGTAGGGACTTCAAAATCGTACGGGATTCATCCTGGGAAGGAAAAAGATATGATCAGATACATCAGGCCAATGGCCTGGAAGATCGGCATCAGAGTCCTCGTCAAGCAAACCCGCACGGATTCGAAACTGGGGGGAGACGGCGACGCCCCCTTCACCTGATCGCAGGGTCCTTTGAGAAGGGTAAGCTGATCTCTCGAAACCGGGTACACCTGCTGGGGGAAACTATACCCTTTCCACGCCCAGAACCGGGATTAGGGCGCAATCGCGCTCTCGCCTGCCAATGGCACTTGGACGCCGGGGGACGGAAAAGACGAAGGAGTTAATCGACGAGGGAGAGAGGAAGCCGCGAGGATTCTAAATTTGTTGTTTGTCGAGGGAGCTTGGCATAGGAGAGACGGGAAGGGTGAGGGAGGCTGCTCTGAACGGGCGTCCCAGGGGTTCGGTCGCGGGACCGAGACGACCGTCCGGAGAAATGGGAAGGAGGGAAAGTAAACTCCTTGCGTTGGCTCTAAAGGGCTTTAAAGGTCTCGCAAGATCCGGAAACCTATTCTGGGTCGGGAGCCAGTCCGCGCGAAAAGCCTCTACCAGTCAATACGACTCAAGGGCCACCTCAAAAGGAGTCTTCAAGCAGGATTCCAACCAATTTAGAGCTGGTGGAGGGGGGGGCGAAAAACTCTGAGCGCTTACCGAGTTTCCGAGAAGCTAATCCGAGCGAGGGGATTTAAAATGAGAGGATGCAATTTGAACGTGGACATCCTCGAAGGGGGAAAGAGAAGAGAGATATGGACGTCTAACACCACCTCGGCAACGACCGGCCCCCTCAGCTGAGGGGGCTCGGCACGGAACATTTAAGCGCTAGAGTTTTAGAAGAAAAAAAACTGCAAAGTGCGGACGACTCGGAAGAGATGCAGATTCGACTCTGCGAGAGAAGAGATTATGTCTAGGCGGTTCGATCTCAGATCCGATTTCGCGAAATCCGAAGAAAAAGGACGCTTCTTCGCGAAGGATCAAGGACCGAAGGGGTGGGGGTCCGTGACTCGAGATCTGGAAATAGCAGCAGAAAATGGAAAACGGTTCGAAAAAAAAACGCGCCGTACAAAAGAAGATCCCTTCTCCGAGTGCTCCTGAAGATCGAAGACCAGATTCCCATCGGGTCGCAGAAACAAAGGAGAGCCATCGCGGCAGGGTCTCTTGGGATACCCCGATATTCGGCACGGATCCGGTCGTACGTCTCAGCGTCAGCCCTTTGGGCCGAAAACGCAAAAAGCGTTCGCCACCGAGGCTGGTCGGGGAACAGGAGAACTTCTCAATAGCAAAGGGGTACGATCATACCCTTTTCCTAAGTCAGGAGGACCCGGGGAAAGAACGCGCTCGAAGCTGCGGAAAAAAGAAGAAAGGGGCTGAAGGGTTGCCCGAAGGACAAGACAGGTTCCCGGGATCCATCTTGTGCTATCGAACGATGCCGGGGGTAGCCAGTCCCAGAATGGACCGGTGATGAGAGGGGAGAAAGACCGTACGCGTGCCGACTAAACCCTGAAAACAACTCCGGTAGGGGGAGCGCAGAGAACCTCTACATTACGAGAGGGAAGTTCATCGGGCCGATGTAAAAAAGATCGAATTTTGCGGCGCAGGGGGACATACCTTGGTATTGTAACTAAGAAGCCACGACTGGGTCGGGAACTAAGGGATCTCCAGCCTCTGGGGGGACCAGATGCGAAATGACTTCCAATAGAGGGAGGGGTCAAAACTTCTCGGTCACGGCCACCGCAAAGCTTGCAAAAGGGGCACAAAAGAATAAGAAAGAAAAATCGAAAATCTCCCGAGAAGCCCACCGAAACACATCGAAACCGCGTCTGGTACGGCCGGCAGAAAAAATGGATTCGCCCAAACCTGAGGGGTGGTGGGGGAGCTCCCGCCGCAAACCGGGATGATGAATGGGACGGCACGAAAGAAAAGTGTGTACACCTGGGGGTCCCCGTAACAAGGAAGCAAGGAGGACCTATCTTGGCTGGGGGAGGGGGTATCATCGGCAAACAGACGGGATCTACTAGAAGTGATGCCGGTAACTAAAAGTCTCCCATCACTCGTCCGGAAAACGCAAGATCTAGCGAAATGTCATCGGGGTAGGGACTCGAAACGGAGGGCCAAAGCACCGAATATCGTAATCTGAGTTGCCGGGGGGTCAGGGGGGGATTTACCCTGCTGGGGTTTTCGTTGGGGTGGGTGTTCCAAAGGAGTAAAAAAAAGGGTTATAGGGGCGAGCCTGGCTGTGGGGGCAATGTGCAGTTCCGGACGATTACAGGGAAGGGGGAGTCGTAAAGTCACGTCCATAAGAAAAAATAGTACGGCCCACGAGATGAGATTCCTTTCACGAAGAAATTGCAGGTGGTACTACTCTGAGAAGATTCGAGCCAGAACGCGTAGAGGAAACGGCTCCGGCATACCGCGAAAGCGACATCTAAGGGGGATTTCAACATAAACCTGAAAAAGTAGGAACGGCAGAGCCGGGTCCGGGGCAGGGCTGCGCAGCAGCACGAATTCAGGGCCGTTAACTGGATAACAGGCGAGGGAAACAGCCGCTACTTTTACGTCCGAGGTGGGAAAGGGACAGAACCCGATCGGGGAGGACCGGACGCTGACTTGCGGACAACAAAGATTGGCTCGCAGGGAAGAGGCGGCGAAGGGACTTCTTATCTTCAACCGCCAAAGCGAAAAGATCTTGACGTAATCTCCAAACGCCACGAGCGTGAACACCGCGTCCCAAGGGGAAGCCGAATCGACAGACCCCTATTAAGCAGCCAGATTCCTGAAGGGGCGATGGACGTCGTGTACGGATAAACGATGGCACATTTCCGGCGGGAAGACGCCGCGAAGAGGAGACCAACTGCCAAAGGAAAAAGGAAACCAGGGTTGGCATCTATAAATGGGGAACGCTAAAGGAAAGTGTCACCCTCTCCGAGGAGCGAAGATACTGAACGCGTCCCATCTCGGGGGGAAAGCATCACGCGGAAGGAAAGGGGCGCCGGGGGAAGCGTAGAGTGGGCGCGAGTAACCGACGCCGCATGAGGCACACAAAGTATGAGGATAAAAGAGTATAGGCAAGGCAACGAAACGCTCGCAGACGAAAGAAAGGAAGGTCCACTGCCATTCATCCGCGTTAAACGAGGGAAAAAAATAGGGGCCGCGTTCAGTTCGTGCTGCGACTCGCTGAGCCGAAGCATTTGAACGATGCCAGGAAATCGGCAAATGGGAAGGGCCGGAGGAATCCTCTTCAGGGGGGCGAGCTGCCATGTCAGCGAGTACACAACCCAAGGACAAGCGGCGGAAAAAAACAGGGCACTCGCGGCCGTGATCAAGGGAGCTTGTCGTTTCGGAGGACGGGGGTGCTGGGTCGTCCTCGCTCGGGCCTGTCGAGACACTAGATCGACGTCCGCACTGCGAAGCGGAAAAGAGTTTTGCTCGATCCGAAGAAATGTCGACCGAGGAGCGCCGGCATCTCTCGAAGGGGTCGGAGGAAAAGAAGCTGGCTCTTCGGTCGCCCAGATCTTCGCATGAAACTTGAACGTCAAAAAGGCTCGGGGCCGGTAAAAATTCCGGCGGCCGCGAGGTGGGGTGGGAAGTGGGCCTTTTTCTAGGAAAGGGAAGGTATGACCCTACTTCTTTGGACTGCTGTGAAAAGCTCGAGCGGGAACAAGGACTCGCGATGGGGCGGGGAGGTTCCTCGAGGCAAGTGAGGAAGGATAAGTTCTCGTTCGGGGGGTCCAAAGCCTGGAAGATGCTGCGTTGCTAGTGGGGGACGTACCAAAGGGATAGGCATGAGACTTCGGGAAAGAATCCAATCCATTGGCCTACGAAGGGCAAAGATGAGTTCCCGTGAGGAAAGGACGAAGACGACTCCGGGGGCCTTACCTGCTAGGCGAAAAGGAATCCTGATCCTTGGGAAGCATTTCGAGAGGAGAACCGCAAAAAGCGAAAGCCTTTAGGGGGGGGGCAACTCAAATAGATACTCGACTTTATTGTACGCGACCTGACTAGCAGAAAATCGATGCGGAAAGGGGGGCCTCGGAGGACGTGGTTAACGACTAGGGGAGGTAAGGAAACCTCCTTCTTTCCCTGAAGAGGGCGTTGAGGCCTTCGTGCGCGAGTTGAAGTGTCCCGACGGCGCCATCCAGAGGTAGAAAAGGGCTGATGGGTGGGGCACAGGGGGGAAAACCCCAACGGTCGCTAGGAAAAACAGGGACAAGCATCATCCCTTTGCGAAAACCGGAGAGCGGTAACGGGAAGGTTAAAGTTTTACGAACGGGGGTGCTTCAGTGAGGGGGTTCTCTAAAGGAAAGGCAATTCAGCGATGTGCGGCGGTTTTCTTCGGAAAGGCAGGGGGTCATATGGGGGGGGAGATCGACTGAAATTCTATCGATTGGGTTGAAGACAGCAAGGGCACGTGGGATCAGGACATAGTCTGGAATAAAAGACGTTCCATGGGTCGAGGCAGCGCCTTGGGTTTGAGAAAGACAGTAGCGAAATCCACCGGGGGGGGATGTTTTCAGTCTACAAAATCACAGTCCTGTGCAAAAAGAAAGCTCGCCGCCATCCGAGCGAGGCGGGGGGGTAACAGAGAACGGGAACGTATCGTACTTGTCAAAGGTTCAGGGCGGCAGTGACCGCGATTGGGGGGGGGCGGGGAGTATGGAAGTCCGACTCTTACTGCGCACGTCTGCTGGGGGATACCTCTTATTCGGGCATCCCCGGGGACACGGCGGGGGAATGGGATTAGACAGAGGAAGCGCATCGCCCCCGCAAACGGGGGGAGGTCCCGGCGGCAACGGGAAGAGGGCCCAGGCACAAACGCGGAGGGAACGGTTCCGCGTGAATCGTCTGAAGAGAGGGACTGTTCCGGTAAAAAAGCGTACTCAGAACCCTGCGATGCTGGATCCTAGAGGGAGAAATGGGCCCCGCCCCAGGGGGAAGCAACTGTGAAATACGCGAAGATTCGGCGAGACCTGCCATGCACAGTCGAGACGGAAAGCATGCCAGATGTCCATGAATCTCGGAGAGGAAAGCGCCGCCCTAAAGTTCTTCCTTTTGTCAAGACCGTGGGAATCGGATACTGGTGGGCCTAATCTTGGATCGAATTTCTCTTAAAAATTTTCGGTCGATAACCGGGAAAGGCCAGAACAAAAAGCCGCTAAGAAAAAAAAGGAAAGAGGACCTTCAAAACTCCTTGAGGTATGCGCAGGATGGGGGACGAGAGGACCTCCGTGCAAAGTCGGGGTCTTCGGGTCGGAATGCAGGTCGGGGGCAAAACTAACTCGACCGGCACTCGATTGAGAGAATAAACGCGCCGAATGCTTCTGGGCGCCGCCCAGGGCATGTTGCCGTTCGGAACAGGGAAACGCGCACGGACAGAAAGTGGGGACGAGACCTTCGAAAGGAGTGGGGAGGGACGTCTTTCAGGCGGGGGCAATGGCGCGTACAGACTCTAAAAACAACAACGCAAAGGAGAGATGGCCGTCGCACAAACAGGACTCTGCACGGCCGGGGGGAATCCTCGATCTGGCTCTAGTCAAGTCGGCACTGGGGGCATTTGGAAAAAAGCTAGAAAGTTTTAGGTACGACACAAGCTTAGACCGTGTTACGAAGCTAAAAAATCGGCGACGCGTTTACGGAGGGAAAACCTTGATCCGAGGGGGCCTAGGCGCGAACAGCGGATTCCCGTCGCTAAAAAAAGGGGGTCACTGATGAGGGGAGACGCGGAGATAATGTTCCCGATAAAAAGTCAAGGAGTAGTTTTTCAGTGGGACTCTACGAAAGGGACCTGAGAATCTGGGGATCCTTACTCGAAAAAAAATCGAACCTACACCCTCGCAAGTGCTCCGAAAACGCATACAGCGTGGCATCTTAAGGAGGACAGGTCAAAGAACATCAAAAGAAATCGCGCGCGGCTTCAAGGGAAGCAAAAAAAACCCGAGATTCGAAACCGGCTAAGGAGGCTACGTGCCGGAAAGCCGAGTTTAATGGCATTCGCAGCTTCACGAAAAAGGGACGCGATCTCGCACAGACAGGTGAACCTGGAGCGTCCCAGGGAGGAAGGCCTGCTACCAGCTTGAGACAGGAATAGTTAAACTCTCATGAACAGGTTCATAGGGCCCGGAAAAGAAGAACCGTTCCCGAAAAAAGAGGGGGTTCACAGGGCGTCGCCGATGCGTGGCAGCGGACCGTCAAGGGAGGGGGTGCGCCGCCTTAGCCGATTCCTCTTCATCACGGGCACCTGGGAGGGGTATACTAATTCCTAGGAATCAGACCGCCGCGCTTACATTGGCCGACCACACCAACAACAACCAAGAGAGATCAAAAAACAGCCGACTCATAAGGGGAAACGGTCATCGGCTATTAAAATAAGACGAAGATTCAAGGGCGAGTATGGCGGGACAGAAACTCGATTGAAGGGAGGACTGGTGGTTTTTCAGGAGGGGGGGAAATCGGGAGAACACTATCTGGTGCGGGCCGAGACTTTTAAAAACTCAGGCCCGTGCGAGAAGGAAAAGGCGCACCTTGCTGATGGTCGTGAAGACCTCGAAAAAAAGGGGCCACCCGCACCCCTAATTTGAGAAAAAAAGAGGAATAGGGGGGGGGCGAGTCGATCAGCGATGACGGAGGAAAGAAGAAGAACCACCGATCTCCTCACAGAGGGACCGCAGAGGAGGTCGAGAACGCCGGTCGAAACAGGCATCCACACGTAACAAAAGTCCTCTGCTAGCGTTCGCCACAAGGGGGTTATTGAAGAGCACTACGAGAAATTGGAACAGGGGAAAAGGGAATCCTCCAGTCGCGTCTGGGGAGTCGGCATCATAGGAAAGAAAGCGGGAAGTCTCGCCAGCCGGCGGTCTTGATTGAGGGAAACATTCCTCAGAAACTATCGAGCACGCCCGGGGGCGGAGTTCCGCAAAAGGCGGATTCGCATCGCAAAAGGTCGGCCACAACAAGCCGGATCTCGGGGTAGAGACGCTTTCCGGGCGGGCGAGGTGCCAAAACATCTTCACCTGCGTAAAAGCACTCGTCCGGACGAGAAGGAAAAACCGAGGTACCGACCGAAGCATTCTTCTCCGGGAACGACGTCGTCAGAAGCCATTCAAGTCGCCACTAAATGGACGCGATTCAGGTGTGACCTGAATTCAGGTGGGGGGGGGAAAAACAAAAACTATTAAAGAGAAGCGATCGGCGGGAATCACGCCGAACGAGGGAACCTCAGCTTTGCCTCGAAAACAGGGAAGGAGTCCCAACTCTCGGGGAGGGAAGGACTCGAACGGGCCGGGAACCTCAACGAAAAAGTCCGTGGTAAAAGACGATACAGTGGAGCATGAGAAACGAGGGACCCACTCGCGGGAACCGGGGAGGGGTCTAAATATGGTGAAGAAAAGGAACCATAGGAAAAGTACGCTAAACCTTGCAAAAAAGTAAGGGAGGATGCTCGTCGAGATCGAGGCTAAGTTCGGATCGAGGCACAAACCGCAAACTCTTACGGGACGTCGAGAGCAAGGGGCCACGCCGAGCGTGGAGGCGACCGGCAGGGGGGAACGTCCGAGCCATGTCCGATGAATCACGGCGACGGACCAGTCTAGGGCGCGTGGGTGGAATCGATGCCATGGCCGCGTTCGAAAATAGAAAAAGAGGATGAGCCCGGACCGGGGAAGGCTAAAGTCTTTTCATAGAAGAAATGCAAGGGGGGACGGCCGCCTCCGAGTCGCAGCTCCGGAATACTGCGGAAAGGACGGGGAAAGGAGCAGAGCAACTAGCACAACCGGACCTCGTAGATATGGGATCTCTAGAGGGGGGGGCCGAAAAAAATCTAGTCAGGAAAAAAACAACAGGGAGGAAAAGAGATAGGGCGCCGAAAAAAAGGAAAAGACGCTCGCCATCTCTAAAAGTCCTCGCCCGCCGTGAGGCGCAAAGGGTTCCCGGCGTTTAAAGAAGCGAAAAAGGAGAGGATCGAAGACGCTCTCGGGGGAAGCTACCCAGGAATCGGCGAAAGCTGTGCGGGGGGCAAAGCCATCCTCGTCGGGGGGACTTCGAGGCCATAGAGACGAACACTCGCTTCACTAGAAGGAGGCACTCGCTTCTTGAGGAAAGAGGGCGGCTCGTGTCTTCGGGCTGCCAAGGGGGAAGGACACGCTCTGCGTGCTGGCTAGCACGGCGTAAAAGGGACTCAGCGTTGCGGCGTTTTCTCGGGGAACAGAACTTCACGAGTCAAATCGTCACCGAGCATCTCTCGAGGGTCAAAATCGAGGACGTCTGGTAAAAGAACCAACTGAAGGGTCCCTTCGTAAACTGGGGATGAAGTCTGAAAGGCTAAACGGAGGAGGGGGGTCTCTTCCTCGCCTGTTCGATCAGAGGACGGATCTATCAAGAAGGGAGGGGGTCGACTTTAAAAGCCCGGGCGAGGCGGCGACACACTGAGAAAAGGGCGCCAAGGCGTGTCTAGTCTCAGCAATTCTGGGATGGCGGAGAGACTTTCGAGGGGGAAAAAAGAGTCGCGTCTGGGAGTTCAATCGGATACGATAACACTGCCATCGTCATGAGAAGTAAACGGAATCGCTGCGTGCTACAATGGGGGGGAGAAGACCAATTCGTCTGGGAGTAGAAAAAGGAAGAAGACTTCCTCGAAACGGAATCAATGGGAAAGCTCGCAGTAGAACTGCGAAGCGGGGGGCCGCTAAACGATCTAGGAGATAAAAGCTCCGAGAAAAGGAGGGGGTTCCGACTCACGAGAAGACGCGAAGGTTGTTTCCCTGTTTTGTCTCGATAAAAGACTGGAAACACGTTCGTCGGCGGTACATGCGGGGGACGGGGAGGAAGCGAAGAGTGCGAGTGAGAATTGAATCGTCCAGGCAATAAACACATAAAGGTGGGGGAAAGGCTAAAAAAGGATCGGACGAGCGAGGAAAAATTCGCACTCGAGTGACTGCGGATGGGGGGGACACCGTTTTGGGGTTTTTTAGGTAGCTTCCGTGCTCAGGCGAGCCCGAAGTGGCTGGGAGAAAGAGGGACGCGCCGTGTTGACGGTGGGGGGGGTCCGCAGCTACTGGGGGGGGGTCCAGCGTTCTGCGGCAGGATTCGAAAAAAAGGTGCGGAGCGCTTGGGGGGAGTATGGTCGATCGGAAGTTAGATCGGCGTCAATAGCGGGTTGCAAGAAGGGGGGATTGACGTTATCGACTGTAAAGACCAGAAAAGGGAAAAAATTGAGGTCGCATCGGGCCCGGTTGAGAAGTGGGGTGGGAACTCAGTTTCACCAGAAACTCAGACAAAGTAGGGTCGATTCGCGACCATAAAACAATCCGTCCAGGAAAAGAGCTTGACTCGCCGCATACGAGCGAATTTCGGGGGGGGGTACATCTTCAAGATGACGGGGATGGGTAGAGGTTCGGGAATGCGCACGCTCTGTTTTTGGGGTTGGATTGATGGTCCGGCCACTCGTAGAGCGGGAAACTGCTGAAGGGAGTCGGGCAGAAAAACAAAAACCGTTCCAAAGGCGGGAAGGAAGATGAAGGAAGGAATGCTACCCTGGTAGTCAGGCCCAAGCACGCGGGAGGGGAGGTCAGGCAGAGTCTACGGCAAGGCACCGGAATCACGGCGGAACTGGAAAAGGGTATAATCAGGAACGCGGGGCACCTGTGTCTAGATACTACCTGCTCACAAATGGGGAGAACCCGCCACAACCCAGACCGCAGGAAGTTTAACCAGATCGCGCTTGCCGAATCGGGGAGAACCTGCAAGGCAACGGGCAGAAACCCCCGAACGTCGGGTAGCGGAGAGTCTCGGGGCCGAATCTCGGGATGGGGAGAAAAGAGAAGAGGGATCGGCCAGGTGTTGAGTGGTCGAAAAGGAGTGCAAAGAGGAGCGACGGGGGGGGTTGACGGTCGCGGGGGGATCGGAAGGGCTCTCTTGGGCGCCCGGGTAAAAAGAGACAGGCCCAGACCGCCATGAGGAAGAAAAGGGGGGGAGGTAGAGTCTCAGAACCCGAACTTCGGTAATGCGCTCGTACAAAGGGGCCGCCTCGGGGAAGCAGTGCAACCGGGTCGAAAAATCCGGAAAAGGACATCGAGTCGCGCGCCCGCCTCGTAAATCACACTCGGGACAAGGGTCAAAAGAACCGCGACCTAATCCGCTTAGAAAGGAAAGACGTCGTCCGAAGTCTAGAGGGTTTAGCAAAAAAAAAAGAGAGCGCCTTAAGTAACCTCTTCGCGCCGAGCGAGATTGAACGTGCTTGCCGAGGCGTTCGAAGGGGGACGACTGAAATTCTCAACAACAAGAGGCAAAGATAGACCGTCGGGTCAAAACACCCGGGGAAAGCTCGCTCGGCTTCCGAATTCAGAGAACATTCCTGGGAGGGGGAGCATTTTCGAACGACATCATACGAAACTCGGTGCGAAACGTTTCAGGACAAGGGGGTGCGGAGAGCTTCGACTAAGGAAGAGTATGTGAAAAACTTGAGAGAGGGTCGCATCTGTTGCATTCCGGAGTTCGCGCGGGAAAAAGGCAGTCTGCGCGTAAGGATCAATTGGTCGCCAGAAAGAGCTGCCGCAAAGGAGGGGGGGAAAAATTAATTACGATCCATGGGTCAGGAAAGGCTGTCTGGGAAGGCCCTGGTCAGCGCGACCCGGGCTCAAAGCACTAAGGGGCAGAACTCTATTCCGTCGCTCCAGGGAAACAGCAGGAGTGAAAAAAAAAACCATCGTGGGGGCGGACGGAGGCAAGCATAAACTATAAAAATGAGGAGCTAATATCTACGGCGGAGCGGCGTCGTCATATTTTCAGGGGGATGCGAAGGGTTCAGAAAACGATCTTGTTCCGCACAACGGAGGGTCGGTGGAATGGCGGGGAATGGGAGGGATGCGGCCAGCATTTATCCAGGGCTACGGAATTGGAAAAATCTCTTTCACTATAGGACAATGGAAAGAAAAACTATGGTGCCGGGTGGTCCGCGGGAGCCGTTGCCTTTGACAGGGGTTCTAATGCCGCCCGATGCGGTGCACCCGAAGCCCAGGGGGATTACCGATCAACATTAAAGAACATCCGCCCAGAAAGACGTACGCGTGGAACTACAACCGTACAAACGAAGGTCGCCGCACTATACAGGGCCAGGGAAATCTGGCGGGCCCCTATCCTAAATTCGCTAGGAGACTGATTCACGCTGATGGAGAGGGGCAAATTTATTCGCGAACGAACAGTTGAGGAGGTCTCTACGGGTAAAAAGATAAGTCCCCACGGCGAAGGGGAACCTGCGAAATTACTGAGGGGGCCGGGGCTCGTCGTTTGAAGGGACGCTGGCGGGATCGTCCAAAACGCACAAAAGCTATCGCAAAAAAAAAGAATCGATCAGAGGAAGAATGCGATCGCCACGGACCGCCCACAAGACCGCACATCGCCTCAGCCGCTGGGGAGAGAACGCCGGCATAAACGTTATGAGGGGGGCCCGACACTTCCGTAGGAACACGAACCCCTTTTATTAATGCCGAGCAACGTGTGAGGGGTGTCACCGTGCACGGAAACCAATGTCTGCCTTCAAGGGAAGAATCGACTCGGCCTAGAAAAAGACAAAACGGCGTTATTTCGGCACTACGGGCGCCAGTCTCACCTAGGAAGAAAGGCCGGAATCGAGCACCAAATCAGGGAGAGAGAAAATGTCGAGGGCCAAAAGTCCAATAGAATACGTGATCGGCACACAAAGAGGGGAGGAGCGGGCGAAGTGGGCTCATAGAGAACATTCGGAACCGCTTGCGAAGCAGTATTTAGCCGAAGGTGCAAAAAAAAGCGACGAGTCCGTACGGAGGAATGCATCCCCAGAAAAACGAGAGGAGCATTCGTCTGCCATAGTATTCGAGGAGTTCAATCTCCGGATAAGGGGGGGAAGGGGGTAACTCGTCCCTCCCGAATGGGGAAGCCACGCCGAATCAGAGGAGAAGTGCTCCTTAAAGAACCGCGAACGCGAAGAGGGGGACTTGCCTCGAGAAACAGGGAATTCTTAAGACCCATCGCAATCCTGGGGAGAAGGGACGCTAGACTTTCGCAGCATCAACGAATGACAAAAAAGGATCGAAACCAGTCTATTCCTGGAAAGACTCAGAAACAGCCGTGCCGCCCGGGGGGGACATAACCATGATCCCTCTGGAGAAGCGACTCCTTCTAAGGAGAAACTTACTATAGATCAATAGAGGTCGGGGTTCCTCTGATATGAGCACACAAACCACGCCTCGGGACTCATGTGACTTCGATCTCTATTGGAGAGGGGGAAAGCAAGCGGTATTGAAGAACCGCCTACTTGAAGGAAGGCCATAGTACAATCCTCCGTAGTAAGGTCCGGAGGAAGAAGGCCGGTCGGGGGGCGTACTCTATTCCCAAAGTGAAGACCTCCGCTAGATGACTCAAGGGAAAAGGATCGCATTCCCTGGCAGAGAAATCACAAAGGAAAGGGGGGGCTAGGCCCGTCCAGCCCAGGAAGGGGGGGGGAACTCTGAACTCGGGACGTCTCGCAACACGGAGGGAATTGCGCCGGACCTCTATGGGGGAAAGAAACGGGGAAAAAAAAACGCGCATCTCGCAACAACAACATGAATAGATAGATGCTCCGGAAAAAAGCCAGAGCCGCCATTACGGAAGGTCTCGGCAAACAACGGCCTGCCGTGATTCGAAAAAGACGGGGGGAAAAGGGCCGCGCAGGGCGAGAGAGGGAGCTGACGGATATTCTGCCTACAGCTTGAGGCGAGAAAACAAGTAATCGTCGAGAGAGAAAGTCAGGTGAAGGGGGGACGTCCTCGTCGAGTGTGGAGGGATAAGGGCCATGGCAGGAAAAAACTGTTGACAGATACCGCCTCGCCACATGAAAAAAACTAGCGGCCGGGATTAAATCGGCGCGGGATGGCTGGAGGAGGGAATGATGTCGGGGAGTCACGAGAGCTTGCGAGAGGACACGGGCATCCCTCTCGTCGAGAGGGACGTGGAGGGGCTAAACGATCCGGAAGAAACTTCGACATCGCAGAAAATCGAAAGTCCGCACGCCGCCCGGCGTGGTCGCTCGGGTCACCAGATCTTCTCATGTTCTTCACCGGAAAGGGCCGAAAAATTCGTCGGAAAACGACAGATAAGTCAAGAAGGGGGGATTCTCTTCACTGTATCGATCAACTACTGAGAGGGATGCTCATGCCCTGCGAGAAATCGGAGCAAAATGAAAACGAGTGGCGCAAATTAACGGTTCCGGCGAAGCGGAGACGAGATGGAAAGTCGCGTCTGCATAGGACAGGCGAAGCGGCTCGATAAGGTATACTAATCGTAAAGGCAATCTTCAGGAGACGTCTTTCACGTCCATAGGGGCCGCGAATGGCCTCGGGTCCTTAGGAGGGCGTGCATCAACGGAGAAATGGGGGGGGGCGCGGACCTGCAAAGCTTCATGCTCGCCTGCACGAAAGGTCATTGAAAGGAAGAGGAGCAATAAACCAATGGCACAGGCTCCGAGATCCGCGACGTTAAAAGGGGGCCGTACCTGGGGGAGAGGAATCGGGGATGCGAAACTGGTAGCGCTCACGGAGGCTCTACGAGGTAGAAGGGGGGGGGCAAGCCGGAGTTCAAAAAACGGCAATCAAAGATCGCGGCTCGATTGAAGGGCCGAGGGGGGCCGAGAAGGGCTCCATCTACGAGTTAGGTGGGGGGGAACCAAAAACAGTCACACGGGCTACTTCGTCTAGGCCAGAAAAACTCAAATGGGCAAATGAGAGCGGATCGGCGTTTTAAGGGGGGGGGGGGCCTGAATAGTGGTTCTTGCCGGGTCTGTAGATCTACTAGACGTGGAACAGGTTCTCTGGATAACGGTTTTCCCTGTTTATAGGTGGAGTAGATAGAGGAATAGACTATCTCGGGTGTGCGATAAGAAAGGTGGATGGTGGTCGTTAACCCCGGGAAAACTGAAAAGACAAGCGTCGAAGGGATTTAGGGACATCGCCGGATCCTGGGAGGAGAAAATTTTTACAAATAGCTAAACGAGAAAACCTCGACGGGGGGAGGGGAGACCATACCACCTTTGAAGGATGCCACCTAAAGGTAAAGAGAAAAGCCTATCTTAAGGTGGACGGAGGTACATGAGAAGTAAGAACTGCTCGTCCTTGGAATTCGTCTAATCGACGTGGTGTGGTGTACAGGTGTCTAGTCTGCGTCCGCAGAAAGAAGGGATCTTTCTTATCCACGAGGGGGAATAAATCCCTTCCCGGCAGGGCCATCGTCATCGAATCAGGGCTCGCAACCCCAACGGGGTAAATAGGGCAACGTAAATCCGCAACCGTAGCGGAGCGGCGGGGGCGGGAAAGTCCTTCTTTTCTGAGGACGATCGGCAACCCGTGTACCTAGCACTCGACCTGGCTAAAACTGAGGGATAAGATCGCGAAAACCGTGTCCGGGAACGTAAACCCAGGCAACTGAAACAAAAGACGAGGCGGGAGGGAAATCAGACCACGGAAACGACGGCGACAAGGGGGAACGTAGCCTAGAGTTAGCTCATCCGAAAGCCTAGGGGGCGCAAGCGAGAACGCGATTGGGGGCTTCAAGGGGGAAACTACGTAACGCTGGCATCAGAGAACGGTATAAGGGACGGCTCTGATAGTGATATGTGCGCCGTCGGTCGCTACCGGAGAAACGAGGCCATAAATTAAGAGAAAGAATTATCGGAGAGGGCAAGACAGACTTGCGTTATGGGAAATGTGGAAAAGGGATCAACTTTCCGCAGAAGCCTCCGTGCAAATATGAGAGCGAATCTGGTTCCCATCGGGAGATCTCCCACCAGAAATAGGCACATTTCTCAACGCGATCAAGGAAAAGAAACGGAAGCGTCGGCCGCCGAAGCAGATTGGAATTTGCTCTTGTTAGGATAAAGTAGCGGGGGGGGAGAATTCAGTGGGACTAGATTTCTAGAAAATATCGATGGAGGGGAGGTTCAAGGATTCGTTTAATTGGACGAACAAAAGAAAGGAGATGAAAAGAGAAAAAAAGAGAGCAATTCAACCCGCGGAGCCGTCCCTCCTCAGAAACGAGGGAAAATCTCGGGGGGAAAATTAAGGCCTCTCTCAAGAGGTTGGGACGCCGAACGAAGAGGACTTGACGGTACAAAAATTGCCGTAAAGACGGAGAGGGCGGGGGGGGGAATTGGAGACTTGATCGATGTGCCGGGGAAAAAGGAACGCGACCGCGCATTACCTAGTTGAGCTAAGCCGAAAAAACTTTTGCACTAGCGGTCGAGCAATGGGAAAAAGAGCGTACTCAAGAGGGGGGGGCCGTGCTCAGCAGGTTCCTTCGCCGGCTGACCAATTGCAGTAGGGGGGTCTCGGGACTCCGCTCCGACACCTGAGACGAAACTTCTCACCGAACGCCCGAAAAAAAGAACAAGCGGATGCCTTCGTGTATGGGCGTCGACAAGACAAAGGCAGACGCCATCCGAGTACTCTTCTAAAAGAAAGAAGGGCTATACCTAATAGACTGGGTAAAGGCGCCGGACGGGCCGGCATGTGACATGACAGGTCGACGCAGGGATCTGGTTCTAAGAAAAGCAAAAACTTTCTGGGCCGGGTCGACAGGGGGAGCGATCAGAGAAACTTGAAAGCACAGGAAGAGATCAGGAACGTTGCACTGGGGGAGATACTCTAATGGAATGCTCCCAGAAGATGAAGGGCAAATTGAGTCTGACGAGGGCCGTCCTGGGACTATCCAGGGGGGCAACTCTGCCTTAGAAGAGCCTCTCTGCAGCCAAAGGTCCCGGGGTGAGAAGGCCTATGTAGAAAATAAAACGCTTGAGAAGTAAGAGGGGGACGAAAATCCGTAACAAAACAACAACATCTGAAGCATCGAAAACCCTCTAGGATCGATTCAGGGGAAAGTGGATCGTTCAAAGGAAAAGAGAAAAATCTCTGGGAAGGGGCGATGCTAGGGTGCATTACTTCAAATGTTGGTTATTGCGGGGGAGAAATCGAATAAGACGGTGGCCTCTTTCTCTAAAACTATCGCACAATACATCACTAGGGCAGAGGTACTGAGCACCGGGCTCGGTGGTTTCCGACTCTGTACCGATCACGGGGGGCCGCACACTGAGCCTGATGATCGCAAACGCGATCGACTCGTCGGATTTCAAATGAGAAAGATCGCCGAAACAAAGACTCCTCACATCGCCTCAGTCCGGAGTGGTCGAAGCCGGGACAAAAAGTCCAGGGGCGGCCCAACGTACAAAACTGAAAGAGCCAATCGCGGTTCGCCCACGGAGACGAGCACAGACGCGACCGTGACCGCGGGGTCCACCGTGAATCCGCCCAGGAGGTGTCGCAAAAATCGGCAACTCACCCGAGAAGCGCGGCCAGCCGATTAAGGAGACGGGAGGGGGAAGGGCTACACGCACTAAGTCGAAACCGACGGAAGAGGGGGACTGACCAGGGCGCATGAAATCGGCACAGCAGGGAAAATCAATTCAAATGAGGAGACGGCACCTTGAAGGGGGAGGCGTTGCTCCGATCGAAAAAAGGGAGTCGTCCGTATCCCGGAGAGCAATG
>Ga0179591_1298134_pt1 | contig 26111 bp, 37 predicted proteins | sample CZOMad2_1_08_16f_FD_182891 | JGI IMG/M metagenome (GOLD analysis project Ga0179591, IMG submission 182891) | Vadose zone soil fungal communities from Angelo Coast Range Reserve, California, USA - CZOMad2_1_08_16fungal (PacBio error correction) | ecosystem: Environmental > Terrestrial > Soil >...
CACGGGCCCTTTCTTCAAGTAGTACATGAAGAAATTGGAAAAGATCCTAAGGAAAGAAACTGCTGTGAGTGGACAACGGGAAGGAAAATATACTCTAGCTGTCTTGAAAGCCTGCACAGGAGGGTAAGAAACGCAATGGTCCTGTGCAACTGGAACATAAAAAAAGAACTGTTCACAAAGCGCGTGAAAAGGACGGTCAAATCACCACACCAACTGAACGTTGATTGACGTACTAGACCTGCAAAAGGGGAGCGGAATGAAAGGTAGCCAGACTTTCGGAAAGCACAGAGGCATTCTTGCCAGTCGCAGTCCACAGGGAAACACGGAAAGATAAGCCGGAAACTAAATTAGACCACCTTACGGAAAATTCAAAAGTAAAGCGGGGAAAAGTGTCCTTGAAAAGCCGAAAAGGGGGGGACTTCAGCAAAGAGAATAAGAACACTCCAACAGGCCCGAAAAAGCAGGTAAAAGGTGGGTTGGGGGGGACTAGAGTCACAGGTGGTCCCCTCAACCGGCACAGTGAAAAACTAACTATTCCCTCCGGGGAACGCTCGAAGGGGACCTAATTAAAGGGCGCCAGCTCTCAGATGCTTAAAGAAAGGGAAGGACCCCGCATAGTGAATTAATAACTACGAACACGGCTCTGAAGGACACCAAAAAAACATAAAGAATTAGAAGATTAGAAAAAGGATTTACCTCTAAGGGAATGAGGGGCGACATCCTCCCGGGCCTTTAGTTCCGTTGAATAAAAGGAATGCCGGGACTAGAAGGAACAGGTCATTTTTTTAGGAAGACAAAGGAGAAAAATGAGAGATAAAAACACAAAAAAGATAATGAGAAAGTCGATCGCTCAGGGGGGAGAGAAATTGGCCTAAAAATGGAAGGAAGAATGTGTCCCTACGTCGGGGGGAGAAAAAGGGAAAGAGGAGTAGGGGAGTAAATGAGCACACGAATTGGCAAGGTCGGGAACCTCCGGGGAGAAGAAAGGAGAGAAAGATTCTTATCAAAAAAAAAAACACCAAAAGGTGATGGAGGGGGGGGGTTTCGGGGCAGAAGAAGGGTCGAGGGAGGGGAAAAGGGGGAGCAGGTTCGAGTTCAACGATTTAAGAGAGATAGGAGGGATTTGTACTTGAATAAGGACATTAGAGGGGCGACAAAAATGGTCATGGGGTTAAGACGGCAAGTGGGTGTATATGGGACACTACGACTTGAGGAAATTTGGTCGTTTCTTTTGGGGGCCTGGGTGGGAGTGGCTGGTTGATGGAGGGGACTGCCTAAGCCCGTTGTAAACGGAAACCAGGATTTGATCTCCAGGATGGGAAGGCCGTTAAGTGGGAGACGAGTTATTTTCAGAATGGGTGGCGGATCGGGACTCTCGAAAATGTCTTAAGGAAATCAGGGGGCGGGGAGCCAGTACGGTTAGAACAAATGAAGCAGAACAGGAACCGTCTTGCAAGAAAGGGGTTTTCCTTGGGAGGAGGGAAACCTCGGCCGGTTTTGAAAAGCCTCTCGGAACAGGAGGAAGGCAATGTGCACAGGCCAATGTTGACAAAGTGAAAGAGACCCAGGATAAGGTGGCAGGGCAGAAAAGACCTCAGGGAAAAAAGTATAGTTACTGGGGAACAGGAAAAGACAGCAGAGCCAGCGAAGCTTTCCAATTCTTCATAGAAGTTGAAAAGAAGTGGGAAAACGTCATACCTCCGAGCAGATAAGAGTGTGAGTCCGGAAGGAGAAAGAAAAGCTAGGTAACCTAGAGTTTTGCAGAAAGAGGAAAAAGGGCAAACACACATATAGGTCATTGTCGTTGCATTAGGCAGCACTTCAGGGGGGAACTGGGTGAGATTAGCGTGGAAAGGTGATCTTTCAGCGGGGGCCGTGTTAATCCATCAAAGGGTATGTGTGAACTGAGGGGGAGCAACGAAGAAGATGTTGGGGGGAATTTGAAAAGAACGGGGGGGGAGAAAAAAGCAGGCCCTGAACGAAAGGCGGGTTGGGGGAAAGGGGGGGGGAGGGTGAAGGGAGGGCATTATCCTCCACAGGCGTGTGAGGGGGGGCGAAAGTTTATGGGGGGAAGGGGGGGGGGGGACAATGATAGGGGCGGTTTTCCTAGAAAAAAGGGGGGGAATTTGGTGCGGCCACTTAGGTTAGGGGGAAAAAGTAAGCGCTGTGAGCTGCTTCAGCAGAATGCCCGAGGGTGCAGGCGCGCTTTTCGCCGAGGGGGGATCGGGGGAACCAGGGAGGATCGAGCCGTCTTGGGCCCGACAAAAAGGGTGAGACTAAAAGACTGGTCAAGGGGGGGGGTGTGGAACTTTGCTTAAACGTGTTGTCCAAACCGGGAATGTTTTAAACGGGGAAAGGGATCGCCTGGGGGGCATAAAAAAGGGGCGCCGCTTGTGGGAGCAGTGGAGAAAAAAACGTACTAACCGAAAAAGAAATAAGCACCATAATTTTTTCAGGCTCAAACCATCGTCACCCGGGTTGATTCCATCAGGGATATACGGACGAAATGACCGATCAGGCCCTGCCTGGAAAGAAAGGTTTGAGAAAGATAGGCCCTCCTGATGAAAGAACGTCGGAAAACTACTTTCTGAAGAGGAGAAAAACCCTGTAAACAGAGAAGGGGGGCCACGCCTCGTCGAGCACAAAGAAGGGGGAGGAGACAAAATGCATGTAGTAGAGGAAATAAAAAAGGAATCGACACAAAAGGAGATCTTAAACGAGAGAGAGACGGTTCCGACGAGGAACAGGAGGCATGTGTCGAGAGACGAAAAATTTTTGGGGGGACGAGAGGGGAGGAGCAGGGGTTCCGGGTTTGCGAATTCCTCGACAGAGGGGGCAGTTAGAGAAGAGGAAAGATTTAGGGGAAAAAAGGAGGCACGAGGGACAGGATCGTCACAACTGATTTAAATCACAAGGGAGAACGAAGGGGGAGAGGAAATTGGGAGCTGGGGTCCGAAAATATTGACTGGATGGGGAGGAGAGTGGGGGGGGTTGGGGGGGGAGGAAACTGGGACGACAAACTTATTGTGAGAAAGAAATCAAGGGGTTCACTTGGAAAACATCCGGAGAACAAGCATCTGTCAAAAAAAGAAAAACACTTTTGTACCGTCGTTGATGCGACAACGTGTTTTCCTTGAACCAGGCGGCGCGGACTAAGGCAAGAGGCAATCGGAGGCCAACCATCTAGGAGGAAGACCGGGCCGCGCGACTTTTACCAAAAAGCCCCCGAAAAGTACCTGATCAAACAAAAAACCGCGATCCAGTCTCTCTCCCGTCCCCAAAGACGTGCCGGAAGAAAGAACGTGCATGTGGAGGAGAGGAACGGGTCCGCCAAAAAGAGGGACAAAAAAAGTGTCTTCCAGCTTCCATGCGACTTTGAAAACCGAAGGCAACCAGTAGTAGGAAAGAAAATTATAAACTTTGATCAGGGGGATCAAAGGGAGGTATCCACTACTGCACCGTGGCCACTGAGGGAAAAACAAAAGGGCGAAAAAACTTGAATAGAGCCTGCCCGCAAGGCAAGCAGAGGGGGAGTGAGAACAAATCGAGGTTAATAGGCCAGGGTTAGGGGGGGGAAAAAAAAAGTGAGAAGGGGAGCTCTTGAAGATTCAGGAACGCGTCTGCAAAAAAATTTGGGCTGAACGCATTGAGAAGCGGGGGGGGCTCTCCTGTTCTTTGTGGCCCGGGAGGGAGAGCGTAAGGAGAGCTTCGTTTGCCTACCGGCGGGAATGCAATCACGAAGTTGGAATGTGGCCAAGGGGGGGAAACCTTCAAAAAGTTCCATACGAGGAGTAAAGGGGCCGCTGGGGTCCACCTAACAAAAACTGGGGGCCTTGCGGTAGGGAAGGGAGTCTTCTCCGGCTTCACAGGAGTACCAGTGAAAAGGGGAACTCCGCACATCGGGATTTCGGAAGAACGTCGTAGAAATCTCCACTCGGTCGCATAAGGTAATCCCTCTTAAACCCGGAAAGAGTTCAACATAACGAGGAAGCAGTGCACGAAGAAAAGTGCTCAGCCCACCGAGCAAGAGAAAAATCAAAGAAAAACCAGCAAACCCCCAGCTAGAAAAGGTTTAATTTTTTAGAAATTCAGCACCCGAAAGCACCTTGTCAGGCCTAAGCGATGTCAGCGAGAAGAGGATTTCAAACATTCAAGTGCAAAACCAAGCTAGAGAAGATCACGGACCAAAGGTAGCGGAAAAGGAAGCATTTACGGCAAGAAAAAACCGGGAATGGCAGGGGGGGGGGGGACCCTCCTCAAAGAAAGGCGCGAGGGTACGGATACGGTAGGGGGTGCTAAGGAACCTCCCTCCTTAGTTCAATTCTTAGGCAAGGGAAGGGAGTGAAATACTATAAGGGAAATGTTGAGGGACGACCCCGTAAGGAATTAGAGATCTAAAACAACACCTTATATTACGAAAGGAGGAGAGAGAGCTCAGTCCGAGAACGGGAGGTCCGAACAATGACAGGAATAGGATGTGGGAACGATAGGACATTGCAGGAAGGGGGAAAAAAAGAAGGGGGGAGGAGTTGCCTTCCTTCACACTAATTCCAGTCGCGCAAGGGACGATAATCAGAGAGAAATCTATCTTTACTTGGGCAGGAGAGAGGGTGGGTAGAGGTTGAGGTCAGGAATGCGCGGGTAGATTGGCCATAAAAAAAGGGGGGAAGGGTAGGAGATAATCTTTATTCACAATGAAGATGAATTCAAAAACCCGAGGCAGAGGAGGTAGGAAACGACGGGAGAATGTTGGGAAGGGGACAATGATACTCTTCTTTAATGAAATTTGGGAAGAGGAGGGGCATTGCCTGGTGGGGTAATTGGCTTGGTGATAGCGGCGAAGAAAAAAAATTGCAAGGCTCAATTCTTACATCACGCGGAGGGGGAATTGGAAGACGGGGACAGGTGGAAGTCCGAGGTGGTGTTAAGAAGTGATTGTCTAGGAGAGGGGGACGACTCGAAGGCTTCCTAACATGTGCAAAAAAGAAAAGGGAGAATGTCAAGAAAAGGAAAGGAGCCGTATTAAATCAAGGAGGGGGGGGAAAAACCTGTGTCAGTTTACCCGCGACCTGAAAAAGGAACAAAGTTAAAAAAAGGGGACGGGGGAACATCAGGCTGAAGTGCAGGGCATACATTAAAAAGCGTTTGATTGACATTCCGGCAGGTGGAAAACATCAGACTGCATCCGGACAGAAAGAGTGACGAAACCGACTCTTTGACGAGAAAGCAGACGAGCCAGCTTAGGGAGGTACAGGCTGTTCAAAATTGAAGGAAGGGACCCAACGTGGTCATACAAAAAGATAATAGGAAAAAGCGACCTTCTAAACTGGAGGAGCATGAACCTCGGGAGGGGAATCGGCTCAGTTATAAGCTATTTCAGTGCAGGGGAAGTCGCAAAAGTTCAAGGGGAAGTTTGGGTGATACTGAGCAGTGGGAAGGGGGAACTAGAGTCTCGAAAAAGCGGTTGGTAGCATACAGGGAGTCAGAACTGTTGAAGCGAAACGTACCAAACCATCTTTTGACGGGGAACACACGGGAACCAGTGCAAGGAAATGCTAGAAATTTGAACTGGATTTTGGCTAAGGGGAGAGTAAAGCAAAAAACAACAGGCACGTTTTATTTGAGTAAGCAAGGGGAGGTGTTGCGTGGGGGCGGGGGGAAGACGGGTATCAGCTTTTCTTTGTTCAATAGCGGAGTTGGAGGCCGCTTCTTTTATGGAAAAGTTGAGTCATGGGAAATGCTGTCAAAAAGCAGACTGGTGGGACTCAAATAGGAAGGAGGTTCAGGAGCTTCATGGATTCAAAAGAGGAGCACTTGGGGGAAAGAAACATGATCCATAAGACGTCCCTTGGGGTGGGGGGATGTGTCTGGGAAATTTTGGGATCCCTGGAGGGGAAACCTGGGGGAAAAAAAGTGAGAGGACTAATTTCTCAATGGGTCGCAAAGGGGAGGTTAATAAACAAGTTGAGCGAACAGCAACTTTCAATAATGCAATTGTAAAAAAGGGGGGTTCATCCAATCTAAAAAAATTCGCCTCTGGATTTCAATAAGGTGGTTGAGTAGGTAGAGAAAACTCTGAACGGCCGGTATCTCACGTAATATCCTCACAAAGGTCAAGGAAACTCGTGAAATATGGCGCGGGCCAGATGGTCAGCAAAACCTTTAATGGGGGGCCGTTGGGACACCCTATCGTAAAACCAAGGTGCGGGGAGTATACTGACTAATAATTCGCTGGAAAAAGAAACAGGACGTGAAGCGAGAACGCAACACAACAGGAAGGAGGGGGGAAAAAGAGATCCTTTATGTTTTCAAAGCTTACAGGGGGGGGCAAACAGTGTGTCTACGCCGACAATTTGGGGGGCTTAGAGAGGATTGGCCACGGATTGGGGAGGTTTTTAAAAAAAAAGGAGGGGGCCGACGGTATCAGAAATTGGAATCTAAGGCGGGGATATATTCGGAAGGAGAGAAAGAAGGGAAGAATCGGAAGGGGGAGAAGAAAAAAAAGGAAAGGAAAGCAGATTCGAAGAGGGGTAGAGGACAATTTTGGACAGAGGGGGGTTGCAAAATTTGCGGGATGTATCTAAAAAGGGGGGGGGGATTCAATCTCACCCGGGCGCACTTTTATTCTCTTCGGCGCAATGTTGCAAAGGTGGGTGGGGGGGGGTGGTGGGGGTGGGGGTGGTTGTTGGTGGGGGGATTTGGGGGTTGGGGGGGGGGGGGGGGAAAAGGTGGTGGGGTTTAGGGGGGGGGGGGGTTGGTTGGGGAAAACCGGATAACATTCTTTCCGAAAAGGAACACAATGGTGATTCTTGAAACTGGGGGAATGTCACCCACTACGACCTATCCTACCAGGAAGAAGAACAGGGACGGCAGGGGAAAGGAACACAAAAAATCTGCAGCTTGCAAAGGCGATATGAAACGCTTAAAAAACGGGTGGGACATAACTCCTTTCAAAGAAGAAAGGAGGAAACCGTAGTCAAAAAAAAGCCAAAGACTTATCTCAAAAGAACCACAGGACACGGCCAAGGAACTCAACTGAAGGTTCGGATAAAAACGTCCAGAAATCAATACAAAAGAAAAAAAGCTGGTCAAGGCAAGCAGGGACTTCTCTCGGTCCAGAAAACTGAAAAAGCCACCGCGTCCTTGGGGGGCGGCTAGAAACCAGTGAAACTGTATAAGGACAAAGGGGTCTAACAAAGTACACAGGTAAAACATCGAAAAATAAAACTCTACCCATTGAAAAAAACGGCCAAGGGAACGAATGGTGCAGGAACGTAAGAGAGGTTAATCCATGAGGGGAAGGGGAGCCTAACGAGAGTGGAGGAGACCTCTTAATGGAAACTTCCCGGAATGCGGAATTATGGAAACAACGCATGGCCAGAAGGACTGGGATCAGAGGAACGGGATTTGGGAAGAGTTACGAAGCAAAGAGAGTCTAAGAGCTTAGTAGTCCCTCACCGTCGGGTAATGTACAAACTTGGGATTTTAAAATGAACAACACGCCGCCTTAGAATCGCGGCTTTAAAAAGGACGCAGGGGGGGTTGGGGAATACTTGAAACATCTAAATTTCTTGCTAACCTTCCGTGGGTGGCTAAAAGAAGGAATGAAGGGGCAATTGACTTGCGACAGCAAAAAAAATATGCGCATAAGCCCGTGAGGAGAGTCCGGGGGAAGAAACTAACAGGATTGAAACAGCCTCCACCTGAGACGTCCGACCTCAAGGGGGGAACCGCCTGAACGCGCAAGAAACGTGCTTCGGTCCGCCTCTCGATAACACTCCAGCACACAAAAGCCCGCCCCCCTAGCCAAGTTTATTTGAAATATTAAGGGGAAGGGTTGACAAAAAGCTCCTTCGGAAATGGACAGAGGGACACAGAATGTCCAACAGGTATGAAATTGAATCCAGCTAATATATAAATTGAAAAAGGGAGGGAGGGGGGGGACCGGAACATTGAGAAAGAGAGCGAAAATCTTCCACACCATCCGGATACGATTCTCGCGGGAAAGTGAGGGAGAATTTCCGCAGGAAGCATAAAAGAGGGGCTGAGCATGCCGAGAGGAAACAGAACTATTCCTGTCATTTGTTTAAGCCACAGGGGGGGAAGAGGAAGGAGCGGAAGAAAAACACAAGGATTGTGAAAATATAGAGAGCTCATGGGTAGTGGCCAAATTACAATAAATAGGAGTTCAATCGGCATTGAAAACAGAAAAGAAGGGACAGGCTTCCTTGACAAAAAGGCGAGCACGAAAGGAGAACCAATCGGAGGGGAATGGGGGGTTTACGGGCCAGAGCATTTGTCGAGGTGCCGGAAGAGCACGGGGCTCTTTCACGGGAAGGGGATAAAGGAGATGGGAATAAAGTGGGCAAAAAAAGTGATGCGGAAAAGGTCAGAAACTCGGGAAGACTTATAAGACGGGAGAAAGGGGGGGGAAAAATAAAATGACTGACGGAGAAATACAATTTAGGGCGGGGGAGGGTGGTTTGGGGATAGGGAGCGTGACTGCCAAAAGGGGGACCGGGCAAAACGGGGGGGTGCTCCATCTGAGGTGAAAGTAGTGAAGTGTGATGCAGAGAATTGGAACTATTGGAGTGGGTGCGAAATGAGGAAGAAAACCGACTGGAGGGCGCAGTCCGGGATACAGTATTAAAAGCCTACCAGAATGCTCCTTCTCAATATGAAGGTTGGAGGGGGATAGTGGCACGGCACTTGTAAAAATGAAGATTAAAAGAGGGGAAGGCACCTTGCCCATTGGGACGTGCCAATACATACGGGACATGGAAAAAAAGAATCGGACGTTAGGTTACTACACGGCCCATGTAAAAAAGCTCAGGGAAACAAGAAGGGGCTGCAAGGCAACAAGGGGAAATTTTGGCCGAGGACTACAGAAGAGGCAGCATTCTAGTAGGATTCAAGAAACGGTCGATGATGAAATCTCTTTAAGCGGACCTTTCCAAAAAAGAGGGGTTCATGGCTTTTAAGAAATCTTCAATGTGTCAGGGTGATAGATCCTTTTGAAAAAAGGGAAATCTTGGAAACGAAAGTTGAATAATATAAAAGTATTGAAAGGGGGGAGGCGAGAGAATGTGAAAATCTTTTGAAACGAAACTGTTGACGAAGAACAGGCTCTGCTTACACTATGTGGGCGGGTTGAAACTTATTTTTTGGGAAAAAATGTGAGGGGTCTATATTCAAACGGCAAGGGGGTAGGGGGGAAAAACCGAGTGTGGGGAAGGAAAAATACGATTCCCGCTTCGTCCTTACGGGGAAGGTTACAAAGGTATGGGAAAAGTTCGCAGGCGGTGAGCAGAATCAAGAACGCAGGGGTGTGGCAGCAGCTGCTCTTTTTCGGAAGCCGGAAGGGGAGGCTCATATAGAGGGGTGGACAACGACCACCATAAGAAGAAAAAAAGGGGGGGGGGACGTCTGGAACGAATGGGGGTGGAAAACTTAGTGTTTTTAACATGGGGAACGCCGAAGTTCCAGGGAAACGGGGGCGGAAAGTGAATCAAAAAAAAAGTAGCAAGCACGCAAAGTGAATAAGACACAGGTATTGGGGGAAAAATCACTGGGGAACCAGCTCGGGAAATAGATACATGTCTTGTGGGGGAAGTATCGGCCCTTATGAGAAAAATGCAGAGGACGGTATCTAAGTGGACGATAGGGCTAAGACGCCTTATAGGAAGTTCTCTATATGGCGGGAACTAAGCTCAACCTTAAAACCGGTGGGCCCTCGAGAGAAAGATAGTCGTGAGACAAACCTTAAGCAAGGGAGCGCAACTAAAATGATCTCAAAAAAAACAACGGGTTCCCGAGAAAGAAAGAGTCCGGTTATCGAATATGTCAGAGTTTCGTACACAAGCATCAATGGGTGGGGCACTATTAATTTCAACAGGCTTGTTGCCATTTTTTCGCATCGGCCCTAATAATTGGCAAATTAAGGGGACTCACCGGAAGCATGGGAGAAAACTTGAGGCCCGTGCAAGGGACAATATCGGGAATGAGCAAGAGTCAAAGGATTGAGTCAAATGGGGGTCGCCGATTGTAGATTTGAGTAAAATGGAATGGAGGAGTGTCCGGGCTGCTTGTCAAAAGGGTTTTGGTTAAAACACCGCTCGGAACCGGGACGATTTTGGGAATGAATTCATGAAACATTGGCCCAAGTGGTTTACAAACCTCCAGTATCACCCATTCGAAATTCACAAGGCGTGACTAAAACTGTCAACCCCACCGCTAAAAATAGAAGAACTGACACTCCGGAAACGAGAGATGCCGGCGAGACAACAAAAAAAGCTCATTCTGCTGGAAGGGTGATACAAGCTCTAACTGGCCCATACGCTGTATGAAACCCACGTAAGCCCAAAAAAAGATAGGAAGCCCTTCCCCACATCCAAGTGCCGGTCCAGAAAAAAAAGAAAAAAAAAAGTAAAGGGGGACTGATAGACCGAAAAAACCGTGAAAAAACAGTTCAACAGAAAAGTCGCAGCGGACGCTTCTCTCTTCAGGGAAAAACAGCTTGACCGCACACCGGGAAAAGCAAAAAAAAAGTTAAATAAAAAAGTTTATCTGGAAGCAAGGGGAAAAGGACACCGGTGCCAAAAGATACAAGTCAACACAACGTAAAATTGGAAAACCACTGCCTCAATAAAAAAATCGGGGGGGGGGGGCATGAGAAAAAGCGTATCGAGGGTTAGCCGGCCGTTTGGGCGGAGCGAGCAGTGGATAAAGACTACCTCGGCGGGGGAAAGAAACCGTGTCATTGGGGTCGCCTAGGAATGGAGGGGGCCAGAGCCTGCTTGCTCTTAATTGACTGGGGGGAAAGAAGGCCGTGGATAGAAGCGATGGGCGTTCTGCCTCCCTATAGGGATGGGCAGACAAAAAATGGGGGGTGCAAAGGGGGCACAACTGACCTTACTCTTGACCAGCAGCCTCACGAGGGTACAATACTGAACACAACGGCAAGCGTGCTTTAAAACTGAACTGGATACTTCTGAAGGGAGCAACAGTTTGGCCCCGCACATCAAGGTCATAAAACGTCTAGAGCCCGATCCAACGAGGACAAGTAAAAGGAACATGAACTAGGGAGCCACCTGAAAGAACTGAAATCAACGGGACAACCTGGGGGGGGGGGATGAACGCAACAGACTGAGGGAACTAACGCTCCGAAATAACATCCAATCCCACAAGGGGCAACGCGCCCCGCTAGCCAATTGGTATTTTATCAAGTTGGGTCAACTAGAACCGTCTCGATTCGAAGAGATATAGGAATCGAGTCCAGGTCAAAATTAGAAAGGGGTCCAGCTCTCTATATATCCACCCGAAGCAGTGGAATAAATCTAAACCTTAGGGGGTCAGGCACCCGAAAGAAAGTAGTCGCGCGTGTCGAAAAGAAGCGGACCTGGGCGTTCGTGTGCCCCTCCCCTTAGGGAAATTGTGGGCGAAAATGGAAGGTGAAGAGGAACTTAACATTGGGTTAGTGACAGCACCTTATCGACTGGGAAGATCTGGACAGGAGGAAAAGAAGTCGCTCATTCTATACCTGGCGTGAGCCATGAAAGGATAGATGTAACGAAAAGTGCAGAAGGACGTCAAGGAGGAAGGGGAGGACTGGGAACACGAAAGTAAAGTAGAAGGGAGAAGAAAAATAATTCTTATTGGGATGGGGGGGTGTCCTTGCAGAGCGGTGGGAGGTCGCGGAAATGCTGCGGGATGTTCAAAAGCTTTCTATATAGCTGGGGAGGCGAAAATTGCAGCGGACAGTCGCGAAGAAAAAAATGCATGAGGGAGACGGAGCAAATTCAGGGGAAGAAAAAAGGATACGAGAAAAAGAATGTTGGGGGGCTGGCTTTTCCGGTTGGAGTTGTGGGAGGCGGGGAGACACTTTTCCTAGAAAAAGGCGGTGCTCCGACCGACGGTTTTGTAGTTCATGTGACAAAGAAGGTGGAGAAATTTTAATGGAGAGAAGTACAACTCGACGGGAGTAAAAAATAAGCCTGATGTAAGAGGCAGGAAAAGGGACTGAAGCAGGGATTCATTTCCAGTAGGGGAAGACAAGGGCAGTTAAGGGGTCAGAGAAAAAGGGGTAGGACGTCTTGGGACCCCTCGGAAGGGAAAGGTGGACAATTAAAGGACGTCTGAGCCATACGTGAGAGGAAGAAAAAAGACAGCTCTAAGGAGAGCGGGAAGAAAGACTGCAAGAAGGGGGCAAAAGAACATTCATACGAGACAGATGACGTTAGAGTGGGAAAAATAATTTTTGGAACGCAGCAAAGGGTGCAGACCTCCTAGCGCAGAACAGAGTAGGTGGGGCGAAAAGGGTCAAGGGCCGAGAGGATTAACCTCTTTGGTACGAGATACCAATTGCCAAAAAGCAATATGCAGGGGGGTCGTGGTGAATCGTCATCTAAAGTGGGATCTGTTGAAGAGGAGAAGGGGCCGTTTACTGGACGAGAATGTGATCAGGGAAAAAAGTTGATTTCATTGTGGTTTGCAAGGTGACCAGAGCCGCGTACCTCTGTTTTTCTTAAAGCGGGGGTCCGCCGATAGCTTGAAGAGGACAAGTGTCTATAGAAGGGGATCAGAAAAAAAAAAGGGTGGGGGGACCGGCGGCAGTTCATTTTGTTACGGGAGAGGATACGTAGCGGGGGGCATTCTGGGGCCCTAAAAATGGTAACTAAATACATTTTGGTCCCTCTTTTGAAAAAAATTCGCGAGGAGCGGCTGCAAAAAAAAATGCGCTGGTGGGTTGCCAAGCGACGGGTCGGGACTTCAGGTAAACTGCAGGGGGGGGCTAGAATTTAGCACTAGGGAGAAAACAGGGGAAAGCATCAAAATTACACAGTTACAGGGGGGTGTAGGAACGAATTGTGCAGGAGGGGTTAAAAAACCTTGGAAGGGGGACTCCTAGACACTGACAAACTCAAGGGTTCAGGGGAGTTAAGAGAACGACTTACCAAGCCAAGGGGCGAAAAATTTTGAACCATCAACCATCTTCCTGCAAATGTCATGTGAGTAGCAGGACATCCACTAGAGGATGAAAAGGAATTTATCATTTTTCAAAACCAAAATCTCTAGCCTTTATAAGGAAAATTACTGGAGGAGGGGAAAAACTAGGGGATGCATAAGAGGGCTCGACAGGAGACAAGCTACACTCCTCTCAAAACAAATAGAGTAGAGATAACAAAGCTGAGAAAAACTGATCTCTACTAAACACTAGAAAGGAAAATTCCGGTAGTGTTAAGTAAGGGCGAATAAAGGTGAAGTTTGGAAAGGACCAGTAGGGGTGGGCGGAAGGAAAGCTTGTTCCATTTGGTTACGAAGAAGGCGCCGACAAGTTTCTAGTCAAGACAAGCGGAGCAGATTTAAAAAAACTGGACCTATACATCAAGTCAGGGGACGCATGTCCGACACAAGTACAAGGAAAATATGGATAATTTTTCACTCATTGGAAAGAAGGACATGAAGGGTATTAACCCTTTGCTGCTGCGCTAAAGGTTGTAAAAAACACCTGCGTCCCCAGGGGCTCACCGGGGGGTAGGGAGACAGGGGTCGAGGAGTTAAGGTTGTTAACCCTCCGGCACCCATTAAAAGAAAAGACACTGTACACACCATTGAAAGGTCTGGTATGACCTAAAGGTTGGCGTCCTACTAGGACAGAACCTTAAATGGAAATCCACACCTCTGCGCGGGCGGCACCACCAGCGCAGTCTGAACTAAAAAAAGACAAAAGAAAGATTTGGAAAAAACGACGTCGAACAAAGTTAAACTTAGTGCGGGACAGCCCAAAGAAGAGACGTCCGAAGGGCCGGTCAGAAAAAAATAAAGAAAAACTTTAGAACGAACCACACAAAAGGGGTCCAAACGGAAAAAAAGTACTTGGGGGGGAATTCAAACCTGCTGCTCTCGTTAGAAAACTCTCCGCACCCTCTTAGGGGGCGGCTCATAAGACCGATTTGGGAGAGGCTAAACGGTCCTAACCGAAGTCCAAGGGAAAACTTCGAAATGTCACCAACTAACACTTGAGACTACAGAAGTTCCATCGAGGGCAATGACGAATGGAAGAATCGTATGACTTTCAGACTAAAAAAGTTATCTTTGAGCATCTTCGTTCCTCACCTTTGCCGGGACAAAATTTCTTAACACGGCAAGGGAAAGAAAAAGCCTTAACTCTAACTCGTGCATGTTATTTGGTCCAAAGGGGCAAGAAAGGAGTACGTAAAGCGTCGTTCGGCCAAAATGCACCATATGGGATCAAATTTTCCTTTTACAACTGCCAATCCGCCGTGAAGCGCGATGACACTCACGAGGTCATATGGAAAAACATAAAGGCACTGTCTTTCCAGGAGGAAAAATAGGGCCTGCTTCAGGAGGGAAAAGTGACGTGAGAAGCACAGCGGAGTGAGGAAAAGCAAATTCTCCTCCCGAAGCCAATCAACCATAAATCGAAAAACTACGGGGGTCCACGGAAAGAAACCTCTGGAGACAAAGGAACCTTGCGCTAGGGAAAAAAAGAAACTGCGGCTACCGGAGAATATAAAAAACTTCCAATCACAACAAACAAGGCAAAGAAACAATTATCCATTGGTTGAAAAAAGAGGGGTATTCAATTTGTCCCCGAAAACGGGAGACGGCTTCCTAATCTAGAAAAAATCGGAAGCGCATGAAAAAAAGTCGAAACGTGAGGAATCAAAGCTCTCTATATCCGCACCACACTCTAAGAGAAAAACCAACCAAAAAAAGTAAGGGAACTCTCAAAAAAAGAGATGCAAGACACCCATCTAAAAGAGATGACGACGCAGGGGTACTCCACGGTCGTGGCAAGCAACTGGCTACTTGTGCAACGAAGACCTCACTTCCTGAGGGTAAATTGACTGCTTCAAAAGAGAGGGAAACAGCTAGGAAAGTGGGAGTTTAGGGAAAGCCGTATCGGAAGTGAGGAGATGACTCAACAAACAATTAGAACTCTAGAGCTCGAGGACAGGTTTGGGTCCTAAACTGACTTCCTACTTCGGTGAACTCTAAAAGCAACCAAGCTTCGTGAGGAGGCACCCAGGGACTCCCGACAGGGAGAGCACGCGCGAATTCTTATTTGGATGTGTCTGCATACATTGGGGAGATTCTTCAATGATGCGGCGCTTGTCAAACGGTGGGGGAAGGGATATAGATAGGTTCACCATTTGCCTTGGGGTTAGGCTTCGATTCCCGCGGGCATAGCTTAGGACATCATAGAACGGTTTCTGTACAAATGAGAATCATAAAAAAGTTTGATTATTCTTTTCTGGGGAATGGGTATTTTGTGATAGGAGCTGGGGGAGGGAAGGAAAAGATTTCCTGGGGTTAGAAAAGACGAATTCTCCCGCAGATTGGTATTAAGGTGGAGCATATTTGGGCCGAGGTATGGCGAGGGGGGATAGTGCGACGGGGCTTTAAACAAATTGCGGGAGAAAGGAAAGGACTAAGCATGAAGAAGGAATAATACAAGAAGGATATTCGTCAACAATGGCAGTTTTCTTTGCAAATGGTTCCAGGTTTTAAAAGCCTCTCTTGACGCACGAGGGCAGGGGGGGCCAAAATTCTTGCCAAGGCCATACTGGGACAATGGAGAACAAGCAGACTAATATCGGATGCCGCTGGCCCAAAATAACCTTCAGAGAAACATTAAAAATTCTGGGAAATAATTGACGCAAAGCCAACGAAAATAGAAGAAGGAGCGAAGAGATAAAAAAGTAAGGAGAGGCTGTCAACGAAGGGGGACCTTTACTTACATTTGGAGAGTGCAGTGACGTTCATAGAGGAGAGCTTCAAGTGGTAATTTTATCTGGGCACAGTGACCGGTGACTTACGGGACTCGACTTGGGGGAAAATACAATGGGTTATTTCAATTGGAATCGAGTGATCTGAGGGAAGCGGGGGTCAGACCGCGAAGGCCGGGAAAGCAAAAGAAGGTTGCAGGGGGGGGAACGAGTTTGGGGATGACGTTGAGCTAATCCTCAAAAGGAAGGATGGTTCTAAGAGGAAGGTTTAATGTGTGGGGAGCACTGAAATACCGGGAGGAGGGGGGGCTTTTTGCTAATCCATTTATTTTTGACCCGTATGTGGGAAAAAGTCACGGTGAGGCAAAGCTGAAGACTTGGGGTGCCTCATCGCAGTGTAAAAAATTAATCGGGGGATCTATCAGAGAATTTTGCCCGAAGAAGTGATGAAAAAAAGAGGGCACTGTGGGTGACAGGGTCGGAACGAATGGGGTGTCCACCTGAGTTAAAAAAAAAGGGAAAAAAAGTGATCGTGCCTACTGATTCAAAAGGGGAACCGGGGGGGAGTAGGAAAACAGAGGTTAGCCACACAGCAAAGGAGCAGGTCACAATTTTGCATTAATATCATCTACAAATCTGAAAAAGTGGATTCAGGGGGGTGATAGCAAAAAAAAACAAGAGCTGGCCCTCCGGTACGACAGTGTCGGTAGTGATAAGAAACCGGAATTCAATTCGACTCCAACTATGTCTTCACCGAGAACAAAACCCTGTAATCAAAGTGGACCTAAACAAATGGAGAGGCGTAGACAAAATGACGAGGACGCTGAAGAATACCGAGCGATCTCAAACCAAAACGGAGAGGAAAAACCAGAGAGAGAAACCGGTAAAAATCAGGAATACCTGTATGAGTTTAAGACATTTTGGAGACGGAGGCGTGGCCACGAAGTTTTATGGGGGAAAGCGGAAACGAAAGTAGGGGGGTGGGAGAAAAATGTAACGCTCCGGCGGGACGATGGGGGAAGGAGAATAACCTGGATGATATCAGTATCATGGTGGAAAGAATCAATAGGGCGACGATGGGGGAGATGTGAAAAATTTATTGGGGCAGGGTTTCACTGGGTGGCCTTGCTGGGGGCGATGTGGGGGTCAACAGAACAACCGCCGGGTTGGGAAGGACCTTCAGCGAGCAGGGAAACCGGTTTGTAACCCATCATTATCAAAACGCTACCAAAAACGTACACCGGGGACCAGTCCGGGGGTAAGGTGTTGTACGTAACAAGACGGCCGACAGGGCCGCGATGCACTACAGAAAAGAGGATGGGAAAAAACAGCTGGCAATTCGAAAATGCAAAAATGTAATCAACCGCAACTTTGTCATAAAGACGGAAGAAAATACCAACAGGATTCGGAACAAAAGCGATCACCGTAAAAAAATAGGGGAGAAGGAAAAAAGACCCGTTGCCTTGTCACAAATATAAAATTTTTTCTGGAGGGGAGAACGTCCAATCATGAACACGAAATTCGGGGGGGGTCCGCGAAGCAGCGCTATAGGTAGAAAAAGCTTTCGACACCCTGACGAATTGAAGAAGATAAACAACGTGAATAAGCGGGATCAAGGCAGAACCGGACGGGTAAGCACCTTCCACGGCTAAAGATTCCACAAAAGCACCCCAATTGGAAATGGACTCAACGCAATGCCATCGGGGGCAATGAGCCGCGTAATATTACACTGGAGGGAAGTGCGTCTCTACCCGGGGATCAAGGAGAAGAGCGAAGTACTCACGTGGTTGGTGTATGGAAGTGCGGCCAAATGTTGGCTTACGGGGGGCCATATACTTCATGTCTAGCCGGCCTTGAGGGGCAGAGGCCACCCACTCTACGTCAGCTGGAGGGATGCCTTAAACAGGAGAATTCAAAGCCTTGCCCTTCACCTTCCGGGAAGAATGTAAGCATCTGAAAATCAAATCGGGAAAAAAGAACTGGAAAGTCTTAGAAAGGGCGAATTCCTTGTAAAATACTTCTTTCAAGGGGGTCCGTGACGGACGAAGCATGTGGTAAAGAGTGATAAGGCACATCGCCATCAGAAAAACGAACATACCACTGACTACACACTGGAAACTTCAACATAACCGGTAAAAGCTTTTCGCGAAGGGGTAGTTCTGACGAGAGGAATATACCAATCACCGCCAGGAAACCACCGGGGGGGGGGTGGAAGGCATAAGATGGGTATTGTAAAGTTTCATTTTGGGGGGAAAAAACCTAGGGAAATAACCGTAAAGCTAAGCCCGCGGAAATCGGTGCCGGCATGAGAAGTAAATGATCCAAAAAGAAACAGGCCAAGTGAAAGCTCCCGCATCATTGCCAGGCAACGATCGAACCTGCTCACACACATGAATGTCAAGCGTCTCCAGTCGGCGGGGCATTTACTGTTGGCAGCAAAGGAAACCTCCCTTCCTTTGTCCATTTCTGGAGGAATGACAGAGAGGGAACTCGATTACGGAGGAAGAAAGCAACCTATCGAGCTTACGAATCGCGAGAAAAACAACAACAGGTAAGTAAAGAGAGTGTAAGGCTTCATCAGGACTATACGCAGAAAAAAAGGATCTTATTGGTCAACCATCGCATTGCCGAAAGAAAAAAAAGAAAGGGTAGGTCTTACCTTGAGTACACTAGTCTTCGTTCAGAAACGGAAAATACCGAAATCTATGGGAGATTGTTGGAATTCAGAGCAGTTTCGGTAGAGGAAGTGATTAAGGGAGACTGGTGGAAGTGATATAGAGAGCTTGAAATTGGCCGGTGGACATGAGGGATGGCACAAGAGGCATCTTAGTAAACCAGGGGAGCAAGGGGTGCTATGGGGGTATACTCTTGGTCAACAAATTGTTGGAGGCCGGGGGAGGCTTGAGGGGGGAAGCGGTGCTCCGAAAAAGGGGGTCGAGAAATGCGGGGAGAACGGTGGAAAGGAGTTCAGGGAGCATATGTGGTCCCTTTATGCGAGGTGATCGTTAAACGACGGACGAAAGATTTTCTTTCCAAGGAACGGGACTGAATGCAGAATACCAGAAGAGGCCTTCAGTCAAGAGTGAAGTGGAGGGGTGCAGATTACCAGGGCCGTTGAAATCATCTCTGGACAGGCTGAAAGGTGGGGAACTCCAATGCGGGGACGTGCCAATGGCAAATGCAAGGGACAGAAAGCAGCGAGTTGAGAGAGTTAACAGTGCCTAACTTCCCAAATAACAGTCAATCTATAACATCAAAATTTAAAATGAGGGTGATACCTCATGGGTAACGAAAAGGCCACTTGAACATCCGATTTCTTCATAGAAGAGTGTACGAAGGAGGGCCGGTAATGGGGATGAGAACTAGGATTGGCGCCGGATCCCAATAGTGACATTGCGGGGCGCGCATCGTAAAAAAAGGGGAACGGGTTGTTTAAAGCTGAGGCAGGGACAAATCTGTTCAAACGGAAGAAATTAACTAGAAATGTATGGCAACGTGAATTCTCCAAAGGAAGTACCTAGTGGGCTGAGGTTTTCCAATCTAAGAGTCAGGCTGGGAGGGGCACAAGAATGGTGCGTTTAAAGTTGGGAGAGGTGTACTCTGAAAACAAGGCCGGTTTGGTTGCCGGAACGCAATTTGCTTTGTACGGGAGGCGGAGCTGGACGGATTGTGGTCCGAATCCGGGGAATTGGCAAGGGGTTAATTTTCGCGGGGACGGCAAGCAGAATGCGCGGGTGCAGAGAGACGTGTTTCAAGGAAAACTGCACGGGGGAGCTCAGGGGACAAGTAGGGGGGTAAACAAGGTGACACAGACAAGAGTCAACCGTGTGAGACGTTAACTAATTTGGGGGGATAAGGGATGGGGTTAACGGGGTGGAAAATAATCGGGTCAGTCCGAAAAAGGGTGGCTCAAATCGCAAGGGTAGGACGCCAAGCAGAAGGGAAAATAACATGAAAATTGTTGGGACATCATCGACCACGAGCCAGTCAAAATGTCTGGTGGATATCTTCAACTGACGATCTGAACCCTGTCCGTGTAGAATCAGTTTCCCGAAGGGAGAGGCGCTGACCCTTATAGGTCAAAAAAGTCGAAAGGAGCCGAATGCACCAAAACCTGAACACGACTTGGCCATCCAGAAGAGCAAAAGATCTGGAGGACAAATGAAAAAAAAGAGTTGAAGATTTCTAGAAATAAGCTCAGCACAACACACGCGGGAAAGGTATGGGGAAAGTTCACAAAATTCATCTACTACCTATGGCGGTGGAGAAAAGGCAGCGCTCATGATGGTGAAAAAAGATGAGGGTGGCAACGGCTTTTTGAAAAAATGGGTTTCTCGAGATAAGGAGGGATTTAAGGAAAAATCTGTATCTATCTTGCGGAACTGATCTACTGCAGTACGTCAGGGGCAAGATCAATCACAAGGAAAAGGGAATCACGATGAGAGGTCGTGAGTGGAAACAGGGATATTTACCCTTCTTGATTGAGAGAAAGGGGTGGGTAGGAAGCGCACGGGCAAAAAGGGTGAATGCTGGGAAAAGCGATGGGGGGGAAAAAATGTTTTAATCAAACACAGTCTCCCTGCACCCAGTGACAGAGTGAGACACAAAAGGGGTTGTCTGCCCACAAACTGATACCAGTCCCTGGTCATCTCCGCCAAAGGACGATGCGGTCCAAAAACGCAGGCTGCAAATCCGATCACACGAACTTTAGAAACCGCAGCAAAATTACACGAGAGGAAAACCAGCCCAGAACCTGATCAAAACAACAAAATCCACTGGGGCCGGTCCAAGGAAAAGGTGACACTGTGTAAGAGAAAGGAAGGGTGAACAACCAAAATCAGGAACGCAAATCTTCACTCTGACGCTACCTTAAAATATGTCCGGAAACAAAGGATTACCGAACACTAGACTGAGTAGAACTACACCGTTAAGAATTTAAATCGGTCAACTTGGAAAAAGGGGGAGGCACCCGGAACTGCATAAGAAACCAACAGCCCCTTGAATCTGCTCCTAAACGCAAGGACATCAGAGGAAAGCAGCGTTAAAAGAAACTGTTGTAAACCTACGTCGTGAAAGGAATCGCGCTTTAAGAAGGAAGGAGATGCGGAGGACCGTGGCCGGGGGGACGGACATATGAGTAAAAAGAGGTTTCCATCCTGCGCTGCACGCAGGGTCTTTTTAACAGCGGGAAGGAAGCTGACGGCGAGCTTGAGGGGAGGCACCTTGAACACCGAGATTGGGGGTGGTACAATCAACAGACGAGGTGCACCTTATTAAGAAGGGACCACGGTGACGGGGAATTCTGAAACAGCAACTTCCCTTTGAAGAGAGACCGTCCTTGAACCTGCTTCATTGGAGTAAAACAAGGACATGGAGTGTGGCCGCCAAATAGCTTAAAAAAACGGGTAAGCCACTGGACCGATCAACTACGGAAAGAAACGAAACTCAAAGAATTCGACCCCCTGAAGACTGGCAACAAATTTAGGTCAAAAGGAATTGGCAAACGCCTGGAAACGGTACTTGAGGAACGCACCGCTGCGATCAATAAAAACACAAGAGCACCACCAAAAAACGCACCACTCAATCCAAATTTTTTTAAATGGTTATTGTCCATAGCAACACGTGCCTCGAAGTCAGGAACTATGCCCGCGGGCGAGAAGGAACGAATTAAGGAAGTAAGAGTCCAGCTCTCTGAGCGTGAACACCGGGAAAGGCTAAAAAGCAAGTTGAACTCGCAAAAAAACACGGAAAGTCAAAAAAAAATCCAGAAATAAGAATTCGCGCGAAAAGGATACAAGGGGTAGGCGAGACGTGCGGAAGTCAAGTGTGGAAAAAAAAAGCCTAAATCCTTGATTTCCCAGTCATTTCGGGGAAGACCTATATGAAAGATCAAGATCTGTTTGTAGGGGGAAAAAAAGGATCGACTGAGCGATATCTAGAAGGAGGGAGGCAAAAAATATTAGACAGGAGAGACGGAGGGTTCCTAAAAATCATATAAAAAATCATCAGGCAGAAAAAAGGAATCATTAAATGGAGTCTTCAGGGAAACGAAGGAAAGGGAGAGACCCCCGGAGAGAAAAGCGCGAATTACTAGGAACGGAGGGGGGGGTTGGCGCAGGTGTCAGAAAGAGTCAAATGGGCGAGTGAGGGCAACTTGGGCACACTGGGAATGTGGAGTCAATTGGCAAATTGACTTCGCCATTAAGGCAGCCTCTGTAGCTTAAGGACGGGCAAGGGTGTTTCTGGAAATGAATCTAAAGGGTAAAACTAATTGTGATATGACGGGAATTTTGGGGGATGGGGGGTGCGTATCTTTGGGGCGGCCGAAGATTGACTGACGCAAAAAGGAAGGTGTCAAGACGGAGGGTGAAGTCGTTCGGTTAGAATTGATGTTCTTTATGGGAGAGGGGATCGGGACTCGACGGCAGGGAAACGGGATGTGCGGCATAATGGAGAACTCAATGAAGGCCACCAGTGAGGGGAAGCCAGGGGTCTTCAAGGAAGTGCATAGTGGATCTTATGAAGTTCAAGCGGGCGCTGGAAAAAGGAGCAGGGGGCGGGCAAGGCCTTACGGTGCAGGGGAAAAGACGATCAGGGGGCAGAAAACGAAACTTATAAATGCGTTGACGGACAAAAGAACATAAGCTGAATCACGATGGACAGGTCGGTCAGAATAAAGTTTTCCTCAAAACAAAAGGTGCAAATCCGGGCTCGAATAAGGATTGAAGGACTTCGAAAAAAACGAGAGGATTAACCTAGGGTGAAAAAGAAAAGAGTCAGACCATCGATGTCATTTAAGCAGGCCGCAATGGAAGGGGGGGAGGGTGGGGGGGAAAGAAACAGGAAATGTAGTCCGGATCCTTGGGACCGATCAAAGGTGTAATTAAGTAGCGAGCCGAGTACCTCGGTGGGAGGAAGCGGTTGTTAAAGACAATAGGCAGACCGAGGGTATCTGAAAATGCGTTGAACTTATGTTTGGCGAGCTGAAGAAAACAGGCACGTTTAGGTTTTGGCGGATGATGTGTTGACTGGGCGTATAAAGGAGAGAGGGCTAAGAGAAACGTTTGAATATGGTTGCAAAAACTATTTGGGATGATTGCTAGGGTACGCGCAAATGCTTGTGTGACGCGCGCGCGGTGGTCTATGCAGGGAGGGAGTCATGGCCTTAGTTGAAGACAAAGGGGAGGCATCATACGTTCACCGTGGGAAAGGTGTCTTTAACGAGTTGTAGAGGGGTTAAAACCTTTTTACAAAGGGGAGACGAAAGAAGGCATTCAGGTTGAGAAAGTCGGTGGAAAAACACTTTAGCGAACGCCGAAAGGGAAAAATAGGACCATGAACGTTTGGAAAAAGAACCAATCGTCAGATAGGTAGTTTCAAAAAGGGGGGACAGGGATTATAATAAAGGACGATCAGTGCCTTTGGGCCTCAGTGGCCAGTCGTACGCTGGTCAATTCTGCCACGCCGCCAGAAGGACGAAAAACCTAGGGACAAGCTTTGCCAAGAGAGAGAAAAAAAAAAAGACAAGGACGGAAGGGAAGTGGATACGGTATTTCAAACTCTTAACAACTACCGGAATCGCGGAATCAAAACAAGGCTGATTGAGAAATTCTCGGAGTTCGTTTTGACTGTGGGATACGCCCCGCATTTGGTTTTATAAAAAAATGGGGAGGGGCCCGTCTTGGTTCCAGGTTGGATCGGACCGAAAGAGGGTGGCGATAAGTTGAATCTCAAAGCAAGGGTAATGAAAATACCAAACCATTAGAGTCAAGGGGCCTAGAAAAAAGAAAGCAACTAGGGAGCTCTTTATTAATTTTAAAGGATCTATGGGAAGTTTATGGCTGTGCAAGGTAGTCAACCTGACGCCCCGGGCGCCCTGTTTGAAGGGTATGGGGCGAGCAGCGGGGTTCAACAAAAACAGTTGGGTTAACCCCTGTTCGAAAAAATTCATTCGTTCTAAAAAAAAAAAAGACAAGGGGGGGAACAAACCGGGAAATGCTAAAATTGTTGTACACCAACACTCTCCGATAGCCTCCCTGCAAATCTCAAGCTGAAACGCTGGCAAAAAGTCTCATTACGGGATCAACCTCTCTATGGGAATAAATCAGGCGCAAAAGGGCAAAAAGGTCGGGGGGACATCCCCAATCCACGAGCGCGAAGACCAAAATAAAATGGTCCGTCAAGACAAATAAAAAAAAGGAAATGGGACGGTAGACCTACCCTCGAAAAGAAAGTTGAAAACCGAAAAAAGTCGGGGGGGAATGACAGCGGGATGATCGCGGTAACTCTGCAGCAAAACGAAGGGTAGGCGGCTAAAATCCCGTGAATAAAAAGGAAGAAGCGTATACCTACTTCCACCGGGAAACTGCTACATAGGTCACCAACAATGATCGAGAGCGGAGAATCCCACGCAATCAAATCAGGATGGGGGCAAGGAAGAGAAAATCGAGTGATCCTCTCCTTGTCCCTTCTCGCAGCTACTCGTTACTCGAACCGAGGAGGGATGCACAGGGAAATGGGGAGCCAAGGCCTGAATAACATGTCCAGAGACGAGTTCTCGATGCCTGGTAGTTCCATCTTACGTAAAGGCTCTACGGTGAGCAGAGTGTTCAGGGCCGAGAGGGCAGTGAAAGAACATTTTCGTGCAAACTGCCAAGGGGGTTTTGGGTGGGTTTTGAACTCCTTGTCAAGTGAAACGCCCAGGGGGAAGATACAAAACTGGGGAAAGTGCTGACGAAGAGCCGTCCTGGTAGAAGAAAAATGGTAGGACCGTGACTTGTCTCCCGCCCATGGGAGGATAAGACACGTAGAGTCACATCGCCATAAACGAAGGGAACATCCAAAAAGGCTCCAAGGAAACGACTTCACAACATCTCACCATCCTTGGACAGGCGCACGGAAAAGTGCAATAAAAACGCACCCTAAAAAACGAAAAGCACACTAGGCAAAAAGACCCTATAGAAAAATTTGGTAGTGTGAAAGGGGGTCAAAGGACACACTAACACTTGTTCCGGAGGAGAGGAATGCTAGGACAGAAAGCTGAAATGGGGACGACGTACAAGTGCAGAATACTCAAATCAAGAGAACCATCGTGAACGGAAACCGGGGAAAGTCAAAACTGAATCTCGAACTGCCTGAAAAACCCATAACGCAATAAGACACGCAGCGGATCACACAACGAAGGTCGGGAGCGAAAGTTACTGGGGAAAGTGGGAAAAGACAGGAAGAATCCCTTCCTGAGGTCCTGGAAATTGCACAGCCAGGCCAGAGGGAACGAAGAAACATGTCAATGGGGGGGGTGTTCAAAAAAAGCAATTCGCTGAAATAGAGCCACAACCCACTTATTATGTAGGAAAAGGGAAGAGATCGCTAGTAAGGATCAGTGGGGAAAAACGCAAGGAGGAGGGATTTCAGCTCTGCAGGGGGCACTAAAGGACACGGAAGAAAGGAGAAGTTTATCACACTAATTCCAGTGGAACGTCTCACCGACCAAGCCGAATTCTATTGTTGGTCGGGCAGAAGCAGTTCGAATGGTCTGTCGATGACTGCGTTGCGGTTAAAACGTGGAAGGGAGATATATGCATGCGTTGCACTTGAATGAGACATTCGAAAGCATAGGGTCATATTGGACGAATTATGTGATAGGGGTATACTCTTTCAAAATAAAATTTGGGAGAGGCGGGGAGGGTGGTGAAAGGTGGTTATTGAGGGAGACGGGGAGGCGAAGCCGTTTCGTCTAGGCAGGGGCCCGCCACGGATGTGTGAAGAGTCGTCAGGTGGGGAGGGTTTCCGATTTATGCGAAGGAGAGACCGCTCGGGACGGAAGACGCGATTTTCCGCAAGACGGGGCTAGAATACCTACCAAGAAAGGCGACTCGTAAAGCAAAGGGAAGTTGCCGGGTAAGGACCCTCGGAAGGGGGAAAAACCTGCGCTGGAACAGCAGGAAGCAGGCAAGGACCAAAAGTTTCTTTCCAAGACCATAAGAGGTGGCAGGCAGACAGAATCGATGAACGTGCACGCTGTAAAAGAAAAAGGAACGCCGCAAGATCGGAACGGGTGGTCAGAATTGGCCGCATTAACACTGGCCAGGGAACGCAACGAAGAAGAAGCTAGGAGAGTCTAAACATAGGGAAACACCTCGATTTTACGCTTAAATGCAACCCAATCGATGCATTGCTGGCAGTAAAAAAGCGGGGCAGTGGGGATCTGGGGGAAATAAGACCATTAACTTTAAGTCTGACTACGGTGAGCCAAGGGAACGGTAGTTCACTGTGGGGGGGGATCTATCAAATCGGGGTGGCGGAACTTTTTCCTGAACCGATAGCGCAAATTAGGGAATCAAAGGAAGTTTCGTGGGG
>Ga0179591_1263475_pt1 | contig 26095 bp, 22 predicted proteins | sample CZOMad2_1_08_16f_FD_182891 | JGI IMG/M metagenome (GOLD analysis project Ga0179591, IMG submission 182891) | Vadose zone soil fungal communities from Angelo Coast Range Reserve, California, USA - CZOMad2_1_08_16fungal (PacBio error correction) | ecosystem: Environmental > Terrestrial > Soil >...
TCTTCTTTCTCCGGGAGAAGAAGACGATTGAGGCAAACTCATGAAAGGAAGAAGCCCTCAGTTTGGGGACTCGTGCGAGAGGGAAGACTTGGAAGAGAATCGGGAGATCATCTTACAATTTGCGCGCGACGATAAGGACGTCTTCTCGATTGGGGGGGCGCGACTACCCTAGCTCCTCACGAAAAAAAAGGAACCTCTCAGGACCTCTTACTCTCTACAACTTGCGATCTGTCAGGCAGAGAGAAAAAGAAACGAGAAATGAGGGATAATCCGACACCTCCGCTTATGGTGGAGAGAGGGGGGCGACAGTGCTTATAGTTAAGGTTTCTTCTCGGGAGCCCGGGTCAAGCCCACGAACTCACTCGCGTGGAAGGAGATCTAGAAGGAGTGAGAAAAGAGAGGAGAAGATTGATCGACCTTTCTCAGAAGAGAATGTTCACTATTCACCCATTGTTGAGGGAATATGGGCTTTGTCTCATATACCCATTGAGTTTCTCTTCGCTAGAAGGATCTACGGGAGAAAGTATAGAGGAGGAGACTGGCGTAACAGGGGAAGGTGATCGTCATTGCCAATACTCGGCTAGTCGTCAGGGGGAGGAGACTGGCTCCGTTGATTCTCGAGGGATCCACTGACAAATGCATATACGATCACGCGCGGCTTCGCCTGGAGTCATTACGGGAAGGTGAGCAGAGAACAAGAGAGCGTCGCACGGGCGGTTTATCAATACTTCAGGAAGGGAAGTGTCGTGCCGTCTAAGAAGCGAGTCGGGATGTCAAAGCTCTAAGGGCAGGATAGCAGTCATTGCGGGTTGGAAATCATCTTTCGCGACCGAGGAACAAGGTTTATCGGATTTTGAAGAGCAAAATGTCTTATAAAAGAAGTCCGAATTAAGCTCGCCAAACGCAACAAGAAGTAGCAGAAAGGGAACTACCCACACAATCCTCGCACACTGAGGGGGATGTAAAATGGGAAAGAGTGCTTCACGAAGAGAGAAAACGAATTAGGGGGAAAATAGACATTACTGAATTTAATTACCACATGCGGAGACCAGAGAAATGCATCCTCTTATGGGTCCCTCGAAAGGGTTAAAATTAGGCAGCGGCTATAGGGGATTGAATTTGACAGTCAAGTCTTCATCGAAATGAAGAAAGAAGGCTCTTTTAACTCTTAGGGGAAGGCGGTTATCGGGCTCTTTTCGTTTCCTTCTTGATACTGATCGATGGCCGTCTCTTCTACGGGACTGAGCTAGAGGGGGGGGACTCTTCTATGGGAGGAAGATCCGCTTTTCTTGGGTCACCTCCGAAAAAAGGAAGGGGTCAGTAAAATTGGTGCGAGAAGGACTAGCTTTTCTGGATAGAAGGGGAGGGGAACTAGGAACTGCTCTTTATGAAATCCGAAGTCGGAAGCACGGATAGGGGGTTCTACTTGGTTACGTTGGCGGGGCGACACTGGAGATGGTCCGGAGGGGTCGGGCGAAGGAAACCAAGGTAGTTTGAGTCAAAAAGGGACTTCTGATCGGAGGGTGGAAAGCCAGACATTGGCTGCTGGGTCTATAAGGGGCAAAGGGCGACGCTCAACTCATCTATCTCTATCTTGACCAAATAAGTAGTCGCGAGGAAAGACACTCCGGGGGAGGTGATTTCCTGACTTACTGGGGCTACAAAAGAAATGGGTGCGCTCGCCTGGAAAAACCGATCATTTTTCCGAAAGAGGGGGAGGAAAACGTGTTGTCGGTAGTAGCAGCATAAACATAGGAGAAGGATTCTCAAAACATCACTTTATGCTAGCGACGGTTTGTTTGTGGTTCCCCAGAACCAAGCACAGGGAGTTTACAGCGGGGGAAACTTAGGGCCAACGAACAGCAGAATGGAGTCCAGATCCCTCAAGGAGGCTCAACCTAATGTCTTTGTTTAAGAGGAGAAAAAAGTAATAAAAAGAAAAAAGGGGGTCAAAACCTCCGAATCAGGGAAGTGAAGGAAGACAGACATTTCAAGGCTTCTGACAGAAAAAAAGGCAGAAAAGCTCTCCTAATCTACAAGAAGTGCCTTCAGGGGGGAAAAGACGAGCATACGATGTCTCCTCCTTTCAAGGGTCGAGAGAAGCACTCCCGAAGCCGTAATGGACTAACGTCAACGTGGAGGGGGGGCGGGCACCATATATTGGTTGGATGGAAGGTAAAAAGCCCCCTGAATTTCGTGGATCAGGGGGAAAAATACCTCTCGAACCAAGAACCACTAGAGGCGATCAGCGGAGCAAACAAAGATCCACGCGTGGACAAATGGCGACTAGGAAGCTCCGTGGTGCATATGTTGACCGGGGTCAGAATTGAGAGAGGGGCCCTAAACTAGGGAGCTTAGGCAGCGAGCCATCGGCGGCGGCACGTTCGCGGCACCGGGGTCGCGGAGCGAGCTCTTATAGACGTTCGTGGTCTACATATACGGTGAGAAGGGGGGCTTCTCCTTCAAAGGGAGATGAAACTCTTTTTTCCTCTTGGCCATGAGAGGAATAGGAGAGAAAGTGTGAGATTCCTAAGGGGTCTCATCCCAACGCGACGTCCTCTCGGATGAGACACTTAAGGATGATTGGAGATCACAGGAAGAATTGCTAGGGAGAGGGTCGTATATTCGCTTGCTCGGGTTCGGCGATCAGCACAGGCCTCCAAATATTATTTTCTGTAACGTTGAAGATCGGAGCAGGTTCAGAAGGTTCAATCAACCTAAAGTGAAAGTGCATTTTCTGTCTTACGAAATGTGACTCTCTTCTCCTCCCACTGAAAAGACGAATGCACGTCTTTTCGGAAACGAAAGTAGGCTTTAACGGGGATTGACGCCGTAATGCACTAATTCAGGGGATTTTCTGGAACGCTAAATGGCCTGTAGTTTCAAGCGGGAGATTCTTTAGGTCTCGGGAACTGAGACCCGACAAAAAACGGATCCAGCAGGGCTGACTGGTCCGAAAAAAAATAACGATATTAAATCAGTCGGCCGCGACCTGGAGCAGGAAAGAATGCAGGGGGCCGATCTCTCATTTTTAGGGGTAGTCTGGCGGGGAAAGGTATTCCTAGGGGGCAAGCGGGAAAATCTCGGTGCATAGGAAGAAAATCCGAGAGGTTGGGCTAGTCGGGAGTGAAATACCGCGTGTTAGAGGGGGGGAGGTTCTCCTACGGGTAGAGGGGAAAAGCGAAGAGAAACCGATATCGGACTTTTAGGGGGGCGGAAGGGCGGGATGTGGAAAACGCCTCGACGTCTCAACTAGTGGAAGATGACCCGATCATTTCACCTAGGGTCGGATTTGATGTCCTCCTCAAGTCTTATTACGAGGCGCTAACTTCAAAGAATCCCCTCGGGGGATCACATGAAATCGTGAAGCAGAAAGCAGTACGCTCTGACACATTTCAAAAAGTACGGTACAAAACTAAGGTGGACAATCAACCAAAAGCTCTCGAAAAGAACTCGTCACAGGAAAAAGCCGTAAAAATTGCTACGGACGACGCTTTGGATGCAAGGGACGCTAACCCGAGAAGAGATCTTCTGTACAGGAGATCGGAAAGTCTGACCGCCTCCTTCCTCAGAGGACGGACTAAATCCTGAACTATACCACCGTTATCGAAATGCGAGATAGGGGGTTCTGAGAAAGAGGAGTCCGAGAGAATATAGGAACAACGAAAAAAGGTAGAAAATTCAAGAGGCCTTTTAAGCTCATCCGACTATCTCGCCTTCCGAGGACAGTTCTGCGATTGGGGAGGGAAGTGAGGATCTCCGATTCTTCAGTCTGGTCGGTGAAAGGAAAGGAGATATCGGTAGACGCGCGAGGGAGTACCTTTTGATCAAACGGGTAAGTTATTAGTAATTACATGGAGTATCGAATGTACCGTGGGGGAGGACTAGTGACGGGGGGGGACTTTCATGGGGGGTGGGCGTCCTTTTTTCAACGGGTATTTGGGGAAGACTGTGCGGAGAATTTAGGACTAGTGGTCTCTCCGATGTGTGCGTAGTCGCTCACGGGGAAGTTCCTCGAGGTAGCTGGGAGCCCGCTCCTGGCTCCTCGTTGTGGCCCACGAGGTATATCTCACAAGGGGGATCTTCGAGCCCGTGAATAAATTAGATTCCGAGAATCCTCTAATGCCGGTCCACTAAAACGATCAACTTGTAAGAGAAGCCTCGCAGAAAGGTGCTTGGCATCCTGTATCACGCCGGAAACGTAATCGGGATTTAACTCCGTCTTCATAGGGCGGGAGTCTAGGTTCTTCGGGCTCGCGGGCCACCTCAACATGTGGGTTACGTCATCACTCCGCTGGAAGTCGAATGCAATCGGAAGCGGTCATGGCGAGGTGAGGTAATCACGGTCCCCTTTGATCGGTGCGACGCGGGAGGGGGGCTGACTCCTTTCGGGGCTCGGGGGTACTTTATTAAAAGATCACGAGTGGCAAAGTTTCGGAAGGTGAGGGAGGCGAGCATCGCGCCCGCCGGGTGCTGGCAAGCAAGGACATCAATATAGATCGCTACTACGGACAAACTTGGAAGGCCTGGTGCAGGGGTTGGGGGAAAAAAAAGAAGGAAAATTGGGTCCCGAACGGCGGCAAGGGTGAAAGCCCGAGCAGTGAAGGAATGGCGTAGACTTTATAACATTAAAGCCCGAGAAGAGCGTCTAACTAGTTCCAGAGCAAATGTGGCAAAGATCAACATTCATTTCGTCTCATGGAAAAGAGAACTTCGGGGAGTTCGCGGCAAGGGTAATCAATCCTGGCAACCTATACCGAGGTAGCTTGAGAAGTCAAGAAAAAAGACGTATGAAACTAAATCAGGGGTCTATGGAGCTCCCTTGGCCGTAGCCGTGCCTCATTCGCCTCAGATGGTTACCGACAGGAAAAGTTCGCCAACTCGCTACGGGCTAAGGGTCCGCTCGGGAAAAAAAGGACGCTGAATCAGTCTTCTGGCACTCAGTTGCGTGTTTCCTTTAAACATATTCTTGATGGGTGTACAGAGGATGTGACATGGTCTCAGGCGCTCTTTAATGGCATGGGCCGCTGGGCGGCACTACCGAGGGGGTTCCCAGCCCAACAATATGTGGGTTTCACTCTGGCACTACACGGCGTCCTCTTACTAGGGGAGGGGCGTTGGGGGACCGCGAACCGTCTGGAATGCCAGCGGATTGGGTGGCACAGGTCGACTTACGGGTCGTAATCTCTCATTTTGGGGACATGTCGGAAGCCAGAGGTTGCTTTGGGTTTGACAAAGCCTGGGCAGCAGGCACTTGTCCACTTTTTTGCGTTGAACCCAGACTACCCGTAACGCAAATAAGTCGACATTTATCATCGGCTAAGAAGCATAATGAGGGCCCGTAGTTCTCATCATTATGATGACGTAGAGGGCAGAGTGCTTTGCTGGCGGGGGTAGGGGTCGAGAGCGTACCTCCAACGAGTCTGCGCAATGAGGTTCCACATGATAGGGGGCCACTGGGAAAAATCGCGGGGAAGGAAAACAAGCCGAGCGTTCTAGATCTGGAAGATCTCCTCGGGACATGGACGAGCAGTAGTGCAGCGAATCTACTCCTTCTGGAGAATGGGAGCGGTTCCGGGAACGAGAAGAGAGACCGTCATCTCAAGTGGACTGGAAAGGTATGGTAGAAGGTAGAAGGGAGTTGGGCCGAAAGTTCAGTAATACGGGCTCTTTAGAAGGTCCGCAATCTGCAAGGAGACCTTAAATTAGGTCTTCTCGTGCTTAGATATGGAGAAAAATCAATTCCCACAGGTCTCGGGGTCGCCTCAAGACTAGAGAGGGCCTTTAAATCTTAAGTGCGAGAGGGGTCTTTGTTACAAACATGGTCGTTCAGAACAGAGAACTTGAATCTTAAAAGACTGGGGAGAAATCAGAAATACGCTAAATCAAAGAAGCACGGCGCAGCATGCGTCATACCGGGGAGTTTACCAGGAGAAATGCGCTCGACGTCATTCTATATCGCGGCGGAAAGAACGTTCATCAAAGAGGAGCGTAAATCTGGACGTTTTCGGAAATGGTCGGCCGGCGAACGAAGCAACGGGAAGGGCACAAGACTATTGCGTGCGGAGCGTGGCCCTTCTATGGGGAATATTGAAAACCTCGGAAAAAGAACGCCCACCTCTTGGAGAAAGGAAACCTATGCACTTCGTCGTAAGGTGGGGGGGAAGGTACACGCTAAAGCTGGAGGTACTGGGGTAGGGGCAGATCGGCGCTTATTCGCGAACATGATGATCTCTGGAAGGACTGGACTGCCATCGGGGCATCACTTTGGGGAGGGGACCGGGGGGGGGGGGGATGTCTTTGGGGGGGCCTCATAGACCCAAAGCGGCATAGCGGATATTGCCGAAGAGACGGTCTATCTCTCAATAGAAAGACTCGCGGGAGTACGGGACCATGATTTAAATCTCTGTAGTTCGGGGGGGAGCACAGCTCTAGTGAGACAAGCTCTGGCCCGAAGCGGAAAGAAAAGAAGAGCTCCAGACTACTCATGAAGGGAAAGAAGGTTTCGTCTTTCGCGGAAAGAGTCACGCGGGTCTAGCCAGATCCTCAGGGAAGTCTCCTAGAATTGGAGTAATAGACTCAACAAAAAAGGGGAAAGAATTTACCTTCTCAAAATGGTGTTGCTAGGACCGTCGGGTATCGAGCGATCGGAGAACACCGAAAAGGATTCAACTCAACAACACCCGGGGAAGTAAAGCTGAGGAAACATCGTTGCAGGAAGTGATGGAAAAAAAGATCTTAACGTCAAGCCTCTTAGACTAAAGTCAATTATCCTCAAAAACGGTGGGGAAAAATGATGAAAGGGTGCTAGTGGGTCTCCGATCTCCCTAGAAGGGTAGGGGGGCGAGGTGTTCTCACAAGATTACTTTCCGGTTGGCTAACCAGAATTGGGTCAATGGAGTGTCTGCGCAGAGTAAGTCCGGATTCAGCCTCTCAGCAGATGATAATATAGTGTTGCGAAGGAGTGCTGCCCTGGGTTGCGTGATGGCGTCGGCCGAGACATCTCCCGCGGGTGATGCCTTAGAGGAGCGAGAGGGGACAAGGTTCTCTCCCTCTTGAAGGAGGAGCGAAGGACACGTCATGATTTAGCACTCGGCTCAGGCGTCAATTTCCCCTGGAACTTGTCAAACTCGACGAGAGTGGGTATCATACTACTCCTGCGAAAGGAGATGTACAACGGGGATTTAGGGGATGAAACTATATCGGCTCCAAGGATTTAAGAATAAGACAGAAGAGGGGGCTTAGTCGGTTACAGCCATCCATCAGAGAGGAACCTCCTGGTGATAGATTTCATCAGTTCCTGTCTTTTTTAAACGTCACTTGGAGAAAGCACGGGAGAGACTGCACGTCTACTACAGCCGACAGCGAACAAAACAATACGAAAAGCATCACTTCTTGGATTGAGGATATGTGGAGTAAGCTCTTGTCTATAGCAGAGCGCTTCGAAGAAACATTTCTTACAAAGACAGTGTACCTCTGAGTGACTGAGCGAGAGTAGACAATCGTTAAGAAGCGTGCAGATCGATCAGAGTTATAAAGCAACGCCGTAATAAAAGCTGAACGATAGATGGAGACTTCTGCCATACTTGATCGCAGCTTCTCAGTGTCGATTCGGGGATCTTGACTCTTGATTTAGAAGGGGTTCGCGGCTAAACTTGAGGGAGGACGGCGAGTCGAGCAGGCGCTAGTTTCTTACCGGCCAAGACGCAGGGCAGGTTTGGTGGCGAGTATGTAGGACTTTACGCAAACGGAGAATGGAGGGGAATGAGCGCTTGATATAGAACAGGGTGTAATTCTAACTGAGTGGGGCTATGGCGCCGAACGGTCAGTCTGGCGAGAGCGGTCAAGAGAACATCATCTTGGGTAGTACCTGATGGTGAATCCCATAGCGTGGAAAAGGGAGAAGGGTCGGAATAATGTCCGTTTTACGAGAGTCAGAAGGACGAGAGCGATCGGAACGAACGCGAGGCCCTTGAGAGAAAGGACTTGTCTGGGCTCGGGGCAGTCGACTACAGAGCGATGAGAAGCCACGTACCGGGGGGGTGGCCGAGCGAGCAGCAAAAATCTTTTTGTTCTTCGCGCGGGGGTAGTAAACAAAAGCAGCGAAAACTGAGGACACTACGTTTGAGGGAAGGGACACATGACCTCCTTTCTTATACGCAAAAGGAGAGATCGGATGAGTCCTTCAAATTAGGGCCGGTCAGGGGATGTCTTGGCAATCGAGCAACCACTGTGGAAAAAAAGAAACGACAGTGGAAAAAAAAAAAACCAGGTAAGAGCCGAGCTACAAACAAAGAAGGACAGTCTAAGAGCACCTCCAAGGCTGAGGGGTCATGAAACGATACAGCGAGGCAAGGAAAATGGCTACGGGGAAGCCGCTACAGTAACGACGTACGCGGACGTCTCTGATCTAGGGCAGGGGGGTAGAGTGGAGGGAATCACAACAAATTGTTTCATAAAAATCGCGGCGGTCCCATCGCATGCCGGCATTCCTTCAAGTCTATTGCATTACCTAGAGGGGGGTGTAACGAAGAACGCTTCAAGACGATTTCAAAAGCTATTCAAGAAGGGGTGGTGGAATATTTTGGAAGACACAAGTACGACGAGTAAGGGGGAGGGGCTCAGGGGGGAGACTGATCCAGGACTGGCAGTTATTAAGGACGACCGGAAAGCTATCTTGAAAATGTGCAAGAAGGGGAGGGAGAAGGGGGCGTGCTCCATGGGAGGTTGATAGAGGGATAAAGTGTACGGGTTCCATGCTCTAATAGCGGAGTCGATATGCGCACGGGGTGATTCAGCGGGCTCGGACCCGGACGAGGAGACTCTTCAACTCAGGGGGCACGGGCGCACTTCTTGATCTCCGCCATTGCGGAAATAGGAGAGAGCGTAAACTCGCCTTGCCGGGAGAGTAAGAGATAAAGACCCATAGCTTTGGTCTGGGTAACTGAAAGAAGCTGAGTTCCATGAAAAGCAATTTCTGTTTCCGGGGACCTAAGGGTTTTTTTCCGAGCGATCCGGACAAAAAAGAAGGGCAAAACGTTGCGAAGGCAGAAGAAAACTAATGATGTACTTGCCGAAGGATGATACCCGGGATTTTGCTATACCACTAAGGGCAGTATTCTGAAGACTACAATTGCGTGGGAGTTGACACGATAACGACCTCTCCTGGAGGAAGGGAAATTAGGCTTCTAAGGCAAAGGGAGCTCACTTTAGGAATAGTAATCCGCGGGCGGCAGGGTAATAAGTCCGGATCGCCATTTCGGCTGATTAATTGCAAGACTCGGATAAGATACACGGGGCGATCAAGCTTAATACCAACGCTAGGAGGAGTCTAAGGGAGAGGAATCATTACGGCGCGTGATTCTAAAAGGTCACGTGAGCTCCTTGAATCTAATCCAAACTCCGAAGTGCAAACAAAGGGAAGCGGTTTTCTCCGCGGATGGATAGAAACTCCACTCTTGGATCCTGACCAGAAACTGCGAGAAGAACGCGTGGCAAAGACCCAGGAAAATGGGAACGAGGACTACGCTACGAACTCAAAGGGCGACAGGAAAGCTTTAGCATCCATTACGTAAAGAGACAGGATGAGAAGAAGACAGGCGTTTCATAGACCCCACAAAGACCTCATAGACTGGGACAGACAAAGACGAGGAAGGACAACTGGATCTACATTTAAGCGAAGCGGAAAATGTTGGAGAGGCTTCGCAGGACTCTCGGGAGAGCGCTCACGGGCAGACGAAACTACAGGGGGAAGGCGGCTAGGAAAGGAAACAAGTCTACCAGAATTCTCCGATAAGAGGGGGGGGGGACGAACAGATAGATTCGTAAAAAAAAAAAAGGAGAGAATTTTTGCGCATCATAGGGGGATGGAGCTGAGTCTGAGACTCTTCTAGATATCGGCGGGGAGTAAGTCTTCAATGACGAAGCTAGACAGCTTGTCTTCCTTTTGAGCGCTAGAATGGGGAATAGACGGAGTGGATTCTTAGAGGAAGGGAAGGGAAAAACTCTGGGAGATAGTTCTATGGAGATGGTGGAATTAAGGAAGAGTCAGGTGTTAAAGGAGAAATTGATTTCAAGAGCGCAGTGAGTCTCTGAAGGTCTCGTTTACGGGCGGCTTTTATGGGTCGGCCGACTAGTAAATCGGATTCTGCGTTGGGATGGAGAAAGGGGGGTCAGCCGGAAAGGGGAACGAAGGTACCAAGGGCAGTTACAAACTCGAGGGTGACTTAGCTGGTTCTAAGGGCGAAATTAGGCTTAAGGGAGCACCTCCTCTATGGTAGGGGCCTCCTGGAGGGGGGGCGAGGGGGTTTCTGAAAGAGCACTACCATATATCACCTCGCAGAGAGGGGGGTAGGCTCTTCACGCAGAAGGGAGATTCTTCCTTCGGTGAGCAGAGTTCTTGAGAGGGGAGAGGGGACCCGTTGGACACCGCCCAAGACGGCAAGGAGAAACTCGAGAGAGCTAGGGGGGAAGGTCTTAATTCAGGACCGCTTCTCTTAAAAGGTATAAGGGACGGTACTCTTTCTCTATGAGACCCTACGGGTTTTCCAGGGAAGGCTGATCGTGGAAAGAAGGAATATCATGTAGACGGGAGCCGTCTGCCATAGAGGTTGGCTCAGAGGAGGGGTCGCTATTTCATGGAACCTGAACTAATTGAGGGGTTTTTCAGCGAACTGTAAACACCGTTGGCAGGGGGGGCAAAGGAAGTGGGGGGGGGAAAAACCGACGATAACCGGGGGACTACCAGCAGAGGTTTATGAACGCGCTGAGGGACTTACAGAAAAAAAGAGGGGAGCTATACGAGCCCGAGCCGCGTCTATATCTCCTATTTCGAGGAGGGTAGGAAAGAAAACATGCAGTTAGAGTGGCGACATTCTAATCTAGGATGAATCTTTGTCGTCTATACGACACCGTGAAGAAAAGCTTATGAACAGCGCAGGGCACAGAGTCACTAGTTATCTTTAAGGAGGAGAAGAGAGGAAAGAAAAAAATGATTTTCGAGATGATTGCCTTCATCTTCCGAACTCGCGCCCGTCACCCTGCTAGTAATCTTTGCACGGAGGGTATCGCCTACGAATTGGAAAAAAAGAGAAAGATAACTATTAGCCTAACTTCACAAGGTAGGTACAGAAAGGCTCGATTGACATTAGAGGGAGTGGTCTCGTTCCAGGAGAAGGGGAGCTTATGAGGGAAGAGAGCGAGCGATGTCTCATTGGGGTAGGCGGGGTGCAATTGCGGAAAAGAAGTCTTGGGTTATTCCTCAAAACGTCAAAAACTTCAAAGAGAGAGTAGGTCCGTTAAGGAAAAGGGTGTCGGGAGAGCCGTCGGCGAAGCCTATCTTCAGACGATAGATGGGTGAAAAACTTTTCGAGATTTTCCGTTTCGAGAGGGCAGGAGAATCTTTGCGGAGGCACTGCCAGTTAATTCGGTTTTTCCGCAGGAAAAATCGTTTTTTGAAAAAGGATGGAGGTGGTCTCCGGGCAAGAAAATATGAAGAAAAGAAGGGGTCCGGAACATTACTAAAGTCTGAATCTCTCTTATCCATCATAAGGGGGAGGAGCGGTGCTCGAAGGGACTTTTGCCAAAACGGGGCGCTGCCCTACTCGCGTCGGGAAGGGCATTATTTAATCCGCGAGACAAAGCACGAGGGAGCGGGGGAGATAGATCATCTCTTTGTAAGCTGGGGCGGGGAGAAATCAGTCTTTCTGGAGGCCTGCAGGGGGGCAGAAAGAGAAATAACCCAAAGGCCTTGAGAGGAAGGGAGGTAGGGGGTAGGTTGGTCAGAAGGGAAAAAGGAGTTCGGGGAGAACTTGGCGAGATCGGACCTGCAATTCTAATAAAAGAAGTCATCGGATGAGGGTGGATAAGCAAAAAAAAAAGGAGGGGATGTCGGCCTTTCCGAAAAGAGACGGCCGCAGTGTCAAGGACTCAAGAAAGGAAACTGGCGTCACGGAAAAAGATTCGAGTGCTGGAGTAATCAAGAGCTCTGAAGAAAGGAAAAAAAAGACGGGAAGACCTGAGTCCTACAAAGAAGGAGACAAAAATCCTTAATCCGGCAGTTCGGGCGGGGATCTCTGTGGACAAATAACCGAGGTTACAGAAAAACGGCTGCAGAAGAGAGGAAAGTCTTAGAATCTCACATTTCTAAAGTAGAAGAAAAAAGACGCCATCACTAATTCAGAACATGGACTCAACGTCCTCCGTACTGATTCTCCATGGCGGGGGAAAAAAAGAACCATGGGAGAGACGCAGGGTCGCTTTCCAAAATAAAAAACAAAAAAAAGAGTCCTCTTCGATAGGGTAGGATTCAGATCCGAGAAGAAGAGAGAATCGCGCACGAAGGGATGGAGAGGAGTAGCTGGTCATCAATCTGAGTAGAAGAGCTGTATTAATCGAGGAATGAGTTTCGTTACGCTCCGGATCTCCAGAACGAGGAGTTCTGAAAGGGAGAGGTGGTAGCGTTCAAAAGACTCTTCACCTGGACTGGGGAATAACGAGGAGGGATCTCATTCAAACGGCAGGCTTCTTGCTCTGGACATCCTTAATTAGTAAACCTGGGTTGATGGGTGGAAAAGGAAGAAAAACACGAAGGCAATGTAGCTTCGGAAGGACCAGAGGAGAGAACTCGGAAAGAAATGAGCTTTCTTTTTATCATTCGGGAAAGACGGGAGGCTTGAGTTAGACCGCGCTGAGTCGCGAGCCCCACCTTGGTTATGAGAGGAACGTTCCATTACTTAAGAAAAAAGCTTGACTATGATCCTTCTATTACGGGGGGCGAAATAGGACATCTCTAGAGAGGCGTCTTCGAGGGGACGCTACGCCGAAAGAGAAAGGGAAGGAGGGACATATACGCCGAGAGACCCTCCTAAATGGGTACATTGGGGATTCTGCCTACCAGAGATCGGCTAAGAAAGGGAATCGATCCCTCTGAGGACAGAAGTGAAGGCTAACATTCTTTGAAAACCTCAGTCAAGGGACTGATTAGGGTTGATGATCAGGGAGTGCTCTTACTTATCGAGAAATGGAATAATCAGTGGAGATAGAAAACAACCGGGAGGGAAGGAAGGTGTAAAATATATGAAAAATTCAGGTTATTCGGGGCCGGGGAACTAAAAAAGTCAAAGGTTCAAAGCCACTCCTTGTTCAGAGAGACGTGAGTTGGAGGAGAAAAAGTGTAGAACACGCATTGTCGTGGCAGCTCTGGTCATGGACCACGGCTATTTTAGATAAGGGAGTCTTCAATTCGAGGAGTGCGCTCTTCTCTTAATGCAAAATCGAACGGAGGAGTGCAGGGGCCGGGCGTAAAAAGTGGATAGACGCGAGAGCAGGACTAAACTCCACTTCATAGAGGCATAGGTAGAACCTGTCTTTTGGAGAAGAAAACTTCTAGCGTTCGCAAAGAAGGCAGTGAGCAATACGAGACTTTACTAATTGATCAACAACTCGAGAGGGTGGGGGAAGCTGGAAAGGAGGAAGAAGATCCTCACCTTTCTGTGGGGGGAGAAGGCCCACAGAAAGAAAGAAAGTAAGGAGAGGAGTGGCATCTCCAGCTGGACTCTCTCATCATTTAAAAGAGCAGCGCGAGAAAAAAAGAAGACTCATTAAGAAAGCAAGCGTGAAAGAGGACCCCACCAAGTGCAAGCGGAGTTGATTGGAGACCGGGGAAAGGATGTGCGTAGTAAGGCGCGGGTGAAAGAGTGACCAATAGAAACTACTACGTGGAAACCCAAACTCGGTGGAGAGTATTCTCCCTCAAAGTTCCAGAAATTGAGCGGATAGTGAATTGATGAAGGACCAGGACGATAGCAAGGAACTCTCAATTTAGGAACTAAAAAAAAAAGGGCTCATTATAGGTGAAGGGTTATCGGCAGGGGAAAGCCATGCGGATACCGGAGAGAGACTACTTAAATACCTGAGATCTCGAAGGAAGGGGGGTTGGTGTAACCAAGAAGAAAAAAAAGTTTCCTTCCATTATTGCGCGGGTACCAGAGGGAACGGTTCCTTAGCCTGGCTGGGGGAGTAGTCCGAGTCCTCACATCCGGAAAAAACGAGCTCGTTGGGGCGGGAGAAAAGGGTAATCAGAAGGGAAGGAAAAGGATAGGGTATTTCGGCGTTCAAACACGAAAAGGGGGGTCTCGCTTATATATGAGTGATAAGAAGCAAAGCCTTTCTTATAGCATGGAAGGGTGAAGATCTCGGACCAAGTCTCTCAGAATGCGCTCTTTCGCAGAAAGAAAGACGAGTATTTCTCTATTATCACTAAAGGGGGGGCTTCTCGACTGAGGTAATCCATCTCGAGCGACAAGCTCAAGAGAGAATTGGAAGATTAGCATACCTTGAGGAGTTAGTACAATTCGTACATGAATCGGGAAAATGAGGGAGGAAGGGAGAGAGCATCTGGGGAGTTGGTCCATCCCGGAATGGGGGGAATCAGATTTTGACCTCAAAAGGGGGTTCACTCGGAATAGGAGTGGAAATTAACCCCTACAACTTAGGTAGTGGCTAGTATTTGTGGAATATCGGAAGAAGTCATAGGGTTTAAAAAACGAAGCGTACTTGCGTTTGAGGAAAAAACACCTAACCTTTCAGGAAAGCCTTACACAAGAGATCCTATCTACATGATCCTTTCCTGTGCAACGGCCTCATCCACTGGCGCCAGAAGGAAAAGGGAGGATTTCTAAGAAGCTAACGAACAGACTATAAGTTCGAAGGGATATCGCGTTTAATATTGGGCCCTTTTATTGGGAATCAAAAAGTAAAGGTAGGGGAGCAGCGGCAAAAAAATAAAAGACAGGAAAGGAATCTTCGGTTCCCACCTAGATCTCTCGAACCCCCTTAGAGAAAAGAAGACTAATTCATCTCAACTTTGACGGGTCCGAAGAGGACCGTGATTTGGCGAAATTCGTCGGCGGCTCTAAAAAGGTTCTTGCTTCAACATCGTACAAGGAAGTAAGACTCTAATAGGCTATTCCTGCAATCAGTAGACTAGGGGGTCAGAGGGGGGGTATTAAAGGATAAAGATATACCAATATTTGGACCGAAAGGGATGAGAGGCTCTCTGATACGCACAGAAGTCCGAGCTAGACCACGCGAACGACTTAAGTAGGGGAAGCGCTTGAAGAAAATCCATTCAATTAGTGGGAATCCCCCGAAGCGAGGAAGGGAGTGGAGACGAGCATGCCCAGACCAAAAAGAAAAGAAAAAAAAAAAAAAAACAAAAAACACGAAAAACACACAAAACAACACAAAAAAAGACCCGGCCAGAGAGAAAAAACACCAAAAAAAAAAACAAGAAAGAACACCAGAGAAAAAAAAAGAAGAAAAAAGAAAACGGCACACAAAAGGGGTAGAAAAATGCCAGACAAAGGAACAACCAACAAAAAAAACACAAACCAAAGGCACAAAACAAAATAGAAGAGGACAACGACGACCCGGGGGGGGGGGGGGGGGGGGTTGGGGGGTGGCCGGGGGGGTCCCATAGAATCAGTCTTTTTTCTGTCAACGAAAGCATCTCAGTCATAAAAGGGGCTAAAGAAGGGGGGGGGACTACGTTTTAAGACAAGGCAAAATGGAGAACATCCTGGTCATTGCGAAAAAAACTACTGGAGAGAAGGGGCGTGACTAATGTAGCAAAGTAGCTGGCGCCTCGGGAGGAAAACCACCCCGAGGAGGATAAATTGAGATTCGTAAAGGACGTAAACAGAGGAAAGAGAAGTCTGAGGGTAGCCGCGGCTTCTTCGGTATCGAGGGAGAAAGGGGGTAAAAACTTCATCAACTGGAGGCGCGAACAAGTCAGAGGGAGGCGGGAGTGTTTCTGTGCCCAAGGTTGCTATCTCTATAAGGCAAGCAGCGAAGAGGAGAAATTCCTTTGAAAAGCAGAAGGTAGGAGGGAGGAGGCAGTTAGAACGTATATTAATAATGAAGGGGAGATAGGTGCATTGACCATGGGCGGGGGAGAACTCAGGGGGCCGGACCTCTCTCTGCATGGAAAAGGGTTCTTTTTGCATCGACGGGGGAGGAGATCTCCAAGGATAGTGGTATTATCACTCTGGAAAAGGGGGTCGCCCTTATGCAGAAGAATTCCTCAATTAGAAGAGGATCGGAGATACTACTCATCGAGGATCTTCCAGGAGCTTATCCATTCAGGGAAAGAAATTGTCTCGTTGAATGCTTGGCCTCACATGCTCTCTGAACTCACAGGATCCCCGGGGAGACTATTAGTGGGGCAGGGTAATACAGGGAAATTTCTGCTGGAGGAGTACTACGTCTATCTCTTATGATATTAACTTCGTCGACTCACTCAAAAACTCATCTGAAACGGGACGAGGGGAACTGCCGAATCGAGCGAATGGAACATTCCCTAATATTAAACTCATAGAGAGGCTTCTATAATTTATTGATAGAATAAAAATTAAACCTGGCTATATCCCTCACAACAAACGTATTATAGGGAATATATGGCGGCTCATCAAAAACGAAGAGCCGTCTGATCACCATGCTGGGACGGGCCTTGGGGAGAGAGGGGGAGGGGAGGGGGAAGGGGGGGTCTGGAAATTCCTTTCCGCCTCTGGAACTTCAGCGGTGAGAAGAATTTCCCAGTTCGGAAAACTTCTAGAGTCAGGAGGGGGGGTCGGAGGGAGAGGTGAAGAAGATCTTATATGCGTTGTATGAACAAATCCTTTTCATGTCTTCTTGGAAAGAACGCAGGTCTGTCTCAGAGGACACACCCTTCCGGTCTCTCAAAGGTTAGGTAGGGGGGAAAGCTCAGCAGGAGGGGAGGAGATTAGCCACTCCTTTCAGAGAAAAAGGGGAAGCCATAGCAAAGAGAAAGGATGCTTTTCTAACTCTAAGAAAGCCATCTTTTCAAGACGCGAGCGGGAAAAGTACCTTCGGAAAAAAGAGAACCTACCAGATTATCAAACTCTAAACAGAAGGAGGGATTGGGGATAACGCCTGCAAGATCTAAGGGAGATGGGGACTGTGAGTACGTATGATCGATGCGGTTGGGAAAAAGGAAGGTTCTGAATAGAAAATTGGTACCTCCAGCCAGCAACCCAAAGGATCATCAGAGACAGGAAGTCGAAAAAGTAACTAGGAGAGGACAGGATAGGGAGTTTCTCTTTTGGGAAAGCACTCGGAGAACCAGCCTTTTGAAATGGGGCTCGGGAGGGGGGGAATGTGAAGGAAAAAGAAATAGAATTCATGTCATCCTAAACGGTCAAGGGAGGGAGGGGGGTTCAAGACGTCTAGACGGCTATAACAGTCTTCGTTCGGTGTCCTGAAAAAGGAAGATCCTTTGTCTGGTTGGGAGTTTTGGAGGGGTGGGGGTCAGAAGGGAGGGAGACGGTGGGGTGGAGATCACAGGTGAAGGTAATTACAAGAATTTGAAGAAAGAAGATTCTCTTATTTGCGAAGATGTCCTTTACATAAACTAATAGGCGGGTAGAGTTAATTACGGAGGACATAGGAGACACTATCCCGGAAGGGGTTGCCTAAGTGGGGTTCTCTCATGATTAATTCGACTGGCATGCTAATCTTATTAAGATTCGGTGTCTGTGAAGAAGTAAGGGAATTAGAAGCTCTATTAGAGAAGCACTATAACGGAGGGGGGAGGCGTTAGGAAGGGAAACGACGGGGGGGAAGTAATTTCCGCTCTTTAAATTCCGGCGGAAAAGGGGGGGGAAGTCAGAGAGGGGACATTGTCTTAGATCCCCGGAGTGACGCCGGATGATGGGTTAGAGCACCAGACTAATTTCAAAAGACCCGGGCTAGCTCTCGGGCCCTCAGGGACAATTCCGGGGGAATTTAGAGGGAAGTGTGGTCGAGAGGGACTTGAATAAGGGGGGTCGTAGGAGCGAGATGTAGAATCTCTGGGATCTTTCCAGTGCTAGGTGGACGGGAGGAGTGATTTATGGTAGCAGAGGGGGAGGAACTATTGTTGTTATTCACCTCACAAAAGAGGTGGGAAAGATCAAACTGAAGCTGGAGCTTGGTTCTTCGCAGCCGAGTCGGCGCCAAGTCTTTGGAAAAGGAAAATAGACTTTTCGGAGGGAGAAAGGTTGGTGGCCGACTTGGGGGGGTAGGTTTTTGAATAAGGGTCGGCGGCGCGCTTTGGAAAGGAGGTATTGGGAACATATTTCCTTAAAGGCTAAGTCTGGACTGACCGTAGCAATTAGGGAGGGAGAGAGTCTCAGGAAGGGATTACCCAGGAGTTCAGGGGAGGGGGCTTTTTAGGTACTTGAATAAGAAGGGACATCTCGAGGGGGGCTGTGGGCAGTGGTGTAGGAGGAAGAAGACGAAGAATTCTTCTGACGCTAGTGAAGATTCTGGAAGAGAATTTGCACGCGCTTGTTTCAGTAGGGATAGAAGACCTCAAAGAAGGGAGGAGGAGTAATGGAAGAGAGGAGTTGCAGCTCATAGACGACGAGGAATACTCTAGAGAGGAAAAAGGGAGGCAAGTTTCCGACAAGCAGACTCAATATCGTTATTTTACACTAGGGGGAAAGCAGGGGAGTTCGCAAGGAAAAAAAAGCCGATACAGTTGGAAAGAGGCAGTGGCAGGCGCCAACTCATCAAGGAACTAATAGGGAAAACTTGAGGAATGCAATCTGATAGGAAGAATGATATCCACTCACAAGGGGCTAGTGTCTGGAATCTCTTACTAGTCTGAAAGTAACTTCATTCCGGAGACTTCGTGACAGAACCTAGGGCTTTCTAGACATAAAAAGAGAAGGGAGGAGGGATCTTCAATTGCTTTAAGGGAAGAAAAATGTCAATCAGGAAACATTCTTCAGCATTAGACGTAAAAGTCCTCGGCTGCTAGGTGAGCCTTGCGGTCTATGAGAGAGAGAAGGAAAGTCTCATTTCATGCTGATCGCAAGGGGGGAGATTGAGTAGCGGGAGACGACATCAGAGAGGCTGAGAGCAAATTTGCGGGCGATCATCGTCGTAAGTGTAGATGGACTCTTACTCGGGAAATCTAGTTAGAACAAACGAGCATTCTGGCTCAGAATAATACAAAAGGTGCTGCGGAGTAAGGAAGACTTCGCTTTCACTAAAAGGGGGGCTAAAGAACAGCAAGGGGGGGGGAAGTCGTGAGGGCAGTAGGAATATTCTAGTTACATTCTGATCTCACATGAACCTGAGGGAATCAGGATATAAAAGTGAGCTTTTGAGACTGACTCTGGTGTTTTTCCGAAAAAAAGCGGGGGGGCAGGAATGAGTATTCGCATAATGAACTTCGCGCTCTACTAGTTAATCCCTCCATAGGAAAGGGGCACTTCCAATAGAGGAGTATTTCTCAATATCTGAGAGCACCTAGAAAGGGGTGGAGAGTAAAATTCCATTAATTTCTAGGTGGAGGAGCTGTGATCCTCCTATATTGCGGGGCTATCTTAGTTTCCTCTGCGCATTATCCGGGGCGGAGTCATGGAGATAATCTTCCGGTAAGGAGTCCTTGATAAGAAAGAAACACTCCTAAAGTATAGATCAACTAGTCAGAATGCTAGAGAAAACGGATCCAGCGCTGGGAATAGATGAGAGGCTGGGTCACCTCTCATCCAAGACTGTAGAGAAGAGCACACTCCGACTCTCTCTGGGGATAGGCGAAGCGTGCTGGAATAGTAACTAAAGGGGGAGAACGTCAACTCTGACGTCACAACGAAGGGAGATCGTCACAAAAAGGAAAGAGGAGGAGAAGGAAGGATATTAGCACTTATTGAATGAAAAGAGGGAGCTGCCCAGGAGATAAGAAAAATGGTTAGACTCTCTTTACGTGCCATTATTGTCCTAGGGGAGGGGGTCTTTCTCTTTCTGATTCAGCGGGCAGAAACTCTTGGAGAAGGAAGAAGAGAAGGTAATGACTTTCCATGGAATGTGAAGGAGTGTTCTCGATGCTACTTCTGTTCCAACTATGAACGAGTCTGTCCTGATCGGCGCTAGTCAAAAGTCTAGAGATAAGAGGAGGGGGGTACCCTATCTCCACTTAACATAAAGGTCCAATCTTCTACGAAATGGAGTTCCTTTCCTGTTACTCGTCACAATTTAGGGGGGATATCGCTTTGAAAAGTACGAAGAGAAGGGACCAATGAGACTGGATTAAAAAATCCTCGATCTTTATTTCATAGGAGAGGAAGTTATTATCAAAAGAATATGCCTGTAAAGCGGTTATGAGACCACCACTGAGGGAGAAGGGGAACCTGGGGGAGGCGATTGAATGCCCATGCTTTTCCTCTATCAATAAGGGTGAGAGAAGAACAAAATCAGACTTCCAATTACGAAGAAATTTACTATTCATCTGGGTAAAACCAGGCCCACATCTAAGCTATGGGACAGCAAAGTGGAGTTGGGGGAGTGCTACATAAAGGGGGAGGAACGAGTGAATTAAAGATAATATTCCCATCTAATCTGCGATAGGGAGAAAAAAGAAGAGCTAACTAGATCGAATCTCTGTTATGTATGATCCATACAGGACTAGTGGGATGAATGAGGGCACTAATTTTGAAAAGAGAATACTGAGGTCTACATCTCCATAAAAAAACAAGGGCATGACTTAAAGAAGAGAAGGGTGAGGACAGCCTTTTATGACTGTAAGTTTAGGAGTATTGAGGGGGGGGACAGCGCGGAGAAAGGAAGGCCTCTACTTCTCCTGGGGGGGAACTCTTAAATCTGGAATTCTCCATAGCCTTGAAAGCAAATCAGATTTTGGGGACTCGTCTCGGGAACTTGAAGGGGGGGGGCTTAAGGAGATACCTTGTATAAACAACCTGATCATAACAGAAAGAGGGAGGCTCGTGCTTGGGGGTCAAAGTGAAGTTTGGATGGGGAGGAACTTCGGTAAAGTAGGCGCTCATAACTCACAGCATGGGAAGTTGTATGGGAAAAGAAAACTTTTTAACCACGTGAGCGGAGTTCTTATTTCATTTCCTTTTAGCGCCGAGCAATAGAGGCTCGATTCGCTGAAAAGATCTGCTGAAAGGAGGAGTGGGGAAACCAGCCTTTGAGGGGTGTCCGTACTGCTGGCAGAAAGCCAAGGGCTCAGCAGCGAACCAAAGTCCTGATAGAGAGAAGCGAACATGCTTCTGTCGTAGGGAAAAAGAAATTCCTCCAGAAGAGGAAGGACATCAGAAATTTCCCGAGGATTTGTCGGGCAAAAAAAAAAGGGGGTACTCATACGGGTCCCTAAGACCTTTCTTATTCAGAACTAAAGGCATAGGGAAAATGGACCTATGGAGTTGAAGGAAAAACTATGGAGGTTGGTAACAATATCAAATCGTTAAGAGAGACTCCCTGCTGAACTTGAAAAAGGAGCGAAACAGTTTCATTCTCGAAAAAAGGGCCCTCCTAGTCTACCAGTGCTTTCCACCGAATCATCCGAAGGGGGGGGCCGTCTCGGAGAAGTTTCTCCTCCTAGACAGCCAAGACATTCCTGGGAGAAGTTGTTTCTCGGAATAGGGGGGTGTTTCATGGGGGGGGGACAACAACGGGAGGGATTGGAACGGCAACTGGCAAGTAAAACGAAGAGAAAGGATCTCTCTCCCGTCTCATGAGTTCCCGACCAAATCTTGAAAAGAAAGAGAGTGAAAATACGAATTCATCTCAATTTGACATGGGGTTAACGAACGGACGAGAAGGACTTATATAATTGGGAAGGTTTAGCAGACAAGAGGAGTCTAAAGGAGGAGGGGGGCCAGTTGAAAAGGAACAGTCCTATCTCTGAGTATAAGAAAATGCAGCAGAGAGAATCGCGTGTGTCTTTGAGACTTCTAATCGAGTAGAAGCTTGGGCTCTTGAAAAAGAACGATCTATAAGTAGAAGGGAAAGATTAAGACTCTACCAAATCAGATAAGCTCCTCTCAGATAAGAAGGGGGCGCTCAGGATGGAAATATCCGAGGTCTCTGAACGAGCTTCTCTTGACGCAGTCACTCTCCGGTTAGCCATCATTCGGGCTTTCAGGATGGGAAAAGAGAGAGGAGTCTTCGATAAAACCAGAGAGATGCAAAAAGACTAGTTTGAAACAATGTTGGTTCGGATCCTAACGTTCAAAACACTGGAACTACGCATCAAAACTGTGCGTTATTAAAAGAGAAGGGGGGGGCGTAACTCAGAATGGAGCCCAAATTTTTTAAAAAAAATAACTTATCTGAGTCTAGTTTGCGGGCGACCAAGTGAGATATAAACCTTCTTGTAAAGGGAAGAGAGGAAATATCACCGACCCTGACATTAAAACGAGGGGGTCCTCATCATGCTAAATAAAAGAGGAGATCCTAATCAGTCAATTCAATAACTGGAGGATGGCCTGATCTAGCTCATTTAAAGTGGAGGAGATTCTTTTAGTTAGAGCAATGGGGAGACTCTCTCCTAAGAAATCAGAATCGCGATAAGAAGTAATACAAATCCGAAGACTAGCTAGGGTTAGAACGTCACCAAAAAAATCGAGGTAACTGGGGGTCTATCTAGAGGAAGAGCAGGCGAGTGGTCGGAAGGGGGGATAACTACAATCAGTCGGGGACTAGAAAAGGCTCGAATACTTATATAGATCTAGGAACGGGATAAAACCTTGGTCAAACATTAGAAACTCTGTTCTCAGCACATCGCATATAATTCAGTTAGAACTAGAGAGACGCTCGGAGAGGGAATTGCTTGAGGGAGAAAGGACAGCGCCGAGGAGATATTAAGGTAAAGACATAAAGTATGGCTGAATAAAAACACGAAGAGAACCTAGAGAAAAGATACAACCTGCAACTACATTCCAGTTCTGTACATAATGAGAAGGCAGGTCATGGGTGCGGTCTTCTCACAAGAGAGAATCTTCTCTGCAGAGGTATCATCTGTGGGATACCTCATCCAGGGATCATAGACGGAAATCATCTCGACCGAAGGGTCTGCTACGAGGAGAAAAAAGAGTTATTGCTACTCGGGAAACGGGACCAAGAAAAAGAGAGGAGGATTGAGGGATATATAGAGGAAGCTGTGGGAACATAGCAAAAAAATCTGTAACTTCTATCCGTGATAAAAAAAAGGAGTTGATTTATTGAGCTCTATAATGATTCAGTCTTTCTCAGATAAGGGACCTGCGACGGGAGAGAGGAAAAAGGCGCTAGAAGGGGGATAGCTGCAATCATGCAAAGAAAGTCTCTGTCACTGAGTAAATTGGAAATTTCTGTGGTATCTGGAGGAGCGCAGGCGAAAGCTCGAGGGGATTATTAAGAGAAGTGTTACTGACTTACTTTTCAAAGATGAGCAGTGTGATAAGGTAATCCGATTGTTGTATCTCGAGTGTCCTCGGCAGGGATGGATTATGAAAGAAAAACTGGGTCGTTTGAAGCACGCGGTGGAGGGCCATGAGGGGAGGTCTCTCAGATGGCAAAATTTCATTGGAAAACGCCGAGGGAGGGGTCGGGAGAATCCGGAGTTCAGAGGACTTTTGAAGAAGAAACGGAGGACAGGAGAACTGCTTATCTTTGGAAAAACAGGTCGAACTAGAAAGTACCTCTTAGGGGGGTCACGTAATAGGCACGGAGTCGCTTGTAAAACGGGAGAAGGAAGGGGAGCGTCAGAAGACACATCCCTCGTATAGTTCTCTACTGCAGCACTTCGCGCGGACATTACGCGGGGGGGGATAACGAGAATGGACTTTGGATAACGGGAAAAACATCCGGTTTTTACTGAGGGAGAGTAGGGTATCTGAAACTCCAGTTATCAGGCTCATCTATAAGGATTTCGCGGGGGGATAGAAGCGAGAGAGACCTGTAGGCCGAAATCTTCACAGAACAAGCTTAAAAAGAGAAGGGAAAAATTGGCTCTACTCGAACAAGTTGTTTCTGGGGGAAAATTGTGTCAAGAGGGGGAAAAGGCTGTTGATTAAAGAGAAAAGGGAGATTTCCTTGGAGCATGAAAGAGGATGGCGTACTGATCAGTGCTGGCGGAGAAAAACGCTGATTGACCAGCTGAGGAGGCGAAATCAGTCATGAGACAGTTTCAGGGGATAGGAGATATCGCGAGAAGGGAGGTGCTAGCTGAAAGTGCGAAGATGTCGTTACTCGGGGATAAAAGAAAAGGAGGGTCAAGTATCCATTTTAAGGGTGAGCTCTCTTTCCGGATAGTAGATCGAGCTCTTCCAAGGGGCCTGGTCCGAAAATCGTGCCGCATCCGACTATAAGTGGGGAGCAAGAAAAACGCTCTACGGCTCGGAAGAGTGATTTCAACATCCGGAACACTCTCAGTCGTCGGGGGATCTTGAGTGGAAGCTTACTCATGGAGGTCGGGGGAAGTCGAATTTCCTGAGATCTGTTTAAGACGTCAATGGGAATCTTCGGACACTCGTGCCCTACACACAAAATAGCTTGGGCACTCTAGAAAAATTGCAGGCTCTATCGGATGATCTTCGTCTAGAAATCGCCGGGCTGAAGCAAAATAGGGAAAGGGTGGGGGGCCAGAAGGAGGGAGTGGTCAGAGGGGAGAGGAATGGAATTTCTCCTACTACTGGCGTTTGGGAACTTGAAGTGTTTGTTTTCCACGTGGACTTTTTATAGAGGGAACAAGACATAGTTCCTGAAGCAAGAGTGGAAGAGCATTAAGTGGTAAACTGTTATCAGAAAAAGGTATACCAAGGGGGAGGAAGAAGGGGGCTGTGGCCCGGAGGGATGGCCTCTACTCTTGAAGGCGCGGGAGGCTGGTAGGTATCCGACGAGAGACTACTATAGAGGGGGGGAGTTCTCGTCGGCACAGCTCTGTGGAAAAAGTCTGGATCTCTGACTGGTATAAGGCCTAATTAAAAGAAAAGTCCTTGCCGAGGCCTTACTCTCATGATGGGGGGCGAATCGACGCGAGTTAGGGAGACTGGTTAGCGAATAGGAACCGGAAATGCAAACTCAATGAAAAAAGAGGGGGAAGGGGGGTTATCACAGAAGACAAAAATGCTTTATGTGCCTAGAATCCACCTATAAAAATCCAATCGGGGCCACTTCAACTACCGGGGGGCAACGCTCTTGAGGGGAGAGGGGAGGTATGATCAATCTCGACGTGAATGGGAAAAGGAAAAAAAGAATCCTACGAATAACGAAAAGAAGAGCGAAAAAAAATCAGTCTATGCGTCGCTCGGTACAAGAACCGAGAGATTCGAAAAAAGGAAACTAAGTTCTTCATTCACGGTCTGCAAAAGAGAAGTAACTCTCCATACGGAAAGTAAACGAAGGGTCAACAAATGAAAATTATATTAACAAGGAGATGGCCAGTTACTGTTGGAAAAAAACTTTTAAGGAGGAAGTCGAAAGACTCCGGGGGTAGGGAATCTGGTCGAGAAGGAAACCTTAGCCGGGCCTAAATTTTAGGGAAATCGGGGGGAAAACCATAAACATCGAGGGGAGGACACCGCCGTCGATGCAGAGGGGAGATCTTCTTCAAAACCACACAACCCGAACATGAAAAAACAAAGACACACAAAAAAGGAAAGGAGGGCATCTCATGGAGGGAGCACTCTTGTCCCCTGATTACAGACCCAAATAATCTTCGTCTTAGGAGCTGGTCTGAGGGAGAGATGATAGTAAAGTCTAGCTTCTTCTCTCAGCGTCAAAAAAGGAGAAGGGATCAACAATGCCCTGAATCTGCTCTCCCGCTTGTGGCGGCGCTCATGCTTTTTGCCAGAAAAGTAATTATGAGTGGAAAATCTGCCCTTAAAGGATATCTTCATCTCCATCCCTAATCTGATTCTTAGAAAAAAAAAGGAAGCCTCACATAGTAGAGGAAAAGCTCTCTTTCTCAACTAAAACCATGCTTGATGAAGGGTGCCAGCCCTGGGAAATCAGTCCGGTAGGGAGGTACCGCCGGGCTTGGTAAGAAGGAAAGGGAACCGCTCCTCAGAAGGTCAGTTCTACTCTCCTATCCCACTCCTCTGTAAAAAGTCAAATACTGACGCAGGAGAAAGAACGCCTGTTTAGGAAAAAAGCGAGCAGCTTAGTCTCTCATCTCTAGAAGAGGGAGATCCTCCTCAACCATGAAATGATTACATTGAGAACACCTCCTGCACGTAGAGCGGTCGAACGAAAGAAGAGACTTGATACCTTCAAGGGGGGAAGATCGAGCAACTGCTAAAGG
>Ga0179591_1259484_pt1 | contig 26090 bp, 34 predicted proteins | sample CZOMad2_1_08_16f_FD_182891 | JGI IMG/M metagenome (GOLD analysis project Ga0179591, IMG submission 182891) | Vadose zone soil fungal communities from Angelo Coast Range Reserve, California, USA - CZOMad2_1_08_16fungal (PacBio error correction) | ecosystem: Environmental > Terrestrial > Soil >...
AAGAGAGGTATCAGAAAGGAGCGGGGGACATATCACTGGCTCAAGTAACTCACGGAAAACGGGAGGAAGTGCTTGAATCTGCGTACCCGGCATGTATTGGGGACCAGTCCATTATTGTTCAGTGAAGAGATTAATGGTCTGGGGGGGGGGGGAGGGGGATCCTGGGGGGAAGGAAACGTCAAGGCAATGATCAGGGATGAAATGTCTTTACACCTCAAAACTGCCAGGGGGGGGGATACTAGTCTTGGGGAAGTAGAAAATAATCATTAAAGCAACAATACTTAGTCCCGAAGTTGGAAGAAGATAAAAAAAGGGAAGGCGGAAAAAATCAAAAATCCCCTAGATCCGAGAAGGAAGAGACAAGTTAGTCTCTACCAACCGAAGTTCCTAAAGTCCCTGGGAAACCAAGGGGAGAGGTGTGGAAAGGATTATCAGATGTTTCAGTAGGTAATACTAAGGGGGGAGGGGGGGCGAAAAAGGAGAGAAGACAGGGGAGAGTGATCCTGGGCTAAAGAAAATTCGAAAGGAGAGGGGTCGCTGTAAAGATCTCAATTCAACTCACGACTACAAAACCTCTGGAAAGGGGCCATGTACTAAACTGGAGAAAAAAACTATCAGAGGGGAGGAAAGGTGCGGGACTGGTGGGGACGGGTCGCAGGGGACTAAGGGTTCGGAAGGAATGCACTCAAAAACACACGGGAAGAAAACGTAGCTGGGGGGCAGTGGAGGAACTCGTGTCGTCGATTTACGCCACAGTGCGATTGGGGAAGGAAGTTGAAACAGGATCGGTCAGGACGGGTTTTCACGCAAATAGTCAGAAAGCGGAAGGAGGGGAAAATGCCGGCTTATGGAACACTCTAAAAGTAGAAGGACTCAGTTTCCGCCATGGTAGGGCGAACAAAACGGTGGGTACCATCAAGGCAGGAAGGAAGGAACGGGTCGGAAAAAAAAAAGGGACGAGGGGGTGACTGAAGGAGTCTCGCAAACTTATAGAAGCTAATTGGGGGTTGGACGACTCTAAAGAAGTGCACGTAACCCCGGGAAGTGACCTAGAAAGGGACTTACGCCCGAGAGGTTCAAAGGAATAAATGTAGATGCGTAAGAACCACCATAGAGTTTTGGGAGGGGGGGGAAGGTTGAGGGGGGAATCAGGCTCCAAGGCGTAAAGAGGGAAAGAAGGGAAAAGTACAAGGAGTCTAAGCTACTAGTAATCCGGACGAAAAAAAAAAAAAAAAAAAGGACCCAGAACGGAAATGGGAGGAAGAGCAAGCAAAACCAAAAAAGCCCTGAACAGACTAAAGAAGGAAAAGAGTACTACTGGACGCTGTCTCCGGGGGGGGAAATGCGGAGAAAGGCAGGAAGACATGGCCAGAAGGATGGCCCCCCAAGCATTTTTCGTCGAGCGCAACCGAAAGGAAAAGGGTCTGGGAACTCTACTGAGAAGGGAAAGGAGCGGGGAGGGCAACTAAAACTCGGCCCAAAGGAGACGGCGTGATCTGAATTCAAATGAAGAGTCAGATAATCAGCGGGACTCCACGAAGGAGGAAAAAGGCCACGAGGGGACACCCCGTTCGTGGCTGGGGAAGAAAGGGGAAGGGGAGGGCAAACTGTGGGGCGTGCATTAAGGCAAAAAAAGCTGGGTGCCGAAGGAGGGACCTGTGCTCACACAGGCGGTCATGCCGTTCTCAGAGGAAGGGTGATCATGAAGAGAAAAAGAAGGAAACTCCTGCAAAGGAGGGGAGGCCGGCCCGAGGGACAATCGAGTTAAAGGGTGGAAGCCCTCCAAGAATGAGGGGGGGGGGGCAGAGCGAAGGAGAAAAAACAACAAACGAGATCTGAAAAAGAAAGAAAAAAGAAAAGGACGCTCTAAAACACAGAAGGCTTTGAGGGAGGATCAAAAAAAGGGGGTAAAGGGAAAGTTCCCAGTACACTCCCTTGCCGGCTATGACTTGGAAAAAGCAGGAAAGAGGCAACAACACTCGCGTGGGACCGTAATCCCCAGAAACCGTTAAAAAAAATGTGGTCAAGGCCGTCAACGAAAAACACCCGCGTCATCGTAGACAATAATTCCCGGACAAAAAAAGGGGGAGGGGACAATCTTCTTCAACCCCAACCAGAAAGGTTTTCCGGGAGTGCAGGGTCTTATCGTGAAGCAGGGGACGTCACAGAGGGTGGGAAAAGGAGATCAAGTCTTTATGCAGGGGACAGCGCTCCGTCAGTTGGGGACGGAAGAGGAAAGGGAGGGAAAACGAGAAGGCCGATCGTAGATTCCCGCAAGGAAATCTATTGAGAGACGAAGAGTGCGGAAACCGGCTCGAAGGGATCCATTTTAAACAAGCAGAGAAGGAAGTGGAACAGAGACATCGGTAAGGCGGCGCAATCAGGTCAGGAGAAGTTGAAAAGAGGGGGGGGGATGGAGAGGGGAAGACAAAGTTGCAACCTCAAGGGGGACAAGGTAAAGTGGGCCAGGGAACGGTACCCAAGTAGGAGCAGGAGAAGACAAGGCTCGTCAACATTAAACCAATAGATTTACCAAGCGCCGGGAGAAAATTATATTCCGAATCGCAAAAAGAGTCTGGGTTCGCTCAACGTGAAGGAGACCAGGAAAAGGGGAGGAGAAAGAACCGCGGAGAAGACGGAGTCGGAGAAGACAAAAAAATTCTGGTGCGAAGAAAGGGGGTGTTCGCGAATCAGAAAAAAGGAAAAACAAGAAGTCGGGGAATCCTACAAAGGGGCCTTGACTTTTGCAAGTGTCGGGAAAAAAAAACATGGGATGTGAAATCCATGGCTTGGAAAAGGGTAAAGACAATGTGCGGGCAAAAGCATAAGCCTGTATTGGTTCCAGCTCCGCGTGCGAGACTGGGAGAAGGAAAAGATGGGACAGAGGAAAGAGGGGTATGAACTAAAATGCCAGCCGGCGTTTCTTAACTGAAACGGGGAAAGGGGTTTTACGAACTAAAACTAACATGCAGAAGGATTGAGTCCCAGGGGGTGTAGAACGTACGGAAACAGGAAGGGGAGGCGACAAATACGAAAAAAAACAGTTTCAGAACCATAACACTTCGCTGCGGGGGAGTGCGAAAAAAGAAGGAAGGCGACTATACGGTTCCAAAGGTACATAAGTTTGCCGTATTTTAAGGGGGAAAGGGGAAAGAATTTTAGAAAGGGGAGCGGAGCGTCAAGGATTTCAAAATCACGGAAAATCGTAGGAAAGAGAGGGGGAGCCAATTGGGAAGAAAAAAGGGTCAGGATTATGGGATTAAATCACAGTCTTGAAAAGGGAGAAACTTGTGGGGCAGGGTGAGCTGACTTAGACTATAGAAAGAGGGTAGAATATGAAAGGAGAAGGTCTTCTCGTGAAGTGTTGGGTTCGCATGAACTTTGGGGGGGATAGGAGGAAAAATGGAGGGGAAGAAGGTGGGTGCGGGGTGGTGGATCTGTGAAGCTATATAATCTCCATGCTTACATACGAAGACCCTTGGCTAGGAAACGGGCGAAGAATCCTTAGAATGTAATTCCGACTATATAAAACAACCAGAAAAGGAAGGAAGGGGGAAACAGGGGAAAAGGAGGAAAGGGCAAAAAATAAGTGAAATGTGGACTCGTGTAGGAAAGAAGACATCAGGGGTGACAGGGATTCACTGAATCAGAGGTAAAAGAGGTTAAGATCCTAACACGAAAAAAAACTCTCCAAAGAACAAAAAAGGAGGGAAAGGGGCAAGGAAAAAGGGGGGACAATTCAATTATCTCACGGGGAAAGGGGTCCCTAACGTACTGCACACCGGGTGCCGGGCTAAAAGACCGAGAAAAAGGACAGAGCCATTGAGTTTACAAGGCCATTAATTGGTCAATATTGTGAACTGAATTATGGAAAGGTTAGGGGGGGGGGGTGGGAGAGAATGGTAATAATTACTTAGAATTCTTCATGAAAGGGAAGGTAACTAGTGAGACATTGGAATATGGGTAGAGGGAACTTAGGAAAACTGATTCAGGAAAGAGCAAGTGACTTTGAACAGTTTTATAAAAAGAATCAACAAAGAAATCGACTTAAAAGACTGAAAGGGGGCCACAATAGGGAAGAGAGGGAACACGGTTGCCTAAATTAAAAAGGAACTTTACAACAAAGTGGAGAAAGGAAAGAATTTGGTGTAGGTGAAGAAGAGTTCATAAGAATGAGTGGAGTTAACAGGGGTAGAAAAAAAGAAGAGAATTTGGGACGAAGTGATAGCAAGACATAGCGCCAAAAACACGGGCGCTGGAAGGGGAGCGAGAGGGAAGGAAAAAGCACTGGAGAGCAAATTATTTGCATGGAACCAAGTCTAAGGAGGGAATGGAGAGAGGGGGGAGAAAGACACGCAAGTAGTCTGAAACTTCTGGGGAGGGGGGGTGAAACTATAGACTTCACTAAGTTCAGCATGAAAAAGTAACAAGGGCAAGGAAAGGGAGGGGGCTGGCTGACTGAGTGGAGGTCGAGATGAAGCCACAGTGCAAAGGGGGGGAAAAGGGAAATTAGATACAAAGAAAGAAAAAAAAGAAGGAAAATCGGAAGTAAAACAACCTGGGACGGAGAAACCTCCTACGAGGTGACCTAACAGAATGAGACCGGACTCATGGTAAAAAAAACATGGCGTTACGCAAAAAGCACAGGGGGGAAAGAACGGGAGTAATTTGGCGTAAAAAGACGACGCAGTAGTTAATGTATCGAAGAACCAAGAGAGGACGAAAAGGTGGGGGGTTAGCCAAGCAAGAAGGATTCCGGAGGAAGGTACTCGAAAACATGCGGGACGAAGCGGGTCACGGGAGATGAGAAAACCAGATTTGGTGCTACGTAAGTTGTATCATAGTAGAAAGGAAGAGGGGGGGACGCATATGGGGGAAAAAAGAAACAAGGTCAAAGCCAAAAACCCTAAGCTCTCAGGGAAAGGGACCGTCTAAAAAAGAAAAGGGAGGCAGCCACTGGGCGGATCAAAAGAAAACAATTCATCAAAAGGGGACGCCTAGCAGAGACACTCTAGAGAGTCTTTTGGCAATGCACGATTTAAAAAGGGGGACCCCTTTCCCGAACGACGCCCCGCCCAGGCCTTTGAGTCGGAGGGAAGAGACAAGGGTGCTGTCAACGCAGAAGGGAGAAGGAGGGAGAGGGAAAAGTCGCCCCAACGTACGGAGTAAATCACGAGGTCAAAGGGACATAAAAACTAACAGAAGCGTGAAAAAGGTCGGCCTTCGTAACTACCACTTGAGTTTAGGGGGGGGAAGAAGAGGAAAGGTCGCAACGGGAAGGGCTGGAGTAAAAAAGGGAGGGGTTTGAAGGAAAGGAATGGATAACACTAGCAATTGGAGCCGACTCCACTCTTAAAAAGGGCGGGATAAGCTAAGGTCTACGCCGAAAGGGGGAGGGAGGGGGAGAATCCAAAACCAGGCATCGCGGTTGAGGGGGATCCCCGCACCACCTTGAGGGGGTGGGGGAATAAGGAGGTCTCTAGAAGAAAAAACACAACGGGTAGAGAAGGAGAGAGAACGTCGCCACACAACATCAAATAGCTCCCACGGTAAAGAGGTGAAGGAAGAAAAACTTGGACGTCGTAAAATGAGTAGCGTCCATGCTCCGAAAGGCGCTACGAGGGGGATAAAGTAGAAAAAGGGGGAAAAGGGGATCACCTTGGAGCCCCTTCCTCTCGAAAACAGAGGGTGAACCCCTAAACCGATGAACCGAAAATTTCGAAAAGGGGGGAGCGGGGGGAAGGAACCCCCCCAGACGGGTTTCCTTCGGAATGAGAAGGGAAAGAAGGGGACTTCCAAACTGTGTAGGTAAAAAACTCGGAGTGACTCCGAAAACGACTCAGTCGAGGGGAATAGCGGGAAACACTGAAAGGAAAGAAAAAAATAGCCTGAACAGCACAGGGTACATATCATGCGGGAGAAATAAAAAGGCCGGGAGGGGTGCCAGACCGTAACCGCGGAATCCCCCAGCGGTATCCTTAAACAATGGGGAAAAGGGAGAAAATCGATAGCAGGAAACTATTGAAAAGGTTATGGAGAAGTGGGGAAGCGGCCTTGGCAACCCCTGAAAACGGTCAGGGAAGGGGAACAGGACAGGCCGGCAAGTGTTACCTAAAGGAAGGAAAGAAGGAAAAGGGCTCTATCCTGACGTGTTAGGAAGCTTACAACACTATGATACCGAAACAGGAAGGGGAAACCGAGAGGGGGACTACGAAAACTAAATACAACATACTAGCTCAACGGGGGTCGATGAGAAAGGAACAGTCAGGACGTGCAGGAGAGAAAAGGACACACCAAAAAAGGGGAGGGGAGATAAAAGGGACGAAAAAGACTAAGAAATTACGAGTGATGGACCGAAAACAAGTTCACTACTGACAATTTATTCCAAGGGGGACGGTGAACTCCAAGGGGAACGGAGTCACGGAGTCATGAGGACTAAAGGGAAAAAGAGCAGCCGGTACGTAGTGTTCCAAAGAAGGGGGGAGGGAGACTTAGGGTGAGAAAAAAAATTACAGGACCGTTCCGCTGGTAGAAATAGACCTTTTCAAAAGCAATGGGGGAGGAAGCGCTAACATTTCAGAAAAAGGAAAAAGAGGGGATACGATTTGATCCATGTGGTCAGAGGGACTGAGGGGAAGGTACCACCGTTCAAACAAAAGCCCCAGAGCAAGTTTTCAGAAAAGGGAAAAGGGAGCAGGGAGGGGAAATGGAGGAAAAAGAGCTAACTCTTTGGCCACTGAGAAGGTGGCGTATAAGTTATTTTAGAGGGAAAGACGAAAAGGGAAAAGGGGCAGAAAGGGGCTTTAAGGTTGCAAGGATAGGCTAAAGGAAAAAGCAAGAGTGGAAGAGAGGGTTCCCACTGATAAAAAACCCGTACATTATTATGAAATAATGATTACAGGGGGGGAAGGCGAAACGTTGGGGCCAGTGATATAATTTGGCGGGGGCTAGGTGTACAGGGGGGGGAAGAAAAAAATAACTGAAAGTCGGGATATTTTGTGGGGTATTCTGGGGGGGGGGGTGTCAGAAGAAAGGGGGGGGGGTTAGATTCAAATTCTTGATATATTGGGGGTGGTAATTAATTAATTTGTGTAATATCCAATATAATCAGTAAAAAGGAGGTATGAAGAACTGGGGTAAAGGGGGGAACGGGCTAAGCCCTTATCAGGTTAATGAAAAATTCATATAGAAAAAAGCAAAGACATAACACCCAATGCGGGAACAGGTGCAAAAAAAAAAAAGGAAGGACCTGTAAAAAAGTGAAAAAGATAAAGGGGGGGGGGAAGGGGATTATTTAGAGCAGGTGATATGTCAAAAGAATGGAGATAACAGAGAAAAAGGGGGGGGGGGTGCTCTGCTCAAAAACTAGTCAGGAGAAAAAAAAAAAAAAAAGGACCTGCTAGGTATCTCACGTAGCCAGAGACCGGAGAGAAGTACTCCTGCAAAAAAAAAAACCTGTATGCATGAGCTTTCAGAACACGCGGAAACCAAAAAAGAAAGTGTAAAAAATGTCCCTTTCCATAATTTTCACTAATTTACAAGGGAAAAGTTTTTAATTGGATGGGGGTTGGCTATATGAAGAAACGGATAGGGACCGTAAGGAAGAAAAGGGGGATGGCTGAAGTATTGAAGACATTCGGAATGAAATTGACAGGAAGGAAAAAAGGAAGGTTGGAAATTAATCCACACAATACTTTTCAAGAAAGTTGGGGGAGACAAACAACTGCTAAAAATAATACGTAAAGAGAGGGAACTGAAAACCGTCAGAGGAGAAAGAGGAAAGGCGCACTAATTACCTACATTAGTCACGTGTAAACTTACGCCCTTTGGCACTGAAGGAAAGGGAAGCAAGAGGGAAAGAACTGTGGTCAGGAGACCCATAGAACTTTATAGTGATAAGAGCCTTTCAAAAGATAAAAGTTTCGAGTTAAAAAAGGAGAGAGACGAAAAAAAATAACTTCCAAAAGGAGAGGCAGGTGGAAACCACAATCAAAAGGGACTCAGAGGGTGGGAAAAAGAAAAACAGGAAGGAGTCCTATTATTCCCCTTTCGTGGCGGGAGGGGTCAAAAAATGGCGTAAAAAGCTGAAAAACACGAAAGAACGAAGGGTAAGTTGATGTGTATAACGAAACGCGGGCGTGCGGAGGGAAGGGGGAAGCCCAGGAAGGGAGGGGACGGGAGCCCCAGGAGACGTCCGTAAGGTTACTCACGACATGAACACAGCGGGAGAGGGAAACAAATAAAAGGAAAGAGGAACTGAGGGGAAAAGAAACACTAATCATAAATCCGTGGAACTAATTTGGCAAGCCAGGGTAGCCACGAAAAGTGTGTACCAAACTGCCGATAAGAATGGGGGGGGGTCAGTTAGGAAGGACAGGTCAATATGATAGGGAGGAAAAACAACCTTAAGAACGAAGGGGGGTGGCTTGAGAAGCATTAACGACGGGAAGTGAAGAAGAAAAATTTGGAGGGGACTGCCCTAGTAGGAGGGGAAAGACGTACTAGGAGGAAGAACAAAAAGAGTTTTAGGACGTTGCGGTAAAGGTCGGAAAAAACCTAGGAGGGGGGGAAAGCGAGTGTATACCGAAAATCGTAGAAACAAATTACTTCGCCGGACAAAAAAAAACAAATGGAAGAACAGGAGGAGATCAAAAAAAAAAAAAAACAAATATGACTCGAAATTTCTAAGGAGGGGAGGGGAGAAAAGAGGCTCTCGAGCGGGATCAGTGGGATGCGGTCTCCACGGTGGGGAAAAAACTGCCAAACGGAGAAGGAGTGCCACTCAGTAGTCCCTATAGGAAAGGATAGGGAACCAGTGCTGGACAGAAGCTATTCTCCCTTAAAGGAGATGTTGAAGCGACTGAATCTTCACCCAGTCGTACTTAAAAGGACCAATGAATCTACTGCGTGAAGAACCCCGGAATGGGGAGGAAAACGGGAAGTAAGGACACCACGACGGGGCGGGGGTGTGCCTCAAGAACGGTCTGAAAAATTGGGGTTCTTCACAGTCGGTCCAGAATGTTTTGACCGGAAAAAAGGTGGGCTGAACAACAGGTGCGGTCCGATGTGTATCACGGTGCCTACACCGAGGAGAGGGAAGAGGGTAAAATGAGCGACTGAGTAGAAAAAAAAAAAAAGGGAGTTAGGCAACCGAGAAAAAGGAAAGGGGTGGGGAGAGAAAAGAAAAAAACCTGGATGGTTTGAGCTCTAATCAACCCACAAAGGCTGAGAGGAAAAAAAAAGAGAGGCGCCGCCACAAATGAGGGGGGAGGGGGGGAAGGAGACAAAACCCGAGGCCGCGGGACATAGGGACGCCGTCCTACAAGAAAGGGAAAAGAGGGCGGTTGGCGTCCAGAAAAAAGCCGCGCAAGCGGTGTGATAGACCGGCCAGTACCAGAAAAAGGGGGGAAGGCCAAAAAAATCCCAAATCAAACTGTCCCCGCGCGCCTGTAATGCAAAGGGAAAAAAGTGGGGGGGAGAACTAGCGTGAGTAAACCCCCGCCACGCACGGGGGGAGCCGTGCAAAGGGGAAATCCCGAGGTCGTCAACGCGATTGGTAGAAAAACGAATAAGTAAGGGTACTCCATCGACCCGTCTACGTTGGGGAGTCGAGAGCTCAAAAAGATGGTGAGAGAAGAGGAGGGGACACAAGGGTCCATGGGCGAGAATCGGACAAAAGCCTGAGTCAAAAGATTATCAGGGAAGGAGGAAAAGGTTCCCAAACGGTCTCTTCCATTACACATCCAACCTCGAAGACGTCAAAGTCGCAGAAATTGGGGGGGGGGAGATCACCAGGAGGGAACCGGGACTGCGTCGTAAATAAAGGACCTGAGCAATAGACCAGGGAAAGAAAGAGTATAAAGACCCTCCGGGGCTAAGAAACTAAAGACGGGCCAAATCGAGGGGGGTGGGAAAAAAGCGAACGTAATACGAACACTGGGGGAGGAGGGGAAAGGACGATTTTACTAGCGAGGAGATGAAGAAAACCTTCGTGAAATATAAGGGGGAGGCAAAAGAAAGAGAAAAAGGCGGCCTCCAAATTACCGGAAGGAGGGGAGGAGGGGGGGACAACACGGATGACTCCTGGGGACTGTACTTAAACATTATATGGGACACCAATCAAAAACATCGGTAAAAGGGGAGGACGCTAAGGAGGGAGGGAGAATAGACAAAACTGCGAGGGCGTATCATCTGGGAAAATAACTCCCCTGGGGAAAAAAACAGGTGGGGAGTGAAAAACGCACGAGTTTCCCTACCTGACACAGAAAAATGACTCGGGATTTCAAGACAGGGGGTGCTCAAGAGGAGTACTCATTATGAAGGGAGAAGAAAAAAAAGGGAACCCCCAACCAAAACCCAGACAAAAGGGGTGAAGGAAAACTGCTACGTCGCAGGAAAGGGACGGGGGTAAAAAACCAGAAGAAGGAAAAAAGGAGACTATAACTTCCTGCAATCTAATTTGGGGGGGGAGGGGAAGTCGACTGCTTTACACGAAAGATTCAAAAGAAAGTTTAGATAGTTCAGTAAGGAGACTAAAAAGAGACGGATATCTCTTTTCCGCAAAGAAAAAAATGAGGGAATTAGGGGAAAAAAAAATGGATTACCATAACTTCGTAACAGGGTGGGGGGGGTTCTATGCAAAGGACTTATGTTGTAAGAGGTACTTCGAGGCAGGAGAGGGGAGTGAGGGGGGTTGAGCATTAAAACTGGGGTTGGATCGGGGAGGGAAAAAAAGGGAGAAGGAGATTGGGGTTCTTATCATGTTATCCGTACTAGGCACCTGCCACATGTCAAATTAGACTAAAGGGGAAAAGGGGGGGAAAACGAGAAGCAGCCTTGGGGGGGGAATTCAATACTAAAGCTAACATCACCAGAAAAATTAGTAAAGGGGAAGGAAAAGGAAGGGAACAAAGGGGGGGTCAAAAAATAAATTCGAGAAGGGTCACTATCCGCAGCACAGTAAAAGCTGAGGTTGAAAGAGGGTGAAAGAGTAAACAAGAAAATTGAGATACCGAAAACCCAGGGGGGACGAGAGAAAAAAAACGGGAAAAGAACGAACTCGGGTCGAATCTAACCGCCTTTGACAGAGAATACAAATTCCCGCAAAAAAGGGGAGGGAGGAGGATGAGACCAGCGGACAACAGGGGCATCATTGTGGTGGGGGGCCAGTCCATTAAAGGGGTTTATATGTATTAATTGATGGGGGTGTTCGAGAGGGGAAGTGGATCAGGATGCGAAGATTTAAAAGGGAAAGGGGGAATCGGATTGAAGGGAGGGGGTGATTAGCTTACATCTTCCACCGGAAGTAAGGAAAGAGAACACAATACGCCCACTTTAACTAAAACCCGAGCGAAACAAATAAGACGAAATATAAGACTTAGAAGTAAATAAACTAGGGAAGAGAGGACACTAGTGGCACTCAAATGGGAAGGGGGACAAGGACGAAAATTTGAATGGAGGTTACGGTAAAAGAAGAGGGGAAAGAAAGAAATGAAGTCTTCTAGAGTAGAGGGCTAATCATCGGAAATATCTAAATGATAAAAGTAACACAAACTGGGGCTCGGGTCGCTTGGTAAAGAGAAGGAAAGGAAAAAGAACTTATGAACAAAGTAGATTGTGCCAGTTGAAAAAAGGAAAGGAAGATAAGACCGGGGGGGGAACTACACGCAAGCTCATATTCATCGGGGAAAAACGGGTCAGGGCGTTTTTGAGGAAAAGGCACTAAGTGAGTCAGCAACCCAACACCGACATCAAAGGGAGAGGGGGGGGGGAGTTAAAACTCGTAAAAGGGCGGAGATTTACGACAAAAAAGGGCCGGCTGGTCCAGGAATTTAGAGAAAAAGGGGAAAGGAAAAATTGGGAAGGTTTTAGTCGCGAACGCGACTTCTAAGGGCCTGAGTCTTAAGGGGACATACGCACTCTCTGTCGAAATGAAAGAAGGTGGGAAACAGGGGGAGTTCAAACAGGCACCGTGTAAATAACTGCAAGGAGGACCTGGTCGGTATGGGGAAAACTAGGGAGGGATAATGGGTGTGGGGGGGTTTTAAGGGCTCAAACGCCACTTCAAATTGGGTGCTGGGAGCAGACTCCGTCCCGGGTCATCAAAGGGGTTCACGACGACCATTGGGGGAAAAAGAAACAAGATGAGGGGGGGGGAGTATTTTCATGCTGGGAGCCCCAAAAAGGTTTTGTTAACGACTTTTTCGGGAAATCATAATAGCAGGGAAAGCAGAGGGAAAGCAAGCCTGAAGCCAGGCAGTCGAGGAGAAGGAAAAAGGTGTAACGTCAGGAAGGACTAAAAAGGATCCAGCGGCCTCACTGGGAAAAAGGAAAAAACCTCTAAAGGACTAAAAAAAGTGGCGCCTCTACCTCTCTAGAGAGGTGAGCACGGTTTGAAGGAGGCTAAAGCGGGGGGGGGGCCAAAGAACATAACCGGGGGCCAGAAAAGGGAAGGGTAAACATCCCGGGTTCGCTCGAACAATGAAGGACAGAGCGACTGGCGCAAAAGACGGTGCGCTCTCGACTCGGCAAACGCGCAGGCCTTAGGACAAAGAGGGGGAATAAGACCCTAGCTGTCAAAAGCGGACCCCCCCCACAAAATGCCATTAGGAACGCACTAAAAACCGTCTTGGCGGTTAAGAAAAAGCAGACGACTCCAAAAAAAAAGGGGGAGGGGGGGTCGTCCAGCGAAATTAAAGCGGGTGTCAGGATAGCTGCCTGAAAAAAAAAACACAGGGGGGCTGGAAAAAGGGGGACATGGGAGACTTGGGTTCTCACCACGCGAGAAAAAACGTGAAATTTCGAGTAGTATAAAAGTAAGTGGGGAGGAAGGAAAGGGAGGGAAAGATCGGGAAAAGGGGGGGGGGGGAGCTTGGACCCTGCACCAAAGGGGGGTTTAGAAGAGGAGAAGAGAAAAAAAACACCACTGAGTAGTACCTGAGATATCCCAGGAAAAAAAAATCAAAAATGGGAGGTCTCCAAAAAAAACCGGGGAAAAGGTCAATCGTGGAATGGAATACACAAAGGTGGGAAAAAACCGTAATATTGAGACTACCATGCTAAAGCAAGTCAGGTCAGTGTGGAGAACCGGACCACCCCGCAACTGTTTGACAAAGAGCTATCCGGAAAAAAAGTTCCAATCGGAGTAAGGGGAAACAAAACAAACCCAATTAAAATCAGGGGCGAGAAAAAAAGCCAACGTGGTTACGTGTTTAACGTTACTCAGGGAACTCAGGGCGGAACGGGACGATGGGGTATAGCTGAACTTCTTGGTGAATCAATAAAGCTGCAGTGCTCAAGAAGGGGGTGGCAAGAAGTCGAGAGCAAAAACTAAGGGGGGCAGTGAGAAGTATCGCTAAAAAAGGGGACATGCTCTGACTAAAACAGGGCTTTGGGGGAGGAAAAGTCACTCTAACAAAAAGGGGAACTGGTAACCAAAAAGTGAGCCGCAGAAACACGGAGACATCTCGAGAACAGGACGCGAGCAAAGTCATCAGGAAGGGGGAGACCATTGTGCATCGCAGCCCATTTGCTGAAAAGCAAAACCACGGGCTGTCTGAAGGGGGAGGGGAATGGGTACAACCTGAGGGATAGGAAGAAGGGAGCGTCCCAGGCGTGTTATCAATAGTCGGAAAAAGAAAAAGTCAGAATATGAAGTGAAACCGAAACGGTCCGGGGCCAAAATCTCCAATGACAAAAGGTAAAAATGCGGGAAAGAAACAGTCTAGTCAACGGGGGAAAGAGGGGAGTGCCACGGGGAGCCGGCGGAACAAACACCCCCAATTCACGTGAAAACAAAAAGGGGAGGAGCCTAAGATCCTAAAATACGATTAAGCCCTCCTCCAAAGGGGGGATAAATGAGGACTGCACAAGGTCTGTGAGAAGGAAATGCAGGGGAAACTGGGAAAGGAAATCAAGGGGTAGATGGCAACAATATGTAATGTTACGCACAGAAAGTCGCATATTGAAACTTAACCTTGGGATTCGGGTTATAGAACGGAAGTGAACAAGCAAAAAGAAGGCGTAAGATCGAACGCACAAAGGGAAAAACGGGGAAACAAATACAGGGAGAAGGAGGAGACCCGGGGGGTGAGCAGTCGCCTGAAAAAACTGAGGGGAAGGGGAGAAAGAAGGGTCAAAAAGCCAACAAGAAAAATCGGACTACGTGCCGTGGCGGGGGGTGGGGAACAAAAAAGAAAAAGGGATAACGAATTTGTGGGACACGGGAAAAGAGACTTTGCGTATTCATCTATAGGCCTGGGAAAGAGAACGAGACCGTTGATAAGGGGGGAGGGACAATATTTAAAAAAAGGTCTTCAAATAAAAGCGGAAGAGACTCTTGAACTAAATACAAAGTATGGAAAAAGGGGATGGATGAAAAGAATGATTAATAGATTGTCCAAAGTTAAAAACATTGGGGGAAAGGTGGAAACAGAGGTAGAAAGGAATGTACGATAGTCTATTGGAGGATCTTAACTGTCAGAGAGGAGAGGGAAGTATGGTCGGCAAGAAATGGGGGAATCAGTAAAGGGGCGGATATATTGTTGGGGGAGAAGGGAAGGAAAGGTAGTTTATAATCAAGAATAAGAAAAAAAAGGACTTAAAGAAAGGAAGGAAAAAACTTTTTCAGGCAAACGATCAGCAGAAGAATGTAAATCATAAACAACATCAATTAAAATAAAGGGGAGGGAAATGGATTGGAAAGGTAATGGAATGGCAAAAAGAAAAAAGAAAAAAAAGAGGAGTGGGCAAGAGGGGAGAACAAGCATCATGTATAGGTGGTGCGGTAACGTGCTCATTATATAAAGCAAAAAAAAAACCTAAAAAAAGGAGATCAAAAACAGGAGGAGAAAAGAGGAACACGTTGGCCGAAAGGGACATAGCGTTACAGTCTGAAAAGTAATCAGAAAAGTGAGACCACGAAGAGGTGGGGGGGAGATACCGCGGACACAGGCATATCCGTAGGGGGGGGGGTGGGGGAATGGACCAGAATGAGAGTTGGACTACACTTTATGTTGGATACTGTGAAGCAGATGCTGAGAACGTACAAGGTCCTTAAAAAGGGGATGGAAGAAGGGAAATGGAGACATGGGGGAAGAAATGGAGAGAGGAAAAGATTAAAATTCATTAAGTATCTCACACAATCGGGGGGAGGACGAAAAATACCAACGAATGCGGGGGACTGGAAAAAAATCCGAGGAAGGAGAAGTATGACAATTTACGATAGTAACACTAAGTTACACGAAAAATTAGAAAAAGGGAAAAAAGTACCGGGAAAAAGGGTTAATATATCCTATGGGGGGGGGGAAGGGACAAAAAAGGTTAGGGAAACGTGGCGAAAGAGAAGGCGTGAGAGGAAAGAGACTGTGGAAAGAATCACTAAAATAAAGTTCTCGTGTCGCTGTAAAGCAGAGAGGGGAAAAATAAAATTAGAGCAAAAAAGTTATTGGGGACATTCCCCCCCTCTATAGTAGCCAGGGTTGGTCATCGGAAAAAAGACCAAAGGAACGCACGTCAGAGGAGGGGGAAAACTGTCTGGGGAGGGGGGTTTTCAGAATTGAGATCACGGGGCCAGGCGATGCAAAAAACAACGGTACGAAGAAAGAAAAAGGTGATGGGGATCGGAAAAAAGGGATGAGGAAACCAATTGCCGTGGTAAAAAAAAGGGGGGCGGGGTATCTAAAAGAAGAAGGGGAAAGGAGGAATTTTGAAAAAGTAAAGGGCGGAGCTGGAACAGGGAAGGGATTGATGAAGAAGAAAAGAAGATCGGGGAAAGATCCGCCATTTATTGTAAATCCCAGTGGGGGGTACCGACAGGTCCTGGAATTCGAAAAATACTCGTATTTCATTAACTAGGAAAAAGGAAGAACAATGTGGGGGGTCTTTTAAAACTGTGAAACCGGCCGCCCGGAAGTACGCGACAGGACTGAACCCTAGTATGTTCGTAACGTTTATTTTAGTCAGAAAAACAAGAAGAGGGGGGTTGAAAAAGGGCGGAAAATCATAGTAGAACGGATCTTGAAAGAGTTGGAGAAACAAGGGGGGAAAAAAAGAGGGAAAACCTCAGGGTACAAGTCGCAGAAGAAAGGGGGAACCACTTCGGGAAGACTTGGGCTGGAAACGATCCAAACAAAAAAGCAACGGGGCGCCTGCGCGAAGCTCGAAGCTTCACGACTTTCAATTTCATGGATCAAATTCAGGTGGGGGGGGGGGAAACAGGGACTCGGATAACGAAAGCCCAGCCGTTGGTCGAAATCAAGTACAACTGCTCTAACGTCTAGGGAGGAAAAGGGGGGGGGGAGGATGTCGGAGATCGCCAAAAAAACGGCGTCGCTGGCAGGGTTCAAATTAGAGAAACTTCTTACAAAGGAAGAAACAAGTAGTGAAAACGGCCCAAAACCCCCGTTACCGGGGGGACCCGGGGGGTGAAAAAAAAAAAGGTCGCCACGTGGGGTGGAAGGGGAACCGGTCAGAGAAGAAAAGGGGACCGACTTGTTTCCAAAAGTCTCAGACGAAGGGAAACACATCATGGCGTCCATGAAAAAAACCGGACCACCCGTAGCGCCGGGAGGGAAACAAGGGGGGGGAAAACTAAAGAGGAGACGCCTTCACAGGGAGTTTAGGCAGAAAGGGCAATCAGGAGTTACCGGGGTGAGCGCCAAAGCAACCATAAGGGGTTGTTGTGTAAAATTTCTAAGAAAACCAACCACACGGAGGAGGCTAGGGGAACAACAAAAAAAAAGCCGAGGGGAGGGGGAGAACCAAACCAGTAACCGCGAATTGGCCCAGAGAAGAAGAAACTAACAGGGGAAGAGGTATAATATATGCTAAAAAAAAAATCGGCAACGTTGGAACAGACACAAACCCCATGGAAACAAAGGCGAGAGACAAAAAGAGGTAAATAAAACAGAAGGAAAGCCCGACCAAACGTTGAGAAAGTCGGGAAGGGGCAACCCCAAAAATAACGGGTTCCTTACACAAGAACCAGGGCGTCACGCGAATGGGTAGCAGAAAAGGAGGTGGGAAAATTTCCGAAAAAAAAAAAAACGCAAGTCCGTGGCCGGGAGGAAGGGACAGGGGTAAAAAGGGCAATTGGGCCGCAGTATCGCTTGCCCAGAAAGGGTATTAAGAGATGAAAGCCAGTTGCCAAAAAATGACTCGCAAATGGGGGGGCCCCAAAGGCGGTATCAAAGGGGACACGAAGAAAACAGACGCGAGAGGCAAGAGTACGCGAAGGAAGAGACAGAAGGGGGGGATCGGGGGGATCTCACATGCCCGACCCCATTCCGTATCACGTTAAAATCTCAAAATTAGAAAAGAAAGGCCAAGCGTGGAACAATGCTTAACCGGGGAGCCCTACAGTACCTACACGGAAACGCCAAAAAGATTGGGGGTTCTTTACAACAGAAGGAGAACAACTCGGGGGGAGGGACCGGCAACTTGTAAAGGAAAGGGCACCGGCGGATACGTGCAAAGGAGGGCAAGGACAAGAAAAAAAAAGGAGGCACGATATGGCGAGAAACGAACAAGAAAAGGGAAAGAGGCAATCCGAACAAGGTCCTATACTGCGGGGCAAAGGGGAGGGGATAACACCAAGGGCGGACAAATGAGTCCAGAACAGATTGGGAGAGGGGGGGGGGAAAAGAAATCATCCTAGCTACTCCGCTGGACGAAAAAGGAGTAAAAACGATTGGACCAGGAGAAGCAGGGGGAGCTCCAGTCAGTAAACAGCCGGTCAATGGTGGAAAAAGAGAGGTCGGGGGAAAAAACACACAGAGGCGAAAACGAAACAGAAAATGAGAAATGAGGGGGATAAATGGTTGGAGGGCACGAAAGAACCACTTAGTGGAGGAGAAATCAGACAAAAAAAAGAACAACCACCATATCAGAAATATGCGCTTCGGGGAGGGGGCGACACGAGAAGGAAAATTGCTACGATACTGTGGTTTGACCAAAGGCATAAGGGGAAAAAAAAGTTGATCTTTTGGAAAAGAGAGAGTTAAAAATGAAAAAAGAGAAAGGTCGACAATCTTGCAGTCTATTCGGGAGGAAAAGAAAAATCGTTTCCGGGGGGGGCACACTGAAGAAACAAAAGTATTTCACTTGAGCCCAAAGAGGAAAGGAAAAGAAGGAAGTTCCACAGGAGAACGGGTTTTAAGTAATATTGGGAAGGAAAAAACTGAGTGGGGTAAGGATGTAGAGTTTATGACTTGGGATAAGAAGGAGGTTTCCGTCTATTGTTTGTAGGGAAGGACGTTTGGGGAGAGGAAGGGAAAAATGACTGAGAATTGGTGGGGGGGGGAGAAGGTAAGTCCTTCAATAATGTAAAACCCAGAACGGAAAAGTGGAGTGTCAATAAGTACATAACGTTAGAAGGCAACGTCTAAACAGCAGCCTGAGAAGTTTCATGACATCGATCCGCCCACAGCAAATTAAAAAAAAACCTGAAGGAAAGGGAAGGCAAGTAAAAGGACATGAAGACCTGAAAGGGTTCCGACGGGGATAGAAAGAAGGGCAACAGTGTGAAGGCGTTGAGGGGAGAAGAGGTATGGAAACAAGATTAGTAAAGAGCCCCGTCTCTAAACCCACAACGGAGAAAAAAGAGGAAAAAGGAGCGTCTAAAAGGAGAGTTCTCTCAAATTTAGGGACCTCTAAATTGCTAAAGTCATCCGAAACCTGGATGCATTAGGCAAAAATTTCATAAGTACCCGAGGGAAAAAAAAAAATAGAATTATTGCCCGTCCCTTAATGGGGTCAGGGGAGCAAGGGAAATTGGGGGGATGGGGTTCTCTAGAGGTAATTAAAAAAAGGGGCTAAGGGAAGGCGGAAAAAAGGGAGGAATAAGTTATGTACAGGGAAAAACATTGGGGGGGGAGAAGAGGATGGAGGGATCTGTTATTAAGTCGCAACCTACTGAGACAAGACATTTTTAAAAAAAGAAACCAAGGTAAGGCGAACACAATAATAATAAGGGAAGTATAAGGAAGGAGAAAATAGTACAAACCCAGTCCGAATTAAAGGGGAAGGAAACAAGTGTTCCGACCTTTTTGGAAATATTGAATGGAAAGCAAGAGGAAAGACCGGGGGTAGGGGCTGGCAAAGTCGACGATTGACTATGGGGGGGGGCCTCTCCTGAAAGAGAGACAGGGAAGAAAAGGAAAAAAGGGCTCTTTAGCACTAATTCAACCCCTCAACGGAGAGAAAGGATTGGGCAGGGGGGGGAAACCGAGTATAGAAAGGGGACCTATAGGGGGGGAGAAAAGACAGCCTAAAGAGTAGGCAATGGTCTGGCTGAAACGGTGGGGGTTGACATGGCCTTGAGACGTCACGAGGCGATGCGCACACCGGGAGACAAATCCGTAATTGGGGTGAGGGGGGGAGTTAATCGTGCGTTCGAGATGTACTACAAAGTGGGGAAGGCTGTGATTACTACCAGGGGGAGCCTCGGTGGTACGCAGAAAGCGTCGTGAGGGGGGGGAAAGAAAAATCTCCCGGAGGAATTGGGAACAGAAAATATCAGGAGAAGGGGGACTCAGTCGCCAAGTCTGGAGTACACAGCCCCGTGGTGACCAACTGCAAAAGTAGGGGACATGGGAGGGAAGGAAGACTCGGGGAAAGGATGATCTTTGCGTCTCGCAACCCAAGAAGAACATAAGGGGGGGGGGGAGGGGAGAAACATCAACGGACACTATCCAAGGGGGGACGAAAGGGAATCGAAAAAAATTGTAAAGGGTGTTGGGGAGATGCCGGAGAACCAAAAGAGCGGGGAAACGTTCGGGGGGAAAGGAGAGGAACAGTCAAGGATGGGAAGAGAAGGGGAAAACAAGCAGGAAGCCATTATCAACTACTAACTCGTTACTGTCTCCGGACCTTAAGGCCAGAGGAAGAAAGTGGAAAGAACAGCACCCTCTCCCAAATTACTGAAAAAAAAAACTGGGAGCAAGAGAAAGGAGATCGAGCGGGGCTTGGCCCTTCCGGAAGCCCTCGAAGAAAGAAAACGAATCAGTTGGCCCTCGCCCAGGCCTTCGGAAAATGAAAATGGTCAAACAATGGGGTTGGGAAGAGAGAACTGCGAACGGCCTGAGCGTGCCGCTCTGACGACTAGGGCAAAAAAGTATACTTCTTCAGCTGGAAGAAAAAAAACGTGAGCGAGACCAGGACCCAGCGGGCAACTGAGAACCAACTTTCAAATGACCCAAGGTCGTGGCGGGGGGGGGGGGACCAACCGACCGGTTCAAACCGCCAAAGGGGTGGCGGTTAAGAAGGGGGGGGAAGAAGGGGGCCGAGGGTTTTCCGGGGGGCAGGGGATAACAAAGGAGGAAAGGGGGATGAAAGCCGTTCTCAAGATCGAATAAAGGAGTGGGGGAAAGATAAATAAGTAATAGCCGGCACATGGATTGTAAAAGGGGGGAAAAACGATGGGAAAAGGGGGGGGGGGTGAAAGATCCCCGCAAAAAAAGGGAGTGGTGGGAGCGCTTCAGAAAATATCAAAACTGGAAGGGTGGGGAGAAAAAGAAAGGGGAAAAAGAGCTCGACCACATCAAGATTGCTTGCTGAGCGAACAAAAAAAGTCAAAAGAAATGGTGCCCGAAGGCCTAAACGAAATTTTCAGGTCCGAATACTGAGTGGGAGGAAAAGGACTACTGCCGGCGCAAGAAACCCCAGGTAGAAAAAAAAATGGACAGCAACCTTGTTAGCACATGCCGCGCATCAAAAACCAAGCGGTCCCTCGTCTCTTAAATGCACGAAGCCAAAAGGCGAACCGGCGGAAAAGTAAAAAACGCAAAAAAAGGGGTTGGTTTTTTTCAAATTACGGGGAAAGAAGAGACTGCACGATGGGAAAAGCTTTGGGGGATCCTCAAAAGAAAGAAGGGAGAAGGTGTGGGGAAGAGGAGTATATGAAACCGCTAAATGGCCGAGCCTGGCAGCACGTACTCAGCGAAAGAGACGAAAAGGCCTTAGGGTGGGGGCAAAAAAAGCGCGGCCCGCGTAAATTTGGAACCAAAAGTGGGGGAAAGAAGGCGGTCCCAGAAAATCGAGACATATAGCTATGCCCAGAAAGGGAAGTAAGCCGGGGGGGAGAGGGGGCCGTAAATTTTCGGGGGGAAAGTAAAGTGGACGGATGTAGTCGATTCCTAAGCCCAAAGGAATAAGCGGAGCACGGTGAGAGGGGTCAAAACCTGCGGTTCTATGAGGTCCCGAGACAGGGGAGACGAGATTTTACCGGGAAACGGAAAAAAAAAACAATCGAGGGGGGAACTATCATACTTCATAACCAAGGGCGGATCCCACTGAAAGAGGTTGGTGGAAAAAAAAAGGACAAAGGGGAAGTGCCGGTCGGAGAAAAAAAACCACAATTCTGAGAGAAGTGCGAGAATAAGACGGTCGGTCGAGTACTAAATTCAGGACTTAGTATGGCAGAGGGGGAAAAATAGGGGGAGGTAAAAGTATCGGGCATAATAGTGCGGGGGGGGTTCAACTAATCCTCCGGTACTGAAGGGGGCAGACACTCCTCTAAGGTCCAAAAAAGGGGGGGCCTTAGGAAGCATCTTGGGGCCTGTTAAAAAAAAGGAAAGGGGGGGGGACTGGATCTCGCAACTCAAAACGAGTTTCAAAGGAAACAGAATCAACGGGGGGAGGGGGAGAACCGTGTGAATAGCCTGACGCCGTGAAGTCGAAATAGGCAAAAAACCCAAATACAAACAAGGGGAAAGAAAAACTACTTGGCGCGCGGGGTAGTTTCTAAACAAGAGTTAACGAGAAGAGAAGCTTGTGTGTTAAACAGCAATCTGCCTTTGCAGGAGGGTGTTAGGTCCTCGATTTCCAACAAGAGAGTTTGAGAAGTAGGGAATCCGGGGAAAGGGAGAGAAAAGAAGACGTATGAGAAAAGGAAAAGCGCCACTGGAGGAAGGGGTACATGAAGGGTTAAAAGAGAGGAATATGTATGTCTTTCGTACTTGTGTTGGAATTTAGATAAGGGGAAAAGGGTCTTGTAAGCGATGGTTGGATCAAAAAGAGCTCTTTGAAAAGGGAGAGGGGGGGGGTCGCATGCCGGTGGTAAATTAACAAATCGTGGAAAAGAAAGGGGGGGTGAGATTATACTTGGTCTACGGGCAGGAGACCTGGGTTCCTGATATATTAGAGAAACTGGTTTGAAGAGGGAACGGAAAAAAGGGAAGCCGTATAAGTTTAAAGAAAGGAACGGACTCGACCAAAAGAAAAGAAAGACCGGGGGGTAGATTATTGAAAAAAAAAAAAAAAGGTGGGGACAGGGGTCAAACAAAAAAGGACTGGATATGCATGTGGCCGTCTGGGGAGACAGAGAAAAGGCATACAAGGGGTAAGGGATTAATTGTAGATAAGGGTGTCAAACAGAAAGGGTAGAAAAACGGGAAAGATCGAAAACCCAAAAAAAAGGGGGGAGGAAGGAAAGAGCTAGAACCGGGGTCTAGGTATTCGAAAAGGGAATATATAACTAAACTACCCGGGAAACCTTCCCACAGTCTGATTAGCTGGGAGATCACGCGGACAAGCATTCATTTGAATTGGGGGGGGAAAAATGGGGAAAAGGAAGGTGGGCACTTTGAACGCAACAGGGAGTTAAATTTGGGAGGGTTGGTGGGGTATCTAAAAAAAGGGGAATGAAAACTTACGGAGGAAAAAGGGGGGGTAAGAATATTTCAAAGGTGCATATGGAATATAGCTTCAGGTATTCAAAAAGAGGAAGGAAGTAATCGCACAAAGAGGGCAAACTTTTTACTAAGAGACACAAAGGAAGGAGGGTAAACCAAAAGAATAAAGAAAAAGTATGAAAAGAAAAGGTCCCTGAGATAGGTCCATATACTTTAAAAAAAAAACCTGGAGTCAAGAAGGGGAGGGAAAGCAAGAGTTTCATAATAGGGAATGATTTCGACGAAAGCGAGACTCAGGCTTGGGGAAGATGATAGAATCTCCTGGCCCTCTAAACCCAAGGATCTGGGAAGGGAAAAACAGATTACTAAATTGTACCATAAGAAAAGGCCACCAAAAGACTGAGAAAAATTATCTCGGCGAAAAAAACGCGAAGTAGTCATGGAAAGGGGATGGGGGGAGTGGGGGGGAACGGATGGCTACTATGGCGAAAAGGCTCACGAAGGAAAGAAGGTTGGGCGTGAACTCATGCCAAGTGAAGGGAGGAAAGACGGGGAGAAAAACAAGAAACGGCAAGAGGAAGTGGGAAGTCACATAGTCACGAACCGCGGGAAGGTAGAAAAAGAAAGGAAAGGAGATGATTCATCCTCACTAAAAACATGTCCTACAGGGTCAACCGTACCAGAACGGGAAGGAAGGAAAGGGAAACGGTCGGAGGCCGAGAGGGGGTCATAGGGAGAGGAAGGGACAACTTGCAAATCTGGGGGCGTTGATCCTACCACGGACGATCCGACTAAAAGGGGAAAAGCCGGGAAAAGGGAAGGACGCCCTAGATTTTCGGAAAAGACGTGTCGTGAGTAAAGAAAAACCAGAGATTGGTGCTTCTTCAACAAACAAAATGTTGAAACAGGAAGTAAAAGCATTGACGCAGGACAGGACGGACAAAGAAGGGAGAAGAGTAAGTTCGCCGGACACACGCCGGTCCACTTCGTAAGGGCAACTTGAGGAAAATCCAAGACCCACAGCCCATGACCTTGCGCCTCACCATGCGTACAGGAAAGAGAAGTAGTCAAAGGTGCGCAAAAAGACACGCTGTGGGCACCAAAACGAGAATACAGGGGGGAAAAGCAAAGCCTTTAGACGAGCCAGCTATGTCCCGGTGCGGGAAAAAGAGAGTCGACGACATTCGTGTCAGAAAGACTCTCCAAAAAAGAAAAAGATCAAAATGTCCGTAGAAAAGACTATACCGGAACCAGGGGCTCAGAAGGAAAAAGGAAATCATACAACCAGAAGCGGTGTTACGGGAAAAGAGGACAACGGTGGGGGGGGAGGGGAAGGAAGTCGAAGAGTTCAGGGGGGAAAAACTGGGGAAAACAAAAGTGTAAATGGCACCTGGCCAAAATTAAAGGAAGGAGGAGAAATTTCGAAGAATAGGCGCAAGGCAATGGCTTGTAAAAAAAAAGAGGGGAAAAAAGCGAGGGGGAACGGGGGGGGTTGTCTCCCTAGAATGTGTGCAGCGGAGGGGTCCTCATCTCGCAAACACAACAGGAGTGGAAAAAAGGGAAATAACGCTCGACACAAATAAAGGAGTCTGGGGAAAAGAAAAAAAAATCCGACGAGATTGCCCACGGGCGGCCTAAAAAGGGGGGGAAGGCTTAGAAATGATGAAAAGAAAATGCTACCCGTCCTACTGGGAGTTGAAAAAAAAAAAAAGGGGGAAAACGTCAAGTGTGAAAAAGAAAAAGCTCGACCGGAACCCAAGTGCCAGAGGGCGAAGGAAAAAAGGAAAAAAGGGACCCCGTTTGCAACATCACGCTTGGAAAAACACCCCCGAACATAACTGGATTCTGCCGTGAGATGAAACCGAAGCGCACGAGAGGGAGTAGATCCCATGAAGGTATCACGGAAGACGAGGGATACGGAAGACGATAGCTCAACAGCGTAAATGAAAACCTTATAGGATGTTAAAACACACAGGGCAGATTTCGTAAGCAAGTCTGGGGGAAACGGCCTCTCCCTTGCTCAGGGTACAATATGAGGAAGAGATTGCCAAAAAAGAGAAAGCTCGGAGCAGAGGAAGCGGGAGGGGCAAGGTAAGATCCTTTGGGAAAGAGTTTCTCGCCCATTGCTGAAGGACGGACAAAGCTTTGGGGTGCCAAGGAGGAAAACAGTACCACCCAGTGAGGAGAGAAATGGAGACGTGAAAGGCAGGGGGGGTATTGAAACCAAAAAAAAAAAGGAGTACCTATGTGGTAAAAAAATTTTCCGCCAATCCTCGGTTGAGAAACAATGGGGGAAAAAGTTAATCCGATAAAGAGGGCTAAAGGAAAGGTAGGAGGGACCAGTACAGGAGAAAGAGGGCGGGTGGACGAGTCTAAAAGAACCGTCGTTAAAGGGGTCGAAAAGATCATAAAGAGGTCCCAGCCGGAACAAAGGGGTACGATTACTCCAGGATACACAAAAGGAGGGGGAAAATAAAGGTGGCTTAAAAGTCAAGGAGACATGATAGGTGAAGTCGGGGAACATAATGCACCGGTCATGAGGGGGACGAAAAAACCAAGCGAAAACGATATGTGAGTCAAAAGGGACGAATTGGGGGGGATAAGGGAGTAAACTCCTGGGAACAAGGGCAATGGAGTAACTCTCGAAAAACGCGACAACCCACAGAAAGGGCTAAAGGGGAAGTCCAGGTGGGGTGCGCATCGACAGGAAGACACAAATTCTGTAAACAAGGAAACCAAAGACTCGACCAATTTTTTCAAAAAGAGGAAATAAGGTCGCGGGCGGGGGTTGAGAACCCAAGAGATTACGTGCCTAATAAACGCGTGGGGGGGGGGACCACTTGCCAATATACTTTGTGGCGGGAACACGTAGGGGAAAAATAAATCCAAAACAGCGAAAGAGACTAAAAATGGGGGGAGACACGGGGAAAGGAGATGGAAAGATATTGGCGAGCACGATAAATCGGAGTTATCAGAGGGGGGGAACAAGGAAAGAAAAAGTGTTCATCTGACTCTTCTTCTAAAAGGAGGGCAAAGGGAGTACATGGGGTTGGTTAAAGTTATAGAAATTGAAGAACGGAGGGGAGGGAAATAGATGTCACAGAGGGGGGGAGCAAAGAGGCCTGCTCCGTAAGGTGTGGGTGGAAGGAAGGGTGGGGTTGAAGCGGGAAACATGTTTGAAATGGGCGGGTAAGAAGGAATGGGGAAAGATGGGACGATAATCCTGCAATGGACTTCCCCGGGAAGGGAGTGGAAATACCCTACTCAAAAGATACGCAGCCTTGAGTGGCACTTCAGGAACAAGGCGAGAACCCAAAACACATGACATGCCCGGAGAAAGGAGGGACCAAAGGGAGAATGGAAAACCTGAATGCCTGGGGAAAAGCGGGTATAGTACAAAACAGCCCGGGGGGCAGTCAAATTAGCTCAGGGAGAAGGAAAAAGAGAAGGGGAGAGACA
>Ga0179591_1262461_pt1 | contig 26017 bp, 15 predicted proteins | sample CZOMad2_1_08_16f_FD_182891 | JGI IMG/M metagenome (GOLD analysis project Ga0179591, IMG submission 182891) | Vadose zone soil fungal communities from Angelo Coast Range Reserve, California, USA - CZOMad2_1_08_16fungal (PacBio error correction) | ecosystem: Environmental > Terrestrial > Soil >...
TTTCGCTACCCTTTCAGTTCCTCCGTCATCGTCGCTGCCTTCGCCCGTCTGGCGACGCCCGCAGAAGAACAAGCGCGCGGAAACTAAAGTAGAACTACGCAAGGAGAAACTCTAGAAACACGTCTCCGGGGGTTACGTGGTTGCAAAACTAACTAGCACTACCTTAAAGGACCCGCAAAACTTCAGAGGGAGAGGGGCGTTCAATCGTGGGTCTAAAGTCGAAAGTTGAAGGGACTTCCTCAAAAATCCTTCTCATTCTTGCGCTGATTTTCTCCACCCCCGCTGAGTGGCCAGGATCTAACGGGGAAGGGGAGAGGCAAAACTAAGGAGACCGAATGGGAAAGCCGCCATAACCTTCTGCATAGACGAAAAAGACCCTGCGGGGGGAAAATTCGGGCGATCCTACCTTTGTAGCAGTTTCCTACTCGCAGAAGAAAAAGAAGATGGAATTCGCGGTAAGGGGTCCTAAGGGTCCAGAAAAGCCGCGGCTCGGTCTTCTCAAAGTCATCATAAGGGAGGGAAACTCAACTGTCCTCTCACATCCCCTTCCTCAGGCTTGCTCTCCTCGCTCAGTGTTCTTTAAGAGAATAGACGCGTCGGCCACCAGCCTCTTCGACTAATTCTATCACGAGAAAACCTAGCATAAGGGAAGAATAGGGGAAAAAAAGCGAAACTGCCTCCTTCACTCAGCTCAAACGTCCCTTCAAGTCAGGCTCATCCGGAGGATTTCAGGTCTTATTCCTCCAAGGAAAAGGGCGAGAAAAAAAAAGGGGGAACAAGGGCGCTTTTCTGACAACGCCAATAGATCGAGCCGCAGGTCCCGAGAATAGTCTTCATAAGATTTTTCTACGAAAAGGAAAGAACCGGCAAGATAGAAGATGGGAAGGGGGGGGGTCTCAGCTAGGCCTTGCTCCTGCCCCTGTGGCTGCTAACGGGGTCGCGCATAGCGCGAAGGATGCTCTCCGGACAAGAAAAAAACCCTAACTAAACTGCCGGCTTGCTCGAAGGGGGCCAACAAAACGAAAGGCGAGAAGAACTGCGAAGTCCAGACCTGCGCCTCTAAACCAGGCGTTATATAACTAACCCCCATCAAAGAGGCCCAAGCTCATAGGGGGGGTCCCTCAACGGACACACGAGAGATAGGCCAGAAAAAACCTCGAAAATAGCAAAAGAAACTATGTCTCCTACCCTCAATAGATCTTAGATCAGGAAAAAAACCTAGCAGGAGATCATCTCCTTGGGGTTGTTCTACTCGACTCGTCCGACGGTAAGTAAGTATGCAGCCACGGTACATCTGCCAGAAAAGGAAAAACGGAAACGAGAAGGAAAGAGGGGAGTTCTTAGGAGGGGGCTCTTTATCGAGCGGAGCGGGGCTCCTACGCGAATTTCCTTTTCAGAACGTCAACGTGTCCGATAGGAAGACCGGCATAGGCAAAATGGAGGATGAAAAAATTGTTCGGGTAGGCTAGCCGGTCGTCTCCAGATCCCTTTATTGTGCTATGAACTACTGGTTGCAGTGGGAGTGGATCAAAGTCCTTGAGCAGAACAACGGGAACTATTCGAAAGGGGGTATCGCCATGGAGCTCGAGTATCCGCACAAACCGAGACGATGAGGAGGCGATCAGTTAGACCTCTGTCTCCTCTTACCGCCAGTCAGAAGAGCACGTGCAGACGCGTAAAACTCCGCGCGGAGACAGCCATTACGCGGTGGCCCCTCCTCGGAGCCACCGACGACGCCAGAAGCGGCGCGGTCGTCCTCGCCGTGCCGCGACGGAATAAGACGAGGGGGGCCACTTCTAAAGTTCAGCATTAAAGCTAAGTGAGCCAGTGGGCAAGGGGATAAAGAGGGCGAACCCTAGCAAAGAGCTCAGAGGAAACGTGAAGGTGCCCCGCATATAGAGTAGGTGCTGCGTCAAGTAATGCGAGAAACAAATACCTCTTGTTCGTGTCGAGTACGCTTACTCCGATCAGATTATGAAAGAAAAAGGGATTTTCTCTATAGAACTGCAACGTAGCCTTCAGATGCGAAAGCAAAAAAAAGGGGGAAACTCAGAAAAAAAGGGATACATACCCGGCGGCTCGCCCCCGGGCCTGTCCGAGAATCAATAAGAGGAGATACGAAAAAAGGAAGGGTGAGCTGGGAGCAAAGGCAAGAGGGACAACCTTTACACCTCTAACCCCCCTTCGGCTCTCGACTCTTCCCCCGTCAATAAGAGGGGGTTAGTCTGGGGGAGGGGGGGGAGGGACGCAGCCGTCGCTAGCGTACTCAAAAGGGGCAAATCTATGAGGGGGGGAACGCAAAAAAGAAGAGGCTTTCTCGGGGGAGCCGCCCGTTATCACCAGCCGAGAGAGGGTTTCAAGGGGAAAACAGACCAAGAGAGCTCAAATCCGAACACAGATCTCGGAGTCAGCACGAGTCCTCGCTGTCTCAACTGAGAGGAAGGAGGTGAAGAAATCTCTGCGAGGGAGGGCGGACAAAGGAGGCAAAGTCTCGCCGCTCGCCGTATGGCGTGATCTTCTCGTGGCAGGGGGGGAATTCGCACGGAAAAGTATGGACTTATGGTCAAGAGGGAAAAAGGGTAAGCGGAGTCTAGCCTATACGGAGGTCTCGTCAGTTCTAAAACCGGAAATCATGAAGCGAGAGAGCTAATGTCAGGGAAGCGGAGTTTGACCAAAGTCCCTTCCACAAGAAGAAAGAACACGAAAAAGGAGACGGGAAAATAAAAAGAGAGGGAGTCCCAAGGGAAAAACCATGCTAACCCTAACACATTACTCCAAGAAGACAAGGGGGACTTGGTGACCAAGGTAAGGGGAACAAGCCTTGAACGAGAGGGGGAAGAGGCACGCCCGGCATTGCTTCTTAAAATACGTCATTCAATCTCCTTTAAAATTAGGAGAAAATGGGGAAGGAGGGGGTTGAGCCTTCGAAGTCGAAGGGATACTCTCTTATCTATACGATTTAGAAGTACGTCTTGACTGGGGGGGGGAAAACGAAGATTCCCTGGCACAGAATTCAGAGTCTTGAGGGGTGTAAAGAAATGCCGGCGACCGGGGGAGAGCACGTAAAGCCTTAGCACCCGCAGAGAAACGTCTTATTTTGTTTCTTAAAAAAAAAGATCGGAAGAGGTGGGGGGGCTTAAGAGGAAAGCGAAAAACGAGAGACTTTCCTAGACCAATCAGAGATAGAGTTGGGTAGGAGAAAGGTAAGAAAGGCAACCGCTCGTACGTTCCAAACTTGAAAAGGTCCGACTGCTCAAACTTCTTACTATGGAAGTAGGGAAGCCCACGTTGGGGAAAAACTGTCCCAGAAAAGAAGGGGAGCAAGAAAAGGCCAGCTAAAAAATAAATCTTACCTTTCCTAAGGGGTATGAATCAGGGAAAGAAAAAATGAATCTCTGGGGGTACTGCGGGAGAATCATAACGTTCACGTTAGTAAGCGTAAACTGTCTTCATGGATAGAAGAAGAAAGCTAAAGAGGAATGTCGTGCAGGGATTCAAAGGATGGGTTTGGGATATTAGTGTTAAGCATCGAATGAAAATTGGAGCTAAACAAAGCAACAAAAGAGAATAGGAAGCGCAACCGAACCAGGGGGTCGTGTCAAACTTAGGAGCTGGAAAAAAAACGCGGGGCGGGATGCTGCTAAATGTACTTTCCAACCTCTAGGGTCAACAGCAGGACGAAGAGCAGCAGAAGGTGTGTGTGAAAGCGGGGGTTAAAGCACCAGGAACGTGCCTTACTCACAACAAGAAGTAGCAGGCAGACAGCTCAGCACAAGGGGATCTCCTCACAAAAAGGAAAGGAGGGAGACCTCTAGATACTGATGGCTGGCTTTCTCACTGTGGGGCGTAGGGGGTTGCTAACAGTTCCAAAAAGGAAAATAAACGCTGCTTCGTAATGCTGCAAGCTATGAAAATGTGGGACAAAGGAAACAAGCGAGTGCAATGCGGAATGGTGATGAAAGAGCAACAGGGTGAAAAGAACCGTCTATAATCGAGGTCGGGGGGGGTGGTGGGGAGAGCCAGTCCTCGATTCGCTGGTAGAAAAAGCACTCAGATAGACAAAAATGAACTCGCAATAACAGTGTAAAGAGGAAAAAGATTTCGATGAAAGAACGGGAACTCGTTCCCGAGGAAAGAAGAGTTCAGGCAGACCCCTTACAGTCCACCCGAGAGTGGCTGGACACGTCGTACACATCAACAGTTAGGGAGAAGGGGGGCTAAGTTTGGTAAATCTTCCCTGTCTCGTACAACGCAAGGCGGCAGCAATCGCAGCGGCCGAGGGAAAGGAGGCTACCTTCACAGGGGTCAACGGCCCCCTGTGACCTGGGGATCGCACCGAGGGCAGCGGGCGGTAGCGAGGAGGGCCTCCTTGGGAGTAGGCTCCCGCGAGCCTGACTCGAAAGAAAAACTCAGACCGAAAGCTTGGTGGTTTGATAAACAGGGTCTTTCAAGGTGGCCCGTCGCTTCCAGGAGTCCACCAAGGAAAAGCTACTTGTCGCGACCTCTCCTACATCTGGGTCTCACAAGGGACAAAGTCCATCGACTCAATGAGATCAGCGAACCCAATATCATAGAACTAAAGAGACTCACCCGATAAAAAACGGGGAGACAGGCATCGACGAAATGAAACTGCGTTGTCCTCCTGACTCCCCCCGAGGTTCAAGGCGTTGACGCGAAGGACATTTTTTCCCTTGACAGAGGTCGGGGGGTAAGGTCTTTAGGGAAGGGCTTTCTGGGGGTTTTTTGGGTTTCAAAAGTCTCATGGATGGTCCGTAGCAAAAAAGGGTGGTGATTTTTCACGTTCTGGGGATGGGAGGGGACCTTTCTCGGATGAGAGGATCAAACCAGCGGGAGACGTAGAGGAGCTTTCCGTGCAGGGAGGATAAAACCGTGCAAACAGCGAGATCGCTACAGGGGTAAACATCTGAAAGTGGGCGAGCGAATTAGACCGCCAACGTGGGAAATCTCTCGCAGCCGAGGCGCTAAGTCCGGGGGGTGAGACGATTAGCGGCGGAAACTCCTGCTGAGGTACTAGAATCTTAGGTGGGGGACACGAAGGCGCTATGGGAGACAGAGAGGAATTCTGCGCAGGGGAGGGGGGTCTGCGGTATAATCATGTCCGCTGGAGTCCCAGGCCACGACTCCTGGAGACAGGCGAAAAGAAGAGGGGAAGCGCAGCGTCGAAGTGCCTTCATCCGAAACAAATAAAAATAGTATGAGAAGATTATAGAAAAAAGAGCGGAAGAGACTTTGTAAGGGGTGGGGGGAACCTGGAGGCTTGCACTTGAACTGATCAGAAGTCCCGCTTAATCGGACAAAGCAGACGCTAAGGACCGGCGGGCTCGGACTAACGGTGGGACCGCTTCCGGAGGGGAGATAAAAAAAAAAGGGATAGACGAGGGCTTTCTCTGACGTAGGTCAATCACGCACTAGAACAACCGAGAGCCGAAATCCAGGAGAGGGGGATCTACAAACCAAGCGGAACGCATCCAGTAAATTGAAAGTGGGGAGCTCGTATTTCTGAGACCGTCGCCATTCCCACGCGGGCGCTTGAGGTCAGGGCAAAACGTCGTCCGTAAGGGAAAGAAAGGGGGGAGCGCGGGGAGCGCACGAGTCTGGTAAGGAGGGACATTAGATCAAGGGCTGAAACTTCCTAAAAGAGTAAAAGGGGGTAAACATCTTCTTATAGGCTAATGAACCTGTTAATATAAGAATCGAGAGAGGTGTGCTTGACGAGAGTTGCATTCCGAGTGGTAACTCAGGAGGAGGCTCTCTGGTTAAGTATAAGTTCGACCTTCTTTGATAGGAAATTGTAGGAAAGAGGGGGAAGAGCAGAAAAGCGAAGAAACGACAGGGTCATCGGAGCGATCGGGGGAGATCCAGTAGGATCACGAGAAATAAAGGGGGGCTCAAGGGGGGCAAAACCTCCCCAATGAAGACCTCTTAAGCAGTCCACGATTTTGCTAGGACAAACCGGGAGGGAAGAGAATGCCATCCGTCATCCGGCAGATTCGGGTGCAAAAAGCATCCTAGACACAGAGGAACCTTGCCTCATTCTCCTGCGAGGATGCCCTAATAAATACAATCGAGCTAACCAAGAGGTCTGATTGGCTCCTTCCTTGAAGGCTGGTACGGGCTGGCCTGGGACGTCCCCATCTTTCTCTGCAGGGGGGCGGTCCGATAACTGCTTGCAAGCATGCTCTCGAACGGCGAGCTAGAGGTCTACGCGGTGAGACCGGATCTTCTATCAGTGTGGTTTGATAGTTTATCAGGATCTTTCCGAGACTCGGGTGGGGGGAAGGCGCCGTGCTGGGGGGTTCAGGTAGAATTCTCGCGCAGACGGGTGAGGACTGCTACAGCTCCTTTAGCAGAAGATAAGGGGCAAAGGTCGCGGAACACTAGGCGCATCACGAAAGATCGTCTAACGACCGGCAGGAAGGAGTCCTGTCTATTCGACGAGGGCCTCACGAAGGGGACCAGTTTCTATGAGAAAGGCACATCTACGACCTGATTCGGCTGAGAGTGAACGTCTAAATGCATAAGCGTCGTAGGGAGCAGGTCAGAAACGGGGGACGGTTCTCACGAACTAGAGCGAAAAGGTGATTTGTCGACTATTAAACCGTCCGGCAGGTCCTCGTCAGACTTCTGTACGGAAAAGAGTGGGGGACGAGGATGTTCAAGAAAAGTGGAATCCATTGATTAGAGAACCTTTGTGTTGGAGTAGGGATCCGGGGACTGTCTTCCTTTTGATACAATGCAAGTAACGCCTCCCCGTAACTATAGTTCGAGAACGTCGAACGAACTTTGCGGAACTTGGTTAGACCGGGGCAGAAAGGAGAAGGTGACTCGGCGTGCCGAGGTCCATCGCCGCGCAGTCCATCTATCTTCTGAAAGGCATAGGGACAGCACACAGTTCTGATCGCCGAACTCGTTGACACTCACCATCGAGGCCTAAACGGGATTGAGGGCGGGGAAAATTCGGGACGAGCTAAAGGAACTTAGCATCATCCCCTGGGTTAAGACTTCTAGCAAGCTACAGTAGGGGTCTGATGAAAAGGAAGCCCATTTAGAGCGGCCCACTATGAAAGACCGAGAAGAAGCAGTGCTGGCTTATTTCTTGGCCTAACGGCCTCGGAAGGGATCATCCCGAAAGGGGAGGAGAACGTCCGGGGACGTGGCCGATAGGGCTAGTAGGCGACGATCATAGGGGACATTGAAGACGGTTGCTAAAAATGGCTTCCTCCGGAGCGATTATCGCAGGAATCTCTGAAACGGGTAGGTCCACATCAGGGATCCATCTGGGGGTACTGACGCGTGTTTTTTGAGTTTGGGACGGCGACATCTCTCTAAAAAAAACAAACACGAGTATTAAGAGAAAGAACGCCGCCGGAAAAAAAAAATCTGCACAAAATAGGCCGAATTGTCTCGTCGAACGTGCGCGCGGCGGTTTCCACCCGGGCCGAATTCCCTTTGATTCCCTCGGGAGACGCAAAGCGCTGACGAAAATCGCTCGGTATCGAAATAGGGGTCTCCTACGAAGAAAATCGCGGAAAACGCGCCGAATGGTTCTCCCGAAAAGTCGGTACGAAAGCGGCTGGACTGCCCCCGCCTCAAAAGGATTCGCGGCTGGAAGGCGGTAGGAACCTCAACTGCTCTGCCTTGAATACCACAGCCTTCTCTAGAGGAGAAGAGAGGGGTAACGGTCGACGGCACCCAAGCTCGGATTCTTAAGGTACGAGCTATACTCGGGAAATGGGGCGCAGCCCAGCGGCCGACTAGGGCTATTCTTAAGGTAATTAAGAAGTAGGGCCGTACGACTCGGTCTCACCTAGAAAAGCCATCCGATGCTATTCTACTTGTCCGGCCGAGGCGCGGGCCGATCTCCATTTGAACTAGGTTGAAACTAGCGTCCCAACCGTGAAGGGTCGTTCTCGAAGAGAAGAGGGGACTTTTGAGGGGGTGCGAACGTCTTCCACCCGCATCTTCGAATAACGCAATCATACCCAAGATCGTAGGCTAGGATAGAATAGTAAGAGGGACAGGAGAAAAAAGACCGAGAGACTATTCAACGGGCCCGCTGGCGGAAGCTTATATGCTCCCAACAATGTCTAGCTCTTCTTGGAGACCGCAACTCTCGAGAATGCCGAAGGGGAGCAACGACGACGCAGTCTCAGCGCTTCGACGAGTCACGACCATCTGCTCCTTTTAAGAGCCTGCTCCTAAAAAGACCAGTTCAAGGGTGCGGGCGACAGAGGCGCATCGCCGACAGCGAAAATAGCTCCGCCCGCGCAAAATTCTAACTGGACTTAAGAGTTGGGAAGCGACCGGTAAAGAGCGAGGATGCGCTCATCAGTCGAGTGAGCCGGAGCCGCGGTCTCGAACTCACCATAGGAGCTTAACACCCATCTCTGCCGGTTGGCAAATCAAAAAAGGCTAAAAATCGAAAAAACGAAGACATCTCACCAAGGGGGCAATAGCGAACACCAAAAGTTCCAGGGTTCCCTATAAGCTATATGCTAGCCGAAGAGGCCGACGGGACATCCGTATCACCCGTCAATCTTTATATTCCGACGGTTTCAGCTAACGGGGGGGGAAAGGTCGCCAGCGACTAAACGCGTTCAAGTGGGCTGATATAGCAGAACGATGGGACGTCCCGAAGAGAATCCAGGGGTAAACGCTCGGGGACGATGGGTGTGCTTCCTTGCGGGTAAAACCGGCATTCGGAGAGCGAAGGTTTCTACTCGAAAATAAGTGTATGTGGTATCCTAATAGTGAAAATTATTGCGGAGGACGGGAAGTGAGCACACTGTCGATGAGAACGTTCTCGAGAAAGGTATGAAAAGAGGTTCGCACCTCTACAAAAAGTAAGGCGTCATTGACGAGATCGGGTATTCCGGAAATTAGAAAACGCAGGTCCGGGAGGCCTTGCATAAAGTCACAAGAGGGACTTCAGATCGCTGCCTCCAGCCGTAGTCCCTCCAAGGGACGACGACTACTCGTTGAACGCGGGGCACCAGCGGGCCTCCGTGGACCTTCACGAATAGAAAGGACTTTGACACTGTTCTTCTGCATGCCGTACTTTTAGACAGTGTCAATTACTAACGATCAGACTCCCGAGAGGCCCATCGTCGAGACGGAGGGAAAGTGACGGCCTCGAGTCAATGTGTGCTACGGTACGTCTACGCCAGAGTAATCCGACGGACTCTAATGAGTAAAACGCTCGGACTTCGGGAGCTCCGATCCCGATGCCAGGCCGGTAAATCCGCCTAAATCCTAAAAGGAATAGCGGGGCAGACCAGACAGGGAGAAAAAAAAGACGGGGGGTTCCAATCCACGGCGATAAACGCGTAGCCACGAGCAAAGAAAGGGCGGCTGAATCACTATCATTATATAAAGCACCGGCCTTTGATCTAGGATCAGATCCGAGCGCCCGGGAAACCTCTCACTCTCGCTCTAAACATGTATCTTGAGTAGACATCCTTGCCGCGGACCCAGGTAAATGCTCTTCTTTGTGAGGAGCCAGACTCAAACGGTTGCGCCGCACGTACGAGAAGAGGACTCTTGTATGACGACTCGCAACCAGAGGATCTCAACGCGAACAAATCTTAAATGGGTGCCTGCACAGAGCGCCTTCGTTATCACTCGGCGATCGCTAGGGAGTAGAAAAGAGGACGTCTCAATCGCGACCAGGGACTCTACTGAGAGTCATCGGAAATACTACAAAAGTATAGTTGGACTAAATCGAAGAAGCTTGCGTGTAAAAGGTGAGCTCTACTCTCAGCCGCAGGAGGGGATCCCACGGTCTCCTCATAGCAAAAAAGAGTCTCGTCTTTCAAAGTAGCTGCGGGAATCAGGCCCTACCTACGAACGCATACCACCCAACGTAGACGACCATGCAACGTAGTCAGGACGGGAAACATAGAAAACACAAGACCAGAAGGAATCCAGACATCCCAAGGACTTTGAAAATGCGTAAGGAACTTTACGCCCAGTGCGGCTGAAACAATTCTGCGGACGAACACGTCAGGAATTCGTAGTGTCTCACATTGCAGATTGTACGCGATAGCCTATTGCGCGGGAGGGGATCGAATGGATTGGACTGGACTAGACCGGTACAGCCAAGGAGTATTCAGCACGAGTCGTATCCATGTAAGCGAGAGGGAAAGTCGCAAGTCAACTGTTCTTCAAAAAAAAAAAAAAAAACAAGGGAGAGGGCGGGAGGGTTTAGCCGAGCGATCGAGTTGGGTTTCGGGGGGGGAAAGGCTACCTCGGCTCATTGCTCTCTAAATAGTTGAAGGATAGCAACCACGAGAGCAAGGGGGTGTGCCGAAACAAGGGGTATCGGCGAGGAGAGTCGCGACTGCGTGAATGTAAGTTAGTCAGGCGTCGAAACCGTCGCTAAAGGGAGTATTTTCTCCGCTGTCCCCAGGGAGGCCAGGAATCGCCGTGTTAAAGGTACTAGGACTCCTGGGGGGTAAAAGATAAGGTACGAGGGTCTGGAAGAGAAACAACACGAGACTCGTCGAGCTGGCGATTAGGGAAATGCTGGTGGTGGCGAGAGAGGTGTAGGCGAGCGAAGGTCTTCCAACTGCTTCAAGCCACCAAACGCGAAGAAAGGCGCATGCCGATGTGGAGAACCCTGAGTGATAGGGAATAAAAAGCCAAGGCTGCGGCGTGGGACCAAAAGACCATTTACAGCATAACGAATACTCAAGGGAAGGAAGGGTTAGTTGAATTGAAGGGAAAAAAACCCTTACCGGCGTACGAAAACAACCGAAGGCGATGAGACAGAAAAAGATCGAGACGCACACAACACACTGATGTCAGGAGGAAAGATACTGAGTGCTTATCTGTAGCCTGGACCTTCAAACAAAAACGTGGGGCGTAGGGTTGTGGCAGGTTCAAAAAGTCTGATGCAAACAGATGCAATCGGACACGAGGGGGGCTCACATTAAATCGCCGCAGAAAAACTCGGCGGTCGGAAAATATCCTGGGAACACAAAAGACACCTGGGAAAGGGGATGCGAGTTATAATCATTAATATCCATTCCTCAATATTGTATCCGGGGACGCATCAGGAACAAAAAGCATTAAACTAATCGCCGAGGGGGGGAGCGAGTCCGGGATTCTTCGAATTAAAGAAATGGACCGTTATGGGCAACTTCATTCGCACCTTGGGCTGAGGGAACCCATGGCGACTCAATAACCTTTTCGACGTGGGACGAAAGAGGGGACTTGGGAAACGGACTTGGTGGACAAACAGCAAGTCGGCGAAGATCGCGCCGAGAATCAGTTCGAACAGACATAATTCATCTTGTCAATTGAGCGCAACTATTTCGAGGACTGAGTTCCTCGAAAGGGCGCAGGGGGCGAGCTCGCCTTACGAAAAAAACGCTAACACGCTGCGCAAACGGAACGAAATGTTTGGAACAATTTGGGGGGCACACAGGGGAACCTGCCCTCTTCTCGCTGGGGCCAAAGGAAGAGGCTGTAATTGGATAGACCTCAGTGCGGAAGCCGATTGGCGGTAAAAAAGAATCAGGGGGTACAGCGAACTCAAAAAGGAGATCTCGATCTACTAGCTCCCCTCCGACTTGGCCTAAAAAATCCTCCTTATTTCAGTGAAGGAAGAAATCGGCAGGGCGGCCCCTAAAAAACGCAGGCGTTGCAAGGCGCTAGGCTTTTGGGGAACAAGTCAGATGATGGGATACTGGCTGGCTTGGGGGTTCATGTTTCAAAGGAGGAATCGTGCATTTGAGCGAAAGAGTTTGTCTTGGATGCGTGTAGGGACCGGGCTCGCGCTCGAGGGAGGGGGTTCAAACGCCGCGACCGGAGACGCGGGCGCTATAGTAGACCGTGGATCCGCGAACTTTCTCATACTATAGCGCGACACTGTCCGAAAATGCCTTAAGGGCGAGAGGGTACCCATGACAGCTGCATAGTTAAAGTCCGTCGTCAACGCACCGATGCGAAAGTCTCGTCGGTCGCGAGGATCTGCGCCGCCTGTGAAAGACCACAAGTTGAGAGCACGGCGCTCGTTGCTCATCGCACTGCTCAGCAGCGCTGTTGTCTTCTTGTAAGAGAAACGCCTCTTTCGGAAAGGCCCGCGCCGAGCTGGTCAGAGGAACGTGCGGCGGCAAAACCGAGGTCTCCGAGGTCGTTAAAAACCGAACCAAGGTTGCCTGGCCTCGGTACGCTAGTCAAGAAGGGAGACGAACAGCAGGCATCGTCCTGCTAGGTATGAGATCGACTGCGGGTCTCCGAGCTGACTGGCGACCATCTCCGCCTTGCTGTATAGACTTTTCCTTCAGAAAAGAAAGGGGATGGCATGGTTTTTCCACAGGGAAGCGGTGTAAGACCTGCTTCCGGAGGGCATAGACGTGGCGATTTTTCTCGGTCAATTAGAAAGCTTAGGATCTATAACAAATCAGGATTGAGGCATCAACGATCGGAGCGAAAAATAGCCTCGCGGTCACGGAGAGATACGTGGAGCTCACTTTGGCTCGTCCTGAAAATCCCTAAGGGTTGGCACTAAGAGCCCAGGGAGTGCCGGAGTCCGGGAAAGTCCTTCCGGCTAGACGATGTGCCGAAGAGAGGGCACCTGTAAGGGGGCCTGCCACTTCTCAAGGACGCGGCGAAAATATCCTACTAGAGGACCATCTCTTATATTCGCTCGGGAACCAAAAAGTACAGCTATTTCACGCCGGCAGGAGTGGTGGAGGGACTACAGGCGGGCGCCGAGATCGAAATCATAAACTCGGGAGCGTTTACTGAGTACAAAGAGATAGGTAAAGGGCGGGAGAACGCGGAGGACTCACCTGCTCGGACCGCCGTCTACTTTCTAAAGGTTTCTATGAAAGGGTATCGTGAACTAACATCGAGCACGGGAAATGCGACCGTGTGATGATCAAGGAACGGGGCGAGACAGCCTAAATACCTATCATTTACCATGTCGGGTAGCGTAAAAAGAACCGCAGGCGAAAAAAGGGCGCGAGCGAAAGGCCGAAGTGGCAGGCCTTCATGCATTCCGGAAAACACCTTAACCCGATACACTATCGGGCCCACCGGATTCGCGTCGGAGGGGAAGGTCCGCTCCGCTGAGGCAAAGCCAACCTAGGTATTCGCCAGGCCTGTCTCGTAACGGTTGCTTAAAATCCCACTGAAGCGGAGGTCCGCTAACGCGGAAAGGATCCCAATCGAAAAAAAATGCGCTGCAGGCTCTATGCCAGAGCTTCGGGGGGGGAAGACACTAAGGTGCAGGAGTCGTGTATGTTAGGGCCTGAGTCCTCGCTGTTTGGGGGAAGGCAGCCGCTAAGATGCGATCTGAAGACGACTGGAGGGGAAAAAAGGTCAGACGCGCCTCATTTTCGCGATCTGCGGACTAGGAAGGCGACGCTCATCAGCAGGCCCCCGGTCGCTGCCACGAGGCGAAAGAGAGCGAGGAAAGGGTTTGGATTCTTAAAAGAGAGGGCTATTCTAAGTTTCGCCATACATTTCGGGAAGAGTAGCGAGACACCCGAGCAAAACGGAAGAGATAAAACCAGCGTAGTAATTCGAGCAGCAAGGCGCTCAGGGGATCGGCGGAAAGGAGCGCATGAGTAAAAAAGAAAACTAACCAGGACCTGGCAGGGACCGAAACCGCTTCACGACGGCCGCCAGAAGGGGCACGGGCCGAGTCGCAGAGGGACGCGTGAAGCGCGGACAACGGTCAACGGGCCATAACACCGGGTTGTTAGGGATTGTCGGGCCGGAGGGCGGTGCCGCCCTTAAAGCATCGTCGTGTACCGCCCGTACCTCGGGAAGAACGAGGCCGAACTGGGAGGTGGAGAAAAAAAAGAAAGGAGCGCGGCGAAAAGCGGGCCTGGCGCTCGAAACGCTCCTCGATCCTCGGTCGGGCCATCAGCACGCGCATTCCCGCGGATCGGGGAAACCGCGTAGGGGCGGCGAAACATTCTCACTAGATGGACAGCGGCTTAAAATACGGAGGCAAAAGAGGCGTCATTGGGGAGAACCGCGACAGGACAACAGGAGGAAGAGCAGAACGGGGGGTGGGACGTCTTCCAGCGCAAGGACGATGTGCTGAGGAACGCATCGAAGTTCTAGGTAACACGATGAACCCTGCTAAAAAAAAAGCGAGGTGAACGGGCTGAAGGTCGGCCAACGGGCAACTTCGTCAACAATCGTTCGTACCCCGCGGCGAGGTGACTGATAGGGGAGGTAGGCGACGAGGAGCCGATAAGGGGAGTACGCGCGGGGCGAGAAAACAGCTGGCTTAACGAGGCTACTATTAGAAAAAAATAGAGGGGAAAGTTGCGGTCCATCGCGAGAACGGTGGGCGAAGAAGAAAGGAGAAGCGATGTCAAGGAGTGGGTTCCAGAAGCGCCATTAAACAAAAAGATGGGAGGAAAAATGGGATCTAGATTTAGGCGTGCCTTAAAACAGAGAAAGAGACGCCGAAGTGCGCTGCGTGTTTGAAAGACCCGGGGCCGAAGAAAAGTAAGACTCTGAGGCAGCCCTGCGGGTTGCCTACAAAGCTCTGGAAAAATCTCACGTACAGGATCTGTCGAATAAGCCTGACAAAGAAACAAAGCTCCTACTCAACTCCTTCTGACTAACCTTTGCTACACGACCCTGACACGGCGCGGCACCTATGCGTCCGAGGGAGGTGACTCGTGGTGGAGACTTGAGGTCCTGGCGCCAAGGACTTCAGCACAAAAAAGGATTGACGATGAGGTTAGAGAAAAGAAAACAGAAGAGGCGGTCTCTATCTGACGTCGCGACGCCTCTGCACTAATTTAAAGAAGAAATCAGGCGGAGAAGGCACGGCTTTCACATCTATTTCTTAGGACGGAACTTAAGGTGCCAGGGAGCCGACAGGTAACCAATCGACGCTGGTCAAAGGTCTCGAGCATCCTCTTCGGACTGGGCTATCTCATTGCAGGCGCGGCCAAGAGACCTTCTGCGACTAGAAAAAGGTCGGAAGCGTTGATGCCGGAAGGTACAGAAATATCACTCTAATTCTACGAGAGAGTACCTCCTACCACCCGTGTTGATCATAAAAAGGTACATGAAGAGGCCGCGCTGCACGAAGACCGCTGAGGGAAAGATGCCCGGTAAAGCCGGGCGCACGGAGAGGGAAAAAGGAAAGGAGTCAACCTGGTCTCTCTGAAGGGGCACTCCCAACGCTCCGGGACGAAGATCAAAGACACGAGGAGAAGCGAGAGGAGACGCGGCATCTCCACTGCATTGTTCTCGCGGTGCTCCAGGGCTAAACTCTCCAATGTCAATGTGCGGCGAAGAGTCGCAGACGCCGACTTGAAGGCCGCCGCTGAGCGCCGCCAATCGAAAAGTATCGCCTAATTGGAGCGAACTTGACCGCTCTGCTACTCAGAAGACGAAAGGGGCCAAAAAAAGACAAGACCCCGAGCGCGAGGAAAGAACACCAGCAAAGGAGCTCCATAGCAGAAAAGCTCGCGAGAGGGGGGAAGCACCAAACGATAAAACGTCGCCAAATAATCACCCGCAGGGGGGTTGTTTGGGGGGTGGGGGGGGGGGGGTGGGGTTTTTGGCTGGGGTTTTTTACCCAAAAGGGGTTGGTTTGGTAGAGCGGAAACCTTACCTGTCGTTCCCGAGCTGCGTCCCCAATCGAGAAAAAAGATCGAAACGAATCAACTGTCCTCCTAAGTCCTCCTCTCTACACGGGGCCTTGGACCCGGTCATGCAAAAAAGCTAACGGCCATGGCCCCAGGCCGAATGGTCAAAAGCTCTGTATCTAGCACCTAGTTACGTCAATAGGAGAATTCCAAGCGTCTGAGGCCCGGGGTTTGGAAAGCTCGGCAACCGGGAGGATTCTCGTCTCGCTGAAAGGGTTTCGCAGAAACAGTTAGGGGACTCTCAGACAATGGCCTTCAAGGGAGGTCGGAAGGCCTGGAAGCAATCACAAGGGCGAGAGGCTCGCCATGGAAAAATCGCGCTCAAAAAACTACGTGCGTCGGTCTCTGACATTTATAAGACACTCCCTCCCGCAGGGCCGAGAGCAGGGGGCACATCAGCAAGTAAAAAGAGAGAGAAGCCGCGGACACCTCGCGGAGAAAAAGGGGCAAACCTCTACCTCCTACGCGGTCGATCAGCAATCAGGGCCTCCGGTGGCAAAAAGGACGCATAGAAGACCAGAAGGAGGGCAGTTATCCTTCGGCTGGCGCAGTGGCAAGACAAAGTGCACTCCCATAGAAAGCCCCTTCGAGACGAAATGAAGGCCGCAAGGAAAGACGCCGAGGGAGAGTCGCGAAGACAAACCGGACCTAACTTCCTCGCCTTTAAGCGCGGCTCGTTAGATCCTAACCGCTTATTCGTAAGCCGGACGAGATTCCGCAGCGAAATGCAGCCCTGAAAGGAACGGGGAAGAAACGCAATAGAAGAAAAAAGCTGCCAAAAAAAACTGGCCACAAAAGCGCCAGCCCTCCCTTGAAGGAGAACGAGGGGACTAACAGACGCGCACCGTCAAGTGAGATCGGCTCCATGCCGAAGACCGGGAACCAAGATAACAGCGAGCGCCTCGAGTAATATCCTCCCGAGGTCAGGGGGAGAGGAGCAGGCATTCCCAACTATCTACTCGGACTACGCTTCGTGCTTCTGGGGAGCTCGCATACCAGAGAGGTGAAAGCCGGCTCGAGAGGGGCCTGGACTACCGGGCCCAGGACGACAGCCGACGCAAATAGAAGGCATGCGCAGACTTCACTATTCTCAAGAGTAGACACGTCTCTTATCTGACTCGCGGGGTCGACACCGGCGAATGCAGAGAGACAAGTAAAGACCTGCGACATTATCGCAGAGGCATGCGTGAAAAGGGGACCCAAAGTGGAAGGGAGCCTTAACTCCAGGAGGGTGGGAATGTTGCACTCTATCTCAGTGAAGCATGAAACGTCTCCTCAAGGAAGGATCGTCGGTACGGCGGTGAACAACGCCGGAGCGGCGAGCAAGCGAGACGCAAAACAACGGTGATACTAAGGAAAGCCAGGAACACTACCCCCGCACCGGAAAACCTCCACACAACCAGAATCCGAAGCAAAAACGAAGAACTTTGTGGAAAAGCTAGGAAAATGAACGCACGAATCGTGGCCTCGCAACGGTTCGGCGGAACGCAGGGCGGAAGGGGACCGCAGAGGCGAAAGTTTTGGGGCCTTCGTGTAGGTAAGGAGTCCTCAATGGGGGTCGCCTGGAGGATCCGTTGAGGAAGAAAAGGAACGGGATGCAGCACGAAAGTAAAAGGTGGGACTTTGTCCAAAAAAAGGCAGCTGGCAAATCAGGGCTTCCACCCCACCATCGCCGCGGCGGAGGTGGAGTTGTAGACGCAGACTGGGCCTACGCTGTTGGGTGAGGAAAGATGAGCTCGGCAAGAGAGGAGACAGCCCAAGCGGCAGAAGGGTTATCAATGGCAAACGGTACGTCCATCGTTAATTGACCGCAGGAGGCCTCGGCGAGAGGGCGGAACAGAAGGGGGGCCAACAGGGGGTCCGGGGGACGGCCCTTCCCAGAATAGAACCCTTCGCTTAAAGGGTTGATGTGTGGAAACAAGAAGCAGCCAGATCTTCGTGTTTCCGGTACGGGGAGGCCCGAACGAACGGTCAACGTCTAGAGGTAAAGCAATTCTTTGCGAAGACACTCAAGAGACTTCACACAGGGCGCGTGCGATGGCGACGGCGGTTGGGGGAAGGATGAGTGTAAAAAAGACTCGACTCGGGAAGGCAGGATCCAATCTGAAACACCAACTCTAAGCACGGCCAAAAGACCAGGTTGCGTGTCCACTGATTTTATTAAAGAAAGAAGCCAGGCTAGAGATGGGGGGGGACCAACAAGAAAAAGCAGTGTAAAGCAGGAAAGAGGACGAGAGTTTTTTGAAACGTTTTACACCTTAACCCCCCACCGAGTCGAAAGGCGACAGAGGGAGACCTCATACATATCTACAATAGGGGAAAGAGAGAGAATCGAGGGATGATAGAAAGGCGACAGCAGGTGGTGAGTAGGTGGCAGTAGGAAAAAAGGGAAGGAATGCCTGACTCTGAAGAGGAATAGTGGGCCCCGGGCCAATCAAAATAACGTCGTGGAAATAGAACTCGAGGGGACACAACCTGTAGAGGATGCGAAAAATTCGTAGAGTCAGTTATCCATGAGAAAGGTCTGTGTGAATTACACTCCTCAGAAAAAAAACAGCAAGGTCGACAACCGCGGGGGGGGGGGGGGGGGGGGGGGGGGGGGGGGGGGGGGGTATGTAGAAAAAGGGAGATAACTAATGGACCCTACGTTCACTAAGACTCCTACCATGAAAATAAAGATTCTGTCTCCGGCACGGCGCAAAAAAAGATACCTTTATTCTACGGGGGGGAGGCGTTATGAGACCGTTCGGAGTAAAAACGAATCGGCTCATCGCAAGAGATCAGGTGGCGGGCGGAAGGACGGGTCAAAATCACGACGGTCGCAACGATTTCGAACAAAGGGCGGGGCTCGCAAGGGGGCGCCTCGAGTGGCCGAGCGAAGAACAACGAAAAAAAATGAGCAACTCACCGATACGATGGGTTGGTGGAGAAGAGGGTAAGGTTCACTCCTCGCGCGCATGGGGAACAAACAATTACTCGCGCAGTGATTAACTAATCCGTCGGGAATCCGCTTGAGGGAAAAACTGAAGCCGAAAAAAAGAAGAATAGGGCTCTAGACCTCTCATTCAGGTATCTCGGAGGATAGCCCAGCAAATGGCTAACAAAAGGCACGCCGCCTTAGGGTTAATCCGAAACGAAGCAGGCGGGAGGAAAAAGAGCGTCAGGGACTTGATCGACTAGGTTTTCACAAGTCAACGTTTTCTTTAGGGGGAGGGGATTCGGCGGGAAGGGGTATCATGTTGTCAACGGAGACAGCTTTCATGGGACCTTATCAATGGGTTAGGGACTTTGGAGAAAAGTGCTCCTCGCAAGGTTAGCTCTACCAGATACACTGTAATTCGGCTCAAGTGATCCCCGCGCAGGGCGCGAGATCGCGGAAAACCACGGGTTAAGACCAAGAGTCCTTGAACAAGGAACCGTGTGGGCCGGCCAATCTAAAGACCGAGAGATACTTCCGTCGTCGGGGAAGGAGATTCAGAATCCATTTTTCACAAAGACGACACGTCGGGGATCACGCCGTCTCTCTTTAAGTGCACCTGCTGCAAAGAATAGGGTCGGGGCATCAATGCGGCGTTCCCGAGAGCTGGGTCGATTGACGTGAAGAACAGCAGTAAAGAAGGACTGGCGCGAACAACCGAAAAAAAAACCGCGGCTTCAGTAGAAGCCCTGCTGCCAGAGCCCTCTTCCCGGGAGGACAGGAGATCGACTCTATTCTCAGAATTGGGGAAGGTGTTCAGGCGAATCGGGAGAGGAGCCAGCTAGGCAAGGGGGAGGATTCGACGCTTTGAGCTGCTGAGCACCTTGCGTTCCAGGGCGCGCTGGGAATAACTGCGTCAAAGGGCTCGAAAACTGGTGATAGAGGGCGTGGGAGATCGGCAGAAGTTCACGAAAGGTCGTCCTGGATAGCTACCCTCTCCTGTTAATGAGGCATCATCGGAGATTAGGCGACGAGGCGCCGTCGAAGATGGATTGTCAGATTCCTTAACTTCGGCCGGACCGAAATCATCTCTGAGCCCCGTCGTCGTGCCGGAGAGCAAAATCTTGAAGGAAGACGATAAAACGAACAAGTCGTTTTGGGACAAATGGCGAAAAGGAAAGGATAACTTTGCACGAACCTCGCAGATTAGGGGGGTTGCACCAGAAGGAGAGATGGAGGCCTGGAAAAAAAGCATCGCTCAGACTAAACCCTCTTTAGTAGTTAGTAGGCGTTACCGCGGCATTGGTCCTCGGAGGGGGATGGCTCAAGAGGAAAAGATTGTACCTTTATTCACCGTCTCTCGTAAGGAGGAAGTGGGCAAGAAAAAATACCTTAGAGAACGCAGCGGGCACCATCTACGACGTCGGAGGGGCTCAAAAAATAGTATCGAATACAAACTTTCGGAGAGAACGTTATTTCGACGGACGGCGCTAACACTGAAAGACGAAGGAATGTGCCTAAACGCGGGAAAAAAAGAACACAATGACTGCGGAGAAGCCAATACAGTCTCGGGGACTACTCACGGTACTGCCGATGCAGTACAAACCGGAGACACCGAAGGAAAACGATCTTCGAATCGTGCTACACACTTTCTCCTCAAGCGCCTCGGGGAACGCGCGGGTCGGGAGGAGGGCGACATGGAAGGTTCGCGTCAGGGCAAGACGGCTTGTCCTTGAAAGATGAGGCTGCGGCCGGACGGGCTGCCCGTCGCCGAGAGTCCGGCTATCTGCGGAAAAAAATGGAAAACCTTAGTCGACGACTTTAAAGTAACCAGCGTGAGGTGTTAGAGTTAGAGGAGATGGAAGAGAGGGTGGGGTGAGGCACCTCCAAAGGCTCGGACGATCTAAAACCTGGCGTTAACAAGAGCGCCTCGCGGGGGGGCTCAGGATCGAGAGCCTGGGATCAGAAGATAGCGAGAAAAAATCGACGAAAGAAGCCTGGAATCGGAGAGGGGTCGTGGGCTCTCATCTTGGCGGGAAAAAGGGAAAAAAATAGGTCAAAAAACTTCCCCGCGAGCAAGGGACCTGGTCGATTCTCAAGGAACCGCAGCGCAAACAAAAGAGTTAAAAGGGAGTAGGGATCTGATAAGGCTCTTAAAGACCGCTCTGCGGATCGGGGCCAGTAAAAGCTCGGGCGTTGAGAAAGACGAGCGGAACACCGCATACAGGACCTCTCCGTCCGACACCGGGTTCTCGGAGCCAGTGCGGGGACAGGAGGTGCAGAGAAAGACTCGCTATCATTCCACGAATTATGAAGTAGAAAAAAGCACGTTGGTAGTCCGGGAGTCCATTAGGTAGAAGAGGAAGGGCAAGCGTAGTATCTTGGGAGACTAGGAGTGAAATACCGGAAAGCCGATGGATCGCGACGGGTCTAGGGGACAATCCGGGAAAGCGAAAAGTTCTCTTCCCTCAGCCCTGGCTCATCGTAGGAATAGGAGTCCCTGCTCAACTTTTCTTGAGGAAGTCTTCTCCGTCCTACCCATTTAGGATAGTCCGAACTAGGGGGAAGCCCGTTAGAAAAAAGAGCTTCAGGAATATTGGTTCTTCCCGAAAGGAAGCCCCCGCGAAGTAACTTATCAATCCTCTCGTGATTGGGTGCCTCTACTTAAATGCACGATCCGAGCCTGCGACAGGGATTTGTGCGGGAACGACTGCAGAGCCTCTAAACAACTATGAAATGGCCTCTAAGACAAAGGGCGCGCAGCTTCAAGAAGGGGGGTCTGGGCAAGCCCGCCTCTTCCCGATGCACAACTTCCGTCCTTTCCTAAATTCGTCGAGGCCGACTAAAAGGCAGAAAAGATTCGAGGGGTGAAAGGCCTCGAAACTGCGGGAAACCACTTCTGTGTCCGTGAATCGCTAGACAGGGGCTTACCGCGGTCCACTTGTGACGGTCCAACATCGAGGAAAAAGTCACGGGGAACGACCGAATTCTCCCCTGTGGTGGGTTGACCGAAGGGCTGTCAAGAGCGATAAAAAAACACAGGGGGGAAGGAAAAAGATGGGCTACGTCTTCCAAGAATATCAAGGAGCTCGATGTGACTGTTCGGGTTCGATTGGAATTACCCAGGAAAAAAGGTCAGTTTCTTCGGTCAATGCAGTCCTGTTACGACTAGGCTTCGAAAAAGCGGCGTATCTCTATACTCAACGACTGCCATCTCACGGACGTTGTCGCCACCTTCCCGTGAGAGCAGGAAAGGCGGCAAAAAAAAGTGAAGCGCAGGATCAAAGTAAGCGAGTTCAAAATTGGTGGGGGTGGGCCCAGGAACTGGCTGCAGTGTCAAAAAACTCAGACGCACAGAAGGAGAGATTTCTACGGGACTTCATCAAGGGGGCAATCCAGAGCAGGGATCGCTGCTTGACGGTTCCTCTTATGCGGCTCGCTACTGGACGCCGCGGGGCTACGAGTGCGCTTCTGGAAATCGATTTCGTCGGCAGATGGAGCCTCGGTTTACGCGGTCGAAAGAAACGAACGGAGGCAGCGAAGGGAAGTCAAGCCTAGAATCAAGGGCTTCTGCGTGACGAGCTAAGGGGGAATCGCCGCAAACTACCGTACCGAAAATCGACAAAAGGTCGGAAGCTTTGAAAAAAACTTTTACTGGGGGGAGTAAGAAAGGCTCTGCGCGGGCCCCTGATCTCAAGGGGAATCAAAGCCTAACCCGGCTCATAAAGAAACTTACTCCTGGGGACTAATTACCCGCCGCTCGTGAGAAACGAAGGCCGCGGCCCCGATGGCGAAAGTCGGGTTTAAATCAGGTCAGAACTCCCCTTCCCGGGGTTCAGGTAGAAAGCCCGAGCGCTAAAGGGCCGCCCCGAAGACGGGAGCAGAGCGGTCGACGAGAACTAAGAATCCTAAAAACTTTCCGGTTGCTCTTGCGGCAATCCTCTCCAGTCAATGGCGGAGAACAGCGTCGCATCCAACGAATCCGTGAGCAAGGGAGTCGCGCCACCGAAAAAAAAGGACGAAGCTGAAAAACGTGGACTAAACCTAAAAAGAACCTATGCGGCCTCGGCGAGTCTAAATATCTCTACCCCGGGCGCATACGACCGGGCTCAGATCGCCAAGACATTAGCCCGCGTAGGGACGACACCAACAAAGGCAGGTCAAAGCGAAATACAATCTACCCCAAAGGGTCGACTCACATGGCCGAAGCTCCAGAAGGCATCAACGAGCGCAGAAAGGGAGCTCGCAGATACCAAACCGCGAAGCCATTGCTTGGAGCCTAACGATGTGCTCGGCAGCTGGAGCACGAAGCGGGAACTTCACAAGGGCGGAACCTCGAAGGGTGGCAGCGCTATTCACTAGCTTAAAAGGCCAACGTAGGTAAACGCAGCTGTAGAGGGATGCCGGGTTGAAAAGATGAGGGCCATGGAGTGGTTGAACAGAAGGTCTCAAAAAAATTGGGGGGGGGGGGTGAGTTCTCCGGGACAATCAGTGTATGGTGGGAAGCGAGCTAAGGAAAAGGAAAGGGAGGTCTTTGAGTCGAATCTTGATCACAACTTTCGATGACACCATTAAGAACAGGGCTCGCTATATGCTAAGATCGCGAAACGACTCCGGAGAGAGCGGAAGGGTCTGATAGCGGTAGTCAAGGAGTCCGCTGAAAGCGCCTTGGTCACCTCTAAAAGCTCTCCTCCTCGCGTCACCAATCACCTGCCAGGTGCCAGAAAAAGACGACGAAAGAAGCGTGGAGGGAAGATTTGGAAGCGTGCATCCTTTTAAAAAAACATCAATCTGTTAACGTCAAAGAAGTGGTAGTTCGGCAGTTTCACAGGCTGTCAATGGGCGGCCAGTGAAAAACGAACCCCATACGAACGTCCCATCGTAACCTACGTGACATCAGGCCTCAACTCTGGAACGAGGCGCGGAAGGCGAGGTAAGGAGACGCAGCAGAGCTCGGCATCTATGCGTGACCGGAAATCGGTGTTCGAAACTCCCGACGCATAAAGGATTGTAGGCGCGGTTCTCTCCGATAAGACGTGCGCCGAGCGCACGCAAGCGTCACCAGCGTGTCGAGCAAACGAAGACGCGGCAGGGAAACCTCGTGCGAAAGCCCGCCCGGGACAAGATAAGCAAAAAAAAACACATGGAAGCGACTCCGTGCACCACCTTTAACGGACAAATGACTCGGAATCGGTCTATCAAACTACAGCAGGACTGGGAGGGACGCCGAAGGCCTAGGGATCGCAGGGCAGGGAAAGGGTCGTCGTGGGGCGCAGACCTGCAAGAAACTGTTCCGAAAAAAACTGCTCGGGGCCTGGTACGACGGAATGACTACAACCCCAAGCGGCAAGTAGAAAAAAAAGGTCGTCGCCGAGCGCAGGAGGGATCCAACAGAGGAGAAAAAGAGTGTCCAAGGAGGGCGAAGATACTCCGACAAGGAGGTCTGGCAAGACTGCTGCGTGACCGGAGGCCACGTAAAGGACGGGGGGGCGGGGGAAGGGTCGCCAAGGAAGCGTTAGGAAGTGGAGCGGCTAGATCGGGCCGCCTTGAGAGCGAGGATCACCACGGTTCGACCGCTAGAACATAGAGTACCCGCCGAGCGCGACAGGAACAGAACTCAGAAACGAAACAGGGGAAATGGAACGAGAGTGAAGACGGGGAAAAAGGAGAACCACCACAGACCACTCCAGCCCAGGAAATTAACCTAGAAGCAAGTCCTGGTTGGAAAAACTGCGACTGACAAGAGACGCTCGGTGGCCGCGGCAAGGCCTTTCAAAGGGGGAACACGCAAAAAGCAAGGCTCAAGTTTCGCAAACATACATGGTATAGCCTTCTCGAAGAAGCTGAAATAAAAGGGAAGGAACTCATGGAGGGCAAAGCTTCCGGGGAGTAACGCAAAATCAAGAATTCGTAATCCGTTCAAGCGCATGGCAGTTGACTCAGAAGGCACGCAGCGGGCAGCGGGAGGCAACAGACTGGTTCTTAAAAAACACCAGCGGATAAAGTGCGTTAGAAAACGTCTCCTTTGTTAGTGCTGCGACGGAAAAAAAGGCCCATGACCGCAGCTCGAAAGAGGGGACTATAAAAGTGCAGCACCCGAAAGAACTTGAAAAGGAGGGAACAGTAACCTCTCAAACGTCTGTCGCGCGCGAGCCGCTAAAGCCAAACCTTCCGAAGTCCGATGAAACAGAAAGAGGCTAAAAAGGGGGGCGCGAAATGTAGTGAGGGAGGTCCCCGAGGAAAAATCTGTTCCTGGAGGACGCAGCGACTGAACCCCGGTGGAAAAGTGGGGGGGGGGGGGGGGGTGGTGTGTGGACGGTCCAGAGGTTCTTGCAGAGAAGACAGCAGAAGCATGAGCCTAGCGGGCAGGGACAAAGTCAGAACCGCCTAAATCGAGAGACTGGACTTCAAACTGGAACAAAACTCTATAAAAGGCGCAAGCAGGCCAGGTTCGGGTCCCACTGAGTGAAGGCGCATCTGCGCAATTGGGAAGGGACAAAAAGTCAATCCTCTTGTAGAAAACGACGAGCAGAAGTGTTTTTGAAAAAGGCAGGGAGGACACTTCCCCACCTAGGAACTACGGACTAGTCAGAATCCGCCGACGCTCTCAAGGATCAGGGACAAGAAGTAGTTGCTCTGAAAATACTTCGTTGGTAAGTGTGCTCAAAACGAGGTGAGAAAAAACGGACTCGCCTCGGATCCGGCAGGCAAGAGGGATTAGCGGTGGGGGGGGGAAAAATTCCAAATCGAGCAGCCGCCGAAGGAAAAATCATCTGGACACGAACTTGATCGTTCCGTCGTTACGTTGGGGGGTCAAAAAGTTTGAGACCAGTCCTCTATGCAGGGGAAGGCCGTAAAAGTCATCGCAGAAAAACAAATCAATCGCACGGGACAGGGCAAAAGCAGTCTTTGGTCAAAGGAGACGAAAGATACCGTTTGTTCACGGGCCCCCTTGCGTGAAAATCATTCCAAGAGATCTCGGGGGGACCAAGGCGGCACCATCAATACACGTGAGCAGCAGCCGAAGCGGGGGACTGGGAAGCGCCGGGGAAGGGTTTGTCCACGCGAAAACAGGCGCCGGGTAATCAGGATAGTCGGACCTTACAAATTGTGACAGGCCGCTTGTGCTAGTTGCTCTTTAGAGCTGCGGCTCGCATGGGGGGCGCCGTCGAGGGTGGCAGAACCTAACCAACAAGTGCGGCACCGCACCAAAGAAGAGAACGCGGGGGGGGTTAACAGATGGGTGGCGAATTTCGCTGAAACGGAAAAGATCAAAATTCAAAGAGCTGACTTGTATACTAAGGGCGTCAATACCTTGTCGGTAACAAACTAGGAGCCGTCCAGAGACATGAGGATCTAGGGGATCACGAGAAATGATCACGAAATAAAAAAAGAAGATCCCCAAGGACACCCGGCGAACTCAGGAAGCGCCTGGAAGATGACGGGG
>Ga0179591_1280792_pt1 | contig 25985 bp, 27 predicted proteins | sample CZOMad2_1_08_16f_FD_182891 | JGI IMG/M metagenome (GOLD analysis project Ga0179591, IMG submission 182891) | Vadose zone soil fungal communities from Angelo Coast Range Reserve, California, USA - CZOMad2_1_08_16fungal (PacBio error correction) | ecosystem: Environmental > Terrestrial > Soil >...
GGGGACCTCAGCGGCTCTTAACAATATCGGTTACTTAGAAGCGCCACGCATGCGGTCAAGAGGACGATGATCGCGGCGATCCCTCAACCCCAATTTGTCGCACAGGAGGGAGAGGGAAATATTCATCAGGGACCCGCCCCACGAAGGGGGGGGGACCTTGACCGTTCGATGGCACGGGAGCATGTAGAACCATCGCGAAAAAAGGGAAGTTTACTGTAGAAGATAGCTCCGAAGGGGAAATCATATCATCTTTCCTCCTATGGGTAAGGATCATTGTAGCTTCTCTCTCGCGAGGAAAGAAAAGAGAGGAAATATCTCCCACCATCATACTCAGACCAGTCCCTTTATTTCATGCCGCCATTGTCCTGCACGAAAAAAAGGAGAGCCTTCCCTTAGATTATTCAGTTGGGGGAGGAAGAAGTCACCTCTCGGGGTGGTGATCGTGTACGAAGGGGGGAAACACCCATGACATGTTCGTCGCGCCTCCAAAAAAGATGAGGTTTGTTTCTCGCATGCAAAAGGGCAGGACGATCATCACCTCTCGCGGGGGGAAAGGGAAAAAAGAAGGTCCGCTCGCGCTACCGACAAGACACAGAAACCGTCGGTCTCTCTCCTTCAAGGAGCCACCCTCGATAAGAAGAGGGGGGGAAAAAAAGGGGGGGAGTTCCCCTCTCTCTCTGGAGGGAAGGGAGCATTTTGAGCGCTGCCTGTCAAGAGGGAAGAATCCTTCTTCGCTCCCTACGGCCAGGAGAAGAGGGGGGAAAGGGGGGGTTTTTTTTTCTTGCGGGGGAAAAACGCAGTCACGTCCGCATTGCAAACGGAAGAAAGGCCGGCAAGGAAAGGGCAGAGTAAATTTCGCCGCAGAGGGGGGGGGGCGAAACGGAAAAAGAAAAGCGGCGTCCACGAGGTAAAAAGGCGTTCCCTCGTGCAAGAAGGTTAGCGTTAGCAGGGATAAAGGAAGGGGGGACGAGCGCCTGTTCGTTACCAATGCACCCGGGATCGTCCACGGGGAAGATTCGCGATCTGACCGAAAGAAGGAAAGGCCATCCGCGCTGGACAAGGATAACTACTGGTGAAGAAAAGGGGAGGGGCTTCCCTTCCATCAGGAGAAAAAAGGGGGGGAAAAAATTGTATTCTTGTGTCAGGAGGGGGGAAAAAGAGTCCTTCTTAACTCTAGAGAAGGGCAGCGTTGGATAAGAAAAAAGACCTGGTTAAAAGGGGTTTCTACCTTTTATTGTAGGAAGAAAGGAGGACAAGCTCCGAGCAACATAGGGTAAGATACCTGATCACTTAAAGTCCCTATCAGGGGAAAAGAGGGAACCTTGGGGGAGAGAGGGTGCGAGCGGACTACTCCGGCGTTTAGGAAGCGCTTCAGTTCGTTTTTTGAAGGAAAAAGAGAACGGACCCGGTGAGGTGTGGAAAGAAGAAAGGAAAGGTTTGTGTTCCCAGAAAAAAAAAAATGGCTTCTCTAGAAGGGGAAAGAATACGTAAGTTATCCACTCAAGTTCTCCCGCCGCGAGAAGACAGCCTTTCCTTCACGGTTTGAACAGGGAGCTCTCATCCTCCTGTAAGGAAAAAGGAACAAAAGGGGAGTATTCTTCGGAGTTCGGGTCCATATTAATCCAAGGGGTTTTCATGGGGGGGGAAGAAGAATCCTCTCGGCATTAAGGACAAAGCAAAAGGGGGGGAAAAGTCTCATTCTAGCGGGGAAAGGAAGGGAAGGAAACCTTACAGATTTGACCTTTTTATTCGTTTAACATTCTTCGCACTACTAAAAGCGTTCGTCTGACGCGGAGGGGGGACCTCCCTATCACGGAAGAGAGGGGGGGGGGGGGGGTGAGTTTCATCTGCGATATTAGGTCCCTTCTCGGGGCGCAGGAAAGAGATTAAATATATATCTGGGGTCCGGCCCGCGTGAATACTAATACTCGAGGACGAAAAAATCACTTTCAAAAAGGAGAAAGGATAGTCGGTAGGGAGGTCCGCTTTCCGCCTCAGAAAGACAAAAAGGGCACTTTCTCGGTTTCCTCCCGCGAAGACAAAAAAAAAAAAAAGGGGAAAAATCTGTGCCTTGAGGAATGCCGCCGACATAGCACGAAAGAAAAAAAAGTGTCTATTCCTCCGAAGGAGAAGGGACACCATGACCAAAAGGGCGGGTGGCTCACAAGAGGGAGAAGGGACCAGGGTGGGCTTTCTCTAGGGATAAAAAAAAGAGAGGAGAGAGGGGGAGGGCACCTTTCAGTGCCCGCTGGAGAGAAGGGTGAGCACTGTCTACGGCGCCGAGTTAAAGGGAGCGGAAAAAACTCTAGATCCCTCCTTCTTCGGGAAAAAGAAAAAAAAGGAAGGGAAGAGGAGGCAAATATTTCTGGAGTCCACACCGAAGGGGTGGTGTCCCGTTCCACACCGACCTGACTGTATAAGGAGGAGAAACGAAATGATCTCCCTAAAAAGCCCGAGCTGTTTTCTGACCGGGCGTCCTCAGTCAGCTGATCAGGGTAAGGGAATCTCAGGGGGGTCACCTCGGTCTTCCACCTCTGAAGGAAAGAAAAGGGAGAAAAAAACGGATAAGCACGGCGGGAAAAAGACGATCTTACGCGGGACAAAAAAGGGGGGCACATCCTTCTCTGAAGACGAAGGGGAGAGACGGCCCCGCCAAAAAGGTTCTGCTCTATGAATGAAAAATAAAGCACTATCTGCTTATCTGTCCAGGAAGAGAAGGAAGAACAGAGCTTTCTGGTCCTGGGGCTTCTTACCCAAGTAGTGAGGAGATGTGAAGTGTACTTTCATTGGTAGTAGGGAGGGGAAGGGAGAAAAGGAGGGATCTTCGATCTCACGCAGGGAAGGAGGGCATCCGCGAAACTTTCTATGAAAAGGAGGAAAAGGGTCCGCGGTTTTTAACTCGTGGGAGGGAAGGAAGGTTCGCCACCAAGGGGCGCCGCCATTTTTAGGGAAGAAGGGTTGAGATTACTTGTCCTTCCGGGAAGGGAGGAGGAAGAGGAAGGGGGGGGAAGAAAAAGTTCTTAACCCCCGCCAGCCTCCCGAAGGAGAAGTCGCTTCTGGACCTATTATCGACTAAGAGAAGGGGGGCCAGGAGGGGGGCAGATCTATCTTTAAATCATATCTAGCGGAAAGAAAAAGGAGAAAGGGGGAAGGAGGGAGGGGGGGGAACGGCTCTACCCCGACGTGCAGGCCGGGAGAGGAGGGTTTTCTGTATCACTAGAACGGGCGGGAGGATTTTATTATCTTCCCTTCCGGAAGGAGGGAGATCCTTCTGGGGGAAGAGACAACCAGAGTGACGGATCGTTTTTGAAATAAGGAGTCGTCGCACGGGGTGTGACGGTCTCTACATAGGAGTAAAAAAACGCCTTTCTACGGCCAAGAGAGGGAGCCTAGAAAGTCCGCCCGGAGAAGGGCCGTATCTGCCGGGGGATCCGCAGACCAGGATCGCCTGTAGTAAACCAGGGGTTCCTTCTGCCTGGGGGGTGGGCTCGATGGCTCCTCAAAGAATAAAAGGAGATCTTCTTCCGCTAAACAAGGAAGGGATTTTCTTTAAATCTGTAAACGCTGCTAAAGGAATCACCACCGGGAGCAGGGGCGCTGGACCCAACATAGCAGGGGGGAGGCTGCTGGGAAAAAAAAGAATTGCACGTTTCAAAAGGGGGGAAAGCAAAGAAAAGGGGTCCCTGCTCCTTTTCCGCGACAAGAAAGCCTTGCTTGGGGAAAGGGAAGCAATACGCCTGTTTTCGCCGAATCGAAGGGGGGGCTTACCTTGACAGACGGAGGAGTCACCGATATGCAGAGCCTATATTCGAGGCAACTGAACTTCTCCCTGTAGAGGGAAGAAAGACCTTCCTTGCATGGCATTCCTGCCCTTGGGAAGAAGGGGAATGATTCGTCCTGCGCTGACGACGGAAAGGAAGGGGCACCTCGATCGTGGCTGGAAAAAAACCGTCCGTTATCAAGGTAACTATTCTAGAGAAGGGCCCTTTTCCTTACTGAGAAATTCCTTGACGGACCGTCGCTTAGAGGCGCTGGGGGGCAGTTTCTTCCGAATGAAAAGAAATGATCGCGCAGAACAGAGGGGACGAAGCCCCGATTCTTCCATAGGGGGCGCCTTCGGCGCCGCTCTCGCCAGTCGCGGAAAAAGGTCGCTCGTCGCCGCGACCGAAAGAAAGCGGGGGACAGCTCACCGGCAACTGAAAGAACTGGGAAAAGAACGTCCTTCACGCGATCGCGGAGAAAAAGGAAGGGAAGGGAAGGCTCGGTGTTCATCTTCTGCGAAAGCCTTGCCTCGGCCGGACCAGTCGGGGAAAAAAGGTTCATCTCCGACTTCAACCCGGAGCACGCCCGAAAAAGGGCCGGGAAAAAAGGAAAGGGCGATTAAATCCTGGCGAGGCCCTCAGGCGCAAAAGATCAATTTGCTGGCCCGGCGTTGTCAAGGAGGGGGGGAAGGATTCGCAAAGGTTTTTTTTTTTTTGTTTTGGGGGGGGGGGGGGGGGGGGGGGGGGGGTTTTTTTGGGGGTTTTTTGGGGGGGTGGGGGGGGTTTTTTTTTTTTTTGTGTTGTTTTTTGGGGGTTGGGGGTTTTTTCTTTCTTGCGTCTCCGGCGAGCGGGGGCAAGACGCCTTTCCTCTCGCTATTGCGACGAGAAGGAAGAAAAGGGGGGAACTAACCTCTCGTGACCGTCCATGCCGGGAAGAAAGAAAAAGGACGCTTGCGTCTCAAGAGGAGAGGAAGAAAGATTGACGCAAAAAAAAAGGGGGACGCGTGGTCCCCCTTTCTCCTTCAGGTCGCCCTCGTAGAGGGGGAAGAAGAAAGGGAAGGAAAGGAACGGTCCTAGATTTTTGTCAAGTCGGCCTTGAGCCGGGGAAAAAACGAGACTCATCGGCGACTCGAAAAAAAAAAGGGAGGAGGAGGGGTCACCTGAGAGGAAAGAGAAAAAAGAAGGAAAAGGGGCCACCTCTCTTACGGGACGCGTCCCAAGAAGGGCGACCTGAAGGAGAACGGGCGGTAAAAGAGGAGCCCGCATCGTCGTCCTGCCAGCAAAAATGGAGACAAAAAGAAGAAAAGTGGTCTGCCCCGGCATGACGGTCCACCGAGGGAAGCCTGCTCGCCTTCGCGATGAAAGAAATACTAAGGAGAGACGTAGAAACGCCATCTCGGGCAAGAAGTGTCGCGAGAAAGGGGAAAGAAAAAACGGACCGGTCCAGCACCGTGCGATCCTCGAGGCGGAAAGGAATTGATTTAATCTAAGTAAAAGTGGTGCTGGAAAAGAAGGCTGCTCCTGGTTGCCGTCCGGCTGACACCGGCTGGGAGACTCTTCCTACTTCGGCCCGGAAGGGATGACCATTCCTATCACTGAGACCACCAGAGAAAACAATGAATACTTTCTGTTTGCGTCCGCGAGAGAGGGGGGGAGGGGGGGGAAGACAGCTCTGGGAGTGATTTTACCGAAGGGTCAACCGCTGTCGCTGAGTTCACTCAAGGTCTCGGAAGCAGCTGACTGCGAATACTGTCTCCTAATTCTTCCAGCAGAAGAGAAAGAAACGGGCGCTGCTTGCCACAATTCTTCTCGCGGTGAGTCAGCAAAAAGGGAAAGGCCCAGGCCTATCACCACCGTAGAAAAGAGAAAAAAAAAAGGGGGAGGTTCCGACGTCCAGGAAAGAAGGGCAAATTGAGTTCACGGGGTGGGGATGGAAAGGGGAAAAAGTCTTGGGTGGTCACCTGGCAACAAGGATCGGGAGAAGGGGGGAGAAAATCTTCTTCAGCGCCAGGCCTCTCACGGGGGAAAATGCACCGCTGTTTAGCGGCAAGGAAGGTCTTGCGAACGAAAAAGGGGAAGGGGGGGGTCATTTCCATCGACAGGGGGAAGGGGATAAACTTGTCATCTTCATCATGTTAACCCCATAGAGGAAAGGGGAAAAAGAAACGGGTAATCAGTTCTATGCGATGATCTTCAGATGCGTCCCTCCCCATGGCCCAGTAAAGGAGGGGAGCAGGGAAAAAGGGAGTTCGACCTTTTTCTTTACCAGGTGCAGAAGGGGAAAGAAAAAAGGAAAGAGCTCCGCGCCGCCAGCGAAAAGAAAAGAGGTGTTGATGAACCCGCCGCAAACGGGGAGCCGATGGAGATCATGTTCTCATGTATCGGCCGAAAGGGAGGGAGCCACTATTCGTCCGAGCGTCGCCATCATTCCGCCGGCCCAAAACTGATGGGCACAGGGGGGAAAGGTCGACAGTCCTTACAATTCCGATCAGCCAGGAAGAAGGGAGGAAGGAAAAAATTCTTCGGCCGTACTGTCACCGAGAGGGGGCGCCAGGATGTAGGAACACCCAGAAAGAAAACCCACGATCCTCTTCAGCTCGTGCTCACACGAGAAAGGGGGCAAAGGGAGAAATCAATCCCGTTCCGTACGATCATAAAGAGGGAACTGCCCGCCTTCTCCTCGGCAAAGGATAAAGAAAGCTGCCCCGTTCTTTCTCGGAGAAGGTCCCCTCACGCCCGTTGGGGGGAAGAATCGGCTTTCCCGCTCGTCCTTAGGAAAGAGCGATCTCCCGGAAAAAAAAAGTTTGATCTCTTCCTTCCCTCGGAGCTCAGAAAAGGAAGCTCCTTCTCCCCTTTGGCTCGCGGGGGGGTTGGCTTGTCTGTGCTTCTGGCGGTTGGGAAGGAAGGGATTCCCGGAAAAGGGGGGGCTTCCGTTCCGGCAAGGAAAAGGGGGGAAGTAACTAACCTTGGGGGGCTGCTCAATCTCCTATGGGGCGAAACGGGAGGGATACAAGATTTCCACACCGCGGGAAGGGACTGTCCCGCTTTCAGAAGGGGGGAAAGCTTAGCATGATCTAGGAAGAAGAAGGAAACTCGTAGAAGGGGGGAGTTACCAAGGCGCCCTCCCTACTACCATGGCAAAGGAAAAAGGAGAAAAATTCACCCACCTAGACTAAGGAGGACAAAGAGGCCCTCCTGTACGGGAGGGGGAAAGCTACCCACCACGAAAGGAAGACATCGTTGCTGGCCAGCAAAGGGGAGGAAAAAAGGGGGAAGAGGTGCATTCCATGGAGGCGGGAAAGCGAGAAAACGCGTCCGTCTTGACGGCTCTGGCAAGCGGGGGGATTGAAGGGGAGGGCCACACCGAAAAAGGAAGAAGAAAAAGGGGTCTTCCTTTGCAGCAGGTTGAAGAAAGAGTCCTGTCCTAGTTTCAAGACTTATCAAAGAAGGGCCGTAGCCTTTTCATCACCCGGTAGGGGGGGGGGGAAGGGGGATTCATTGGGCGTAGCGAAGGAACGCAGTCGATCACGGAAGAAAAAGGCCACCACACTTCATATCATATCCCCGGAAAGGGGGACAGCACTTCGTGTAATCGCGGGGGGAGCCACGTGGTGGCAAAACGTGGGATGGAGGGGGGAAAGGTAGCCAAGCGGCCTTATCCACCTCAGGACAGTGGATCACGAAACTAAGAAAAAGCACAGAAAAAATTAACACAAAAGAAAAAGAAAAAAGGAGAAAAACGGAAAAATAAAAGAATTAAAGGAACTCATCTGGCCTGCACGGTTCGGGGAAAAACCGCCTGGATGCCTCTAAACACCCTGGGCGAGAGAGCAAGGGCGGCGTCCAGATTATCCCCCGCCCGGAGGGGAAAAAGGTGTGTATCATGATGAGAAGGGAATGAAGATACAATATGCAGCATCGGATGCACAGTTTTGGGGGGGGGGGGGGACTAGCGGTATCACGACTCCATCAAGGAAAAAACTTCATCGGCATGGACGGAAGAGGAAAACGCGAATGGGCGGCGCCTACGAAAAAAAGAGGGAAGAGAAGGACCTTGTCCCTTAGAAAAAGGGCGTGCACTTTCTGGATGGGCAGTAAGAGGAACGTCTTCCTCTGCCCTCGCGGGCCGGACCCGACACACCAACAACTCTCCTAGTACCCATATATAGAGGGGGCCTCGGAATCCGAGAAGAGCGAGGAAAAAAAAAAATGCACCTCCTCTGCAGGAAAAGTGCCTCTGTAACTCGGAAAGGAGAGTAGTAGTGCGCCAATTCCGCAGGGAAAAAACACGGCTTCCATGCCGAGGAAACGGAAAGGATGTCGTCGTCAATACCGCTAGCATGAAAAAAAGGCTGCACTGGCATATTGTCGGTAAGAAAGTAGGAGGCTGAAATCAAGGAAAAGGGGCGTCCTGTCGGTTTTATCATCTGGACGCCAAGGAGGAAAAAAAAGAGCCCAGTGTTTTGCGTTCTCGAGGCCGAATGCGCTCGCGCGCGGCACGTGGCAAGAGGGAGCGAAGGAAGAGAACGGCTACGGGCCCGCTTTTCTAAAAAAGGCTACGAGTTGACCGGAAAACAGAGGATCCCCGAAGGCTTGCAAAGACTTTGGACGAAAAAGGCTCCTCGATCAACGAAGGGCTGGATAACACCAGAAAAGGGGATATGCTCTGCCGTTGGGGGAAACACCGTACCGGAAAGGGGCGCGATCGTCTCAAAACACCAGTAGTACGCTCCTCCACAAAGGAAGAAAAAAACCAGGTGCCCTACCGGGGAGACGGGAGGCCGCTCAGTGAAAGGGGTCGGTTGCCATAGAAGAGGAACCGGTCGCCACCTGCCTGCAGAAGAAAAGAAAAAACAGGAGATCACTTCGGGGGAAAGTTCTCGCTGAGCAGGAGCAAAAGAAGTCCAGCCTTATCCTTACGAGAGAGAAAAGAGGAAAAACCATTACTTCACTGAGAAGGGGAAACCTCGTTTTGCGGTGAGAACTATGATGAAAGATAGCTTCTGCAAAAGGGGCGCTTCTTGTTCCTTGTCAGGAAAGAGCGAGTAGTCTTAGTTGAAGGTTGACGATTGAGGAAGAGGGGGGGTAGTGAGGGGGGGAAAGCCCAAAAAGCTCACTCATGGATCTGGGGGGAATGCCCTTCGAAAGAGAAAGGGGAGATATCCACTCTCAAAAGGGGACCCGCCCAAGGAGGGGAGGGGGAATATTTCCTCCTGGCCGGAAGGTAAGAAGAAAAACGCCCCCCTAGTCTTATCTTGAAAAGCTGGGGACGCCTTTTCTTTACTTAGGCATATTGTCCTTGAAAAAAAAACCGTGGTTGCAATGCTCTACGGTAAGACGGCGGACCAAAGAAAAACCCGCAAGCCAAACCCCCCTTAGCCAAGGGCTCCTTCTATGGCGGACCAGAAGACGAAGGAGGACGGAAAAAAAGCGCACGGATGCAAGTTTTAATTCATATTCGAGCGGAAAGCAGAAGGGAGCAGATTTGTTGTCGACCAACGGGAAAGGGAGAGCCAACTACGTTAGAACGGGAATGAGGCAGGGGAAGGAAGGGGGAAGAGAGCGGAAGCCGTCGGTCAGTTCCTAGGAAAAGTCGTCCTTCCCTGGCTGGGAGGGGACATGCTCGAACCATCGGGAAACGCCGCTGAAGGGTGGACCTCGGCTGCTCGTCCCGCGTCACCTGTCCGGGGGAAAAAGGAGCACGATCACCACTCCGTTCTACTGCAAGCTCGGTGACATTGAGGGGGGGAGGCATCGCAGCATAATCATCGTGCTGGAAGATCTGGACGAAGGAGAAAAGGGAGGAGCATTCCGTGAAATCCATGTACTGGGGGCACCGGCGAAAAGGGAAGATGGCTTACGCTCCTGAGGAAAAAGGAGACGGCCGCTACATGTCTACATAAGTGATATGATAAGAAGAACAAGCTGCTCGGAGGGGTCATCACCACCTCGTTTCTCCTGTCGCTTGAGGGGAAAAGAGGCGGGCTTCTCTTGTCTACAGAGAAAAAGAGGAAAAGGGGTCAATCACAATGTTCGACAACTGGGAGGAAACTGCTCTCAGGAAATCATCCTGCTGGCCACCTTGTTCTGGACGCAATACGAAAGAAGGGGCCTCTGCCCTGCTGACCGGGGGACGGAACGCGATGCGGGCCCGATCAGTTCCGCTGAAAGAAAAAAAGTCTCCCGGTCGATGGCCATGACCTTAACTAAAAAAAAATGGCATTTTCGGCGCGAGGGAAAAGCTGGTTTCCAGCAGTTGCAGGAAAAAACGACCTTGAGCGGACTGGACAAATTCTGCCGGCTAATCGAGAGTGGACAGGGGAAAGGGGGAAGTGGTTCCCTATTCTCTGCTTCGCAATAGAGGGAAAATCAACTTCCTTTACTGAGTCGAGGCTTCACACTCGGCGCTGTTCAGAGGGAAAAAAAAAGAGGATTGCTTTCCTCATGCAGATGGGGAAAAGACGCGTCGAGAGAGGACACGGGTCAAGAAAAAAAGGACAGCATATCGCGGGAAAAAAAAGAAGTCCTGAGATGCGCCTTACGGGTCGCCGAAAAGGAAACATCAGCGCCAGCGTTTTGGCAGCTCAAAACGGAAAAGGAAAGAGCTGGTCAGGCACGACGTCTTAAAAGCAACACAGCACGTCTTCATCTGGGCTGCGGCGGTGGAAGAGGAGAAAAACTGGTTCCTCACGGCAGTGCCGCTGCGAGGCGGAGAAGGGAAACCAGCCAGGCTTCCGTAGCTTGTTCTAGAAAGGGGGGTGGCAGGCCACACGCCCGTGAATTAAACTCAAGGAGAAAAAAATACCGGACAGCCTCGAGTATCTCTCACGTTTGGGACCAGGGAAAAGGGCCTTCTCTCCGCCTTCTGGAAGAGGAGGAGAGGGCGAGTAGACGTCGATCCGACCTCAGGACGAAGGAGCGAGAGGAAAGAAAAAGCGTGACACGTCATGACGGGTCCGACCACCCCGTCGGGGGCGCGGCGGCCCGAAAAAAAGGGGAAAAATTCTCAGGACGACGATGCCGAGAAGGGGACGAGGGGTACCCTCCGTTCTCCTTCAGCTCCCGTCTAAAAAGGACCTCGATCTCTCTCGATAGAGGGGAGAAAAAAGAGGGGGAACGGCTTGAGACCGGTCTTACGCCTCCGGCTACCAGTGAGCGGGGAAAAGAAAAAAAAAGGAGGCGGAAAAGAGATGATACGCGCGAGGAGGGGGGGAAGTAGACCGGCTGCAAGGCCAAATTTACCAGAAAAGGAAGGTACGCGGATAGAGAGGAGAAAGACGAGGGCGACCTGAGGAGAACTGCCTTGTAACCAAAAAAAGAGAAAGTCCATATCGAGGCGCGCAGAGTAGAGAAAAAAAGCGGAAAGGCGGTCCGCCGACACGGGGTCGGCCCGGAAGAAAAGAGAAAGAAGACGAGGAGGTGACCTCCTGCTCACTCCTCGTCGCGATGAAAGCGGCTGGAGAAAAAAAATCTCCTCTCTCCTCCGCAGAAAAGGGCAACCTACTACCGTCGGGACATGAAGGGTACCAGCACCGTGGGGGGAAAGTGGGCGCCTAGGACCTCTCCCCTTGAATTTAATAAGAAGAGGGAGAAACCACTTCCCTTTCGGGCCTGCTCCTTTGGGGAAGGAGGCTACTGGCTGTTTCATAAAAAAGACTGCGAAAGGAAAAGGTATTGATTACCATTTGAGAACACGAGAAAGTCACTCCCAGATTAATACGTGAGGGAGGGGAGAACTACCGTGGCTTACCAGAGCGGGAATTTGGGACCGTGGTCAGGGGGGAGGAATGGCGCTGATTGTGGCACTCCTGGGCCGGTCGCAAGACTCCGTCATCTTACGTAGAAGAGGAGTGCCCACGCCTGTAGCTGGCCAGCCGATCTTCTGGAAGGAAAGGGGCCACGCAAGGGAAAAAAAACGCTGTTCTGCGCGAGAAAAAGCCTTATTAACCATTGCCCAAAAAAGTAGAACAGCGCCGATTGATGGTCCCGAGGAAAGCCGGGGAGCAGGTTACAGGCCAGGGAAGGGGAGATAGGAACACTTGGTACTGAAGACTTGGTTGGTCACAAAAAAGGAGGTCCCACGAAGAAGAGCCATCTTCGTCCTCGCAGGAAGAAAAGAGCACTGCACCGTCTGCTACATCGTCATACATCGACAGAACATGCCCAGGCCTGTGAGGAAAGGTCAGGAGACTTTCCGTTTGAGTTATACGGGAAAAGAAAGAGGGACGTATATCGCCACTACGTGGGAACGGTCATCAGGGGGGAGAAAAAACCCAGGCGTAATTGCGTCCGACCCCAGGTGGCAAAATCGCGGCCACGTCGAGCAGACAAAGGGAGGTGGACCGCGGGTAGATGCAAGTTGAGAGAAGGGAAAAAGGCGACGCCCCGCGGTGATTTTGATGGAAAAAGAAATGAGAAACTAGGTTGTGATGAACCGAAGGAAAAGAATCCAACGACCATCATGTCGAAAAACTCGGACGGCCGCTGCGAGGGAAAAGATGTAGCCGGATCGTCGCCATCGGGAAAAACAGCCGCCGGCCCCCAGTAAGGGAAAAAGAATGGTCGGCGACATGCGCAAAGGAAGAAAGGGAATGAGGAAGGAAAGAAGCCGGCCGTACATGGCACCTGTGAGCTTGCCGGGGAGGGACGCATTATGTATTCCTTCACCACAAAGGGGAAAGAAGGTCACACCAAGATCCGTCGGAAAGGAAAAAAAAAGTTGTCGTAGAATGCCACATTATCTCCATCATCAAGGGCGTCGCGTCGTTTCTTAAAAAGTCCGGCTCAAAAAGGCGCTCACCCGATCCGGCACCCGAAAAAAAAGAAGGGCTCTCTCCTGTCCCCCTCAAAAAAAGAAAACCATCTGCTCCTATCGCAGTCAAAAAAACTAGCTCTGATTGGAAGAAGGAGAACCTCCTGTCGCCTTTTTGAGCGCCGGCGAAAAAGGAAGTTCGTCGCTCCTCGAAGAGGGGGGGGATCGCGCGTGTTTATTGGAGGATGGAGGGGGAAAAGCCGCATGCCACCCCTTCGTAAGGGAAGTACAGATAGCCGTAACTAACCGTAAGAAAGAAAGATACGCCTAGTGGTGGAAAAAAGGAGGCACGGCGCTTAGGAAAAGGAGGGAGAAAGGGGGGGGGGGCGGCCGTGACCACGCTTTCCCTCTGCATAGTGGATCGAAAGAACTACGATAATACTTCCTGCGTGAGAAGGGAGGGAGGAACAAGGAGCCTCTAAAAAAACTGAAGAACGCGTCCACATCTTACCGACGACTAAATGAAAAAAACCTGTACTGGGCCAGGACAGAAAGAGAAACCGCCGCGACTAAAGGAATACGGAGGAGGGGGGCCAGCAACGAGTCTTCCACTTCCCCTCGAGAGAAAGCGGCAGTCCATTTAGGCGGGAAGGAGAAAGAGTACGGGCTTGACGCGCATCTGAAGGGGACGGTGCGAGAAAGAAGAGACCTGTTGCTTGCCACCACCGACGTGAAGGGGAGACCAAGGAAGCAGGTGGCCGACCGGGAACGCTCCTAGAAAAATTGGAAAACCGACCCTGATCGGGAAAAACCTTATCAGTTCAGCAAAAACCTGGTGTTGCTATATATAAAGGGTGGAGGGAGGAGGGGGAAGGTGGAACGATCGCGTCGTATCACGCTCTTCAGTTCGGGGGGGGGAACCACCACTCCTATCCTATCCCCTTCCCTCGGGTGAGAACTTTAGTTGATCTCTTCAGTAAGCTGGGAGGCACCGGGGGGGAAAAGACCGCCTGTCTTATCCTATTGTTACTAAAAAGACAAAGACGTAGCCCAATCTTAGAAAAGGGGAGAAACCAGGGCCCGGGAGCCTCTCTCCCGCCGGCGGCCCTGGACGCGCTACGCTCAGCCCCGTCTGGGCATAAGCAAAAATGGCTCGTGCTTCGAGCAGTTTCGGAGAAAGGGAGAAAAAAAAGGGCTCATATGTATCCACAAGGGGGGGAATTGGTCATAAAAGAATCCGCAAAAATATGCCTAATCATAGCGGGTGGGTGCGCATTCTAATCTTTATTAAAAGGGGGAAATCTTTCCCGGGGTCTCTGGAAGGGGGGGATTAATTTCTCTTCGAAAACGGAAACTACTAACTCGAAAAAGCGTTGGTGGGGAAGCGGACCGAGGGACGAACGGAGACCCGACTATCCGGACGAGCACGTTGCTGTAGGAGGGTCGTCTTCATAGAGCGGGGGCCTTTACCCATATCTCGCAAAAGGATGGTGTCCGGACCCAGACCCGGGCCGCGGAAGAAAGAGAGTGCCCGACTCCAGCACGAGATCCGTATAGTCGTGAAAGGGGACGCGGTAGCCTGCAGAAAAAGGAAGGGGAAAGACGGCTTTCTGCGTTTACGGGGGGCGTCCGTGCCGATGAGGGCTGGCGTCTTCAACACTCAAAATTCGAAAAACAGTGTCAATCAACCGCGATGGCTGCAGGAACCTCTTAATGAGATAATCCTGTACAGACCACCAATTAGAAAAGGATCAGATGGACCCTCCGCCCGATAAAAGCCCAGTTGTGGGCTTGCTCAGAAAAAAAAAGAAGTCGCGCTCGGCCAAGTGAAACGGCTGGAGGAAAGAAAAAAAAAGATCACTGGCTCCGTGCCCGAGGGTGAGAAAAAGACGCGTTCTTCACCCTCGATATCCAGAAAGGAGAAACTGCTGGCCGCGATCCCCGGAGGGAGGTCCCCCCCAGCAAGAGCGCCTGTGTGTGGCCCGGTCCAACACCGACCTGACAAGAAGGGGAAGTCTCCTACCGAGGATGGGAAGAAACCCAGGTGATCTTAGCCACCTCAGGGAGGGGATGACCCTTCTCCGTGCGGCCGAAGGCTCGTGGCCATCTCAGGACGATGGGAAAAAAAGCATAAGGAGAACATACAGGTCGCAAAGGAGAGCACGGCGGGGAACGGTCGCGCATCGGATCGTCGGAGAAGAGGACGCGTCCATCCGTGACGCGAGAAAAGAGTCCCCTCCTCCCATATTGCAAAGAAAGGGAAAAAGAGAAGTTGTACTACCTCCTTTGCTTGTCCCAGAAAGAGAAAGGAAAAAAAGGCGACGCGGCGTCGCTTCACCGCGCAAAGAAAGGAGGGGCTTCGAGCTCGGTATAGTAGGTGAAGCTTTGGAAGGGGGAGGGAAAGGGGGGGGAGAGGGCTGCCTTGGAAAGGCTCTCGTCGGATCTCAGAGGCCGAGGAGCCCTGCCAGATAACAGATAGCCACCTTCTAAAAAAAGGGGGGAAGGTACCTAGTGGTGTAACGTTGACCTCGCCGAAAGAAGAAAGGCCACCCTATTCTATCGTGGAGTAACTTGACGGCCGTTGTTTGGGCTCTAGCATAGGGGAAAGGGAATAATTACGACAGTTTGCAATGCTGACGGGGAATACTGAGAAAAAAACAAACCCCCCTCTATCCAAATTTCTAAGAAAGAGAGGAGAAAGGAGAGACGAGGGAAGGGAATGCTCAGGCTCCCAGGTGGGAGGAATAGCGAGAGGGGAGAAAAAAGGACAGGGGTGGCGAACCAACTTGCGTTCTTGACCGGAGCGAGACAAGGAGAGAAGAAGGGTATCTTTGATTCTCTATCGTAGCCTGAGAAAAAGATAGGGGATGTCTTCCTGAAGGAGAGGCGATCCTTCTTGCCATTCTCTGAACAACCTCAGAGAGAAAAGAGTATCTTTGGTGACCTCTGCAGGAAAGGGGGGGGGTGACGGCCTACATCTGGTAAAAGACCACGCCTTGAGACAAAAAGAAAAAACGAAAGAAGTTCTTCATCTCCGCCATCATCATCTTCCTGGAAGAAGGGCCGGCCTTTCGCATACCATTGCGGAAATGGAAGGGGGCACGTCGGCCCTTATTGTAAGATTGCGAAGAAGAAAAGAAAGCGCGGACGCTACATGACTACATGATGTCGTGAGGATAAAAGCTCTTCTCGGCTTGGGAAGAGCGGTACTCCTGGCTGCTGGATGATCTACAAAACATCCGCGCGGGGGGAAAGAGAGAACTGATTCGCAACCTTTCCACGGAATCACCTGTGTCAATAAAGGACAGGGTCCCTGCGCAGCCACGAGACCGCGCGAGAAAAGGAAGGGGGACGGGACGCATACGCCTTGGCTCGCCGCAGATCATCGAAAAAAAAGAGTGGCGTTCTACGTCACCGAAAGAGAAAAGTCTACCGCAACCGGAACTGGTCCCTGTCGATGGAAGGAGGAGAAAAAAGAAGGTTCGGGCTATTACAACTAGGGTCCAGCAATCTGTTCAAAGAGGTAGCAGGGCTGAGCTGCCGAAAAAAATGGGGAAAAAGAAAAGGACCGCGATCGTGGCTTGCAGTGACCACCAGACCGGAAAGGGGGGGCTCGTCGGCGCCATCATGGAAAAAAAAAGTACCATGTACGGGCGCACATCGAGGCGAAAAGGAAAAGAACGTGGTGCTCGCCTTTTCATGCTTCATAATGAAGAAAAGGGAGCAGAACATCGTCGACAGAATGACATGGGGGAGGAAAATTCCAGCAGACGGAAGGGGTCTCTCTGCGTGGGAAAAAAAAAAGGAGGCGCCCTTCACTTACTTATAAGGGGGGTCTTCTCGCTCTACTCTCCCAGGAGGGGGGGAAAATATCAACCCCGCCGGAACTAGACACGAGCTGGATAAAAGCGATCGCTGACGCCACCCAGAAATCACTGCATGGAGTCATCTTCGTGCTCTCCTGTTTCAAAGGAAAGAAGGCGGCCGAGCAAAAGGAGCCGGAGAGGGGGAAAAGGAAGCAGACCGACCTTTCCTTGTGGCAAGAAACCAAAGAAGGTCGTCTGTTCCCTCAGTGCGCCCCGGAAGGGAAAAGGGGGGAAGGCAGTTGTGCAGCGGGTGGGGAGACGCGACCTTCTTGCAGAGAAAAACGGGGCGAGTATACGTCGATCGGCGACCGCTTTCCTCGCGCGAGGCGCGAAGGAAAAAAAGGCCTTGACTAACTGATCGTGACCGTCAGGAAAAAGAGGGGTCGCGGCGGCCCTCGGAGGCTCCAGGATGTGCTGGCAGGAAGAAAGGGGCAACCTGCTCGTCCTTGGCCGCGTTGTTAACCCGCCTTCTCCTTAAGGTCTCCAAGGAGAAAAAAAAAAAAAGAAAAGCGATACGCCGCGTCCCGTCCAGAGAGGTTGTCAAGTTCGGAAGGGAACAGGGGACGCCGGTCAGAGGGCTTAAAAAGACAACAACAACAACGGAGGGAGGGGAAAACGAAAAAAAATGAGAGCCATGATGCGTACGACCGGCCTCAAGCAGAAAAGCTTCTATATCGCGAAAAGATCGATTGCGGAGCATGGTACCCACAGAAGACAAGGACAGCCGGCCAGAGGGGGAAAAGAGAGAAAGGCGCACATCAGGAGACCTCCCTCTTCTTCTGGGCCGCCAGCGCAAACGAAAAAGGAGGACGGTCACTATCATTTTCTTCAATACGAAGGAAACGTCGCGCGAGGAATCGACTCGAAGAAGTCTACCGCCAAAAAAGGGAAAAAAAAAGAATCTCGGGCAAGAGGTCTGCTATAAATGCCACCTAATCGTGGGGGAAAAGGGGAAGAACTTTTATATCCCTCTATTCGTCCAGTAAGAAAGAATTGAATCAGAACGGGCCGCTGGTTGAGGACCAAAAGCCGTTCGTGATGAGAAAGTGAAAAAGTCTGCTATGCCACCAAAGAAAAGAGCTACTTCTCCCGTCCCGATGGGAAAGAACGCAGGGCGAGCACGAAGATGACCACCGCCTCAGGACAGCGCGAAGGGGGAGTGGCTTCCGCTATCTGCGTGAAACGGCGTGAAAAAAAAGGGGTTGACCTTGGCCGGGTTTAGCTGGAAAAGGTGCACGCAGGGGGCCGTTCGGCGCCTAGCGAAGAAAAAAAAGGGAGGGGGGGAGGAGCCGAAGGCTCCACTCCGAGCAGAAAAAGAGGAGGAGGAAACATCCTTGCTCTTCCGGGTTCAGTCTGCTCGACGATGCGCTATCAAGAAGAAGAAAAAGGACTCAGTCCTATCACCACGTAGAACAGCGCAGGGAGAGGTGCCTCGTAAAGGGAAGCCAGGGCTGATGGGCCGCCGAGAAGAAGACGGCCGGTCTTGGTGGTCAAAAAAACGATCGATTGACTTCCAAGCCCAGCATCAAGTCGGTAGGACATTCCGAGAAGGGGGGGAGGCACATTCAAGTATGACGTGTACAGCGGCAGGAATGGGAAAAAGGAGGAAGTTTCCGTTCCATCGACAGGAAAAAAAGGGCATCGGCATCATCTATTCTGCTGCCAGAAGAAGAACGTCCACGCCGTCTTTCACGGTCGAATGCGTTCGTAGTCCCCAGAGGAAAAGACCCAAGGGAAAAGGATGATCGCGGTCAAAAAGGCGTAGCAGGGAAAGAAGGCGACCTTGGGCTGACCCGGTTCTAGGAGGGTGCAAGTTGGCTAGCCAAAAAAAAAGCCTCCCAGCTTGATTTTGAGAAAGGAAAGAAACGAGGTGGTGATGTACCAAGAGAGCTGACAAAAAGGGGAAGAAACGACCACCTGTAGCTAGGCGCTCGCGCGGGGAAAAAAGAGCACGTACCGCCATCGCTCCCAAAAGAAAAAAAGAACTGGATGGCAACGGAATGCGATCATTTCCGCCATGGTACTTCGCCAGGAAACAGTAACGATTATGATGGCGGAGAGAACAAGAGCTTGGACCGATAAGAGGTGTTGATCGTGGACGCCAGAGGAAAAAAAGGACATTTTCGCGGCTCAACAGGAAAGAAAATGCATCGCCGTCCTGGAGGAGCAGGCCAGCTGATAAAAAGCCCGGGGTCATCCCTCGCGAAGGAAAAACCGTCTCCGCTTCGGGAGAAAAGGAAATTGTCCCAATTCCCCGGATCAGATCCGGTCCCCGCAAAGAGGGAAAAAGGTACGAAGATGCTTTCCCGCTCTCTCTGCTTTCTCCCGCTCGCTCTAAGTCCTCCGGGCGCCTTGACGAGGAAGGAGCGATCCTCGTCCCCATCGCCAAAATTTGGCTCGCGGGGGGGGGGGGGGGGGGGGAGGGAAGGGACGGGGGTCCTCCGTCTTCCCTCCGCATTGCCAAAGGGAACTTACCGCCTGGAAAGAAGTAACTAACTCGGCGTCACGGGGAGGCGAAAGAGAGGAGAACAGTCACGGCTCGGCGTCCACTACAAGACCGACACTCTGGTAACGAATAGAAATGTGCGCGGAGCGGGCAAACGTCCCCTGAGAAAGAGCGCCTTGGCGTGACCAGGCCGCCGTCAAGTCCAAGGAAGACATCGTACAAAAGGACGAGCTCGACGCTCCTTCGCCAGGACCAGCCGCAGGGGAGCCGGGGAGCGAGAGCTACGAAAGCGTGCTGTCCAGCAACGAGGTCTTCCACAGTCAAAAAAAGGCCTCTGGAAGTCCAGGGCGGTAAGGAGAAAAAAAAAAAGGAAGGCTTTACGCTCTCTGTCGACGTGTAAAGAATGCTTCGACCGTGTGCTGGCCAAAAAGTGATCTCCGTGTGGCGACGGGGTTCTTCCTGCAGACAGGGGGGGGGAAAGCGCCGAGCCATCTGGCCTGGAGATGGAGACCCCTATAGAAAGCCCCTTAGCAAACCCGGTATGGCAAGGGGGAAGATCATGTTGGGCGTAGCGACGACTCACGTAAGGAGGCGCCGCCTGCATTTCGTTGTTGGAAAAAAAAGAAAGGAACCGTGATGGACCTCCAGCAAGTAGGGTTCGCCACCGTGGCGGGCAAACACGCCTGGCGGATCTCGAGTGTTACGACGAAAAAAGAGAGGCGGATCCGAAAACGGGAAAGCCCGCGCTCCTAAAAAAGCCTTCACGGTTCCGCGACCCTAAGGCCCCAAAGGAGATCACTCCCACCCTTGGGATCGGAAAAAGAAAAGGGCTTCTTCCATATTATCCAAGGAAGAATTGTTTTGGTTCAGGGGAAATACTGCATTAATATACATCGCCTAGCAGCATAGAAAGGTTAGATTTTCTTTCGCATAGAGAAAGTCCATCAACGGCCAAGGACGTCAGAGGCCGTTGTATCGCGGTCGTAAAAAAAGGCGCACTCCTACTCGACCAAAGACGCGTACGCGGCCGGAAAGACCTATAAAGGAAAGAGTCGGGCAGTCGCGCTATTCTCGTCGTGCAAAAAACGCGCGGTGCCGGACCCAGAAAAAACACGGAGGAGTAGGAAAAAGAGGGGGTCAGGCAAAAAGAGCCGCGGAGCCTAATCTCGCGCTGCCTAAAAAGTTCCCCTCCTAGTCTCACGGGCCGTATGGAGGTCCGCCAGAAAGAAAGAAAGAGAGTATGAGTGCGCCTCCTTCCTTCTCGTTAAAAGCGTCCATGTCGATGACGGAAGGGATTGGCGTCGTCAATCGCTAGCAACACATTCAAACTGTGGAAAGGGAGAGCATGATGGTCTATTAATGCGCCGGATGGAGGGTACACCATTACCACCATTCGTCCTGGAGAAGCCCTGATCGACTATCGAAAGAGAGCCACAGGGTGGGAGGAGAAGGAAAGGGAGTCTCGCGCGTCCCCGTTCAGGCACGAAAAAGGACAGTGAGCGCGGCGTGATCAACTGGAGAGGAAGGCCGCTCTTGCTACGAGTACCGGGGGGGCGTCACCATAAAAAAAAAAAAAAAGACAACGGTGGCCGAACGGCTGTCCCGCGATACCAACATCACCTGTGGGCCGGGTATATGAGCGGGGAAAAAGAACCTGCAGCGCGTGATCGACTCTCAGCCGCCACCCGTAGGAAACCACCCTGTAGTCAACTCGCCACCGGTGCCCAGAAAAAGGGAAGGCTCCTTTCGGTCGCAGGTCAGAAGAGTTCGTTGGCCTAAAAAGGAAACGGGTCCCGTTTGCCCCTGGGATAAACATAAGAAAAAACCGGAGAGTCACGGCTGTTGTAAAGGCGCTCAGCGGAGCGAGGACGACGAGCCGCCTGAGGGGGGACGCGTCCGCGCAGGAGGAAAAGAAAATGGACTGCACCGATTCCCGTTTCTGCGGAGAAAGTTGTCTTGGCCATCAGAGGAAATAGTCGGGCGTGGTAGGCTCACGTCGCGGCTGTTGTCCTGGGAGGAAAGAAAAAAGGAGAAGTATTCGTCTGTTAAGCTGTGGACGGGGGAAAGGGTAGTATAGTGCGGCCTTGGTAAAAAAGGCGATCTCACCAGGTCTTTCTCGGAGAACGGGAGAAAGAAAGGAACAAAAGTCGGGGACGCGGTAACCGCGTGTCGGGCCAGGGGGACGCCGTGCAATGCAAAAATATAAATAAACAAAGACCGACAAGACAGCCAGAGCTTGCTTCCTCCATTTTGGGGGAAGGAAAGGGGGGCGGAGCTAGAATATTGACTTGCCGGCGCGGTACGTCAATTCGCCGGATTACCCCCCGCCATCCGAAAAAGAGACAAATGGCGCCGTCGCATGGAAAAAGGAAAGGGAAGAAGCGCCTCAAAAGGCTCCCGGAGGGGGCAAGAGGCGAGCTTTAAATCTAGTATGATCATATTGGAGGCGGGTACCGTATCCGGCAGGGGGCAGCCTGGAAGAGAGGGAGGAGAAGCGTAGCCTTCTTTCATTTTCTCGAGGGATCTTCCTTCCCTTTCTTCTTATGGGAAGGAGACACCTCATCTTTCGGAGCTCCGCTGTATTCAGGGGGGGAAATCGTCTTCTTCTCAGGAAAGGGGGGGACTTCCTACATCCTTGCGTCCACGATCACAAAGATAACGGCAATCTCGGGGGGACAGGGTAACTGCGGGAGGAAAAAGAAATCTCATCTCCTTTCCGGATCGGGAACATGGCGAACCTGATCTCCTAAGGGAAGAGGCCTGATGGGTGGTATCGGGGAACGCTTCGGGAGAAGGACGAGAGGCGTCGGCCTCTACTAGCTACATGAAGGGGTGATGCTCGCTAAAAAGAGGGGTTGAAGCACCACCCGTTTCTAATTGAAGATCTTCTACACAGAAAAAAGGAAAAGACCTGCTCTCCACCTTGAGGAAGGGGGAGCACAAGGTCCGACTACCTGGGGAGGTGACCGAACCGGCAATAAGGAGAAAAAAGCAATACGACACGGGGTCTCGTCCGAGAGAGCGGAAAAAAAGAAGCCGCGTGGCGTTCTACGTCACCAGGGGGGGAAGACTGACGTCTACCCCACGCAAGAACTTCTCCTGGAGGAGGAAGGAAGAGGGTTTGGGGGGGGGGGGGGGGGGGTTTTTTTGGGGGGGGGGGGGGGGTTTTTTGGGGGGGGGTTTTTTTTTTGGGGGGGTTTGTTGTGGGGGGGGGGGGGGGGCTGGGCCATGTTCTTGCGTCGAATAAAAAAGAAAATGTTCCAGCAGACTGTGCAGGGCAGGAAGAGAGCGAAGATGATGCTCTGCTGAAGTCAAGGGATCGGAGAAACACCAATACCGGCCGGTTACAAGGGGAAGAAAGCTGGCCTGGCCTGTGAAGAAAAAAATACGCGGCTCACCTCGGGATTTCTAGGGGGGGCTCAGCAGAAGAGAAAGCAGAGGGGTCTCGCTGATCGCGCAGAAAGTAGCGTCGAGGAAAAGCCCGGGGATGTTCTTCAAGCGAAGGGTCGCTCAGAGGTGAAAAAGGCCCCGTAAGCCTGCTGAGTCGCGCCGGCGCCGCAGGGGCACATCGCGCATCGGGGGGAACGGAGAAAAAGAACCGCGCTGTCAAAATGCAAAGCACTCGGATCGCCAAAAGAAAGGCGCTTGCCGGCGGCGGTGGTCAGCTTCGGGAAAAAAAAAAGAGTTCCGCTGCGCTGCCGGGAGAAAAAAAAGGGGAGCAAGGAGCTGGTGCATAGCGAAGTTGACCCGGAGCAGCAAAGAGAAAGGACATACACCCCCACGGCCCTTTCGGATTAAGAAAGAAAAGGGAACTCCTCGAGGATCTACAGTGGCCCCTGCCGTTGGAAAAGGAAGGAAAAAAGGATTCCCGAGATGGCGGCGCCGAGCTGCTAGCTTGCGATAGACGTCCAGAGAGGGAGAAAAAAGTGCATCATTAATGTCACCTCCTCGTCTTCCTTGGAAAAGGGGACGACGCACCCCGTGTCTAAGAAGCCGACGCGGCGGAAAAGAAAGAAGCGATCTGGACCCTGTCGTCCTTGGCCTCGTGGTACCCGAGTTCGAAGTAAGGGAAAAAAAAAAAGGAAATATCGACTCTTCCCGTTCACAGATATTTTTTCAAGGGGGGAAAAAAACGGGAAGAACTCCGGCTCATCCCGTGCGCCATCGCGCGTATCTACATAAAAGGAGAAGCTCGATTACAGCGTACACAGAAAGGAAGGGGGGACAATGCCTAACTGACCACCTCTCTGTACCGTTACGAGGAAAAGAGAGAAGAGGGGCAGACCTGACGGAGCGCTGGTCACGCTCAAGGGCCAGATTCGAGGAGCGAGAAAAAGGGGGGGCGCCACGCTCGGCTTGGCCTCCCGCACGAACGGGAAAAGAGGGAAATCAGGTTCGTCAAGGACTACGATTATGTGAACCTTCCAGGGATAAAAAAAGATAACGTCTACTCGCGCCCCTCTACTCCGAGGACATCTCGTTCAAGAAGGGTCGGAAAAAAGGTACGGGCCAGCCACCGTGGAGATCGCTAAAAAGGGCGCCTTATGCCCGCGCCGGAGAAGGGCCTTGGTGGGGAGTAGGGCTGCTCCTTTTTTGCACGTCTGCTCTGAACAAAAGGTTCCTGTCTTTTGTCTCGCCTACAGAAAAGCAAAAAAGTGGGGAGAACTCCAAAATGATGAAAAGGGAGAGCACGAACTTACAACAAAAGGAAGGCAGCTCCAATGACGACTTTCTTGGGGGGGGCGTCAGAGAAATCTTTCCTGACCCTCTCGTGAAGGAAGGGTGAGATGGCCCCGCTGGCCGGATGGGAACGAAGTGCAGGAAAAAAGAGGAATCCGTCCAGCTTACTGCTAAGAGGGCCAAGAAGGAAAACCCTCCGATCTGCTGGAAGAACATCAAGAAAAGCCATGTCCTTCTGCGAGAACTGTGGAGGCGCGTATAGAAAAAAAAGAGGAAGCCCATGCACATGCCCGAGCAAAAAAGAAAGTGAGTCCGGCTAGGTCCAAGAGGCAAGGCCCATGCCATGGGGGCAGCCGCCGAGAGGAAGGAAATTTCCATCCCAAGAAGGGGGGCCGATCATCATCTGTCTTCTCGCCGGCGCTAAAGAAAAGAAGAAAAACCTTCACCTTCTTCTTTCACATCGACCTCTCGCTAAAGACAGGCCGTGAGGGGGAAAAGACAGGTAGAAATTTCCGGAAAAATGCAGCGGCATCATAGGAACAGCATCTCTTGAGTATAAATACACGCCGGCGGAAGAAGGGGAGGAGCTATATGCTGCTTCTATCCCAGGCGTATGGAGAAGGGGGGATACATCATATTATCGCTTGGGAACTCACATGTAGTCTAAAATGGGAGGGACCCGAGGGTGGCGCAATTTAGACCATCGTCCGCGCCGAGGGTATACTATCCCTCGCCAGTAGAAGAAGAGACAGAGGGCCGCAGATGTGGGGACCCATCATAAAAAAAGGTATGGGCCTCTCTCTTGCGCGGAGCAAAAAGAGGAAAAAGAGCCCACCATCATCCGCAACGGAAGGCGATCATTCCCTCAAGAAGGCTACAAGGAAAAAGGAAGGAAGATTATTCTTGCGGACGATGAAAAAGAAATGGAAGGGAACGATCTTTCCTTATAACTGCTTTGTGGACAGTATTTGTCAGACCGGACAGGTTCGAGAAAGACAACCCACTATACGCGGGAAGAGAAGGGCTATCATGTCCAGCATTAGAAAAGGAACGATCATCACCAAAAAGCCGGCTCCTCTCGCTCCTCTCGTCGCTCACAGTAACATTCCCGTCCGCAATTCTGAAAACGGTACAAAGCACAAGGGGGGAAAATACTCTTCTTCCCTCTCGCTCTGATGGAAGAAAGAGGGGACCTTCCCCACTTTGTCCGAAACGTCGCCTTTTGATCTCTGGAAGGAAAATCGGGAAAAGACCATGCAGCTCCTGGCGCCCTTTTTGGCTAGCGGGGGGGAAGAGGGAGGTTTTCCTCCGTCTTCCCGTCAGAGAAATTGACTTACCGGCCGGCAATTCTATGAAACGTAAATAACCGGAGGGAGAGAGAGCCTAGGTTTGGCGAACCGGACATGCCAAGAGAGGCGGGAAGGGCCGACCGCGGTCCCGGAGAGAGCCCTGTTCGCAAGGGGTAGACGAGAAGGAACGTCCCTTCGTTAGACGCCGAGCCCAAGGGGGAAAAAAAAAGGGGAAGCCCTCTCCTATACAAGAAAAGGATACATCTTCCACACGAGGGGGGAAGGACTAAAGGGACTGGGCCAAGTACCTCTCGCGTGACGACGAAACACAAAGAAAGAAAAGAAAGCCGTGCTTCCAGCAACTAGGTCTGAAATCCGATCATAAAAAGGAAGGGGAGCTTTTTAATTATCGCTTGAGCCGAGAGGGAGAAGAGGACTCTCTCGTTAAGGTGCTCCCTAAAAACTCAATGTCCGCGAAAAGGCCACACCGTCCAGGGGCTCAGGGGGGGGAAGAAAGGGTCTTTTTCTTCCTTAGCGGGGGAAAAAGTAATGGAGATGTTCCACCTACCATTCTGAAAGGGGCAGAAAAAAGAGGGTAAAAAGGGGGGGGGGAGGAGGGAGAGAGGGGGGAAACTTCCTTCTGTGGAGACGATCGCGGGAAGGGTCGGTTTTTGACCTGTCCCCAAGAAGGGGAAAAAACCCTGTTGATGGGGTGAAAGTGCGGGGATCGCGGCGCCGTGGGAAACAGGGTAGGAGCCCGCCTGCGGATCTCGATGGTGACGAACGCGGGAAAAGAGGGAAAGAGAAGGAAACCTCTTTCCCGTTAGAAGAGGCAGGCTCTCCAAGCGGCCTACACAGGGAGAGAGAAATGATGTATGGTAGAGAACGGGGGAAGGGAGTCTTCGAGCATAGAGTCCCAGATGATTCCACCCGACCTAGGGGGTGGGCATGGGGGGAATCCTCTCTTCCTTCATAGACAGAAGGAAGGGGGGGAGGGACAGTTTTATATGTCGTGCGCAGAACAAGACATCTTTCCCTTACATCGTTAAAAGGACGGAAAAGAGTCTTCAACGCGAAGCAAAAAAGAGAAAAGAATACTTCGACCTCGTTCGTCATTCGGGCAGGAAACGGAGACCTACTATCGACTAGGAAAGGGCGGGGAAAGTTCTCTTCTCTGGAACGGAAAAAGAG
>Ga0179591_1359398_pt1 | contig 25973 bp, 27 predicted proteins | sample CZOMad2_1_08_16f_FD_182891 | JGI IMG/M metagenome (GOLD analysis project Ga0179591, IMG submission 182891) | Vadose zone soil fungal communities from Angelo Coast Range Reserve, California, USA - CZOMad2_1_08_16fungal (PacBio error correction) | ecosystem: Environmental > Terrestrial > Soil >...
CAGAATCTTAGGAAGGGGGGTGGGTGGAATAACGGATCTCATGGAGCAAGCTCATCCGAATCAGGAAAAAAAAGGAAAGGAGCGGAAAGAATGCTCCAAAAGTAAGGAAGACCAGCCATTGTCCTCGGGGGAAAGCAAAAGTAGGGTGCAGCCTTCCGCAAGGGGAAAGGGATCTCATCCTCAACAAAAAAAAGGGACCCGGAGATCGCCCACAAGAACTCCCGTCGAGGCTGTCACCGCGCACATCGAAATGGCTGGCTCATAAGAAGAAGTGGAAAAGAGCAAACTTTCTAAGAGTTGCATTTATCGAGCGTGGGAAGTTCTGGGGGACGGCGCGTGATGCCCACCAAAAAAACAAGAAAAAAGGCTGGGTAGCCGACATCACGTCGCAGGAAACTGTGACCGTGTTTTTCCAACGCCCGCCCGGCAAAACTGAGGCCAAACCGCATTGGCCGATCACCCTCGAGACGGAAAAGACGGACAGCTTCGACCAGAGAAAAAGAACCCTCGGGCCCCTTAATATAGACCATTCATAGTTTGTGATATAAAAGGGGACCTAAGCGGTTACGTCGGATTTATCGGAGAAAAAAAAAACGTGGAATCACAGATTGGGGGGACTGACGAAAAGCCGTGCCTGTTGGGTGTTCATCATTGAAAGGCTTGTGAAAAGAGCAAGCGGTGGTCCCCCTCCTGTCAAGCGGTCAAGTTCAAACAAGAGGAAACGCGGTCATGCACACGCTTCAAGCTGACAACCCGGAAAGGGGGAGTCAGAGGAAAGAAGGCGAGGTGTCGAAGGGGGCCGGCCACGCTACGGGACATCGTAGGTTCTGGTGACTACTTATAGTCGTGAAGGGTCATCACAGGCGGACGAACAGAGGCCCGCGCCACCACGGAAAGATTACGAAAACCAAGGAGAAAATGGCCAGTCGGGAAAAAAAGCAATGAAACCTTCTTGGTTCGGAGCCGTGCACCTCGCCGTAAAAGGTATCAAAAGCCGGCTCGGCATTAAATACGACGAAGAAAAAAGGAGGGGAGAAAAGCTCGGGGGGGCGACGGGAAAGGCTCAGGAGAAAACCTTCACTACATATTGCGTGCCGCCTGACTGGAGTGACGTCGTTTCAAGGACGGAAACTTGATGCGGTTGCCCGGGGTTGTCCTAGTGGTCCGTAAGGGTGCTGAGGAGAGGGGGCGGAAAAAGAGATGAAATTAACATGAAAATGGGATCCGGCAAACAAATCACCTGGGGTCGTCACAATTCGACGGATTGCGCACCGCCGATTTCGACAAATGGGATCTGGAAGGGAATTATGTACTAAGCACAAATCCCCATTCGGAAATGGTCTGTAGGACAAAGCGGACGTAGGGCCTGACAACATCGATCGTGTCCGTGGGGTTCCATACACCGACAGTGGGCGAAAACCGGGTCATAGGAACCGCAGGTCAAGAGAGGGGGATCGTTTTGTTCGGGAAAAGCTGCTTCCAAGATGACAGGGGAAAAAAGAGTGGGGAAGGGGGACGACCCCGGGAACAAAAGAAAGTGCCTACCGGAGCCATAGCCAACCAAGAGACCAAATGGGTGCCATCAGGTCAAGCAAACACGGACGGGGGGGACGGGGGGGTCTATCTAATTCTGCAGGGGGGGGAATTTTGGGGAGTCCCCAGCAGCCGGGTCGCCGGAGGGGAGACCCCATTCCTTTCAAAGCCTGATACGTTTTATCAGCACTTAAAAGATGGAGTCGGGAACTAACGTCTTAACCCGGATCAATTCGAGAACGAAAAGGGGGGGGGTTGGACCATAAAAGGGTTCTACATTTCATCGACAAAGCCAGAAGAGGGGGAGGGGGCTACGAAAATATGACCATCTTTAAGGGGTAAACGGTATGACCACCAGCACAGAGATCAGCAAAAAGGATGAAGCGCCGTACTAGGGAAAAATCCACACCAACCCTAACCCAAAAATACCCGGAGGAAAAAAACGAAAATGAGGGAAAGAACCGCAATTCGGAAGAAAAATTGAGGTGGAAAAGACGCGTTTCAGCGACCCCCACGATAGAAAACTTTCCCAAACACTCAAACTTTAAACGAAGAGCGCCTTCACTGAGACGAAAAGTGGAAGTGATGAGTCACCTGACTAAAAAGAACTAGGAGACTAGACAACAGGATACAAATCATAGCTGGAACGCATCTCTTTCCGCTTAAGCGGATGTTCGGATCGTTGAACACTCGGGTGCGAGAATGGGTAAGGGACCGTTGGAAAATGGAGGAAGCAATGCACTCGTGGTGTTGACAGGAATGGGTTCATTCACGCCCTAGGAAAAGACCGGCATTCAACGGCTGAAAACCGGAGCAACCTCCACAGCGACGGATCGATGATGCCTCACTGAGAGAGACTCTCAAGCAAAAAAAGGTAGGTAAAGAAAGAGAATTCGCCCGTGCGGATTCCAAAGAGATAGGATCAGGCTCTGGGAAGGAGCAAGGGGAGAGGGATTTAAGGAGGATTCGTGAAGTGAGGGGAAGACAAGCTACGCGCAAACCACTAGGTGGATCGCGACGAGTGTTTCCAACTGTTTGAGGAGGTCTATCAACCATACCGATGTTCCAGACTTCTGCGACTAGCTAAAGAAAGAGAGGGCGGTACGAAAAGCTCCAAGAGAGGTGGATCGGAGTTCGGAGGCAGGTGACTATCGAGAGGGTGGGGGGAGATTGGAAGAATCAACAAAGGGTTGTCGATCCAAGGGGTTGGGGGAATGATCACGGTCAAGCGCGTCGAAAGGGGGCAAAAGGGGTATGGGCGGGCTACGGAGCGGCGAACTGCGCCCTCGTGAAAAAAGTGGAGGATGAACGGAAGGCGGGGAGGGATATACCGAGTGTGGGGCCCTTTTGGGGAGTTGGACCTTTTAAGGATTTAACTTGGAGAGGTTCGGCGCCCGTGGGAAAGTAAGGTTTTCGGGAGGGGAGAGGAAGGAGGGGTCTGGGTCTTAAATAAGGTTGGAACGAATAACCAATGATTGGGACTACGCACCGAACTGAAGGGGGATTCCATGGGCGGGGCCGACATCCGTTCTTTTACGGAAGGGAGGAGCGCGATGAGGGGGTTGGGCTCGCGACGGCGAATGGTGTGTCCGGTTCTGATAACCTCGGAGGTCTAAGGCGGCACGGCATGGGGACAATGAAATGGGACGAAGCCGGGGAGAGGGGAGATCACACGGAAAGAGACCGCCATGCAAAAAAAGCGGTTTCGAACACGGTGACACTTCCTGTAAGAAGTTACTGGGGGGGGGGGAGGGCAGCCTGTAGCTTCGATGGCACCATCATCAAGTTGAGAGTGAGAGGGAAACAACTTAAAGTGGGGGTAGGGGGGGCTAACCTTCTCTGAGAAAAGGGGGAGCATAAGAGGACCGACAAACTGCCCAAGTGACAAGGAGAAGGACAGGAACTATTAAATCTCCTAATAAGGGCGCCGCTCAAGCCGCGGGGGGATCGTGTGGGGACCTTACCACCTCCCGATTTGGCCTGGCAACATCGCAAGACTCTGGAGAGAAAAGGAAATGGTGAAGGAAATGGGGGAACAGGAGTAGAATCCTACTGTGGAAAAGCATCACCGTCAAATTCACCCTGTGGAAAATCGGCGGGGGAAAACAGAAGGGGAAAGGACTGTTGAAAACACAGCGGCAATGCTCCCTTACGGTGGACTTGAAGGAGGAGTGTAGCTCGCCACGTATCCGAAAAAAGAAAAAAAAATGAAGGAATCACTTCAGCACCGAGACAGACCCCGCAAAGGGGGGGACACACTACGTCTAGCAAAAATCTTTGCAAAGAAAAGGAAATCGTGAAGGTGGAGGGCGGCGGTTCAACAGGTTGCACCAGGAGACGAGGACCGGCTAGGTTTCTTGGGTAGTAGCCGTAAGCTTACCTTGCTGGAATCCTTCCAGGGGAAGCTTGAGGGGGAACGAACGCCATGCGCCGCACAAAGGGGGGAGCGCTTTGACATTAAAACACGTAAAAGAGATTGGGGGCTTAATCACTGGGGGGGGGAGGTGTAGACGGGGAAAGTCAAGTCGCAGGGAAAAAAGAATTTGTGCCGCACGACCGAGTAGTCCTCAACCAAGAAAAACCAAAAACGATCGTAGAGTCCGGCAACCCGTCGAGGTCTCCCCGACAAACAAGCCCTCGCCGGGGAAAGGCCGGAGTTGGGGGGGGGGGAAGGACAAAAGCGGCAGGTGGGACAGACATAAATTACTAGATTAGAAAAGATTCGTGGCGCGGCCGTACGGTGGTCAACGAATTTGAGAAGAAAACAACGTTCCCTCGAGAGAAGTCAGAAACAATCTGGGGTCAAGGTGCAAACTCTATAAAATCCCCCTCTTTGAACGCGTGACGGCTTCGGGTCGAGGGGAAAGAGAAGGAAATGCGGTAGTCAAAAAAAAAGCAAGGGAACGGATTGTGTGGTTTCGATCTAATTGCTTGGGAGAAGATGTGGGAGATGTTTCGCGGGTACGTCAGCGAGATCCAAATCTGTGTGAAACCGGGGTTAATCAGATGCGAACGGGCGCAAATGGATCGAGGGGGAAACAAGCTTGGCCGTTTATTGACTGCTGACGGGTCGGCGAGAGCAGAGACTGGAGAGGTGGGGTCAACGGGAGGAGTCACCATCGAAATCCGTCCGATAAAGGGAAACGGTCGTCTCTTCGCGAAAAGGTCTGTACCACATCAAACTCCTTAGGAACAAAATGATAGACAAAAGAGGGGAATGCGCAGGGGACGGTTATTGTAAAAGATCTCCACAAAGGTGCAGGGGATATAGAAGAAAAAGGAAGGACAGGCCCAGAATGCGAAGCACCCCTCACTGAGGTCACTGAGTATGAACGGGATGGGTAAGGAAGCCGCTGTTTTAGAAGCACTTTCGAGGAGCTACACAGGTTGTGGCAGTTATCGGAGGGAAGTGAATTTTGAAACTATCAACTTGCAACCAAAAAGAGAAGGTCCGAGCGCGGCTTCGCAAGAATCACTGGAGGAGCTCCACAGGGAAAAAGATTTTGGGAATAACACACCGCGAAGTGAGAAAATGAATTCTTAGGAACCACAACGGGAAAGAAATGGTGCCGATCATCTCTTGACGTCACCAGGAAAAAGGGGCATGACCAGATCGCTCAGCCACCAAATCGCTGAAACAAGGGGGGAAAACGAAGTTTGCATGAGATCACTGAAAGAGTGAAGAGTAGGGTATTGTCGCTCCAGGGAATCACCAGAATTGGTCTCTCCAGGAAGATTGCAACTTGAGGGGGGTAAGAAATTAGGGGCGGTGGACAACTAATTCACCGCCCAAAAAGAGAGCAAACTGAACAATCATTGAATGAGGGAAAAAAACGGACGCAGGTCACAAAAACAACCTCCGCGCCCACACCAGGTCTATTGAATCTTGAAAGGGTGATCGAGGGTGGGGGTACCAGAAGAGAAGACACGTGGGTTCGCAGGTGGAGGAAGAGGAAAACGGAACATTCCTTCCAAGAAAACAAAAGCCCCACCATCGGCGGGGGACAGGTAAAAAAGTTGCCGCCTACTCGGAATGGGTCAATGTAAGAAGGGAAGATGAAAATCGTGGTGTCTGGCAAGGGTCGGGACCGATCAGTACAACAAGGGGAATTGCACATCGGCAGGCTTTTTCCGAACAAGAAAGAGGAGTGGAGAAGAAGTCGGGTCCGGCAAAGGGTGAACCGCCGCTCCCCAACGGGAAAAAAAAAATAGCAGGGGCTGCGCAGCTGGCTCAGTCGTGGGAAAAGAAACAAAAGGAGGTCTTAGGGTATGAAAGAGGAGGATGGCCGCGCAGGGGACCTGCGTACTTAGAGGGGGAGCTATGACCCTGCGCAGGAAGCCGTAAAGCGAGAAGAAAGCTGGGCCGGTTGATCGGACACAAGGGTCGGCTCGGACTGGGGGGTTCCACACATCAGGCCCGAGCATCTAACAGAGGGAAGTGAGGGTAACGATCACTAAAGAGTCCAAGGTCTGACGGTCTATGCTAACGAGAAAAGGAAAGGAGGGGGTGAAAGTGAACATCAGGTCGGGGTATGGTGTAAAAAACAAGGAAAAACGCACCCAGCGAACTCGTAGGTCTGAGAAAAGAAGGGCGGCTGCGATCGCTGCGCTAAGTTTTAAAAAGCGCGCTGTCTGACTCTATGAAATAGATGGTGGTATGATTGAGAGAAAAAGGAACCCACCAGTGTGTTGTCTCACCTCTCTACATAGGAAAAAGGGTGGGAAAGATAAGACACTTGCCAACCTTCAAATTCCCCTTAGGAGAAACGAGGCGAAAACGCGAGGAAGGGGGGTTATCATTAGAAAAAGCATGCTGGCCACACATTCTGGAGGGCTAAAGCGGTTTCGCAGCACCGGGCCAAAAAACTGGACTAGAGGAAAGTCAAGAGCCCAACCATAGCCTCGATCGCAATAAGAAAGAAAGAACAAAGTTTCTAGAAAGGAAATACGAGAAAGAGGGGCTCGGGTGAGTCTCAAGAAAAGATGATTGTCCGCATCTTGAAGGGAAACGGCGAGACAAAAAAACCGCGATAATCGGCCCTAGGCGTTTAAAAGAACAAGAGCCAAGTAAAAAAGGGAACGGAAACCTGGTTTACTTTTGAAACAAGAGGTAGAGAATCACGCCACGAGGGGTCCGTCAGCTACATTAGGAAAAGAAGGCCATCAGCATCCTACTCCTCGAGCGACATGTCTCCAGTTAATCCAATTCTAAAAGACAGAGGAAAAACAGTCACTACGAACCTCTTTCCGGATATTAAAAACCGCCACCTCGTCAGAGGCCAGTGGGACCTGCTCAGAAAAAAGAAGAAGAGTGGGGGAAAGGTTGTCCGCACCCGCAAAAAGACCAGCACATTTGTAAATTAAATTCTTTAAAAAACAGAGCATCAGACGCCTTCGACCCGTGGGAAAAAGCACCAGCAGTCGAGGAAGCAAGGGCAAATGAGCGTAAAGATGGGACAGACACCGCCCGCTTCCCAGAGAAAACAGCATGAACAGAGAAAAAGAACACGACGGGAGGATCGGTGAATACTCACGCGAAACACAAAATTATTAGGTGATAGATGCTGCGGAGGAAACCTCTCATCAAGAGGTGCGGGATCCGGGTTCAGGTAAGCACGGTGAGTCGATGAACTACATGACAGGCATACGACACGTGGGTCACTAATCTGTCGGAACAACGGAGGCCGATCAACTATGAGAAATATCCTGATTTGTTGAAGAAAGGAGGCCGCCGACATCTGCAGGTAGCAGCTGAGCGAGCGGAAGGAAAAAGCAAAAAAAAAAACCGTGAAAAAAAGGGATGGGTAGGGTTACGCAACTTGCAGATGGGCGTTCCGATCAACGTCCCTCGGTTCTGGAAGCAGGACGGTTACGGGAGGCGCTGGATCGAGAAGTAAGTTATGACTGGAGGACCGTGGGTGGACGGGGAGTCTTAGCAGAAAGATGGTCAAGTGCTTACATACAGTGGGAGTGGGAGAGAGAAAAGGCTCGTGGTGGGAAAAACTTAATAGGCTTCATTCAGGCGGACGGAAAGAAAGGTAGACCTGTAACGTCAGGTGGGAGGGTTCTAGAAGAGGAAGGATGGGCAGGGGGTGGCGTGGGATTTAAACTCTGGAAAGAGGTGGTACGCAAAAGCACCCGCATCTGCTTGAGGGGGGCTGAAGAAACAAAACTACCGTTCGGGACTAGTTGGGGGGGAAGCGGGATTAGATCTTTTTTGGGCAGGATGAGTCCAGCTGTCCGCTGGGGGGGACGGTTCGCAGAACCCGTCTTCGTCCGCGAGGGGAAAACATGGTGGACATGAGCAGGGCCAAAAAAACCTGGAGGTCGTATCCTTGAAAAAACCAAGCTTAATTTTGCGACCACAGGAGGTAAAACCTGATCAGGGACTTTGAGAAGCCGGGGGGCAGATGTTCAACAGGGGGGGAAGAAAGGGGCAGTCAGATTGGAAGGAAGGACACCAAGAGTGTGGGAGTGGTTTCTATTCCACTTAGAAATCCAGAGTGAAAGTTCCATAGGAGGAAGAACACAAAGGAAAGCGGATGCTCCCATCAGTCCGGAGTCATCGCAATCTCATCTTTGCTCCCAAGTGCTAGGAGACAAGTTGAAATTGATCTGTTGGGGGAACCAAACAAAAAAGGGTCCGAATGGTTCCAAAAAAGAGTCGAGGGTCCCCTGGGGAAGGGGAATCAAGAAGGTCCCCCAGACTTTGTTGACGGAATGGTGAAAATGCTTATTCCATCCGGGATACGAGGGAATGAGGCATAACCCCATTTGGGGAGGTAAAGGGGTGATAAACATCTCCTACTCGCGCCGGGGACGAAACAAGGGGCTACCGGAGGTGCCCGAAAAGAAAATCTCGCATTTCAGACAAAGCTTCAGGGGGAGCAGCACAGGCTGCAATCAACGGGATAAAGGGAAAAGAGAAGCGAAGTTTTCAACACACACGGAAAAAAAATTCTCATGGAGAAGTCGGTCGTGGTCGAGGTTACCGGTTCAAAAAACGAGGAGCAGCATGCAAACTTTTCTGCGGAACAAGGTTAAGGGCCGAGGACCCTTGCAGGCAATCCTTGCTTGTCCGGCTGTTTAATCTACAAAGTCAAGGAGAATAAAACGACTTTCATCAGAGGTGAAATGGCACCTACTTGGGAGAAGTCGTGAAAGTCTGGAAGAAGCGCCGAGTGTCTGCAGAGGGGCAAAACTTTCTTACCGGGGGAAGTGCACAGCTCCCAACTTACTAAAACCGTGACGAGAGTAAATTCGAAGGAAGAGGAAGGCAAAGACACCTACGCCGAAAGGAGGAAGCTCCTGTACGTGAAAAGTGGGGGGGTTTTGGTTCGGTCTTAGTGAAAGGAGAATAAAGGCGGATGAGGGAACAGGAAATCGAAAAGGCTGTGATGTGGTCACGTAAGGTGCACAAACCTTGCCAGCGGGAGCCTGGGAGAAAAAATTGGGGAGTCAATTGGCGGAAGAAAAATCCCGAAGGTAAAAAAAGGGGGAGCTTAGGTTTTCACGATCAACCCGATTCCGGGAGCTAACCCACAGGAACAAGGGGGAAAAAAAGGGGAAGTGTGGCTGGCGGAGGGAATGGGCGAAAGATGGCCAGTTCTCGTGTAATGTGGTGATAGGAAATGCAAGGGTGAAACTTTGGGTGGGCCTGAATTTGTCGAAGGGCAGAAAGTTATCTCTTAGCGGTCTGGAAAGGTGGGATGAGGAAGCAGTGAGGCGGCGAACCACGCGTAGACTGCGAGGGGGGTTGGATCGGCCTTGGCTCGGCACAAAACGGAAAAGAGGGAAAAAAAAAAACAGAAACGGTCGTCCACTTCGCGAAAGGGCTTCCATAAAAGCTGCTGGAATGCCTGAAAAAGTTTTCGGCACTCGGAGGGGGTGCAGCCTGCAGAATGCGGGGGGAGAAAAAAAATCGAAAAACAACAACGTAGTAGGGACAAGAGAATCGCCGTCAAAAATCAGGAGAAGGCTGCAACATTGGGGGGTGCGATAACTGCGGCCGAAGGAAGACGATGGGGGTTTATAGGGAACAGGAATCTGACCCGAGTTGGTCATTTATCGAAAGAGACTTGAGATGATGTGACGACAGGCAGGGGAATGACAACCCACCACTCAGGTGGCTTAGGCACGAACATGCAAAAAGGGGAGGAAAAGCAGGGCTTTTAATCCACACCGCTAAAACGGGGGGGCTCCAAGGAAGTAGGGTCACTCCACGTGTCCACAAAAGTGCGATACATCTCGAAAGTCTACGGAAGGGACAGGACGGAACAAAGCTACCAAAAACCGAAAAGGAAAAGGGGCGGTTCTCCCTTCATCTTTTTCAGAGCAGAAAGGGGGGGAACAGGGGGGGGGGAAGGCACGGGTAAAGAGAAGGGGTGGAAGTTTTGAAAACAAAAAAGGGTCACCAGATTGGGGGCGGGGGGATACCTCTGAAAGGGGTGTGATCAGGTCAAGTCGGGGGGAAAAAAAGAAACGCACGGGGGAACCCGAAAAAAAACAAGACTTATTATGGACCACCCGAATCTCTGTCAGAAAAAACCGCCTTCCCGCTGACAAACCCTGCGCGGGAAGCTTAACAGCGGGATAGGGAGAAAGTGGGGGGAGAGGCCTTCAGGAAGAAAGGTCCGGACGGGAAAAAAAAAAAAATTGGGGAATTTGGGGGGAGTACACTCGGTCAAAATTAAAGGGAAGGACCTTGCTCGAGAAGCACTTAACCCACCTCGGCGTTTCGTACAAAAAAACGGGAAAGAATAAGGACGATGCAGAAGGGAGGGAAGGTACCAAGAACTGGAAGGGTGGGGCTTCAGCCGAAAGTTCACGTTACAACGAAAAATTTCAAGCAATCCGACGACAAAATGGACTTTGAGGGAAAAGGAGGGGAGACGGACGGTGAAAAGATCACAAAAAAAAGGAAAAAAAAGTGAGTTTCAGCCTTCGGCAGCTTGAAAGTTATAACGTCTGCGGGAGACTTTCGGTGCGGCCCTTGATGGCCGAGGGGGGAGAGGCGGTGTTCTTCTGAGAGGTGTCGAAAAAGAAATGGGCAGTAACGAATGGGAAATCAAAGTATCTTGTTTATCTGGCAAAACTTCTCGAGAGCGGTTTTCAAAAAGTTCAGGACCAAGGGTGGAGCAACGTATGGACGAAAGGGGCAAGGCCGTCACCAGGACTGTGACGGTCTGGTAAAAGCACCTAGTCGCATGTGGGGCAAAAAGGGGGGGGGAAGGGTCCAGACCCCAAAAACAAAGAACGAATCTGAGCCTAAAAAGGAATCGGAAACAGATTTGCGAGCTCTGGGAAGGGGGTGGGCAGAAAAAGACAGAGGGGGGAAGACACTGCTCAAAGTGTGAAGGGGAACCCTTAAAACCAGAAGGTGTGCTCGCCAGACCTAGAAAGATTGGGGGGTCCCGAAGCTACACCACGAATTTAAAAAAAACAAAATTACAAGATCATGACGGGAAACAGTCCGTACCGGGGGGAGGGGGGAAGTTCAGGGTGAGTGCCAGGGGGTGAATCTGAAGCCAGAACAAAGGAATCGCATTCCCCCTCTGATTACACGATGCTCAAAAGGATCTATGGGGGGGAGAACTAAAAAAAGGACGCCCTCATACAGCGGGCGAGGCCCAAAAACAAGATCTTCCTTCCAAAAAAAATAAAGAAAAAGCCAAGATGCGAATCGACCATGACGAAGCAGCTGGTGGTAGAGGGGGGGGGAGTCGAGAAATCATTTTGACCACATGGGAAGGTCAAGATTAACCCAAGAAGGATCGACACTAACCTGACGGAGAGACTTGAAGAGAAAACTTCCAAAATCAACGGAACCGAACATTCCGGACTAAGGTTGTAGGCAACACCGCCGTTCGCCTCACCAAAAGGACGGGGAAAGACCATTGGCGGGGAGGAAAACAAAGGAACTGAGGAAAAGGAAAGATCCAGCCAAAACCTCGATAGGCGCCAGAAAGGAAAAGAACGTCCGGATGACGAAAAGCTAAAAAGGATCGACCGACGGCACCTGGGAAAAAATTCTCAACACTCCTTCAAGACAAATGGATCTTGGTCCCTGATCAGAAAGCGAACATCGGAGAAAGCAGATGTTTCGTCGGCAGAAGATGGAACAACAGGGGGAATCGGCGCATGGTGAAAACAAAGTGAACCCTCACATCTTAGTCCGAATGCACTGGTTAGCGTCAGATTTTCATGCAAAGCACGAGTAAAAAGAAAGAAAGGGAAAGGAAAACCGCGCCGAGAAAGAAACAAGCGACGGATCGAGCGAAGTGAAAAAGAAGAGAGGCAACACGGGAGGATGAGGAACAGAAAGAAGGAACAGGGCATCTATCCTGGGTTAGTGAATCCGGCGCGTTATTGCCGAATGAAGAGGGGGGAAGAGGGAAAAGCATTAAATCACCTGAGAGAAAAAAGTGCAGGGCAAAAGGACGAAGGAATTTCCAGGGGGTTCGATGGCGGATCGGGCTATCAAAGGAAATCTGATACTCCGAATCTGCTGGAGATAGGAGAGGGAGGGGAGGGGACAGACAGACTCCACACGGAATTGGTGGGAGAAAGGAGTTTCTTGCAGGCCAAATTCCTCGACGAAGGAGGGGGAAGAAAGGTCAATAGGGGACAGGATCCACGGGTGGCCTCGCTCAGGGGGGAGAAAAGGGAGGTTGACTGATAACGGGATTCGTCCAGGGAGGGCGGGGGGAAATGCGTCCTCTTGCAAAAATCAGCTTCCGCTGGAGGGGGGGAGCTACAGGCGCGTTTGGCCTAACTGTTTCCGTCTATGGGGGGAGGGGGGGAACGTGGCAGGCTAATAATAGGAGCTCCTTTTGACTTTAAGGGAGAGGGAAGTCCTCTGAAGAAGGTTCAGTGAGGACTAACTTGAATAAGGAGTCACCAGCATGAATTGGAAGGGTGGGGAAAAACCAATGACCTCAGGTGCTTGGAGTTTACATTTTAGATTCTAAAAGGGTCTGGACTTGTTCTTGGAGGAAAGGAGGGGTGGTGGGGGTCCTCGCCCGGCTGAAAAAAGAGCCAGCTTGGTAACCGGGAACCTGGCTTATTCTCAAGAGTTTAAGTGGTCATGCAGAGGGGGATAGGGAAAAGGGAAGTCAGAGGGCGAGACATATCACCACTCAGAAGGTTTCGGGGACATGCGGTGACAAAGCTTGAGGTCTGCAGAAGGGGGTTTTAGAGGAATTTTTTTGCGCAGCTGGGTAGAGAAAAACCTGGCGGTTGGTGTCAGGTTCAGAAAAGAGCAGGGGAGGGCAGATGGCCACCGGAATGTGCTCCCAAAGATCGCCGCGTCGCCATCGAAATTAAGGTGCTCCGCATGACCCGTTCTATCATAAAACCGGGGTCCTGGGGCAAGGGGGGGGGGCAACTACCACTACCTGGTTGATGTAGAGGCAGCGACGACTATAAGGGGGGATCATAAAAGAAGTAAACTGGTGACGCCTTTAGGGACAGGAAAGGACGGCTTCCAGAGGGGAGGGTAAACAAGTCAACCAAGGGGGGAACTTCAATAGTTAGGGGGGAAAAACAAAAGAAGAGTCGGCCTTGTTTGAACTATAAAAAGAAAAATTGTGCCACAGTCCATGGGAAACTGAAATTCATAGATCAAGCGCCGAAGCAAACAAGACTCTAAAATGATCACAAGAAACCTCGGATCGGCGAACTAACGAGTTGAACACCGAAAGGAAGTCTAAGAGGAGCCTCACTCAATGTAGTAAAGTTGCGGAGGTAAAAAAACCGGTCACGTTGCCCCTTAAAAAACTCGAAGAATTCGGTCTTCGTCAATTTTAAAAGCCCGAAAGGAGAAATTCCATGTCCTTCTATGTTAAGACCACCAAAGCAAAACAATGTGGCGGGCGTGACCGTGATGAACCTTGAGGAGGAAAGTCCGTGTGCCGTACGCCGAGGGATTGGGAAGGGGAAGGAGGGGACGTGGACAGGGCCTTACCTTTGAGACCCACAACAAAAAACAAAACCACCGGGACGACGTAAGGTGAAATTCCCGTAGGACCCACCATCTAAAAACCGCGGCCCTAAGGAGTGGCAGGAGGAAAAGGGAGGGGGTGTGGTCAGCGGCGGCATGTATGCTAACGCTTCTTGTCGGTTCCTTAAATGGGGAACGCTTGCTTCGGTTTCCCGACGGAAAAATTATGCAAACAAAAGGGCAACGAGGGGCAAACAATCTGGGAAGGCAGGTTCGTTCTCAATATAACGGCTCTCTGGGAAAGGGTAGGAGGTCCCTTGGTCCTTCCCCGAGGAGGGATGTCGAAAGAGGAAGGGGAAAAAAAAAAAAAAAAATTGTTGGTGGGAGTGAGGCTGGAAAACGAAGGGAATGCAATCCGGTATGACTTCAGAGAGGGGTGGCTGCAAGAAAGAACCACGTTTTGGATTCAAAGTTTAAAAAAAAAGGCGATGGAGAAACGGTCTGGCAAGTGGAATGATTTGAGAAAGGCGAGCGGCAGCTGGGTTGCATCACGGAGCGACGGGGAGGCTGGACAACACACTTCACCCGAAATATCATGAAGATAATGGGCTCGAAAGGGGGGAGGTCTACTACCAACATCGGCTTTGCTTCCATCCAAAAGGGGGAAAGAATCACTGCGGGGGGCAAAAAAAAATTAAGGATGTCGTCAAAGGATCGAAAATAAGGGTGACAATAGAGGATGGAGGAAATTGCAGATCACCCGCACTGCTTAGAGGGAAGATGGAGTTATAATGTAATTAACCGCGGGGGGTGGGAGCACTTAAGAGGACTGAAAGAACATGTTCTTGATCTGACGGAGCGTTTGAAGGGGGGAAAGGGACTCAAGGCTCCAAACACATAGCTGAAGAGCTCGCTCTGGCTCACATAACGCAATTCAGTCCAACATGGACCATAACTGCGTTTCATAAAAAGACGATCAAATTTTCGCCCGTAACTAAGCCCCAGTTCAAACTTGTAAATCACTCGCTATTCACAATGCGAGAACATAGGTGGGCCAATTCAGCGGAACGGCTCCAGAAAAAACGTTGCGCGTTGGTGCGAAGGGGAGCGGGGGGTCGGAGATCAAGGGGGAAAAGGCCACTGCACAAATACATGTATGTAGATCGGTGTGGAAAGCCACGTTGATCACAACGAAGGGATTGACGCCCGTTGGTGTCATTTAAAGGAGGGGAAGAAATGCCGCCGCATTTCCCCCATAAAAGTACACGGTCATTTGAGAGGAAAAAGAATGAAAGCAAGGAGACAAAACTCAGACCTCGAAAAACGCATCACATCGGTTCTCGGCGAGGGGTTAAGGAAAAGGGGAAAGTCAGGCATGTACTAATTCTGTTCGGCGAGGGGGGGTACAAAACGTGAGTGGGGGTCTCAAGGCGGGGAAATTCTCTCAGAATGCCAGAAGAAACCAAAAAGATTGTTCGTTAACAAAAGACTTGACCGCTACTTTCTAAGAGCCGTAGCAGATGACACGGGCCAAACTTAGGGGGGAGGTAATCGCCGCTTGCCAAGGATGCCGACCCGTGGAAAGAGGAGGAACTTTCCACCAAAAAGGGAGTAAGAGGCTCTGGTTCGGTGAACTCAGGCTAAAAAAAGGCAAGGGAGACTTGCCAAGGAAAAACTCGGGGGGGAAAGAGAGGGCTGCACGTAGATGACTTTATATAAGGGGTGAATGGAACCGCGCTAAAGGGATAGGGTTGGCTGGTCGCGGTTGCGAGCTATTACACTCTTTGCAGGACTCCGTTGGCGAAAAAGGTGTCAGGGTTGATCGACAAAAAGGGTTTCCTCACTCCGATGAGGAAAATGGGGTGATGGCTCGACATGCTGGCCTGAGAGGGAAGACATCAACTAAGACTCACCATCTGGGAAGGGATCAAGCGATAGTCGCGTGTGGAGAAAAGAGTAGGGGAGGGGGGTGTCAGAAATATCACGCGGAACCCTTGGCAAGCTTTGCAAAATAGGGCATCGGAGACCTCATTTCTGGCGATGGGAGAAATAGGGTCGTGCGCACAACGAAATTAATCTTAAAGAGAAAAGGGGGCTATGGGGACTAAGTAAAAACTTACCCCAAGATGGCTACCAGAGGTGCATGAAAACATATTGGGGGGGAACCCAAAAGAGACACCAGGGCTGACAGGAACAATTATCGGAGGCAGAAAGGTGGGCTGACGCTGGCGGGGCAGCTCGTTCCTTGGGAGACCTCAGCACAAGCCGGTCAAAAACCGTTAAAGGGAGTGCAAAAATGGAACCGGGCCCGCGGCAAAGAACTGCGTTTCTGAGGCGTCCCAAAGCGGGTTCCGCCTTCGGGGACTCAGGGAAGGCCCACTGCTAAGGCTGACTCCAACCCGAAAGAAACCGCTTGTCTATGGGGGAACGAAACATCCAAGCTCAGGGGACTGCATCCATGTCAAAGTAAAGAGGTTATACTTTCGGGGCTCCGCTCAAATAAGGAATGGCAGTCTTACCAAATGACGTCACTGCGAATGGAAAAAGGAGGGACCTTCCAAAACTGAACCAAATCGCGTAAATGTTGAAACCAACTCCTTGAACGGGAAAATGGAGTCGGACAAATCGGTTTGCAGCTATTAGCCGTGCTCACTAAGATGGTCCTCACGTCGGCGAAGAAAGGATACCAGTGCACCTCCACGCGACAAAACCCGTCCTTCAGAATTCTTATCGGACGGTTTTATGATGCCTACTTCAACACAATCCTATGGATGAATTGGACCCGTCTCACACTGAACTCCGAACAATCATCCTTGTGGAATGGGGGTAAGTCATACCCGCAAGCAGCTGCACACGTAATGTTCAGGAGGCGGCATTTCTGGAAAAAAGGGGGAAAAGGGGCAGCATCGGTGACAGAAAGACGCAGTCGTAGGGAAGACATGCAATGCGATAGGGAAAAAGGCAGCCCGCTTCCGACGATCAATGAAGAAAGCTAAGGATACCCCAGAAGGGGGGGGGGTGGAAAAGGAACGGGTCAACAAAACAAAAAAAAATGGGGAAAAAGAGATGCGCACCGGGAGGATTCAATCTATCTTTTGGGAGGAGAGTCTCTTTCAGGGGGACATCTTATTGAAGCGGGCGGTGATTCCAAGAGAGAGAAACGAAGTTCATGAGTCTTGTGAGCGGCAAACTATGCCTAGGTTTTCTCCGAAAGGATGGAAGGGGCCGAACATCTGGAGCCTTGCAGATTGCGGTATCGACAACAAAAGAGATACTTAATTACGGGTGGTGGAAGTGAAAAGGAATGCGAGCTAGGTTCCTTCTGTGTCTCATAAAAGAAAGGAGGTTCGTCCACAAAGGTTCGGGAAGCGAGTGGGAGAGAGACTCAGACAGTGGTCGTTGCACTGGATACCGTGGAGGCGCCGACGGGAGGGGGTCGAGAACGAGGAAAAACAAGGCCTTTCCTGGGCTGAATTAAAAAACTGTGATAGCTAAAGGCGTGTTGAACCGAAAATGGGAAGAGAGGTTCGTGTTCCCGGAAATGAGGGACGTGAGATTTCCCGTAGGGCCTGGTTTGAAAACTCAGGTGGTAGGTCTATCTAGACGTGTTGCAACCGTGTGAAAAAAAGCGGTAACCAGCATTGAGGGCCAAGGGGCGCCCCATGCCCCAAATGCATTCGTTGTTTCTTGGCCAGGGGTGAGAGGCATACAAGGGGTGGGGCGTTCGGGGGGGGAGTAATATTTTTTGGTTCAGGACCCAGATCCCTAAGGCTTCCTAGGGGGGGGGGGGCTTTGCTTCAAAAAGTGAGCAGGTAGGAATGATTCCATGTTCAGGAAATTGGTGGAGTCTTCTTCTGGAGTATCATTGAAAACGCAAACTCAAGAGACAGCCTCTCTGGGTCTAAAGAAAGCGCCTTCTGAGATGGATGGGGAAGGGGGGAATCCTGGGTGTGTCTAGATGAAAAGTCTGGTTATTCTAAGGAAAGGGGAGAACAAACTGTTGAACATTTTTTTGCAGGTTAAACACTTATCTAAAGAGGCAGTTTCAGAAGTTATCAGACTCGAAAGTCGTGCATAACCGGGGAAGTAGAGGCTCTCTCCATATCAGGGGAAGTAACCCTTTTTTACTCAAAAGAGTCAGAGCATGGGGGTTTGGGGGAGCACTGCTACCTGTCCTATGGGGAAAAGAAACACGACTATTTACGGGTGAGGAGAACCAGGGTTGCGAACTTGGAGACTGTTAAAGAAGAAAAGAGAAATCACCCATGGGGGGAAAGAAAGGGCCAGTTAGAAACCCCCAGAGACTGGGTGACTATCACAAGGTCTGGGGAAAGGAAACATTACCGACTCATCATATCTCCACACAAGCGGACTCAGACACTAAGGCGCGGCCAATAAAAGGCTCAAAGGCATCAGTCCCTGCCGCAGGACGTTGGTCTACAGACGGAGGAGACATCGGAGAATCTCCACTTCGTCGGGGTCCGTGTCACCGTTACCGAGAACAAAAAGAGTGAGGTACTGACCCGGTAATCACCCGATGACCCGGGAAAAGAAAGAACTGAAGTGGGGTCCCGCAGGTGACCGAAACAGCGGATGCCGAACACAAAAAAAGGGGTCAGAGTTAAAGTGGAAGACCGGGGGGAAAAGGGCTGAAGTTCCTTTGTGTCGAACAGCCGGGGGGTGTTGGGGCTGGAAGGCAGGGGTTGAGAACCGCCTATTAGTCCTCCCACCCAACTCAAGTGAACGATCGAACCTTCCTGCAAGGCGGCCATAAATAGGAACCAATCAAACCCTGGGGGGAAACCCGAAACGTTTCTGTCCGGGGGGGGTTTGGGGTCGGCCGCCGGCAGTGGGTTGAACAGTAGGAATAAAAACGCGGGAGGTGGGGCGGCGAATTTGGGGGAAATCCTTTAATGGGCCCTGCGCCGCGGGCGCAAATCTAAACAAATCTGGGTCAACAGCAAGATGTCTTTTAACCAGGGAGGAGCGTCAGGGTGACTGTGATCTCCTGCAACAAGATACGGTTATTCGGAACCAACGCGCAAATTGATGTGGGGGGCGCGAAGGGAGGTTCAAAGGAATTCAACGAAGGGGGACGTCCCTCGGGGGGTATAAGTTCCAAATGGGAGGTGGGTAAAGTTTTGGGATAGAAAAGTTTGAGGGCCAGTGGAGCTGGTGTGGAGCAACATCGGAGAAGGGGAGTAAAAGGCGCCGGGGGGGAGGGGCCGCTAGTCTGACTGACTGGCGACAGGGAAGGAAAGGGAAAAGGTCCCCAAAGAAAATTACCCACAAAGCTCGAGAATACAAGGGGCGTCAGATTTTGCGAAAAGTTACTAGACAACAGCGGGGGTTCACTCCAGGGGGGAGGGAAGGCATCGGGTTGCAGCCTGCCATTGAGGGAAGGGTAGGGGCTATCTCTCTCAAAAGAACGAGAGATCTCCGACAGCAGCTCAATGAGGAACCCCAACGGAGGGACTTCGCTAACTGGCGGGGATCATTAAGGGAAAAGAGGGTTGGGAGACGGGCAGCTACTGAAAAAGGGTTAAAACAGGGATCGGAACATGGGTATTTATGGGTGACGACGATCAAAGGAGAAGGGAAGGCCAGACAACCAGCGGAGAATCGCGAAGAAAGACACGCGCAGGGAACCGACAGGGGGGTTTGAAAAAAGCTAGAACGGTGCGACCGTACAAACGGATTCACCAACGTTTCAAGGGGGGACTAAAGACCGGACGTACACCTACTAGAAAGTACGGTTTAAGACCCTGCGAACCACACAACACGGAAGGGTGTTCTAATAAAGGAAGCTTGGGGGGAAAACACCTCCGTCCTCACTGGGTAAAAGAATGGGGAAAAAGGTGAGGGGGGAAGCAACGTGTGAATCACCAGAGGGGAGAGTCCCAAGCGGGCAAGTTGGGGTAAAGGACGCCACCGCAATTCAGAAGAGGTGAACCGATCAGCCATCAAAGCGGGCATTTTAACGAGGAACACCGAAAGAAAGAGGCATGACACACCACAGCCTTCCAGGAGAAAAGGCGGGAGCTTTGTCGGTTCAGGCGAGGAAAGGGAAGGAGAAGTTCCCTGCAGCAGGGAAGAGGTCACTTGCTAGGACTACTCGGTCGTGGTTGAGAAAAGGGGGAAAGGGGAAGGGAGCGGAGTCCCGCTCAAAAACACACAACGTTGTCAAAGTCACAAAAAGATGAATGAAAAAAGGTCTTCCAGGTTGAAGGACGAGGGAAAAAAACACCTTAAGGGGAGGGAACCTCTGGATTCTGTCACCTCGCCCAACTGAGGTTGAAGGGGGGGACACTTTCAAACATCTTTCATTAGGTTTAAAAAAAGGAAGCATGGAATAACTCGGTTCTCGGCGGTAAAATCCCTCAACACCACTACCTAATGTAAGACGCAGACTGGCCGTCTTTTTCGAACAACACTTCTGGTGAAAGGAAGGGAGAGGTTAAATGCCGCTCATTCAGTGGGAGGCTGGGACCTATGACAAAGTCGAGTCAGGACTTGGAGCCGGGAAAACGCGTATCACCCTTTTTTGAATGTAACTTGGATCTCGAGGGTTTTAAAAGGATTGAAAAGATTGTGGGGGGGTAGAAGAGCCGGATGGACTCACTGTAAATAGAAGGCACAAAGGTCGGGCCTGTCTTGAGGGGGGCGAGACCTTCAGAGATGTACGGGGACAACAGCGACAAACATACCCCACTGAATAAAGATGCAAAGCTGAGCACCTGTCTCGGTCGAAAGAGGTCGGAGGGCTAGCGCTGCGAATAGTTGTGGTAAAGCTGTGGGGGTCCTCCTCTGAAAACTGAGACAAAGGGGGGAAGACGCGAACCCGGCCAAAAGGGGGAAATGGTGTTGCGCTACAGCTGCGCAGATTGGGGGCCAGAAAGCTACACTTGTCAAACTTCCCCAGTGGAGAAGGACTGTGGAGAGAAGGGGGTCGAAACCGGCTAGGCCTTTGCTCTGCGTTCCGGGGGTGCTATAGAAGCCACAGCGTCAAGTGCGCCGTCCGAAGAATCCCACACAAAAATGAGAACGCTTTCTGCAGCACGGGGTCCAAAAAGAACGTAAAGTGAAACTCTCGGGGGGCTAGGGGAAAAACATATCGATCCGCCCCAACGAACTACCATTAGAACCGGCTTGATCAATCTACGGCATAAGGGAGGGGGCGACGGGCGGTCGCAATCGCAAAACATCTTTCAGAAGGACACGCCACCACTGCAGAAGATCGGCCTAAACACCGGATTAAAAAAGAGGACAATCGATATTCCATAACCTGAACCAAGAAACCGCCATTTCTTGAAAAAAAACTCCTGAGAAGCACCGACACGTAATCCGTCCAGCAAAAAAAAAAAAAAAAAAGAAAAAAAAAAAAAAAACAGGACGGCGGAAAGAGGAGTCTCCGAAGAAAGGGAAGTCGAAAGACCCGGGTTTCCCGAAGGACGACGAGAGGAGGAAAGGGAAGGGCACGGGACGTCAGGGGAATCGCGAAAGAAGGCGTGACCAACGGCCCCCCGAGGCTTACAAAAGTTGCACCTGCGAAGAGTCTAAAAACAACGTTGTGGAGCTTGTGGTCCGGATCCCGGAAAGGGCAAAGGGATCAGAAGATTTTATGCTTCTGCGTCCTGGGGGAATACGGAAGGGAATCGGGATCGACTCAAGGGGGACACAATCTGGAAGGAAAACACCTCGGGGCAGATTGTCCATGCCCTCCCTCCTTTAACCGACGAAATCAGGAGGAAAAAGGCTAAAGGATCCAAGCACCTCCTGCGCTGCTCGTGGAAAAACATCGACTCCAAAAGAGGAGGAGGGAAGAAGAGAAACAGGAAGTATCCGTAGCTTGTGGTTCTGGCATCGAGGTGACGGGAGTCGTAGGGAACTTCTGGGGCGAGGAGAAAAAACGGTCATGTCTTCCTTCGTGCAAATTAGAGAGTAGGGGGGATCACCTCGCGCCCGGTGTTTAAAAGGACTTCAGACGAAGAAAGGATGAGGAAGACGAGTGCGGGTCCGCAACCATCTCCACAACGGTGATGGAGCGGGGGTTCTAGAGAGGGGAAAAAGTCGAGCGGAATTGCCCAAGCATCAACTTCCCATCGTAGTGTCTAGACTTTTGACGTGTCCGCGGGAGGAGGGACTCAAAGAGGGACGTTTTCACTTAGACCTTTATGGCTCAGAAGGAGGGGGAGGGAGGAAGGATTACTCTTGAAACAACAATGTGGAAGTAAGTAATTTGCGGGGGGATACGATAAGAGGGTTTCACGAAAATTGGCCAGCGCTGGTTCTTTTTTCCTTTTCGGCGGGAAATGGATAGGGGTCAACGAGGTGTGTTAACGATGTGTCCGAGAATACGTGAGGAAACACAAAAAGGAGTAAACACACAGAAAGGGAAAACAAAGGATTCGGGGAAACCAAGACAGGGACAGACAAAATTAAAAAAGAGGAGAGTGGAGCTAAAAAGGTCTGGAAGAGGGGACGTTGGGAGGTGAGATGTGGTGTCAGGCAGAGAAAAGTCCTCTTTTGGGGGGGCCGCTAGAAAGCGAGGAGGAGAGAGGAGGCGATGTGAGACGGAAACTAAATCTTGCGGGCGAGCGAAAAAAAACGTGCATCTCAAAGAAGGAAATTCTAGGGAGAAACCACTTTATGAAATCAAGGAAAGGGGGATTGAAGGGGAAATCCCGGGGGGTGGGTTCTAGGGGAAAAAGGCTGGTTTTGGGGGAGGGAAAAAGGGGGAAGTTTGGGGGGGGGAAGGTTGAGTCCGCCCCTTTCATGAAAAGAAGAGTAGAAAGGGGAACCGACGATAATTACGCTCACCTATCAAGCGTCTCGAACAGAAAAGGGCTGGCTACCTATGACCCTTGAAATATGGTAATCTTATACAGGGGGTTAGGGGATAACCACTGACCCCTACCTGTCCGATGTTGAAAAAAGCATCGAATAGGGCAGCGGTGCAGCACAAGGGAGAGCCAGGTGACGCCTTGGGTATGCGGCGATCGCTGTTCGAGCATCAACCCCATTGGGTGTCCGGGGAAGGAGGGGAGAAACCTCGAGCCTAAGCGCTTTTACGATAAAAAATATCAGCTGCGCAGTCAACAGGTCCTGCAAAATAGATAGACACTCTAGGAAGAGAAAAAAGCTACTCTACCATGGCGCGGTCATCCACGGAAAAAAAATTTGAAAAGTATCTCCCGCCGCGTTTTGGAGTAACTGAGAGGAGTCAAAGAAAGGAGGTCGGAAGAGTTCACCGTCCTAACCCGAGACTCTTAGAAACATCAGGGGGGGATTCTGAACGTATGCCTCTGACCCCGTCAAAAGAGAAAGGTTGGGGGCGCGCTAGTTTACCTAAACCTCGGGCGCCACCAAAAGGGGGGTCATAGGCTTGCCCGACATTTAAGATCCTGAAGTGATAGGGGGAGGAAGTTGCGTAACACGAAGAGGGTGTTGGGGGGGGGGGGGGACGCTAAGGCATGCCGTACCTTGGGGAAAAGGGCACGACCTAGATTCTCCCAACCTGCGAAACACTTACTACGTACGAGAGGGAAAGAGACTGGGTCACACCTCGCCAACCGCTGGGAGTTCGGCATAACGTTAATTGCGGGGTTCGCTCGTAGGCGAGGGGGTACTGCGCCATAAATACGAAGGAGGGAAAAGATTCGTTTTTAACTCGCCGGAAAGGGGGCTTGTCAATAGGAAAGGTGCACAAGAAAATCATCGCCTCGAGGCACAACGGGGGTTAAAAAAGTTGCGTTTCACAATGTACCTAAGAAGAGGTTACCCGGTATTCGTCTTTAGGTTCAGGGAAGAAACAGAAGGGATTAGAACCAACGGTTTTTAGTTTTTGGATGGGAGAGAGTCCTGGGAGGAAGAATGCAACGTCTGTTCGGGACGGCGAGGATCGGCCAATGCGTTGTGACAAGGATAAGGTAGCCGCACCTTGGGAAGGGGCTTCAAAAGGTGGGAGGTCCTAAAGTGTTGCGAATCCAGGGGAGGATCTGAGAGAGTGGGGTTCATCACGGATCGCCGTGAAGAGGAGAATCCCACTTCCGAAAAACGCGTCAGTGAGAGAAGTTTCTGGAAAAGATTTCCTTCCTGAGCAAAGGGGGGGGGGGGGAGGAAGAGGCGGCATAGGAAGAGGGGGGGAGTCGCTAACAACACAGGGAGTAGATAACCGATCCCAGAACGAGAAGGAGAAAAAAGGCAACATGCTGACGTAACCTGGCTGGAGGCTGAGTAAAGAAGGGGAATATTTCGCGAAGCCGCCGGGGGTCTTGGAATCGTGACTGGGAGCGTGGGAAGTGGAGGGTTAAGAAAGGATACACTTTAATGCCACCCACAAAAAAATCCGCTGGCGCAAAAATCTCAGGGCAAGAAATTTGCAGACCGGGGGGCTTGGGAAACTATACAACACTTTTTCTCGACCGTAAATTTCACCCACGTGACAAGGGGGGGGGGTCGCACATCTCTGAACCCCCTACGAGAAAGAAGGGGTCATGCAGCTTCGACCCCTGCGCAGCCACCCCCAAACGGGGGAAAAAGGCGCGTTGGGTCTAAAGCATCGGCATTCGCTCAACGGACCGAAGTCGCCTCACTTTTCAAGAGGAAGATGAGTTTGTTTAATCAAAAGATTTGATCAGGAAGGAGTCAGCGGTCACTTGTGGCATTCAAGGCGGTGGGCCACTTCCCTTAGTGACCGATCAGGGCCCTCACCGCGGCAGTCATTAGGTGGACCGAGAGCATGGAAACAAAAACAGCCTTCCCGCTAAAAAAGAGGAGGGGAAAGACTTTACCGCGTTGGGCAGAAAGACGTCCGCCGGGACTCATCGGAACGGGGGTTCAGGGGGGTCGGTTGTGAGTACTCTGGACCTCACATGAACGGGCCAAAAATCCGCTCCACCCCCAAAAGGCGTGTTCGGCCACAACGGGTTTCAGGGGGAAGAAAGGAGGGGGGGGGTACAAATTTCGGATGTCCACCAGAAAGTCGTGGTGTCGGCCGAGCTGCTCACCTCTTACAACGTCAAAGGGGAGGGGCCGGGGAGTCAGGCAATTAGTTTCCCGACTACCGAAAAGGCTGGTAAAGAAAAGAGAGGGGGGAAAGGGAAAAAGTTCTGCCAATCACTTGAAGTTGCACCTTCTCCGCTGGAGGAGAATCTGGACAAGGAGGCGGAGGAACTTTTCGTTGGAGGGCCGTGGTGAAGAGCATGGGATTCGTGTGCTTCAGGAGAGCTTGACACAAGACAAGGGACTTTGAGGGCAGGGCCCACTCTATCAAATTGGTGATAGGAATCGGTAGGCTCCGAGGGTTTCTACAAAATGCATGCAAAACTGGGGTGAGGAGCTGGCGAGGGGGACTCATCATGGGAAAACTGCACACCCTGGGACGGTACTTGAAAAATGCATTATTGCCGATTGTGGGGCCGAAGTCCGGGTGGAGACCTCACGCGGCAAAAGGGGGAGATTAAGGCAAAAATCGCCGAATGGTCGGCGATGGCTAGAAAGGGGAAGGAGGGGGTGTGGGAGGTGCGCACGACGCTGCTCTCAAAAAAGGGAGGAAACTATTGGGGCTAAGTGACTCGAAAACACACTGAAAAAAAGTTTGTGGTGAGAGAAAAAAAATAGCACAGATGTTTCCTCTAAGCTACACCACGGCTTTCCAGCAGGAAGAAAGGGGGGGGCAGTAGGGGGATACCGCAGGGGTCTAACGGAGAAGGGGGTGGGGCAGGTTGAATCTGCTCCGCAAGAAGGGCTGGTCATCAACCAAAAGGACGGGAAGCCGAGAAGACGCGTTCTCAGCACCGGTCCCAGAGGAAAAAGTCATTTACTCACGGGCAGGAAAAGATATCAGCGCCCGCACGCAAGAACCACGTTTCGCATCTACCCTGGGGATCAGACCACATCAGATGCCGGGTGGCAGAGAGTGGAGTAGAAAGAATCACGGTGTGGACCCGCATCTTCGTTCAAAGGACGAACCCACAAAAGGCGAATATATCGCCCAAACCTTAAGGGGCTTGAATCCACGCAAGAAGGACAAACGTAAAAGACGTTATTTCGGCAACCACTCCGCCCTCAACAAAGAGGCCGGCAGTCACAGGACCATTGGCGGTTGAACACAAAAACAACGTCGCGACCCCCAAAGCCACTCGAGAAAAAGATCGAAAGAGAACTGCCAAAAGCTAAGAGGACGAACCACTGGCTTTGATGCGCACCGCGAATAGGGAGTAAAGTGGAACCTGCTCACGCAAACAGAGGTGGAGCAAAGGGACGCGCATCCCTCCCCACCCAAAAATCATTCACGGCAGAAAAGAAAAGGGGAAAAAAGGCCCACCCCCTGGTCGCATAAGTCTGGAAAAAAAGCAGGGAACTCATCGACCCCGTAGACACCAGAGGGTCCATGCACTTGGTTGGGTTCCTATTTTTCAGGAAAGAACAGTCCAAAGAAAAAGTCCACCGCAATCATAACCTCCACAGCATATCGACTAGTGAAAAGAAAGAAACG
>Ga0179591_1306174_pt1 | contig 25968 bp, 29 predicted proteins | sample CZOMad2_1_08_16f_FD_182891 | JGI IMG/M metagenome (GOLD analysis project Ga0179591, IMG submission 182891) | Vadose zone soil fungal communities from Angelo Coast Range Reserve, California, USA - CZOMad2_1_08_16fungal (PacBio error correction) | ecosystem: Environmental > Terrestrial > Soil >...
GGACCTCGTCCCATTGCGGGGGAGAAAGAGGCGTATCGGCTGGAAGGAAGTCTTGGTTTCTTGATTAGCTTGAATTCTCATCACGGGCCGGGGATTTTGGCACGGCTTTCCAAGACAATGACGAGGCGGGAAAAGAGAAGGCGGGGGCAAAAGAGAAGAAGAATTTTTGCTTGAGGACCGCGGCCGAGAAGGTAGGGTTGGTGAGACTTTGGATGAGAACACGTCGGGAGGGTCTAACAGACGAGAAGATCGCAGGATGCCAACCCAGACCGATAGAAAAACAGTTGGGAAGCTCGCGCATCGAGGCAGGGGGTAGGACGTCACGTAAAAGCGAGCTGAGTGCCGCGTCGCAGGTCGAAAGGAGGGAAAGAGGAGTGAGAAGGAAGGAAGACCTGGTGCCAACGGTTTCGCGAACAAACTCGGAATAGAGAAAAGAAAGGTAGCTTCGGATGACGAGCTCACAAAAAAATGCGGCAAGAAAAAGGGGGGGTGTGGGCCACACCCGGAGGGGGTGGGGGGATGAAGATTCCCACCTCTACCAAAGCGGGGGGTTGGGCTCAAACACCTACTTTGTCATGGCTGAAAAGAAAAAAAAGTCAGAACCCCGTGCGTACAGAGAGAAAGGCTGGGCTTTCTAGTTGCGGCTTACCTCGGTTAGACTAAGAAATAGAGTGATTATAATACAAGAATTGACGCGGGCCAGAGCGATGTAGCTGTTGCTCTAAACCGCGGAGCCGAGAGACCAAGCGCCACTTTAGTACAGAAGCGTATGAACTGCCGGGGAGCGGAGGGGAACAAGGAAACATCACTCAGAAAGAAGCCGCCAATCAAACGAACGCCGGTCGACCAAAGAAGCACCTCAGGGTAGCGACAAAGTATAGTTTAGATCCGCGAGTGTGGGGTTCTATCACGGTCAGAGGGGAGAGTCTCACAGTAAAAGACCACACAGCGGCTGTGTGCAAAGGAGAATAAGGCGTGGTCCGCAGAAATGCTTTTCATGCGGGGAAACCCGCTAAGAGCTCAAAGGCAGGCCAGGTGTCCAACGACCATATACTGAGAAAGACGGGTGCTCAGCATGAAGGGACCAGCCCGGATGCGACCGTAAAGGCTTGTAATGAACATCGGCCGAACCAGACACGCCGGGTTGACCAAGTCGCCGCAAGGGAGAAACTCGAATAAGGCCGCTAGATTCTCGAGTGAGCCCCAGGTGGAGGATAAGCTGAGCTACCTTCATGCGAAATCCGCACTTTATAGTATCTTACGAGTGCCGCCTCCTACAGATTGGGTGGAAAAACGAAAATAGGCACTAGGGGGGTGACGCATGGTGGCGAAGCGGAACAGAAAAAAAACGCGGCGAAGACAAACGGTAACTTCCACCAGAAAATAAAAATCAAAAAAAGAGGGGAGCACGTGCTAAGCAAAGATGGTTGTGCGACCATCAAGGCCTAACACAAGAAGGGATCACCGCACGTCAGCAAATGTTTGTCAAAGAAGACAGTGCGCGAATAGGGCGCTTAGGAAGAGCGTCCATCGGCAGTTGGGAAAGGAAACCCTGAGAAATAAAAATCATAACATTTCAAAAAGAACGGAAGCAACGGATCCCAGAGCTCGAGGAGCTGGGGTAAACCAGCATTAAAGAGAGAAAGGGTGGTCCGAGCCCGAGAAAGGCGGAGTCCTAGAAAGGGGTTCGGTGAAGTTAAAAGCGATAGGGGAAAGAAAAAAGAGTTCAGGAACTAGAAAAAAAAAACCGAAAAAACAAAGGATGGGAACGATACCCGGCATTACGAGCTTGGGTCTGAGATTATCAGGGCTCGGAGTCGCTTGAAGCGTGCCGCTTAAATGGATGGGAACCGGGTGAGCGCACAGACAGGAAAGAAAAGGAGGCGGTGGTTCGAAATGGTTCCGAACTCTTCAGCAAAGGCAGAAAACTTACGGAAAAAGCCCTCGACCAAACGAAAACGGTTTCCTGAATGGTTAGGGGGGACGTCGCAGGAAAACATGGAGAGGAATAGGAGGGGGCCCAAGCAGAAAAAAAAAAACGCAGATAAAAGAAGCGAAGGACCGCACTTGAGTCCGAAGGGGCTGGGGGGGGTTTAAAATCCCTATGAATGGACTCGCTAGGAGAGCGGGGAAGCGTGACCAACTGGACCGAACAATACCAGAGTAACGAATCGAAGTAAGGGGACTGAGTTGAATAAAAAACTGGGAGGAGAGGGTCTGCTAGTACGGCTGAGACAAGAATCGAAGATGCCGTCGGACCAAGAAAGAAAGATGAAGCGATCTCAGAAAACGGTGGGCTAACCGGTGGAGATATCAGGTGCCAACAAAAGGTTCAAGACGTCAACGAGGGAGAAAAAATCTTGTCAAACCCAGATGGAGGGGGGAGAATGTTTCTTAGAGCCGATAGGGGAGGAAACGTCTGGAGCAAACCATATTCAAGGGGGCTGATAAAATTTATAGTCATGCAGGGGAAAAGCACACGCATACTTATACGTGCATGCGCCACAAACTCTAGGGGAAATTCCTTCAATGGGGAGCGTAAGTGTATAATTCGAAAATGAGGAAAAACGAACGTCCGAGAGAAAGATCGGGGTTCCTCGGCACCAGCAAACCGGCGGAAAGGGAGAAATAGGCACGAGGAGGATATCACCGAGGAGTTTTCGGAGAGACTGGCTGAATTTGGAAGGGGAGGGCCGTAGACTGCGTGAAGGCCGGTTTCGATCAGGTAGAAGAGAAGGACAACCGTCAATCTCATCCATCGCACGGGAAAGGTGGAGATATCCTCTTCTACCGGAGAACTGCTGAAAGAGTGTGGCCCGACTCTCAATGGCAGACTAGATGAGAGGAAAACCCCTCAGGGTGGGGGTGCAGGACCCATAACTAAGGAGAACGCACTGCCGGGCAACCATAAGGGTGGGACTTCACGTTGCGAACACTGATAGAGAACGGACAGAGCCCATGGATTAAGTGCCGGGGGAACGGTAGCGGGGATTATCATATTGATCGCACGCCGTACTCCAGGCCACCGCAGTCCGCCATGAAGTAGAGGGGGGGGCCGTAATGCGGAAGGTAGGGTGAAGGAGGGGCCAGGATATCGGGCCACTCACGAGGGGGGTGGAGCAGATCAATAGCTAGACAACTCTGGACCTGAATAAGAAAGACGAACGTCCTGCCAGCTGCCGGCGAACCGTTGAGGGGGTCGCAAAATAAACAACCGAAAATAAGATCTCGTCCACCTCTCCGACCAAAGAACGAAATCAATAAAGTCGAAGCACTGTGAAGGGTTCCACGCGGGCGGCACAGGCGGAAAAAGGCTCGGGCATCTTCAGATCCTGAGAGGGTAGATGGGGAAGGGAGGAGATGAGAACTCGTCCAGGTGAAAGATAAATAGATCTTTATACCCACAAAGAGGATTTTTCAAAAGTACGCCAGGGGGACACTCCGTAGTGCAGAGAAAACCGGTCGAAAGTGCCTGTTGGGAACATGGTCATCCCCGTACATAAGGTAAAAAGGTGTGTAACACGGGCAAGAAGAACGAAAGAATACGGGGAAGGAGAGTAGCCACCTTGAAGGAGGGAATCCCTTAGGGGAAGCCTCCCATCAATAAGCGCCGAAAGACGGAAGGTAGGCCTGGTGAAGTTTTCAAGAAAAATAGGGTTAAAACGAGTGAATAAGGACCATATGTCGCGCAGGTTCACGTTTGAAGGAGCCAAGAGAGAGACTGAATATCGGAGCTTGAACGCACAGGGAGAAAAACAAAAGCAGCGTTCATAGTGCGGCACCGAACAAAAAGTCGTGGCACCTTGTAATGCGAAAGAAACAGGGGAATGGGCGGTCTTGGGAAACGTCATCGACGATCAAAAAAAGCAGAAAACAGAGTGGTACTTCGTATTCAAACAAGCGAGAAAGAAGGGAAACCGGCGAAGGAAAAGAATAACTAGCCGGTCGCGGATCAAACGCCTCGCGTTCTCGTTGAAAAGTCGAAGATCGATAGAAAGAGATTAAAGGGGGGGACAAGGGGTGATGAAAAAAAAGACGGAAAAAAAAAGGGTGCCGATCAAAAAGTCAGAAGCTGACTCTACGGGTCTTGGCCGGCGCTGGGTGCATGGGGTTAAGCCCTAAGCTGCGGAAGGGAGACAGTGGAACTCAAGAAAAAAGGTTTCTTCAGCAAAGGGTTCATCGGGCGGTAAAAGAAGTTGAATCCCTGGGCATCCCCAGCAGGGGGGGTCAGCATGGGGAAAGGGGAGAAGAAATCGACTCCGACTGGGGAAAAAAAAAAGGTCATCAAGCGTAAAAGGTCAGTCCCGATTTAAAAGCGAAAGCGCGCACAGACTATCTGCGCACTACATCGAAGGAGAGGAAAAAGAGCTTCTTAATAAAGGACACGGCAAAGGGAAGAGCGGCTACAGGCTCCGACTTGATTTGAGGCTTTCCTGAGGGGGAAAAAACATCTTACTAGCGGAGCTAAAAAGGAAAAGTCACTAATCTCTGTTCGTGATCTCTCGGAAGACTATTGGGTAGTTGAAAAAAGGACACCTCTTGGGGAATTCGACTGGGGAAGTCTTACGAAAGGGAGGGGGGACTGTTCGCCTTCTCTCAAATCATCTACAATTCTCATTCCCGATCGACGGGGCGTCTGGGGGAAAAAATTGAAGGGGATTCGAAAGATACCTCGATCGCAATTTAAGGCGGAAAGAGGAGGAGGGGTGAGACGCATCGATTCGCCTTTTGCCAATCTAGTGGCGAATAACATCCCACGGACACTAAGAGGAGGTCAAACGGCGGAGGGAGTGGGATCGAAATTGCCTAGGGAAATCCTAACTAAGGGCTTACTACTGAGTGGAGAGAAAAAGAAGGCACAAAACGGCGACGCACGGGGGCCCACCCGCCCCCCCCAGGCGACACCAAGAGACCCGCCCTGCCAGCAAACCGGCAAGGGCGGACCCACACAACGAGCGGGCGAAAAAGAATTAGCGTCGGGAGCAGAAGGAATTGAAAGGTCTACCGTGCGAAGGAAAGGAAATGGGAACAAAGGGCAGTTAGGGGAGGGACGGGCCTCGATTCTGTTGCTGTAGGCGACTCTCATGCGGCGCTCTAAGGACAGAGAGAAGGGCGTCGAGGGGGGGCCAGAGGGAAAAGGGTTCCCGAAAAAAAAATTTGGAAGGCGCAGACTGGCTTTATTGAGAAAGGAGGGCGGCGGGGGGGGACCGGAACGAAGGGGGGGGGAAAACTAAGCGAATGTAAAAATTAGCGGAGTAGCCACACTGTGTCGGTCCAGTGACGACCACAGGGAAGGAGGCTCTGGGAAGCATCTACGGGGTCCGCCAGGGACTCAATCGCCGAGGCCGCGGCTCAACGGAGTAGGGGGAACCAGGACAACCCGGTTAGGAAGGAACATAGGGGAAGCGAAACCGAATGTGCGACACATAGAGGTCATACTCCGAAGGACAACCTTTACTAGGGGTGCTGGACCTGGAAGCGCTAGGAGAAGAAAAAATTTAATGGCTCCGGGAAACAAAATCAGTACGGGCTCAAAACGGTAATGACATAGCTGAAAGAGGACTGCGTTGGAGACCAGATAATTGAAGGGAGGGTTGAACTAAGAGCGCGAAAAGGGGTCTCCGCCAAAGTTAAAGTGGAGTAGATACGTAGAAGGGATGCGGCGAGATGGAGATCCAAGTGGATCCGGAGGAAGAACAAGACGTTTGAGAGAAAACACTAAACACGGAGCGAGGGCCTAAGTCTGAAACTTCTTGGGATCGAATAGGGGGACGGCGAAAAAGATGAGGGAGAGTCACAAACGCTGATGTGGAGAAGGAACAGGGACTCTGCGAAACAGTGGTTCGCCCTGGAAAGAGGAGGAAAGCGATACACCCGGAAGAAACCGAGAACCGGCCAAACAACCGCGGCAGCGAAAAACAGACTAGAAACGCCCTGAAAAAACAGGTATTTGCCAAACAACGAAAGAAAAAACCGGGGGGGAGAGAGGGGCTCGGTCACGTATAAAACAGGGAATTCCTCATCCAGGTTTCCGGTTCTAAACTAAAATGCATTAAGGTCGGTTTAGGTCAAAATACCCGGGGGGGAGGGAAGAGGAACAAAAAAATGATAGGGCCCTGAACAAACCGAAAAAAGAAACGGATCCCTTGAGCCGCACTACGGAATAGGAAGACGGACGCCGTCAAAATGTTAAAAGACCCATGAAGAGCTAAACGGGAAAAAAAAAAAAAACTGAGTTAGGGGTAAGAGGGGGGAGGAACATCGAAAGGGACCAAGAAGGTTGGTCCCAACAGGTTACATATTAGACTATGACGCAACGCACCCCCAAAAAATCTTCTTTCGAGACAAGCGAGGGGAGAGTCTAGTAAAAAATAGTCAAACACGGGACTGATGGGGGAAAAGAAGGTGGCGACTAAGCTCCACCAACCAGAAACATGAAAACTACGTCGGACGACTAAAGGATGCTAGAAGGCAAAGAAAAAAGAAACTTGCGTTGCTGAGGAGGGTGAAGTTCGGCGTTAATGTTCGAAAATCTTACCTCACCAACCCGAGAGGGTCCTAGGGTTAGAAAGTACCATACGGAGAGGGAAAAACTTCCAATTTGACCAAAGCCGCGCACCTCAAGTCGCTACACAATTGCGATACCACTAACAACTTCCACTACTTAATGGGGGACGCACAAAAAGAAAGGGGGAGGGGGGGCGGCATCGACCGAAAAGATATCACTTGACAAGGAAGTATCTCAAAGACGTACACCGGGCGACTTCGCCGCAGCTACTGAAAACTGCCTGACTGGCGAGCAAGGGGCAAATACCTGAGAAAGAGGGAAAAGAACTTGCGCGGAGGGATAGCAGGTACCATTCAAATCCTCTAACGAAATCCTGTTCAGAATAAGCATTATGGAGGGAGGGGAATGTCTGGCAAGTACCTTCTGTACGAAGCTGAAGCGGTGGATCAACCGGATAAAAGAAACTTTCTGACCACTCAAGGAGACTGAATGGCAGAAAAAAAATATTATGCTGTGGATCTAAGAAGGGAAGTGGAATCGCCAAATCGATTGTAAAGGGGAAGTTGGACCTCCAACCATTAAGTAGTGGGTCGATGACGGGTTCAGAAGAGGAGAAGAGGAAAAAATTCTTAAATTCCAACAGCGAATCAAGCGGCTAACCGAAAGGGCGACACAGCTATCAGATAAAAGGGGGGAGAGCTCAACCGCGAAGAGTTCAGCATGTGAAAAATCAGCGAGAGAAAAAAGCGTCAACGAAACAGTCTGACGCAAAGAGGCAAGAAAAGGGGTGCGCCAGTTTGTCTTAACGGACCAACAGGTCAGAAGACGCCAACGATGTGGTGTGGGGGTCAAACAGTGAAAGGACTTACGAGATAAAAAACCTTTGTGTGGAGGCACACCGCTGGAATCACAAGTGGTTAGGTGAGAGTTAGGCAGAAAAGCTGAAGAGGAAAGGATTTTTTGTGGGTGGGTCGAGGACGTATAAGCTAGGAAGGGGAAGACCCTAAAAGAAAGCGCGAGGAAAGGGAAGGATAGGGGACAAGTTACGGCGATCAATGTGTGGAAAAAAATTGGGAAAAACTGCTCTAACGGACGTAAGAAGGAGAGGACGGTGACTAGAGGGAAGGAGAGAGCGACTCTAAGCTCATCCAAAAGTCTCGAAAGTCGATCGCTTTAAGGGTAGATTCTCATCAAACTGAGGAATTTATGATGAAAGAAGAATTCCTTATCGAGGGCGACGAAAAGATAATCAAGGGGAAAAACGGCGAAGGTGATTAGTCAAGATCAAGAAAAAGAACCCACGAAAGATTAAGCCTAGATCCAGCGGACTACCGCATAGGGAAAGAGGCGTCCCGGATCAAACCACGTTTGATTGAAGGGAGGGCTGGAAACATGGTAGATAAGAGAGTAGCCGTGACTCAAGCGTGAGGAGAGGGAAAGAGTAAGAATCGCTTTCCTTTGACTACTTGGAAAAAACATCGCGTCAGAAATCACTAAGCAAAAAAAAAGATAAACTTGGAGTGAAAGAATCAGCGAGCTCGGACTGTGGTATTAGACAATTCGTCAGAACGGGAACAGATCGCAACCCACCAAACCTCAGAAGAAAAGGGGTAGACAAAAGGGAGACTCAAGCAGCAGCGGGGGGGGCGGCAGGATGTAGCAGGAAAATTAATCCCAATTGGACTCTTCTCTCTCGATTGTATCCCAATTCTAAACTATCTAAAAAGGAGAAGGTGAGCGTTGAAAAGGCAGGAAATAAATCTGGGAGATTTCGCAGCGTAAGGGGGGCGGCACAAATGAGGAGGGGGAAAAAAAAGGGAGCACAAACAGGGTACAGGTCAACGCCCGCGTTCAAAAAACCACATATGGTTGGTAGCCCGACTTTTGGAGCTTACGCACGCATAAACACCTAAGAGGGAAGGAGGGGCGTGTGTAAAAGGGGGGACGCGGGAGACGAGATCGAGCGGAGTAGTAGCGATACAGGGAGGAGGACCATAAGAAGGGGAGTTCGAAGGAGTCCACGTAATGAGAAGGAATTAGGAAAAAAGGGCTGTCGGATCCGCGTGTTTCTCGCAAAAAAGTTCAAAGTTCCACCTCACGGAGATAAGAAAAGGAACCGGGGAGGACAAAACCCGCCTGGACAAGGACTGGAGGGAAACTCCTAGAGTGGGACGCGAAGGCGAGGTCCAAAAAAAAAGAGACCAAAGGCGGGCGAAAAAAAAAGAGAAAAATACTGCGTGGGGAAAAGAAGCTGTTTATTATCCACAAATCAGCGGAAGGGTAAAGTGTGAAAGAGGAGCGAAAACTTGCGAAGACGAGTAAAGAAAGGACTACCGGGGTCGGAGGATGAAGAAAAAAACCTGGGGATACCGAAACAACACTGAATGTCCAATAAGGAAAACGAGGGCGGCCGAGTGAAAAAAGTCCTGCCGTCAAATGACGAGAAGTCGCCAAATTTTTATGACTTCTATAAGAGAAGAACGAAGCCTGAAGGACTTCGTAGGTCGAAAACGCAAGAAGAACAAAGTATGGTGCGACCATATCGGAGGCACGCAAAAGGTAGATTCAAAGTGAGGCATCCGAAAGGAGTATGCGAGGGAAAAAGGAGGAAAAAAGGACGCAGTCAACAAATCGACAAAAAGCGTGGACGCGCGGGACGGTCAATAAAGTGGTCGCCCATCCTCCGAACAAAGAAACTGAAAGGGGGCAAGGAGAGCAAATGGGATTAAAAGGAAGCCCGGCAACTGAAAATGACGAGAGTAACGGCCAGAAACCAATCAAAATGTAACGACCTGATGAAACGGGAAAGAATAACAATGAATCCCACAGGGAAAGGAGAAACTTGGTATCCACGATACTCGAGGCTCAAAACCGAGATATAAGCAGGGGGGGGGGAACGGCGAAGGGGGTCGTAAGAATCGGAGCCTCTTCCTGATTCTGGGGGGGAAGGGGTCCACACCCAGGTCCGGAAGAGCCCCAGATCAAAAGAGCTGTTGCCGTTCATACGAACCGGAAATCGGCTCGGGAGTGAGAACAGGGAAGGACGCTGCTGCGTGCAACGACGTGACGCTCCGGGGAGTCTGCAATCATTGGCACGAATTTCATTCGAAAAGATAAACAAACCCCATAGAGGCGAAAAAGGATCGACACACTTCTCTTAATAGGGACACAAAGAAACCGCATTGCCAGAGGGTGGAGCAAAAATAAAGGTGAGAGTGGGGAGTGAAACGAATAGCACAGACCAGGAAATCCAGTTGCCACGAGTGTGAAAGGAAACCATGGTATAAGTTCGTCTCGATCGTATTCCGCGAGATGGGAACCTCCGGCGTCAAGAGTGAAATAAGACGTGCATTAAAAGCGTTGGATTCAGCATCGTTAGCGATGGAGGAACCGGGAAAACAAGGGAAGGAAGGTCCCTTCTGACGAAAGCAGCCCTTATCTTGGAGGCGAAGCGCAGAGGGGATAAACAGGGAAAAAGTCCAATCGTTTGAGGGCCACGGTCAATAAGAGAGCCGTGAGGGAAGATAACGGATGTGGGAGAACGGAGGATCGCGGAGGGTTAAACTGGCTCAGCCGAAAGGCTTACTTAGCAGTCGTGGAGAACAAGAGGGTGTCGGCGAAAGAAATTGACGCGTGCAAAGTGAACCAGAAAACACGCATCAAACGTAGAAACCAAGGATCGTCGGAAGAGGTGGATCTGCCAAAGTCCTCTCGGGGGTGGGAGGATTCGGGGGTTAAAGTACGTTGTATAATGTCTTTCCGGGTTTTGAAGAACTATAGGGGCATTTTGGGAGGATGACGAGATGAAGGGTTTGAAATAAAAAGGGGACATCAAAGCACACGGGTGGAGGCCCGTCTTGGGAAAAGTGTTAAATGGGAGAGAGAAGAAGTTATCACCGTTCTTTTCTCTGAGAGGGGCTTACGAAAGCGAAATAAAGGGGTGGAGTATATCGACGGGAGAGTTGGGCATGTCGGAAATCGGAAAGGGCTGATTAGAAAAGGGGGGGTATCCACAATTGAGGAGGAACCCGAGCCGAATTGGTCTCGCCTAAGGTAGTCAAACGCGAAAGCCTGAAAGATAGGGTGCCCGAGCATCAGAGCAATTTCAAAAGGGAAGGGAACCAAAAAATCAGCGGGAAGGAAAAATCGCCGAGCGCTCGAGAAAAATGGGAACGTCAGGCGCAAACTTCCGGCGCAAACTCTGCTACGGATTGAGAGAACGAACCAATGACGGAAAAGTAGGGAAGAAAGCGGCGCAGCAATTACCAACAATATTGGAAGGGTCAAAGACCGCCCGACATTGAAAGAGGCAAAGAGCTCTGGAAAGGAAGCAATAAGTGAGAGGGCAGCGGAATCATATCGGATCCCAATGTCCGCGTGGTAAAAAAAAGTTTCTAGTCCAGCAATGACTTTCAAGGGGAGAGTCGAAGGACGGGAGACAAAGAGGGTCGGCGACCCTCGTCTGAAAACCTGTACTGAGACTTTAAAAAGCAACTACGGTGGCCCCCTAAAAAAATGGCATGATTAAAGAACTTGACATTGAGACATCTTCAATGCGCGCCACATCGCGTTCATGTAGATCCAAGGGGATTGGTAGCAAAAGATGGTTAACTGCGGAGGGGCGAACTCTTTAATTACGCGACTCATAGGTTAATAGGGCAAACAAAAACTTAAAAAGGAACCGACCGGAAGGAGAAGACGTCGGTGCGACGACAGAAACAGCACTTAGCACTGGGGCGGGGTAGCACCGCAGCAAAGCGGCGGAGGGGGATGATCCGGAAAAGCTCAGTGGATTCCACACCCCTCGGCAGGGAGGGGGAATCCGGGTGGTTACGGGAGTAAGGAGGGATAACGGGCTATCTAGCGAGAGCTTTACGCGCCGGACCGCATCGCCTAAAAAGGGAACTCTGGTGCAAAAAAAGGGTCATGGGGAATAAGGGCCTGAAAGTGGGCAGACAGAGGGAGGAAGGTTTCTGCTCCTCGCAAGGTAGAAACGCACTAAGGGAGGAAAAACTGAAACAGCTTGCAGGGAGGAAAAGGGGAGAAAGGGCGGCTTGCACCTTTTCCTGCCGACAACTGAATGCGGTCGGGAAAACTAGTCAGTCGGGAACAACGAAAAGGTTACTTAGAATCCTGCCAGACGGCTTCCACTGCATATAAGAGAGACTAATTGCATCACTCAGAGGAAAAAACGAAGGATGGATCGAGGTTTGGCAGCAATTTGATCGAGCAGAAAACCAAGAGGCGTGAGGAGGAAAGAGGGAGGGAAAAAAAAATGAGAAGAAGCCAAGGTTGAGCGCGATCGCATTAAGATCGTCGCTGGAGGCCTGCAACGTAAGGGGGGAATGGGGACACCGAAAGTGAAAAGAACTCTGATGGAACAGACCCGCCCTGCGGTTTAGGGGGGAAGCTAAAATTTGGGGAAGAAAACGGGTCTGACAAGACCAATTTAAGCCAAACTCGACTTGTGTCAAAGGAGCAAGCCTTGCGACCGCCGACGCGGGCGCCGCTATTCTCTTTAGAGAAACCAACACAGATCGAGAAAGGGTCATGGAAAAGAGAAGAGCTCAAGACTACTCGAGGAGCAGTCACCGTCAGCCAATGCAGGAGGAGGAGGTACGAGCATGACGCTCGATCAAACTCGACGTGGTGAGTCAATCACAATGGAACATAGAAAGCGGCGAAGATGAAAAGGGGTTTGTTGGGGTCTTGACTGAAGCGAAGAAAAAAGAAGGAGGGCGGTGGCAGACGAGAAAGGCACACGGTAAAAACAAGGACTCTGGGGACTGGGTGGGACGTCAGTCCGGCAAGAAGACAAGAAAATACTAGGTTACATGAAAAAGACTGTTTGGAGTTTTGGTGGGGGTTTTAAGGGCAGGGAACCGGTAGGGGAGGGAAAAGGGGAAATCTGTCAAAACGAAGAATAAGAATACAATTATCTACCTGGGGGGAGTCGACGCTGCTAGCTGGGAAAAGGGGACGGCAGAAGGGTAGGCAAGGATCCGGGCTGGGACAGCTCGTCGCTCGTTAACTTGAAGGAGCTTAAATCTATAGAGTAGGCTTTTTCCCTCAGGGGACTCGAACGTCGAACCGCCGTAAAAGAGGGGGCGTGGGGGGAAATCCGGACAAAGTTCACTACTCCGCGATGATTAAGAAATGATCGGATCAAAATCCGACACGTCCATCGCAAGTAGTGAAAAGAGGGGACCAAACTGGGAATAGAAGGAAAGGGAGAATCGGGGGAGGGTGGGAGAACTCACCTTCCGGGGGTTCGCGTCATCTGGACGCTAAAACGAGGAAGAAGGTCGTCCTCAGTGGGCTTCGGGGACTTGAGAAGCGAGTGTGCAAGGAAGGGGTCAACTCCGTCACGCTTGTAGGGGAGAGGAGGGCTGAGGGGAGGTTGGAGGATCCGCTAAGAGAGGGTCTGGAATGATCCGGAAAAATTATGAGTCTTACAACAAGATTGGAAGATGGTATCGGGTGACCTAGGAGCGCTCAGCCACTTTTCGCAGGGGGGAGGGAAGGGACGTGGGAAGCCTGAAAAAAGGAGCATGCAGGGAAGGATTAGATAGACAAAAAGGAAGAACGGAGGCAGTGAAAAAAATACGCCTCTGGCCGAGAAAACCTCAAAGTACAGCCTCTCTTTCGTCAAGATGTCAAAGTTCAGCAAAATTGGTGGCGGGGAGAACACAGGACGACTTTCGCCAGCTAACTAATACCAAAGGGCACGATAGGCGAACGAAGACTAAGGGAAAGAAACAAGATTCTAGAAAAGTACACAAGAGAAAAGCATGCATTGGGGGACCCGGTACGCCAGGGCTGCGATGAACGTGGGGACTGTAAGGTCGACTGAGAAAAAAAGGTCTCACTCCGCCCGAAGGTGGAAAAGACGGGGGAGAAAGGACAGATCGGACGGTCCTCAGCGTACAAGGGATCTAAGAGAATGCCTACTACCATTGTTTAAAAAAAAAAAGCCCAGAAAAAGCGAACAACAGGGAACTATAAAAAAAAGGGGCTGTGGGACCGTCACGCAGGGCTCGAAGGGAGAGCAAAATAAAAATACGATGAATCGTGACCACGAATTTAAGAGCGGGCCTGGTACTCCAATCAAGAAATCGGCAGCGAGCATGGGAAAGAAAAACGTAGGCCGCGAGAGGAGGGGGACCTGTAGCAGGGTTGTGGTCAGGTGAAGAGAGGACTTCGAAGGCCACGGATGGGGCCAAAAGACAACTCAAAGTGGTAGAAAGAGCGTCATTTGGCAAGAGGAGGAGAGAACGGAAGGTGCCAAGAAATTACAGAAGAACCAGTCAGGTCCTCAAAATCTACATTCAGAAATGGTTAAGTCACGAAGCAATATAGTGGGTCAGGGGAAGGCTCGCAATCGAAGAGTCCCCTATTGCCCTACAAAAACTAAAGGGAAAAACTTCGAAAACAAAAAAGGACCAATTGACAATACAGGGCACAGCCTTCTACACAGCAAGGAGAAAGGAAAAGCCGCCTTCATACGGGAGGACGACAATAAGCGGGTTTAGATTGAATCTTGGGAGAAAGCAGGAAAGCCGGAAACCGTAAACCAAGCATATAAAGTGCAAGGGATCATAAAAGGACCTCTCTAGAGGGGTCGACAAAGAGGGAAAAACCGAAATGGTGGATAGCCATTAGAACTCGGTGTATCCTTTGCTGCCGTGTGCCTCTGAGGATTAAAAGGCCTTTCTTAGTGATCATAAGTGAAGAGCTTCGAAAACCCCAGAGAACGAGGCGCGTTAAAACAGAAAGGGCGCAAGGGCTGTAGTGGAAGAAACGTCCAGTCGAACGTCAGCTGGAGATTGGGAGGAAGGAAGCACACTCAAGCCACCCAAGCAGCAGGGAGCACGTGGGGGGGGGGGCTTGCGGGGAACATCTGCGGCCTGTGAAGATTACACAGGGGGAAAAATAGAAGCGCTCATAAACAGGGGTAGAAAACTCTACCTCCTACATGAAGAAGGGGGCGAAAGAAGGAATTGGTCAGAGAGCAAAAATCACGGTCGCAGGAAGGAGAGAGAAGAGGGCCAAGAAAAAGCATGGTACCAGCTTACTGCGCATGAAAGTGGCGATCAGGGAACCAGGCTACTCACGAAAAAAAGGGGGAGTATGTTTCGTGGAGGGTGGGGGGGGGGGGGGGGGTGTTGGGGGTGGTGCAGACTCCGGTCTTCACCTACGGCGCGTAAGAAAAAGGCAGGCCTTATCGACGGCGGAAGGGCAAGTGTGGCCAGTGGCTGGAGGGCTAATCGGGTGGCTTCCCCGGTAACATCAGTAGTGAAGGAAAAAAGACAGGCGAACTGAGGAAGACAGACCATAAAAAGAGAAGTTGGGGAGGGGGGGGGGGAGAGGGAAAAACCCACTAGGGACTCAAGAGAAAGTGGTAGAAAATCAAAGGGGATTCGTGCTAAACGGGGAGGGAGGGGGAGAACCAAAATTGTGGGAAAATTGCGGACCTGACAAGGGGAGGAGGGGGGGGGGAAAGAAAAAGAATACAGCCGCGAGCAGGGGACAGCGAAGAGAAACCAGAACTGGGGGAGCTCATTATGGCAAAAAAAGGTACTAATCAAGAGGAGAAAAAGGATCCGCAGTACAAAGCACACTTACTCGTACGCAAAAGGGGGAAAGGGGGCGGGGGGAAGCCAAAGGCTTTCTGGACGCACAAACATGTGGTTAAATATGCAATTCAAGAATAAAAAAAATACGGTTTGGAAAAAGTTGACAAACCTGTGGGGGGGGTGGGGGGAAAGAAGAGGAACCGAAGAGAAATCTTCGATTATGGACCGGGAACAGTTGGGGAGGAAAACTTAGGCATCTCGAAGTAGAAAAGAAGACTTCGGGAAGGGAAAAAAGAAGAGGAACTCGGATAAGATTAAAGGTTGACGAGAAAGAAAGGAAGGGGATGAAGGAAGGCAACGTGGATCGCTCTAACGAAGGGTCAAGCGTGGGCAGGGAATTAAAGAAGGGAGGAGGGTTGCTTGCGACCAAGTGGTCCTCATCAAACGAGCAAAACAATCAGGGCAGGTTATCTGTCAAAAACGGAGAATTGTAGAGAGATGGGTGACACAAGCCTGGTCTGAGGAGGAAAAGGAGGAGAAAAACACATACGGCCAGAGGGTGGGGGAAAAAGGAGAGCCCCTCGACCTCCAAACCCGAACCAGAAGGGGGGGAATAAGACGAATGGACCAATCATTCTCGGCCCGGGAAAAAGGAAAGAGGTAGTAACTCCAACAAACGGAGGAGGGGGGAAAGAGGATAGAAGTTAAGTCTTTCCATGGGTCTATCAAAGGTGGCGGAGTCGGGACTGGCTTGAAAGAGGGGACAGAAAGGAGGGGGACCGTGTGCCCGTCGGCACTAAACAGAGGAAAGGGGAAGGGAAAAAAAAAACCCATCCGCTAAAAGTCGCTTGGCTAGGATACGGATCAATCGAGGCGGTATAAGGTTGATAAAAACAAAGATTCGACAAGATAGACGTATGCCACAGAAGAGACAGGAAGATGAGTGACTTTAATCGCATCACCGTTGAATCGCGGACGGGCAGCGCTGAAGTTATGGCAACGGAAGAAAGCATCTTTGGTTGCCGAGCACAAGAGTCGGATCACATAAGAAGCACGGATCTTATAGAGGCACGGGAGCATAGGGGGTCTAAAAAATTCCAGGCGGGGGAGAGGGACTAATGGTAAAATTAGAAGGCTGTAGCAAAGAAAAAGAGGGGAGGAGAAAGGGACGGGGGGAACCCGGTAGTTGGTATGCGAGTCAGGGAAATCAAGTCAAAAACAAATTGGTAAACGTCACCGACTGGGGGAAAGGGGGAAAGTACCAGGCGCCACCCTGGAGAAGCGAAGTAGGTGATGTCCAGCTGGGAGGTCGGAAGAGAGAGGGGGGAAGAGGTGAACACACCCATGCGGGTACCCGAGATGAGGGCGGTTAAGATCAACGTAGATGGCTTAGCTCGATCAAGGCCGCATTAAACTAGCGCTGGCACGAAGGAAAAGGGAAGGGTTCCACGATTATTATCCGCAAAACATCCATCGAACAGAAGGTGGAAAAAACAGACCACCGCCGTTGATGTCAGACACTTTCGAAAGTTCACTGGAAAAGCTGGTGGACAAGGGGAATAAGGAGGACACAGAAAAAAAAAAGGGTTGTCGCCTAAAGGACAGAAGAAGTGGTTCCCAAATGCTTAGAAGGGAGACAAATCTAGAACTGCGTTCCAGCATTCACAGGGGGCCAAAGGTCCATCGAACAATACTGGGGAAAGCCAAAGAAGGCGAGTACAAGTGCGAGGGAAAGGAAAAAAGGAAAGAGAAAAACCGACAGAAAAAGCCGAAAGAGCACGCATGTAAGGGGGGGCTCGGGAACAGGGGGCAAGGGTCCAATGAAGAAGGGGAGGAAGTGTGGCATGGGACACAACGCGGAATCTAATGCACCGCAAAAAACTTGGGATGCTGATGCTATGAAGAGTACATCTTTTGCTAACCTCGGAAAGTATAGAAAAAAGGTATCGGGGGGTGCCGCGACGGCGGAGAAGCAGAGGAAAAAGGAAAATGGTCAAACTCAGCATGAGTAATACATCACCAAGGAGTGAGACTAAGCTGCATCAGAGAGGGTGTGCGAACGTGGAAAAGGAAGAAAAAATAACGAAAGCTAAAAGGTTGGAGGAAAGGAAGCCCCGTGCGAGGGACGAGTAACTCTCATAGGTGTCATCGGTTATCAAAATTCCAATCCCGATTATACAGAAAAGAGGGGAATCCGGGGAGAGCAAAAGGGAGAAAAGGGACTAAAAGATCGAACCATGTACATTAGCACATGGGGGGGTGTCCCAACTGGTGAGGATAGGGGAGACTAGGAAGTAGAGGTTGAAAATTCTGTCCACTGATTGGGTCGGGAAATATAAACATCTCAAAAGAGGGGGACTGTGTCCGTCCGCTAGCCCGAAGGGGGTATAAAAATGGGTAGGAGAGTCAGCTGCCAAGTAAAACCGGCGACGCGAGTGAAAAGAGGGGCCTAGGTAGAGGCATCTTGTCCTCCTTCTTGTCGGGGTCATGGCGTCAAACGGGGGGGCATATCTATCGGGAGAGAAAGGCCGAACAAAATTGCAACGGAAGGTGAACACAGAAAAAAACAGGAAGGGAGGGAATGGGTCAGGCCCGGAACCAATGGGGAGGGCAGGGGGAATGAGGCCTTGGACCAAATAGATCTATTTCAAGGGCGAAACACAGGATGGCCAAGGGTGGGGGGGAGTCACGACGCGGAGGGAAGTTAGTCAGAGAAGGCGGCTGAAGGGCGGTGTAGCAAAGAAAAAGGGTCCAGAGAGCGAGCCGGGAAAAGCGTTCTCCCATCATACGCGGGGTGCTCAAAAGATGTAGGGGTAGAGGGTCGAACAAGGAGAGCCGCCGGACAATAAAAAAGCCCGGGAGGCGCAAGGACGACCGATGTCGCCGTGCTTCGATGGAAAAAAGGTGCGAAGAACGCCCGCCGTTACTGGGCAGAAAAACCGAGTGGAGGAAGGAAGAACTAATGTCGAGACGGCTCTGAATCTAAAGGGAAAGAGGGCTTACTTAGTCCGCCAGATTCTAAGACAAGGACCTCTTGAGGACGAAAGAAAGGGGACCTAAAAAAAGGCTCGGCACCGGAATAAAAAAAGAAGAAAAACGTAACGCTTACGAGGAAAGCAACCGGGGGGGAAAGGCTCCCCCAATTTTTAAGTACGTGTAGGAGGAGGGGGAAGGAAAAAACTTCCAGGGTCAGTAGTCGCTAGGAAAAATTATGCTCGACCTCAAGAAGATTGCGGGAAGGGGGATGCACTCGGAACGCCCAGAGGAAAAGAGCCAACTTCCGGGTGTCTGGAGGCGGATTTCTGGGTCTCTGGGAAGGGGGGTAGAATATAGAGAATCTCGAATGATCCGAGCTCCAGGGAGGGAAAAACTATCCAAAGTATTGAAAAAGAAAATGCCAGTGAACGGAAAGGGAAGTCCATTTAAAAAAAACGGGAAAAAGCGCCTCAGTGGCCCGACTCAGTATCATCAGGAAGAGAATGTTCAGCTTCGGCACTCAAAATGCTCGGAGAGGGGGAGGCATGAAAACGCCGCCTAATGTAAAAACGCCAGCGCGGAAAGAAGAAAGAACTCGTACGCAAAAAAAAAACGTAAGTTGCCGACCTCGAAAAAAAAGGAAAATCCGCGAATATCGCGCAGATTCGGACGACCGCATTAATCGCAAAAAATATAGTGACGTGCACGACCTCCAAAAAGCGGAAAGGGGAAGAAGAGGGGAATTTAGAGAGGTGAGGCGCTAAAAAGACGGAAGGAGGGTAATACGGACATAAGTAAGACCCTGAAAAAGAGGAGGAGATAAATTAAACCCTGAGTATCAATACCAGCTATGAAGGAGGACTTGGAGGGGTCTGCCACTTACTTATCGAGCACCAGAGAAGAGACGAAGGAAGTGAAACGAGCTGTCAATTGGTAGCCGTGACGGGAGATCAAACGCACATAGGAGAAATGAGTCAGAGGGGTGTAATGATTATAGGATCGGCGACTCACGGAGGAGTACGCGCTCATTCGACAATAAAAATTTCTAGTGTAAAACAATAGAAAAAATGGGGCAGTAAAGAAATCGTGAACGGGAGGACGAGAACCAAGAGGAGAGAAATGGGACCTGTTGGTGTCAGAGCTCTTCAGGGGGGGGGAAAAATCTCTTCTGGGTCGAAGGGGGGAGATCAGGGGAGCAAAAGCGGACGAGAGTAAAGAAGGATCGGTGGCGGGGTCCCGTATTTAGCCCGAGAGATCGAGCATATCCTTGAAAATCAACTAATCATCACGACGGGGGAAAAGGGAAGAGGAGGTTTGCCTAGAAATGTGATATCGAAAGGGGAAAGGAGGATGAAGCCTTGTCTGCTGCTAACGATCATAAAAAGGGGGAAGAAGACTTCAGCGAAGGAGCACATACTGACAAAAGCAAGGGGGGAGAAGCGGCACCTTTAAGCAAGCCAGCTGAAAATTTTCAGGGAGGTAATGGACACCTGGGGGGAAAGGGCTGTGACGTTTGGGGCAACGACGCGCAAATGCAGAAAGGAAAGAAGGAAACAATCCCCCAAGATCGTGCCCGGCGACGCTCGCACGACTATGCAGTTGAGTGTCCTAAGGAAGTAGCAGCAACAAAGAAGGACTGAAAGAAACACACTAAGAGAGAGAAAAACACAAATGGGGAAGAGAAATGACTACCGGGATTACGGCAACTGCCAATGGAATCCGATCGACAAGACAAGACACCTGCGATCAACTAGGGGCAAAAGGGGGGGTGGGACGAGTACACGAGGCGAAGCTTGGGGAAGAGCATAGATCTTTGCCCAAATACCTTCGTCAAAAAGAAAGGGGGGGAAGAGGAAACAGGTGACGGTGGCGCAAACCAAAATTCAAAACAAGCGGACGTTGGAACATTTGGGGGACAAGAAGTGGGACTGGCCCGATCGCCGGCAGAATTGAGCATCAAACAGAAAACTGAAGAATTTCAAGAAAAAGAGTAAAAATAAGAAAAAAGGGACCGTAACGGTTCCACAAAGAGATGCCTAACCTAAAACTAAGAGCGAGCTAAGGGCGGAAAACGGAAAAATGTAACCTAGAAGAGCTCAAGCTTGGGCCTAGGTGGTGTGGAAGGAACACTCTTAAAGACCGAGAGCAAGCCGCCGACGAATCGAAGGGGGAGGAGCGAACAAACTGGAAAACAAAACAGGGGCTCGACTCGGCTGGTTTCGCGTCTCATAGGAGGCCTATTTACAGGGAGGATAGGGTGGGACGGCCTGTAAAGGCGATAGGAGATGTGAATTACCGCTGGTCGCCGTCTGCCCGAACTCACAAACAATAGAAGGAATAAGGGGAACGAGGACGTAACATTAAGGATGGGAAAAGGGGGAGAGTGCTCGAATTGCGTGCGACGGTCCTTTCCGCGACCATCGGAGGGGGGGAGCGATTTCAGAGGAAAAAAACCAGCGCTCGGCAACTTGATAAGGAAGAGACTTGAAGGGGGGGGACGAGTGCTGGTCAGAAATGGTAACAAAGGACAGAGTCAATCCTCGACAGTTAACTAGGATCTAACGTACTTAGGGGCGAAATGGATCTGGGAGCCTAGCCAAGAGCACGGAATGCGAGGGAGGAGGGGAGTAGGACTCGGGTGGGAAGAAGTCATGCGAACTCGAATCGATACTACTGTCTTAAAGGGGAAAACGGAGTCGGCAAAAGGAGGGGAGGGTTCGCCGAGTCGAAAAAAATTTAGTAATAGGGGTTGAGAGAGGAGAGGGGAGGGGGGGAGGTTAAGGGCAATCAGCGCTAGTGCCAGGAACGAAATGAGAGCAGAATCTGATCTTGAAACTAATTTTCATGATGTAACGAGGAACCTGAAAACAAACGGCGCAAAAGGGGAAGAATGGTTCATCTGAACGTTTGTCAAAACCTCAGTAGACTTCTCATCCAGAAACAGCGACTTCGAATAGAAGAAAAGGGGAACCAGAACGTTGCAGGGAGAGCCAACGGAAAAGGAGAGGAGATCCTCTCTCCCCGAGGGCAAGAACGGCGCAGCCAATCGGTGGGAAGCTAGCACTCTACTTGTGAGACAAAGAGCAGAGGGTTCTCAAAGAAACACGCCTACTAAAAAAAGGACTAAACATAATTGGAGAGGAACAAGAAGGAGGGGGGGACGAGAAGAGCACGGTATATGAATTTCTGCCGGGTTGCAAAAAAGGGAGCACCCTTGAAGGAGGGCATCATCGCTAAGTACGCCATAAGAGGTCTCATGGGTGATCGGGGAAACCTGCGGAACATGCAATGCCTACGAAAGCAAGGTAAGTAAGAAAAACGGCGAGCTTTCAAAAAGCTGAACAAAATTCGGTTTTGGGACGAAAAACGCCGGAGCACGGCGGGATCAGTAACAGGGGAAAGGTATGCTTGCAGCCGTTGGCTGGGCTTCTAAATGGGTCTGCACGGATAGAGAAGGAAGACGGCACCGCACGTAAAGGGTAAGAAAGAAGAAGAGCTAGTCAGGGGTGGCACACGCGGCAGAAGGCAGACTCTCACTCCAAAAGGATTGGGGAAAAAGATACACAAGAAGGAAGCTTCGCAGTTACGTTCAGGAGAAAGCGCGGGCCGTCTCCTTAAGGAGGACCTTCCAGAATCCAGTCCTTGCCAAACCAGCTAACGGTCATTCAGGGGAGGGGGTTGTCACTGGCAACAAAACAGATAAGGGGGGGATGAATTCGCGACGCCGAATCCAGAGGCAGATCATGGGGGGAAAATGGGAAAAACCAAAGAAGGGGATCGCTCACTCTGACATCAATTGAAGGCGGCAAGGCACTTCATGACTCTCTATACTGGGGGGAGAAAAGAAGACCCATCATCGCCGTCAGCAAGGTAAGGGGGGCCAGCCGCAGGGGAGAAAGGGGAAGGGAACAATCCTGGGGGAAGAAGAGAAGGGGGACCAATTGACACAACGAATCCGGAACTAGTATCCGTATAAATCACAAGGAAAGGTTGACTCACACTGAAAAAAATAATGAATGGGGGGGGGGGGGGAGATCTCAATAGGTCGGGAAGGCTCTATGGAGGAACGGAGGGGAGGGGGGGTCGAATGAGGGAGCTACCAAACCCGAACAAATAAAGATTGAAAACGTTGGATCATCTTCGAGAAACGGGAGAAGAGGAACCTACAAGGGATCGGCGAGGATTGGTGCTCAGGGAGAAAAATGGCGCACAAGATAGAGAAAAAGCGCAGCCCCCATAAGGATACACTAGGGTTAGGTTAACATAAACCTGGAGGAAAGCAGGACAGGCTTCCCTCGCAAGACGTCTCGAAACACAAGAGGTAAAAGAAAAATCAGTTCAAAACAGGGAGACACCAATCCTTGATCTGAGGCACGAAAGGAGAGCATCGGCTTCGCAAGCAAGGAGAGGAAAGAAAGAGATTCCGTCCACGTTAAAAATACATTAGACTGGAGGAGGAAGGGGAAAGTGTAAACGAGCCACCTACAAACGTAATACTTTGAACCCCAAACGGGGTCAGTCGGAGATCAGCCAAGAAGCGGAAAAGGAGAAGACAGCTTTCCGACAATGTTAGAAAGGAGGAAAAGCAGGAAATGGACGGCTAGAGCCGCTGGCATGTGTGCTCCCAGGATAAATCATTTCGGAACTCATGGGAACTTATTGACCGACAAGCAAGAGGGAAAAGGGGGCAGTGTCGGTGTGACTCAAAAAACAGAGAAGGAGTTCGAAATAGCACGGGGGGGGGGGGGGGGAAAAGACACACATGTAGGTTAGTAGCAACGTGGCTTCTAGTAGATGTCTTATACGTGTGGGGGGTCATAGAACTGAATGCCAACAGGGCAAGAGCCGGGCGAGCCTGGCAAAAAATCAAGGGAAAGAAAGGGGAAAAAAAACGCAAAGCAGGATGGAAAACAGGGTTTTAGAGACGAAACGCGAAAAAGACTATAACGACCGAGTCAAAGGGTGATGAGCAAAGGGAAGAAACGCGGAACAGGTGCGGCACTGGTTTTGGGAAAGACCCTAAAAATGGACGTAGGAACGGACAAAAGAACGATGGGGTGGAAGAAGGCGGAAAAGTGAAAGCGATAAAACACATAGGGCCCCACAGCGGGGAAAGGAATGGAACACATGACATCTCAGCCCCGCTCAGCTTAGAAGTAGGAAAGGAAAAAATTTTTAAAACTGCAAAGAAGGCTTCTAGGTATACGGGAGAGGAGGTCGGGAGCACCCTAGAACTCGGGAAGATCTCTAGATTACTTGAAGGCGAAAAAGAAGCGCCGCTAGCCTGCATCTACGGCGGAAAGCCGGGGGCCGAAGGGGGGGGACATAATTGCGATCACTGAGGTTCGCGTCGCGAACCTACTTTTCAAGAACAGTCCACCCCAAGCGAAGAACTGTATATAATCAAACACTGCGGCAGGTTAGCGGAAGGGAAAACGACGTCGTCGACAACTATCGCACACATCCCGGAGAGGGGGAAGGGAGGAAGATCAGCGGAGCCTCAACCTCCGGCCACGTATTCAGAAGAACGCCAATCGACTGCGCATTGGGGTAAAAACGGTAATAAAGAAACAAGGAGAAATAGGAGTGACGTATTTCAAATGGAAAAAACAGTAGCGAGGCAAGCTTATCGGCGTACTGCGGAGGTTGGGCTTGAGTTATTTTTGGAAATAATCAACTGTAAGCACGCTGTAAAAAGAGTACAGGGAACGGCCACATCCGCGAAACGAATTGGTTGCAGGGCTAACAAATCGAAAAGGAGACTGTGGATGGGAAAACGTCTTTCAGTGAAAAACACCAGAGATCCATATGACACAAAAAAAGAGGGAAACCAGTAGAAGTTTATGGAAACATCACGTGCCGAAAGAAAAGAGAAGGAAGAAGGGAGAACGGTCATCCTCACTATTGTCACGCGTGGAGACGTCTTTGGGGTATAAAACGTATGCGAAGAATTAATTTACAGATGAAAACCTTTTAAACGGAAAGATCGAGACTGGTAACGGAGGGGAGGAACGAGTTACACAATCACCAAGGCGGCTAAAAAAGCGGTTTGCCTATTTGGGGATGGACGGGCCCACAAACCCACCAGAGGGCAACACAACCAATCGTGTGGGCGTCAGAGAACGAACTTTGAGAGGACAAAAAAGAGAAAGCAAAACTGGGACTGGAGGGGAGGGATAGAGGCCGACGGAAGCACGAGATAGATCGGATTAGGAACAAATAGTTGAAATAACATTTCGAGGGGGCACACTCTCACACTGCAAACTCTGATTCCAGTAAGTCTGCCACCTGGCTAAACTGAAGAGGGGAGAGGACATTCAACTCCATGAAGTTGGCCACAAGCGCTCGGAGGGAGTCGAACCGCCCATCATCTGAACAACCGAAAAAGGGGATTCTACAACGTGAAAAGGGTGCCCAAAGGTTGGCATCACGCCAGGACGAGTACAACAGAAAGGAAACAAAGGCTTTGTCGGCCATCATTCGCCTACCTGCAGTGGTGTCTTTAGTCAAGGGAGAAAAAGAGATCAAGGCGACAAAAAAGGTTTCCAGTCGTCTTTTACAGAAAAGGGTGGGGCGGGGAAACTAAGGGAGAAGCCAGCAAATGACGAACCGGTTTCGAGGGCTGTAATGAGGTGAAGGGAAAACTAAAAAAAACACCAGGTGGGTGGGGAACCAAGTCGATGTGCCGGCTCGAACAAGGGGAAAGAAGGAGTAACAGGCGAATACCCAGGTGTGGCAGCTGAGCCGGGTCACTGCTTAGGAAACGAAAAGGGGGTACCGCCGAAAACAGAAAAGTAGGGATGGGGAAAACATAGTGCAGGTAGCAGTCGGGGTTCGGAAAGGGGGGAGCTACTTCTGGGAGGAAGCCGGGGCGTCCAACAATGTACTCTTCCAGACAAGACGCTGAGGGAAAAATCCCTCGGACAAACTTGGGGCTGACGGGAAAGTGCTATGTTAAGGAAGAAAATGTCCGGCCGCCGAATCAGGTAACTACAAAAACAAGGGGAAGGTAGGCGCATGGGTCGGTGCGAAAAACACAAAGCGCGAGAGGAACGGTAGGACGTCAAGAGTGGGGGTTTTAGCACCTCGCTCCTTACCGGAATGAGACAGCGAACTCATTGATCCCCTAGGGAAACAGGGGGAACGAGAAAGAACATACCAGGAATGGAGCAGCAGGGGGGTGAACGAGACCGTAAGGGTAGCTTATACCCTGGGATTAAGGTGAATTGGGCAACCGACTATGACCCTAAAGGCCATATCCGGGAAAACACAATCGAAGCTCTGTATTGTAACTCTACCGGCATGAACAATTAAAGACGATTCAAATCGAGAGGAACAAAGGGCTTTCGCTGTCCACTTGCATGGCATGGAGAATAACTGCCAGTGGTCTTGGGTCTTTGTGAAATTGCCCGAAATTGAAAACTCAGGAGGGGAGGTCGATGCAGGAAGACAAACACGGGAAGGCAGAAGTCGTACGGATAACGCATGGCAAGGGAAAGTAGATGGGGATACTGACCGGATGCGGGAGGAGTCTTGTTCACTAGGGAACGGGACACGGCAGGGATTTACCCAGGAAAAAAATGACTCCTAGGAAAGCGGCGTTGTGGGGAGGGAAAGGCCCCTAGTCAGTCGGGTCGCGAAAATGCTCTCTGCGGCTTTTGGTTCCTTCGCGAGACTGATCTAAGAAAGAAGAGGGGGGAACGGCGTTGATGTCCCATCAGTCTGGGTGGGGGGATGACAGAGGTCTCTGTCGAAACGATCAGTACCGTCGGAACTAAAAAGTCAAGAGAGGGGACGGCAACTAAGAAATATGGAGTCAAGTTCTGGGAAAAAAAAAAAAAACAAATTTGAATCGACAGCCAGCAGGGGAGGGGCAAGATAAGGTGTCTTGAAACCTGAGGATAAGCG
>Ga0179591_1264346_pt1 | contig 25950 bp, 53 predicted proteins | sample CZOMad2_1_08_16f_FD_182891 | JGI IMG/M metagenome (GOLD analysis project Ga0179591, IMG submission 182891) | Vadose zone soil fungal communities from Angelo Coast Range Reserve, California, USA - CZOMad2_1_08_16fungal (PacBio error correction) | ecosystem: Environmental > Terrestrial > Soil >...
GGGCTGAAAACGAAACTTTCTCGCCCTAAGTGGTCGCCGAGAAAACGGGGGCAGTTCAAAGTCACTTAGTTTGTGAGCCGAGGGGGAGCCAGGGAACACAAAACAACAAAAGCATTTGAGAGAATTCGCCCTTGGGGGAATTCGAACCCCGGGCCAAAAGACATAGAATGCCAGGGAGAACAACTATACCTGGCGAACCTATTTGGGGGAGGGGAAGAATGGGGGACGAACCGAGTGAAGGTGAATTTACACAAAAGTTCCAAAATATTTGCTTTACAATACTCTTAATCTTTCTAACAACAGATAAGAACGAACCCTTCGGAAGGGTCGTCTACGGGGGGGGTCGGAATTGGAGAAAGAACTCGGGTCTAGGGGAGAATGGCTTCCCGACAACCTGTATAAGGTAGGGGAAGTTATGGGCTCTTGGTTGTTGTAGGATGAGTTTTCTGATCCTTATTCAGACTTTGGGGAAATTGTCAAATGGGGGGGGGGTCAAAGGGAGGGAGGAGGTTGTGAAAAAGGAGACCACGTAGAGGGTTGTAAGAACGGGTTAAAAAATTACAGTGAAATAAGACCCGATTTGATGTAGGGGGGGCTGTGTGTGTGTGGGGGGGGGGTGGGTGGGTTGTGTGGTGGGGGTTGGGGGGGGGTGGGGGTTTTTTTGTGTGTGGGTGTGTGTGGGTTTGGGGCAACCAACCAGATTTGGAACGGAGGCCGTGACTGTCCCCCCTCCCCATGACATTTCCTGGAAGACTAAACTTGGGATCCGATTGAGAGAAAATATAACCAAAAGGGAATACTGAGTTGAGGTGTTTCTGGAGTTCACAGGAAACAGGTAATCATGGGGGGGGGGGCTGTGACCGGAGGGAGGAAGGGGTTCTTATAAGGGCGACCCTAAAAGAAGTAACAAGAGGGATTCCGTTAATTTGATAAAAAAAAGAAAAACAAAGGGACCGGGAAAGGGGTCATAGGGGGGGGGGGTTCTTTTGTAAATAAAAAATGCAAACTAGTTCTGGGGGTTATATTTAATCATCAGAAATAAGTTTATATCAGGGGGGGAGGGGGGGGGGCAGGTCTTTTAAAGTTGAAGCATAAGTGGAATCGAGGAGTGATGGACAAGAGAGGCGAAGGGGGGTTGGGGGGGCATCGTCATCATTCTCAAGAAGGGTGGGTGCGCTTGTAAAAAAGAAAGAAAGAAGTAAAAGCGCATGTTTGGGGGGGGGAAAAAGGGTGCAAGGAATCTTTCATAGTGGAAAAGGAATCAAATTCTGAAAAAAGTGAAGGTGGGGGCGGGCAATTGTAAGGGGGGGGACCGAGGGGGGGGGTCTGGGGTTTCAGGAGTGGCCAGGGGAAAAAAAAAGGGATCAAAAAGAACTTGTTTTTGAGGGAAGGTCAAAGTCAGGGGGAGAAAAAAATATAAAGGACGGAGGGTCCAATTAAAGGTAATCTGTGATAAATGTAGTTACCGAGGATATGGGGGAAAAGAGCGTGGGTAAGAGGGGGAAAAGAGACAAATAAAAGGGGGGGGGTCTAAAACCACAAGGCTAAAGATAGAAGCAAAGTTTGTATCTGAAAAAAGAAAAGGATCCTAAAATATGCAGGAAGGGAAACTAAATCAGGAATAGGAGGGTGGGAGGGGGGGAAAATGTCTTATTGCAGTGGGGAAGGGGAGGGGGGGTCTAAGGGGGGGGGGAATAACTGGAAGGGTACAGGAGGGGGGGGGAAAGCAATAAAATATATAAAACAAATACGTGAAGTCAAAGGAACAAAACAAAAAATTTAAACGAGGGATGGAAAGTTCACAAGCACCACTGGAAAATTGCGCGCGGGTGGTTAATCAAGAGGGTCTGAAAAGGGGTTACAAAAAAAGGAGGAAAAAGGGTCGGCCAGGGATTACCAAGAATAAGGAAAGAACCGATATAGAGCAATCGTAGGAAGAGCTCAGGGGAAAAAAAAAGAAATTCCCGGAAAAGGTATGCTCAATCTGAAAGAAAACAGAACTATTTGTGGTAAAAGCTTGAGCTTGAAAAAAAAGGAGAAATTAAAAAGAAAGAAGGGTTCGGGGGGGCTGGGAACAAAGACGACAGGGGACTGTTCGGGTTCGAGAAGGGTTAAAGCAACGAGTTTGAACCACAAAGGGAGGGGGGAGGCAGTTTGCACCCACCAAAAAGCTGTGAACTTTGATTAAGGGGGTGTTTCTCGTTTCGAAAAAAGAATTTCACCAGGGGGAAAGGAAGGAAGAAAAGGGGGTCAAGAAGGGTGGGGTACCACCACGACATAACAAAAACGCCCCAAAAAAAAATTTGGGGAAACACCCCCACACACAACACACACACCCCACAAAAACACAAACAACCACACACACACCCCAACAAAACTCCAGAAACAAAAATCGAGTTGGGTACCAGAGGCTTAAAACGAATTGATCCAAAAGAAAGCCCTACACGGTTGGGGGGGACAAAAAATGGGAAGTTCAGAAAAAGGGTTCCAGCAAAAACTGGCAAAAAAAAAGAGTCACCAATTGATCAGGGAAGGTATCTAGGGAAAAAAAGAAACCGGAAAAGAAAAGAACGACAAAAGGGAGAGAAAGGTAAAAGGGGAAAGAACTTCAAAAGGAATAGGGCGAAATGAGTAAGAACAAGAGCGGGGGGGCGTTTGTGTAGGGAAAATGTATTTCAGAAGGGGTTTTTCAGAAAACAAAACTTTATCGACAATAGCCATCCAGTGGAAAATCAGAAGAGGGCCTTCTATGCGAAGTGGGAGGGGGCTATTCCCCAAGGGAAGGGAGAAAATTAGGGGGGGGGCTCGAAAAGAGAGAGATCCAAAATAGAAATTCACATGCAAATGTGAGGAGAGCAATAGCTCTTGCGGTCGAGAGGGATAACTGTGTCTAGAAAACACGAGGGGAAACTAGCTATATAACAAGGAAGCCAACTGTCTCGAAGAAAAAGACTACTTCATAGGTGAAAGGGGAAGGAACCAAACCAAAGAGATCTTCACACAGAGATTAACGGGGAAAAACACACAACAGATGTTTTCTCAAAGGAAAAAGATAGACCGGGGGAGCCATTGCTAGATGTCGTAAGAGGATAACGTGCAAAATTGGTACAAAAAAAAGTTCCAAAGGAAATACAGGTGGGTGGGGGTACACACAAAAGGGCAAGCGCTATTTTCAGGGGGGGAATGAGAGAAACTACCCGGGGAAAGAGGTTCTTCACCTTTGGGTGAATGGCTTTCGCAGCACTGGGAAAAAAGTTTTAAACTTGGGAGTCCGGGAAGGGGAGGGTGAATACTGTGTAGTTGACTCAAGAAAGGAGGGGATGAGGGTTCAGTGTGACGATGGTTTTGGTCATTAAAGGGGAAGTCATGGGGGAAACGAGGGTGTAAAAGGGGGGAGTGGGAAAAAAAAAAAAGGAACCTTCATGGGATTTTTGAGTAAATGTGGGGGGTTGGTGGTTTGTTGTTTTTTTGGGGGGTGTGTGTGGGGGGTTGTGTGGGTGGTTTGGGGGGGGGTGGAAAAAAACTGAGGGAAGTTCGGTGGGACAGGGGTAACACAAAGAGAAAACGGAGGGGACGCGAAACGGGAGAGCCGGTATTCGAAAAAAAAAAGGGTAAATCAAAAAAAAGGAGAGGGGGGTCTTAAAGGGCCAATTGGGAAATAGGGGCGGTGGGAGGGGGTCAAACCCGGAAAGGGGGGGATATTTAAAGAAAACCTAAAGGCAAAAGGAGGGCAGTGGTTGACTCCAAAAACAGAATATAGGGGGGGTGCCAAGGGCTATTTTGAGGAGAAAACAGAGTAAAAAGTTTGGGTATAGATTGGGGGAGGGTGAGGAAGTTGAGTCAAGGACTGCCCACTAAAAGAGGTTGGGTGTTAATACGAGGCTTTCTATGGGTATTCACGGAGGGGAGTGTTTTTTGAGAAACATCATAGAGATGGGGAGATTGTAAAACATTTAAAAACCGGTGCTTAACAAAAACAATCCAGGGGCGAAGGGGTGGGCCTTGGAATTGTCGGGGAATCGGAAATGAAACAAAGGCGGAAGTTGGGGGGGAAGTGTCACGGGGGAGAAGGTCTGAATTTGATGGCAGCTTGGAGAAATGGCAATGCCGAGGGAAACTGAAACTTGGGGGGGACGTATTGGGAAATAAGGTCAGGAACGAAAGTAAATTAAAGGTTTTTTACACCACCCCGAAAAAGTGGATGAAATTGAGGGGGATACTTGGAGGAAAGGCATGGGAAGGTGTAAAGCTGGGAGGGGATTATCGAGAAAATAAAACACAACACACCGAGGAAAAGAAGAGCGAATAAAAGGAGGTGGGAAGCACCTGAGAAGAAGAAGTCAACTCCTTCAGCGTCCTCAGGGATATTTTGGTAAAGGGGATTGAAGTCGGAACTTGTGTGTGGGCCACACAACAAAAACCCCAACACCAAAAAACAAAAAAAAAACAACCAAAAAAACAAAAAACCACACCAAAAACAAAACCAAAAAAACCAAACCCACACAACAAAAAAACAAAAACAAACAAAAAAAAAACAAAGAAGAAACAGAACCAAAAAAAAAAAAAAACAAAAAAACAAAAACAAACACAACGGAACAACCCAAAAAAAACCAAAAACAAAACACAACAAAAACCGAAAAAGGAAGCAAAGGGAAAAAAAAGAAGAGAAACAAACAAAAAAACGAAACCAACACAAAACACCCCACGGGAAAGAAAACAAAGAAACCAAAGAAAAAGAAAAAAATGCCACCAAAAGAAAAAACACCAACACATAAAGAACGAAAAAAATGACAAAAAACCACACCACACCAACACAAACACAACAGAAAAAAGAAAAAAAGAAAGAAAAAAAAAAAGACAAAAAAGAAGACCCAAAAAAAAAAAACCCACAAAAAGCAGAAAGAGAGAACCAGAAACGAGGGACCAAGAAGCCCAAAAAAGAACAAGAAGAAACCAACAGAACTCAACAAAGTAAAAGAAAAACAGAAAAAAAAGGAACAGGAAGAGAAAGAGTACACACAGAGGGAGGAAGAAAGGGGGGGGGGGGGGGGGGGGAAGAAAAGACAAAGGAGAACAAGAGAAAAGAAAAGAAAAGAGAGAAGGGAGAGGAGGAAGAAAAAAAAGGGGACATAAGGGGAAAAAAAGGAAAAGAAATAGAGGAAAAAAAGGGAGGAGAAACAAGAGCAAAGAGAAAGAAAAGAGAAAACTAGAAGGAGCAGGAGAAAGGACAAAGAAAAGAGAAAACCCACCCAAACACAAAAACCATAAAAAAACAACAACACCAACCCCACAAAGACCAAACAGACAAAAACCCAAACAAGCCACAAAACGGCCCTTTTTACCGTAGACAAACTAATGGACCTTGAATTTGGAATACCCAGAAAAGCCAGGTAAAACCAAGGGAAAGTGACCACCTGAAAATTTCGTTCAACTCTTTATGTTCAGATTAAAGGTACCACTGGCGGCTCAGGAAATCCTTAGGGGGGGGAAACACGGTTGGGGCCAAAAAGCAAAAACAACCTGCTGGGGCGTTTCCAACCTTGGTTCTGAAAAGTCCCTAAAAGAGGCAGTAGGCAAAAAATGAGTGAAGGAGGAAAAAGAAAAAAGTTCTATTAAGAGCCGTCGTAGAAAAGATGGCTGATGGGACATCTAACTGGGGGGGGTAAAAGGTGAAAAAAAAGAAACCAAAGGTAAGGCACTTGAAGATTTAAAAAGTTAAAAGGAGGGCAATAACTTTCGTAACGAGGGGGGGGGGGGGGATTTAAAAGGGGTGTTTGCAAAAAAATGATTATGGAGAATTGGATAACTACGAAGGACTGTGAGGGGAAAAAACAAAAAAGGTGTCGACGTGGGAAAAAGCCAATGAGAAAGAGGCCCAAGGGGGTCGGCGGAAAGGAATGATGGTGAAAGCCCCCGAAAAATAATCCGAAAAGGGACACCCACCCACCAAAAAAAAAAAACCCAAAAACAAACCAAAAAACCCCCAAACAAACACCAAACACACACCCACCCACAAAAAGCCCAAAAAATGAGGGAACGGGCCTGTCAGGGGGGTACCAGGGAGGAAAAAAAATGACGTTTCCTATGGACCCTGCCGAAATGTTCCAAGAAAAATCTCTGAAAAAAAACTGCTCAAAATTCAAAGAAAAGAAACCCGAGACCAACGGGGGATACGGTAGGCAAGTTACAAAGGGGGAGAAAAATCTGATAAAGTTCCGATAAAGAGGGGAACACTAAACCTGGGGGGAAAGAGGACGTTCTAGGGTTTTTGTTCAAAAAAGAGTATTTGGAAGCCTTTGGGGTAGTGCAACTAAGGAGGGGGGTTTTCGAAAAGGGGAAAACACCAGAATTGGGGGGGGGGAGAGACAAGGAACCTGGTAAAAGGGAAGAGAGCGATGGAAAGGGGAAACGGTTTGCGAATAAGGGTTTTTTGAGGGGGATGGTCGCCATAGATCGAGAAGTTTAGATGGGGGGGGAAGAAAGGGGCGGGGGGAAACATTTTCGTCATTAGAAAAAAGGAAGGAGCTCGAGACGTTGGGCAGTTTGAATCTCTCAAAAAAGGAGGAAGAAAAAGTACCCGCAAAAAAAAGGGAAAACACACAAGGACGATTGTGGGCGCAAGAACATGGGCAAAAAAAGGGAAGTTCAGAGGACCTATCGATGGCCCCACACAAAGCTTTTTCTCCAGGGGAGAAAGGAGGGGTCCACTCCCTAATGTCGAAGGGAGCGAACCACGATACAGAAAAGAAAGGGAAAAGAAATTGCGGGGGGGGGGGGGGTATTAGGAAACCCTTCAGGAAAAAGGTTGTTGGGGGAAAAAAGCGCTATTGGAGGGAAAAAGAGGTGGCAAGCGGGATAGAAAGTAATAACACCCTTCTAAAGAGTCTACAGGGGGGGGAGATTGGGAAAAAGGGAACGGGTTGAAGGGCCGGATAGAAGAGGATAATGGGGAAAAGGGGGTCAAAATCGGGGTTTAGTCGCCTGAGAAAAATCTTGAGAAAGGTGACGAGGGGCAAGGGGAATGGGGAAAGGGAAACGGAGTGGGGGTTAAAAAGTGGGAAGAAACATGCAATTAAGAAGAGGGTTTTGGAAGGGGATGGGGGTGGTTTGGGGGGTGTGTGTGTGTGGGGGGTGGGTTGTGTTTGTGGGGGGGAGGGGTTTGGGGGGGGGGGGGTGGGGGGGAACAAGTTCTTTCGGGGGGGGGGTTGGGGGTGTCCGTTTACACGGAACTGGCCCTGGAAGGTTAGACGAAAACCTAGATTGATGGAAAATTTCAGGAAGGAAAAAACAGAAGCACGTTCCAAGAATTTTGGTGACCTGGGCCCCTCATCCTGTTGTGGCTGTTGCAACAACGGAGGTAAACGCTTTAGAAGGAAGTCGCACAAAGAAAAGAGGGAGGGAGGGGGATCTCGTTAACCAACCATATGCAAGGAGGTCTATTTTTGGGGGGGAGTTTCCGAACGAGACCAGAGGAGGGGGTCGGGAGGGGTCTCAACGGAAGGGGGGGAAATACGGTGGAGGGGGAGTTGGAATACTTCCAGTTTTGAGGAATCATCTCAGATTTGCAATCAATAAAGGGGGATCGGGGGGGAGGGGGGGGGTTGGAAAGGGCTGCAGGGGCAGAAGAATAACCCGGGGGGTTTAAAAAAGAACTGAGGGCTCATTCTCAGGTGGGGGGGAGAAAAAAAAGGTCGAGGGAAGGGGGCTTAAAACACAAAGAGGTTTGACGGGAAGGGGTTGCAGGGGGTTCCCTCTGGGGGACCCTTTGGGAAATGAATTTGGAAAATGGGGGTCATTTAGGGGAGGACGGGTCTTGGGGGGGGAAAAAATATTTGTTATAGGGGAAATTCGGCAAACTTACGGAAGTTCTGGAAGGGAGAGGGTGTAGAACCACTACACCAGAAAGGGTGTAAGTTGGCAAAAAATATCTGGGGGAGGAAAAATTAGGGGGATATTTAAGCAGAAAATTGTATGGAGGGGAAAAAGGGCCCCAGTACGTCGGTTGATAAGTCGAAAACAACGAGGTAGGGAGGGGAGGCGGGTGTTGAAGAAAGCAGACAAGGAGAACCTCTCAAAAGAAATATGAAGGGCGGGGAACGAAAAGGCCAAAGAGGGTTGAAAAAAGAATTTGGGAGGGGGCTTCATGTGTAGGGGACTAAAAGGGAGGGAATGGGAAGCAAGAAAAAAGTGCAAGGGAAGAAAAGCGGAAAAGCCGAGACTGAGAGAAAAAAAATCAGAAAAAGAAAAGGTCCAAATAAATTTAAGAATTTGAGGGGGAACCATTTACAAGAGGGCATCCAAAAAGGGGGAAAAAAAGAAAAAAGGGAGCGGTTTGAGCACCTGAAGGGAGAAAAAGTTTTTACATTAGAGCAATGCAAGGGGGGGAACCAGTTGGGGGCTTAAAAAAGGGGGGGGTCTTGCAACGAAAGAAAGACAAAACAAGAAAGAGAAAACTTATGACTCAAAAGGGATTACTGGGCCGGGGGAAGGGTACCTTGGAAAAAAAAGGACTTATGGAATTATAGCAAAAAAAGATAGTTTGAATCTTGAGGGAACAAAATCACCCCAACGAAAGGGAAGTCTTAAATTCAAAGAGGGGGACAAGGGGGGGTCTAGCTAAAAGAAGAAAAAGGGATAAAGATTGGGGGAAGGTAGAAAGGAATTGAGAAGGAACTCTTGGGGGGGCAAGGGAGGTTGGGAAATCAAAAAGATGGCTACCCCTGGGAAAGGGAGACCACCAAAGAGAGAAATTTAAGGGTAGGGCAAAGGGTGGAAGCATACAGAGGGGGAGGGAGTCGATTTTTACAGAAGGAAACCGGAAAAAAAAGAAAAGTCATCCCTGGGTTGGAAGGGGGAGAAAAAACAACAAAAAAACAAAAAAACAAACACCACACACCCAACACACAACAAACAAACCCCACACACAAGAAAGTACATCCCAAAAAGCGTTTCGAAAGGGGCGTATTTTCAAAACCGGGCGTCCCCAAAATTCGCAAGAGGTGCCCCCCCAACATGGGCAAAGGTCGCCCTAGAACGAGCAAACCTCCGGGGCGGGCCCAGCAAAACAAAAAAAACCAAGGCTTATAAACATAGAAACCGGGCTGAACCGCCCGGGGAGGGGAAAAAGAAAGGTAGACGAAAAAATCAGAAGGTTAGGGAAGGGGGTTGGGGGGTGTTTCTAGAAAGAGGGGGGGGGAAGGCAACGGATTGGGTTTCAACAAAATGTGTCAACAGGCATAATTGGAAAACGTGGGAAAGAAAAGAGGGAAATAAGGGGGATAGAGAACATGGCCAGGGGGGGAAAGGGGGGGGATATAAACCTGGCGAAAAGCGCCTCCAAGGGGGGTATCTTCTTCCAGAAGGGGAACATCTTGAGGAAAAGGGAAGGGGGTTGCCAGTGAACTTAAAGGAGATGAAGGGGACTGGCGAAGGGATTTAGAAAAGTCGGAAACTTGGAGAGCAGTTCTACAAAGCAAGGCTCGACCTCTAGCTAGAGGAAAAAAAGGTTGAAGTCAAAGGTCAAAAAAACAGTTCAAAGGGGAAAAAAGGGGGAGGCAAGGGGAGCCAGGGGGGAAAAAAAGGGGGTCTCCCTTATTAAAGGGGACCTAACCATTGACGGAAACCAGGGATGGAAGATAAAGTTCCAAAGAAAATTCGAAAGAAAAAAAAAGGATCCAAAGTGAGGTTGGGTGAAAAAAGTCCAAATGAGGGGGGAAAAGGGAACAAATAGGGGAAAAAAAACCTATAAGTTTTTTTGAGGAAAGGACGTCTACCTTTTAGGGAAAGAGGACAAGTGAAAAGGAGGAAGGGTAGAACCGAGGGAAAAATTTCCTGTATAGGTGGGATTGGATAAGGGGGGTTTTGGGGGTGGGGAAATTTGGGTCAAAAGGGAAGGGTGGAGGGAAAAAGAAATTGGGGTGGGGGTCACAAAAGCACACACCCAACGGGGGAAGGCATTGACCTCCTGGGACACGGCGGAGTTGAGTTTTGTTCTTGAAAGTCAAGAAAAATGGCTGTCTGGGAGGGGGGGGGGTGTGGGTGTGGGGGGGGGGGTTGTGGGGGGGGGGGGTTTATTGGGGGTTTTGTGGGGGTTTGTGGGGCTCCCCCAAGGAAGGAGGTTTGGGTTAGGCTTTGAATGAACCCATAAACTTCAAAAGAAAGGGAAAACTTGGAGAAGCTTTATGAAAAAATTTGGGGCCCAAAAAATTTTGTTGGAGGGGGGGAAGAGGCACGTGCACGGACCCAAAGAAGTTTATGGGAGGGGGCAAAAAAACAGACCCGGAAAAAAAAGGGGAGCGGAAAGGAAGAAAACCAAAGTACCGGAGGGGTCTGAAGGAGGGGGGGGGGGAGAAGAGGAAAAAGAGAGGGAAAAACATAGGAAGGTAAAGTTCTAGTTGAGGGGGGAAAATCTCCAGAGAAATATTTGAAAGTAATCAAGGGGGTCTGTTGAGGGGGGAAAAAAAGGGTTTTGCAAAAAAGAGTAAGGAGGGGGGGATAGGGGAGGAAGTGGGGGTTTCGGGGGGGTTACATAGAAGCCCATTGGGGGGGGGGTTTGGAGATAAGAGAAGAATTGGTGGGGGGGAAAAATTAAAGTTTTCTGAGATCAAATGACCCAGGTTTGGAAACTTGGGTGAAAAAGGAAACCTTGACGCAATGAAGGGGGGGTCAGTGGAAGGCTTGAGAATTTTTTTGGGGTTGGGAAGGTCTCGGCAGGGGGAAAAGGAATCAGGGACTGGGAGGGCAAAGGAGGAAAGGAAACTTCGGAACAACAGAAGGAAATTCAAAGAAAAGACAGGAAATTCAACCAAAAACTCTATGGGGAGAATTTAGGACAGGAGACTTGAGGGAGAGGGATGGGGAAGAGTCAAATGGGTGGGATTCAAAAACTGAGTATGGGGAAGAGAAGTATCAACTACGGGGGTTCAAATCAAAAGCGGGAGCAGGAGTCACTAAAGGAGGGTCACTGTGTACAAAGGGGAAGATCTGGTCAAAAAAGGGGGAACTTCTGCTTTGGGGATTGGGGATTTGTGAGCACAAAAAAAATATTGAAAATTGGAGAAAAGGGGGGGGAAAAACCTTAGGGAACGATAAACCGAAGGAAAAAGACAAGGACCTTGCCAGAACTTCAAGAAAAGGGAGGGAAAAGGGAACGATGTAAAATATGAGACACAGACGGGTAAATGGCTCAAAGAGAGAAGGTTTAGGGGATACGGCACCAATGCTTGGGACTAAGGGGAGGGGTTCACAAAAAGAAAGGGGTTGGCTGCCCAAGGGGAGGAATAAAAAGGAGGCTCAAAGTAAACGAAGGGTCATAGAAAATAAGACCCTATAGAAAAAGGTAGAAAACTGATAAGATAAAAAGAAAACTATTGGGGAATCGGGGGAAAAAAAAAAGGAAAACAAAGGAAAAGGAAGTCACTATGAAAAAGGGGTCTTGTGTGAAAGTTGGGAAAAGGGAGGGGGACAGGTCTAAAACAGAAAGGGGAAGACCGTCTCATATACAAGGGGGGGAGTTGTGTGGGGGGTTTTGGGGGTGGGGTTTGTTTTGGGGGGTTTGGGGGTTGGGGGTGGTTTTGGTAACCCAGAAAAAAATGATTATTGGGGGGAGTTCAGGGGAACCAAAAAAAACCTCCAAGCTAATCTCTCGGGAAAAGGGTTTAGGAAGTTTGCGATAGGTTTTCAGGGGGAGACACGTTTAAAGGGGGGAAAGGGGAACAAGCTGACAAAAACAAAAGAGATCAGGGGGGGGGGGAACCCAAAAAAAAAAAAAAAAAAACACACAAAAACAAACACACAAACACAAAAAAAAACACAAAACAGACAACAAACGTTTATTGGGGGGGGGAAAACAAAAGGGAACTCGAAAAGACCTGGAGGAAAGAACGCAAAAAAAAATGCGGAAGAAAGTCGAAAATCCGAAGAAAAAATTCAAACCTAGAAAAAAGAATTTCAAAGTAAGAGGGGGAATCGGGAGTTACAAAAAAAAAGGACGACAAGAGCTACCTTGACAGAAAAAGATACCTTTCAGAAGGGACGGGAGGAGAGGGGTTTTGGGGGGGGCGGAAGAAACAAGGGATTTTGGAAACAGAGAGATTTGGAGGAAGGTCACCAAAGGGGTTTGTTTAGAAAACCCACCGGGCTGGAAAGGGAATCAAATAGTTTCGCAAGAACGGGAGATTGGAGCCCTGGGGTGGGGGGGGGTTGGTTTTTTGGAGGGGGGGTTAAAAAGTGTTCAAGACTGTAGAAAATCGCCGAAAGGCTCCAACCTAAGTGGGAGGGACTGAAGGGGGGCCAGGTACTTCATTCAAAAGAAAGGAGGATCGGGGGAAGGAGTGTATAAAACGGGGGGGGGAGGAAAACACAACAACAGAGGGATATATAACAAGGGACTCGACCGAAAGAAATCGAAATGGGAACCCGGAAACAACCAGAAAGGGGACTGGAAAGAAAGGGGGTGAAAAGGAAAGAGTTAAAAAAAACCCTGTATAATGAACCTTGCGATAAAGGAGGGGAAGGAAAAGGCCAGTTGAGACTAAAAAAAAAAAAATATAGGGATTGAAGGGACGAGTGGTAATGAAAAAAAAAAAAAAAAAGGACGAAGTAATGGGGGGGGAAAGTCCAAATAGCCTGAAGGGAATATATTTTAGGAGGGGAGAGAAAACTAATAAGCCGAAGGGCCAGAGGGGGAACTTTAAAAATTGGGAGGGAGGAGGATAAAGGGAATGGTGAGAAGATCTCCCGTACATGAGGGGGGGATCGGTGGGGGGGGGAGTTTTACCCCGGTTTTAGGGTTTTCCGAGTTCTGACGGGGGGGTGGGGGGGGATGAAGGGGGGTAAAAAATTCAAGATGGACCAACGGGTTAGTTCCCCCCAAATAAAGGTTTGGATGTGGGTTGGTGGGGGGTGGGGGTGGGGGAGGGGGGGGGTTTGTGTTTGGTGGTGTGGGGGAGGGGGGGTTGTGGGGTTTTGAACGAAAAGGGCTTGATTATAAGGGGGGTGGGCTGCTGGAAGTTTGAAGAAAAAAAGAAAAGGAGGGACCTTGGGGAGAAAAAAAGGGGATTGATGAGAAAAATGAAATCAAGTGGGAAAGATATTTTGGTGCTGGATCGGGGGAAAAAGGCAAATTAATCATGGGAGGGGTCAAAAAACAAGGTCATTAAAGAGGGTTCAATAGGTCAACGGAGGGAGGAAGAAATTTCTGGATTAGAAACAACCTATAGAAAAGAAGGGAAGGAAGGGGGATATTTTTTTTTCAGGGGGAAAAAAAGATCCAGATGAAAGGGTTTGGGGGGATATAGATTGAGCTAAGAGGGGGAGGGGAAAGTGAAGAGGAACACGGATTTTCCTGCAAGGATAGGGAAAACGGAAAGTTGTGAGGGGAAGATAAAAAAACGGGGGGGGGGGGTAATTCGTCAGAAGAGACTTGGTTTGAGGAGGGGAAAACTAAAAAAGGACCTGAACTCGGAAAAGGGGGGGGAAGGGAAAAAGGGGGGGGGGAAAGGGGGAGCGAGAGAAATTCACGGGGTTAAAAAGGGGGGGTCGGGGGAGTTAGGGGTCTAAAAGGGATGGGGGAAGATAGGGGTTAAGGGGCAAAGACTAAGGGGCTGAAAAGTCATGACACTAATTCAAGGGGAAAAAAGCGCGAAATGGGGGTGAAACAACTAAAAAGTGGAATTCTGAAAGGGGGGGGAAACACGATTTTCAGGGAGGAAGAGGGCTTTTGAAAAAACGGATGGGAAAAGGACCGACAACAAACGGTGAGGAAAAGATATGGAAGTGAAGGTCAAGAGAGAACGAAATATGAAGGTTCAGATAAAGAAAAAGAAAGTTAGGGGGGGGGTGAAAAAAGATTGGGGATGTCTGGGAAAGGAAAGAGAGGAAAAAAAGGAAAAGTTTGGGAAAAAAGTTCAATGGGGGAAGGAATTACGGACTAGAAAGAAAAAAAAAAGAGGAAAACATAAGAAAGAAGAAACTTTACAAAAAAAAAGGTAACTGAGAGAAGGGGCGGAGGGTTCCCGGGGAAACCTTGGTAAAGCGGGAAAACCAACCTTGCGCTAGTGGGGGATCAGGGGAACTCATGTAAAAAGGGGTTGAAATCTTCAAGAAAATGAGGAAAGTTAAAATACTTGAGCGGAAAAAATCCGGAAAAACCGAGCTACACTGAGGACGAAAAGATATTAAAAACCCAACAAAAAAAAAGAGTAAAGGTTGCAGAGAAGATGGAAAAGACCTCCACATAAAGGAGGAGACCCTGGGGAAAAATTCCCCAGGAGAGGGGGACCTCTGGGGGAGAAGTACGAAATTCCACTATGTGATAGAGTGCGTTTAAAAATCAAATCCATACAGGCAGAAGGAAGGGAGGTGAGGAAGAGAAGTTGGGTTAGGGGGAGGTGAACAACAGAGATTATGGGAGGAAGTACACCTGTGAAAGATCAAAACACAAAGCGTAGTGGAAACTGTGAGGGGGAAAGGTGGGGAAGAATCTGAGAGGGTCTTCAGGAGTTTTATGGTTGAGAGGTACAACGACCGCAAACAAAAGAGAAGACTGGGTTGGGAAAACACCAAAAAAAACACACACACACCCAAAAAAAACACACAAAAACACACAACCATCCAGAAAAGAAAGCTAACAGGGGCAGGTCCGGAAAAAGAACATTTAGGACTTCTCAAAAGCCAACTCCCCGGGGGGGGAGGAAAAAAAAAAGGGGCCCCCTCAAAATCTACAAAGGTCCAGAAACACAGGTAATTTCCAAAAAAAAAAAAGGAACCTAACTTTCAACGGGAAAGGAGTTTAGGGCTGGAAGTTAAAAAAAAGGTCTAATCGGAAGAGAGACGTATATGGGTAAGTTGGGTGTATTTCCAGGAGGGAGGGGAGGAGATTTTTTGTAGAAAAAAGAATGGGAACGGTTAGGTTTGGGCGCATTTTCAACAAGAAAAGGGGGGGGGGAAAAGACATTGGGGAACAAAAGGGGATTATCTCAAAGAGGAATAGGGGAGAAAGGAAAGCTTCTATTGATAAGTTCAAAGGGGGGGAGGTCCCCAGGTCTCTTTGGAAGGTGGGAGAAGAACTCTAAAAAAAAAGGGGGAAAGTCTCTGAAGGGATTTTTGTGACTACAATAGGAAAAGGGAGATACAGGGGGAAGGTATCTCTCTCAAAAAAAAAGGGATTAAAAATTAGTTTAAAGACATCACGAACTCAAAGGGAAGGGGGGGGAGCTAAGGAAAACCAAAAAAAGGGTTCAACTTAGGGGGGAGCTCCAGTGGGGAAAAAAACTTTTTCTCAAGGGAGGAGAAAAGGGCGTAAATAACCAAAAAAAATAGAGCAAAGTAGAAACACTATAAAAAGGGGGGGGGGGGGGGAGAACCTGGAAATAAGGGGGGGGGGGGTCGAAAAACAGGCGAATATTGGGGGGGGAAAAAAAATCAAATCTAGATTGAAGGGAATATGTTTTCTGTGCTATAAAAGGAGAGACCCGTCTTAAAAGGGGGGGTCCCTTTGGGTCCGGGAGGAAGGGAGGGGTCTATTTGGTTAAAAATGAGAAAAGGGGGAAAGTAAAGTTAGGGGGGGAGAAGGGGGGTTGGAATTGGGACGGGATATAGGGATTGTCAGGGACTAATGTTCACCGGTTATTTCGGAAAGGGGGGGAGGGGGATTAACACTAGTCATTTGGGGAAAAAAAGTTCGGGGAAAAAATGAAATCAATTAAGGGGGGGTTTATTTAGGGAGGTTGTTGGGTTGTGGGGTTTGGTGGGGTGGTTGTGTGGGGGTGTGTGTGGTTGGTGGGGGGGGTTGGGGGGGTGTTTTGTGGGGGGTTCCTTATTCTAGAGGTTTCCAGGGTAAGGGAAAAAACGTTCAGTGTGAAGTGAGTACCTACCGGAAATGGTGTGCTTAAGGCGAAACTAGACAAACACAGGAAAAGGGGACCAAGGGGGAAGTTGTGGGGGCACAGGTGTAGAAAAATATCATGTTTTTGAGGGGGGGGAACCCGAAAACAGTTAAAAATAGAAATTAATAAAAAAAGGAAGGACCTCTTTAAAAAGGGTGATCTATGGGGAATAACCCATATCGCAGGGAGGGCTATTTTGGGGGCTCCATATGTCCCAAGAAGGAGGGAGTGTTTTATTTGTACGTGGAGGAGAAAGCTTGAGAGGGAATTCTTGGGAAGGCCCACGGAAGTATATTGTGAGGAAGAGGGGCATAAGTTTTAGAAAAGAGGGGGATTATGGGCAGCGATGCCGGGGGGGTGTTTAAAAAAAAGGCGTCATCCCTTTTTGGTCAAAACGGGGAAAGGGGGGAGAAAAAACCACGCGGCAGTGGAAGGGGTACAAGGGAAGGGAAATTCTTAAGAAGACGTGGAAGCAGGAATTTGGGGAAGGGAGGGAAAAAAAAGCTTGGGGCTAAGATTTCTCGAGGAAATTCGCGGGGAGAACGGGGGACATTTCAAAGAAGACTATCAAAAGACGACATTTGAGAAATATGGGGTGGTGGAAACCTAGGGGGGTTAATGGGGGGGGATACGGGGGGAAGGGAGAGATGGTCAGGGAATTGGGGGAAGGACAATAAACGTAGTGGAATGTAACAACACAAAAGGGGAGGAAGGAAAGGTGGGGAAGTTCAAGAAGGGGCATCTAAATCTGGAAAATAAAGAAAATTAAAAAAGAGGAGGGGGGGACCCAGGGTAAGAAGAAGGGGGGGGTTCAGGGGGAAGTGAAAGTCATTTGGGAAGGAAGAATTCAAAGCGAGAGACAAAAGCCCGTGCCCAAAACCTTAATGAACCGACCCAGGCGAAGGGGGAGTCCATGGGAAAAGAGGCTCCTTTAAAAACTGGAAAACTTTGGGTTTTAAGGAATTTGCTCCTGGGGGGAAAAGAGCCCATTCACGGTGGAACTTAAGTGGAAGTCTGGGAAAAGACTTACAAAGGGAATACGGAATGAATAAAGGAAAGATGGGCATTAAGGAGAGAAAGATAATGTCACTTAAAAAGGAAATAAAGGGCTAAAAGGGAGGATCCAAAATCTCAAAAAAAAAAAAAAAGACCCCCAAGAAAAACAAAAAAAACCCAAAAACCAGAAAAACATTGAATCTGGAGCTTAAAAAGAAAGAAAGCCCCCCAATTAATAGGTTTCTCTCGGTGGTTGGAGGGGGTCTATCTCAATCCAAAAGGGCAAGAATTACCGAAGGGGGTCGATTGAAAAAGAAGGGTTCCAAGGAGTTTTAACAAAGATGAAGGGGAGGGGAACCTTGGACTCTCATGACAAAGGGGGAAGTTAGTTAAAAGGTGTGTTCCTGTTTAGCAAAGGTTTCGAAAGGAATTAAAGTTACAAAACCCAAACTAAAAAGACACACAAAAAACCGCACAACCAAACACACACACAAAACAAGAGCAACAAACAAAAACCAAAAAAACACAGCCAACAGAAAAAGAAACAAAGAGGGGGGAAGGTAGGGTAAAAATAAAAAGAAAAGAAGGGGGGAATAATAAATGAACTGAAAACCCTACGTTGTGACCAAAATGAGGGGGGCGGGGAAAAAATCAGAAAAATGGGAAAAGGAATACTTTAAGTATATCGGGAAAAAGGAAAAAGAAAACCGTGGCTCAGAGGGAGAATCAAGGGTGCCGAGAATTAAACAGGGACTTGAGAGGGGGAAGGGGGGGTTTTGGTAAAGAAAAAGGACAATAGAGGGGGAGCGCTGAGTTCAAAATGAAGGGGGGGGGGAAAAAAGCAGGGTTGTCGGAAAGGATAAACACTGGGAGAATAGGTTTCGGCCATCAAGAAGGAGGAGGGGGCCTTCAAGGTTCTATGAAAAAAATTGAGAAAAGGGGTTTTCTCAGAAAGGGGGGGATATCGCTCCACTAAGGGGAAAAATCGTTGGGTGAAGTTTGGGGGGGGAAAAAAGGGGAAGGAATTCGGAGAAGAGGGGAGGGAGGGGTAAAAAAAGGAGAACTTGGAAACAACAAAGATAACGGGAAGAAAAAAGGGCTAGACCGAAAGATCTAAGGACTTTTGATAGACGGACTCACCAAAAAAAAGTCCTTTCAGGAGCTTCAACATAAAGGTGGGAAGAGGAGGCAAAAAAAAATTTTTCAGAAAAGAAAGAGGAAAAGCTTAATAAAACAAAAAAGGGGACAGGAATAAGAGTAGGAGAACCAAGGGGAAAGAGGGATATAGGGCGAAAAGGTTTAGAAACGGTGCAAAAAAATAAGGGAATCTCTTGGGGGGGGGACGGGGGAAAATTACTATTGGTCAGGACAAAAAAAAAGAAAAAAAAAACCTAGATAACGAAAAAGAAGAAAGGGGGACTTCGTTAAATGGGGAGAGCATCTTCAAACGCAAGGGGTTAAAGGGACAGAAGGAGAAGTATAAGTTAAAGGGTAAGTTGGGAAGGGAAAGCGGAAAGCGGAGGGGGGGGGGGTTCCGAAATGGAAGGGTGAAAAGTATGACGGGGTTCCACTTAGGGGAAGTGGTTAGAAACTTTTCGAATTGGACCGGGGGGGGGGGAGTTCTGGATTTGTGTGGTTGTTTTGTTTGTGTGTTTGGGGGGGGGGGGTGGGGGGTGTGTTTGTGGGGGGTTGGGGAAAATACAATTTCTGATTAGGGGCGTGGAGGGGAAACACATAAAAAAGGAGGGGGGTTAGACCAGGGGGGGAATACAACAGATTGGGAGATCACATTGAAGGATTAGAGGGGGGGGGCACAGGGAAAATAGGAGGTGTTGCTTGGTTAAAAGAAAGAATTAAATCTGGATGGAAAAAACAAAAGCGAAAGTCCGTAACTCAAAAGGGGGGGGCTAGAGGGGATATATAACATATGGAAAAGGTAATTGAGTGGGGGGGGATTGTTAAATCTCCAAGAGAAAAAAAGGTATGAGTGTTTGGGGGTGGAGGTTGAGCAGAAGAAGAGAGGTCGGGAAATACGCCCACTAGAAGAGTTATACCAAGGGGGGAGAAGTGGAAAAAGAAGAAGTTGCGAAGGAGGGTCCGAATGAGGCCCACGGGGAAAACGAGGGGGGAGAAAAATCTAAGTTTTGGGGGAGAGAAAAATATTCCGTGAGAGGAAAAAAAAAAACGATCTGGGGAATTTTACCAGTGGGGGGAAGGGGAAAAGGAGTAACGGAAAAGGGACTGATGAAAAGGGTTTTGGATGGAGGGATGGGGGGGTTGAGGGGTTTTGACTAGGGATTAGAAAAGGACAATGAAAAGGAAAGGAAAAAAAAAAGTGGGGGGAGAATTTCAAAGGGAAGGTCAATTAAAAGCAAAGTTTAAAAAAAGTACCCCTAAAAATCAGGGAAAGGGGGTAATGTCTGAGGATAATTCAAAGGGGGGATTGGGGAATCTGACAATTTGGAGGAGAGAAATCCACACAACGTAAGGAAGGGAAGGAAGAGAATCAAAAAAGGAGTTAGGGAAAAAAAGAATACAAAAGAAAAAACGGAAGTAAATAGGACTCAATTCAAAGTTAGGGGGGGGAAACTTCTGCAAGTGGGGGGAAAAAAAGGGAAAATTAGGGTTAGACTGGAGACTAAAAACAAGTGGTCGGGAGGGGAAAAAGTAAAATATAGAAAAGAAAAAGGAAAACTTTCACCAAAGAGGGGAAAAAGAGTCAGTAAGAGGGAAAAGAAGGAAGGCTACACCTGCAGTAAAAAAAGAGGGCAAAGGGGGGGAGAAGTGTTGGGGAAAGCGGAAGAGTACAATCACAAAGGCTTATTAAAGAATCGTGTTTAAAAAAAAAAGGGGGTCGGGGGTATAAAGGGACCAAAAAAATATAAAGAGAGGGAGTGATCTAGGGGGGGGAAAATCATAACGTATTATTCTAGAGGAGGGGATGCATACCTCTGTTGGAATGGATGGACAAAAAAACGTAGAAAGGAAGAAACCAGAAGGGGGGGATTGTTTGGAAAATCCAAGGGAAAACTTTCGGGCGGGAGGGAAAAAGGGTTAAAAAAGGCGAAAGCAAAAAAATGAGGGGGGGGGGACAGAAGACACCCAGAAAAACTCGGAACCACAGGTGTTCAATCACTCGGAGAATAATTCTGTGCCTTAAAAAAAAGGGAGGGTTTACCTTGAGGAACCAGAAAAACCCCAATATGAGGGGAACACACAACAAAAACACACACACAAAAAACACACAACACAAAAACACCACACCAAAACAAAAAACAAAATAATACAAAGAAATCATGGGTTAAGGGCTTTTTGAAAAAAAGGGCAAGTGGCAAGAGATCGTGGTTACCGTACCCGGGGACAAAGCAATTGGTCGGAAAAGGGCCTAAAATAAACGAAAAATGTCAAAAGAAAATCCTTGGGAGGAAAGGAGAGCGAAGTCTGCGGGAAGATAATAAGACCTCTTGAAAAGGAAGAAAAGGGGGAGGTCTCGAGGGTTGGGTCTAGAGGATGTGGGGTAAAACAGAGGAGGGGGTACTGGGAAGGTATGTAGGTTTCGATTTTAAAAAAGCTGGCACTTGTGGAGAGCCAATCCCGGTAGAAGGGGAAGCCTTCGGGAAGTTAAAGTTCGCCAAAAGGGGAGGAAGAAGGTCTAAATAAGCGGGGGGTTCTAAGAAAGGGGAAGACGGCTTCTCAAATGGAAGGGGACACATTGCAGGGGGGGGGGAAAATGACCGTCATTCTTAGGAAAAAGACGGGAAAAAAGTCGGACTGCGGGAAAAAATAGACGGAGTGGAGAACGTTCTCGAAAAAGAAAAAAAAAGGAGGTCTGGGGGAGGGGAAGAAAGACCTGCCAGAGGAAGCCGAATGAAAAGGGAAAACCAACCGCCACAGTTGAAAAATAAAGTGGGGGGAAGGAGATCTGAAGGGAGGGAGGGAGGAGAGCCGGGGGGACCCGCGGGGAAGGAAGGAAAAAAACACAGGCACAGGAGAAGATAAAGCATGCTTCAAAAGAGCCTGGGGAGAACTATTAAAGTAAAAGGATTGGGGGTTCGAAAACAAAAAAGTAAATAATTTTGTGAAAGTCCAAAAGGGGGGAAAACAAATAATATTGTTGAATGACTCCAAAAAGAGAGGACCAAAGAAAAAATTTGGGAGGGAAAAGGGGCCGGAGGGGGGGACCTATTGGAAACTCCGTATAATGAAGGGAGGTTTTTGAATGGGAAGCTGGTTGGAAAAGCGGGGAGGAAAAGAAATTGGAAAGGGGGGGGGGGGGGGGAACCGGAGGGAAGTAATGGGAATCTATGTTGAAAAACTTTGAAAAAAAAAGGAAAAAACTCCTGAGGGGGGGGGGAAAAAGCGGGAGGTGGGGGGGGGTTGGGGGGGGGTGGTTTGGTGGGGGTTTTGGGGGGGGGGTGGGGGTTGTGTGTTGGGGGTTTCAAGAAAAATTTGGGGGAAGGGGGAGGGGGGGAGGTGTTACACTTGACACAAGAAGAAACGGGGGCAAGCCTTTCAGAGATAGGCGAGAGGAAAAGAAACCCCACAGGAAAGTTAATTTGGGGGGGAATCTGTGGAAGTAACACTGTCAAGCAAGAAGAAAAGGTGGGGGGGATTGGGGGGAAACTACCGGGGACTATGGAGAGATGACCAAACTTTCCGGGGGTAGAGTGATTAACAAAAAAAGACGTTTCCTGGGGGAAGGAGATTTTTGGAGGTGTAAAATGCAAAATAGAAAGAGGGTGAGGGGGGGGAGGGGGAAAAAAATAGAGAAGTATATCGGGGGAGATTCTTGGCAGGGGTGGCAGGGATATTTTAAAGAGAAGATTGCCGAAGGGAGACAGGGTCGTGGAAAGGGGGGTATCCCTACTAGGGTTTGTGGGGGGCTTCGTCATAAGAGAGCCTTTGGGCTGGTAGGAAAAACTTTTAAAAAGGAAAAAAAGAGGGAGCCATTAAAGTTTGGAGACTTGTAAAGATCCCCAAGGAAAGGGGGATGTTTTGGGGGAGGGGAAAAAATGGGGCGGTCCAGCGGTGTGGTGTCTAAAATGGAAATTGCGCGAACCATGAGGTGGTGTTTGGGCGACCAAGGAAGGCACAATCCTAGGAAAGGAGGGCATAACCGGGAAAAAAAATATGAAAAACCTAAAAAGAGGGGGGGGAGAGGGAAGGGGATTTAAAGGGGAACTGAATAGAGGAAGGGGGCTTCAATAGGTGATGAAGAGAGACAGAAACAAAAACAATTCAACACAAGAGAAATCCAGGTTGGAAAAGTCCTTAGAATATTCAAGGGGGGGAGAAAAAATTAAAAAATAGAAGGGGGAAAGGGGGAAACATCATTGGATGTTCGGGAAGGGGGCGTTTTCGACAGAGGAAAAAGGGAACTAACAACAAGGGGGGGGGGGGGGGGGGGGAAGGCAGATTTAAAGCCTAGAATAAAAATTCCAGACCTTTAAAAAGGAGGAAATTAAGGGTACCACTGGGGTACCTCTGGGGAAAATCACTGACCAAAACCGGAGCAAATTTTCGGACAGAGGGGGGGTTACCCACAGGGAGTTTCTACAGGGGAGGAAGGAAAAAGGCTATGAGGACGGTCCTGCAGGGGGGGGAAAAAAAAAAGGGGGAATTTATCTTTCCCGAAAGGGACTCACATAGAGAGTAATACAACTAAAGAAATATGGGTCAGAAGAGACAGAAAGTGCCAAAAATCCCCTTAAAATAGAAAATCTTGAGAACAAACAAAACTATAAAAAGGAAAAAAAAGTGATTCAAGATTAGAAGATTTGGAGAGGGTCTCAAATCATAGGCAGGGGGAGGAGGGGGGAGATAATGGTAGGGGGGGGATGGCAACGGGGGGGAAAAAAGCAAAAAATAAGGGCTGTAAAGGGGGGCACGCGATCAGAACCAAAGAGATCAGCGTTGGGGGGATTGGAAGGGGGAAGATTTCGGAAGAAGAAGGAAAAAAGTTTGAAAGAAGAGACGTTTTCTGGGGGGAGAAAATTTACACCGACCGAGAACCTTGGGGGGAGAACCCACACACAAAACAAACACACACAACAAAAACACACCCAAACAAACAAAAACCACAAAAAAACCCCACAAGAAAAAACATCCAAAGATGTTGCCTGTAGGTTAAAAATAACAAGGGGGAAAAACTCGCTGGGGAAAGGATAAAGACGAACAAGCAAGTTGGGGAAAAAAAAAAAAATGAAAAAAAGAATTGAAATAAATCCGGAAAAACACGATCCATGGTGAAGTCTAAAGGGAGGGAAAGTAAAATAGAAAAAAGGGAGAAAGAGGAGAAAAGCAAGTTGAGAAAGTTAAAAAGAAAGGAGGGGTTCAGAAAAAGGGAGGATAGTTTTTGGGGATGAACGGAGGGGCAAATAGGGGGAAATTAAAAGGTGGGTTGGCCCGCAGGGTGGTTCTAATTGTATACAACCATCGAAAGGGGAGCAAAAAACCACTGGTTAGGGGGGGGAGCCCGGAAAAGGAAAGGGGGGTTCTAGGCCAAATGGAGGAAAAAAGGGACGCCTCAAAATCACGAAAAAGGGGGACAAAGTTAAAGGAGGGGGTTGTCCAGGGAAGGAGAGGGAGAAAAGACTAAGGGAAGCTGTGGAAAGTTATCCCGGGGGCTCTTCCAAAAGGAGAGGCCAAGAAAAGAAAAAGGGACAGTGAACTAGAAAAAGAAACGGGAGAAAAAAAGAACTCTCAGATTGGGAAATGGCAAGGGGGGACACATAGAGGAAGGGGTAGATTGCGCCAAACCAGGGGAAAGAAGGGAGCCTCTTGCGGGGAAAAGAAAGAAAAAACCCCATTCATAAAGGAAAGAGAGCACCAAAGGACATAGGGGAGGGGAAAGGGGGGGTACGAAGAGTGTCCAAAAAAATTTCCACAAAAAAGTAAAATGCCTTGAACCAGGGGCATGAGGAGAGGAAAAAAAAACAGATGAAATTAAAGTGGAGGAAGGTTACCTGGGGGGAGGAGGGCAGATAAGGTCTGAAAAACTTTCCAAGAGAGACGGGAAAGGGTGAAGGTTGGGTGGGGAAGTTGAACATGTTCGAAGGGGTCAGGGGAAAATTGGCACAACGGGGGGAGGAAGGAAAGGCATTGATACTGGAAGGAGATGGAAGAAGTGAGAAGAAGGCCATTTAGAGATTGACGTTACACTGGTGTTTGTGGGGGGTGTGTGGTGGGGGGGGGGGTTGTGTGTGTTTGTGGGGGGGGGGGGTGTGGGTTTTGGGGGGGGGGGGGGGACACGACCCCAAGGTTTGTTTGGAGGGGGAAGTTTGGAAGAAACTTGCGGGAGGGGACGACAACTTGTTATGGTATGCAGATTACGAAACATACAAAAAGAAAGCCACGGAGGAGGGTTGTGGAGGGAAAAACGAAAGGGGGGAGCACCCTATGAGTGGGGGGGAAAAAAAGCCGTTGCAGGGAAAATGACGTACTAGGACAGAAAACGGAGGAATTGGAGGGGGAGAAGGAAAAACCAGAAGAGATCAAGGGGGGGAGGGTTCTATTTGGTTTGTAAAAGCTCAAAAGAAAAATATTATTTGTGAGAGGGGAATCAAATTAGAAAATTGAATGGAAGTTCGGAGAAAGGGCCCCACAGGGGGGTATCAGAGGGAAAGAGATATAGGGGGGAATTCTTTGCAGAGAAAGAAGGAAGTTTTGGGGTTGGGGGAAAACTAAGAGAGAATCTCAAGAAAGAAGTATAAAAGAAAGGGCCTAAAAAAACCGAGAGAAGGAAGTTAAAGTTGGAAAAAAGGAACGGGGGAAATCGTAGAAGTCTGAAGGAAAGGGGGTTGTTGGTCGGGGGAAGGGAGAGGGTAACTAGGGGTTTGGGGGGGAGTCTCGGAGGACTAAAGTGTTTTTTTAGGGGGAAAAGTCAAATTCAGGGGGTCAGCAAAAAGAAAGACATCAACTGTCAGCTAAGGGGGGGTTAAGAGGGGGGGGGGATTCTGGAGGGGAAAATACTGCAGATGAAGGCATTGAGGAGGGAAAACTCAAATAACGTAGGGGAAAGGTGAGCCTACAAAAAGAGAGGGGGGGATAAAGGAGAGAGAATCAATTAAGGGCTTTGAAAGGAAAAAACTTCTTGCAAAAGAGCGTTCCCTCAATGAAGAAGGAAAAAAATTGGAACCAGAAATTTCGTCTGAGTGAAGTGAATTAGGGGGAAAATTCACTTGACTCCCAACCAAAGGAAAAGTCTCATGAAGGGGAAAAAGAAATCAAAAAAAAGGGGGGCCCAAACGGGAAACGGGAAAACCTGCACCGACCAAAAAAGGTCCGGGCAATGTCAGAATTTAAAGGAAAACCCTGGTGAAAGAGGAAAAAGGGAAAAAAGTGTTGTAAAAAAATGCTTTTCAGAGGAAACCAAAACAAAACTGACCCTCGGGGAACCCAGGGTCCTAGGGAGACAAGAATAACGGACCAACCGAATATAAGAAAGGGATCAAATATTAAAGAAGTTCTGGTCCTTGAAAAGGGAGACATAAGAAGGGTAAAAAAAAGCGGGAAGGATGAGAGGATAGAACCATAGAAATAGGAGATTTTTACAAAGTAAATTAAAAAAATTCACCTCAATGGTAGAGGGGTTCGGAAAGCGATCTCAAAAGAAAGAAAAGAAGGTTCTGGGGAGTTCAGGTACAGGGGGAACGGGGGGGGAACCAAACAAAGGGTTGAAAGTAAAAACTGGGTCAAAAAAAAATCTAAAAGGTTAACGTTATGGGGATTTTAGGACACTCAAAATGGGGATCGGCAAAGAACGGTTTGGGTACATTGTAAAAAAGACTCCAACTCGAATAAAGAAAAGAATGGTGTGATACACACAAAACACAAAAAAAAAACACACCCACACAAAAAACCAAACAACAAACCCACACAAAAAACATTCCAAATTTCCCTTAGGGGGCGAGAGTTTTGAAAAAAAAGGGAAAACGGGTTCACACCCGGAAGGGGGAGTCAGGGACCTGTCAAAAGACCCGGTGTGAAGGGAAAAGGACTTCAAAGGGAAAATTCTAAAATCGAGGGTCCACTAGGGGGAACCTTATACAGGGGGAGTCGAAGGGGA
>Ga0179591_1192409_pt1 | contig 25918 bp, 22 predicted proteins | sample CZOMad2_1_08_16f_FD_182891 | JGI IMG/M metagenome (GOLD analysis project Ga0179591, IMG submission 182891) | Vadose zone soil fungal communities from Angelo Coast Range Reserve, California, USA - CZOMad2_1_08_16fungal (PacBio error correction) | ecosystem: Environmental > Terrestrial > Soil >...
TGCGAGAAATTACCGTCTAAGCTAGAGAACAGAGGGGAGAAGGCAGTGAATACATACGCCGGGCGGCGAAGGGGAAACAAAAAAACACCACTAAATGACGGTCAACTTTTGGGGGGACTGACCTGTGTGAAAAAAAAAAAATGCTGCAGCCGGGGGGAACCAACCAAAAAAAAAAAAAAACCACCCTACCTGGTCTGACAAACGGGGGGGGGAACCGCCCACAGCTGCCCTCAGAAAGGAAAGGATAGGGGAAGAGATTCACAAGTTCTTTTTAATCGGGGAGTCAAAAATGTGAAACGGGAAAAAGGACTACGGGGCGCGCAGGATCTGGGGGAACTAATACATTGTAAGCGACGAGACTGACTTAATTATTAAAAAGAGTAGCCCACCGCCAGCGACACAGACGAACAGTCCAGGGGCAGAAGTTAGGGCGGGATGTAAAGCCGGACGGCAAGAAGCTAGAATAAGACAGGGGACATCTCGAAGAACAGAAAAGAAAAACAATGTCTGTCGTGTACCTGAAAAATGTGCCGAAAAGAATCTTGCCTATCATCTTATGAGGTGAGAAAAGGAATACACTGAGCAGTTGGAAAAACAGACTACTCGGGGAAAGAAATAGGCTAAGGAACTTGACCTTACATGACACCGGGAGCCTTCATGGGCCGAGAAACAAAGGGGACGGATAGTCATATATAGCTCCGGTTCGGGGGGGATAAGAGAAGAGATGCACAGAGGAGCTCCTGCAAGCGTACAATCTGGGGACAGAGGATATACAAACGCACCCGACGACGTTCCTTCAGGAGGCACCAAGTCACGCACAAAGTTTGAAAAGAGACGCTGACGGGGAGGAAGCGCCGGCGTACAAAAGGGAAAGCGCTTCTCCCAGGAAGTAGGGAAGGAGACGGGAACCGCCCGAAAAAGTATAACGACCAGGAAAGGGAAACGGTCGCAGCGACAATTATCTTGCTCTGTGTAGAAACAAGCAGAGTGATAAAAGCTTCAATTAAAGGGCACCGAAACGCCGCAGGAGTAGAGAGGTAAAGACCTCATAACGTTCTTGCAGAGGATTACTTGCGCGTGGGGAATCAGACAAAAACATACGGCAACAAGGTAGAGAACGGGGTGAACAGGAAGAAAAATCGTAAAAAATAGGCAGAACGAAGGGGGGGACTTAAAATCTCGGAATTACGCTCTCCTCTCTCTACAGAAAAAAACTAAAAAGCAGAAGGTCAACTGGTCGCGGGCAGCCGACGTTAAGATCGGGAGAACGAAAAAAAACGGGAAGGATCTTAAGCACTCACGATCAGTGAGTCACTGCTATTAATCTGGAAGAGCTAAATCAGGGGGGAAAGAAATGTCGTGGTGAGCAAGAGAAACTTCTACGGCTGACTTTTCAAAGAGGCATAAGGCAAAGACGACGATCATATCTACGCCGTACGAATGCAGGGTGGGCCTAGATAAGGGAAGGGGGAAAAAGTCTGGAAAAGGGGCCGAAACAACAAAACATCGGTCATAGTGGGGGTCCAGAATACACTTTCGGTACAATTACAGTAGGAGTTCTAGCGGGCAGCAGCAATTCAGGAAAAGGGAAAAAAACTGTAAAGGGTAGCAATCAGAGGACAGGGTTCCGGAAACGTCTATCACAACCAAGGAAAAAAAAAAAAAAAAAGAACCCCCACCCAACCCAAAAAAAAAAAAAAAAAAAAAAAACAGGTTAACAGGTCAGAGACGGCTAATCTGGGATCGTCCGACGGACACACAAGTTGGGTGGGCGCAAAAATCTGGGGGGCTCTCAGAAAAACACGGGCAAGAGGTCAACAACACAGTGACAGAGCAACGGGAATGTGTGTCATGGTGCACGGTGGGTGAAAGCCGTCGACTCAGGGGCCGTGCGCTTCCGTGTCCTGCTCGTACACTGCACACATGACCGCGGGCAAGCAGGCTGACATCAGGATCTCGAAAGCGTGATAGAGAAAAAGTCTGCGCGACGCGGAGAAAAGAAAGCGTTCATGACGCCGTTCTGGCCAAGGGGGACATAGGAAAAAGAGGGGTGGGAACAAGGGGGGGGTGGGGGATACCACGCATCTCAGGAAGAAGTAAAAAAAAACTATGTTGCGTCTAAGCAGAAAGAAACGGACGAGGTCGCGAAAATCAAAATGCAGTACTCTAATATCGGCCTTCTGTTCGGGCAAGTAAAAAGCGAAAAATAAGGGCTCTTGCGTCGGAGCTTTCTCACTACACGCCAACATCCAAAACAAAAGGAGGCAAAGCAGTTGCACCCCCACCAGCCCACCCATCGCAGAGAAAGTAAAGAAAGTCTCATCTGGACCAAACATCATGTCGATAACTATCGGACAGGCGCAAAAGGAAAAAGAGAGAGGACATTTCTCGCAGTCGAGTTTTTTGGCGTCAGTACAACCTCTTCTCGTGAGAAAGGGGGGGGGGGTTGGGTGGGGGCCGGGTGGGGGGGGTGGAAATAAAAGCAGAGATCATACGACAGAATGCTAATCGCGGGCTGTGTCGTAAATCGTAAAAAGAGGAAAAAAAAGGAGATCTATATCTCGCGGCACGAACAAAAAAAAACCGTGTCTAGTCGACCTTATCTCGAAAAAAGATTAGCTTCGTTCGCGTCTCAATACCGACTTAGAGATGGATCTCCTCTAAAGAAAGAAAAAGGGGTTGATAAAATACTCCAAAATGTCGGTCATTCTTCTCAACACGTGAGAGTGGGAGGAAGGACAGATATACTAGAAGCGTCGTCATACAGGCGAGGAGAGAAAGACAGTTCGGGATGCAAAAGCAGATGGGGAGGGGGGGGGGGGGGGGTGGGAGGGGGGGGGGGGGGGGGGGGAGGGGGGAGCGGGGGGGGTTTATGGGGTGGGGGGGGGGGGGGGGGGGGTGGCGGGGGGGGGGGGGGGCGTTGAGAAAATGAGTCCTCAGAGACCGCGATGTCAGACTGGTCGGGGAATAGAAGAGGGCGTAGTTTACGAGTAAAAAAAACGAGAGGCGCCGTGTAGAGGCACATCGTTGTCTAAAAATTTTGCGTCCTGGAATCAGAGAGAAGACTAGTAGGAAGGAAGGGCAGAGTTAGCCGGGGCCAACGCGGCGCGGGCGTCAAGGGAAAGGAAAGGGGAAAACGCAGGCCGTAAAGACAGGGAAGCGAGCCGCGAATGATAAGTGGGAAGGGAAAAGAATTCAAACTTCTTAGAGAAAGTGCGGGGAGAGGGAAGAGATTTTGGTTCAAAATCTTGTAACTTTAAAACGGAACGGCGTTGTCAGCGGGAATGCGAGAAGAGGGGGGAGGTCCGTGTGCAAACACGAACTGGGTTAAAGGTCGCCTGAGGGTGAAACTAGTAAAACCCTATGGGGGAAGAGGGGGAGCAGCAGACATTGTATAACTGGAAAAACACGTCCTTGAAAGAAAGGGAAGGGCGCTGCGCTGGAATAGCGGTGCGGGCAAAAGGCGGATCGCTGGGTCGAAGACAAGTACCCTCAGTCAACTAATTACTGTATGAGATTCAAGGGGGAGAAGTGAGGGAAAGTCTAGGGGGGAAAGGGCTGTCACTAACTTTATGGTGCAGAGGGAGTCAAGGAGGGACAAGACCTAGATCAAAAAAAAAAAGGGGGAGGTGCGCGGCGCCAATCTCGAAGATCGTCTCCTAGCAACTAAAACAACGTGTCCTCCGACGCTATTCCAGCACTGGTCTTGCGGGGGGGGTGCTCATCGTGAGCAGAGAGGGGGAAAAGGGAGTCATGAACTGGGCGCCTGGCCACTTGAAAAGAAGGACAAGGCTAGAATCGTCCGCAAACGATGTCGGCTAGGTTTTTGGTCTTTCGACATCGCGAAAAAAAAGAGAAGGGGCATTAACAGTCTACATCTCAAAGGCGTACGCAGGACAGGATGGGGGGGGAGGTTCTGTTGTTGGCGTCGTATCAGGGGAAGATGTAGGTGATTTTTCCTCAATTCGAACGAATATTCAAAGAATGTAATTCGGGAAGACAGCAGAGTTACGAGAAAGGGGGACGCAGTTAGCGAAACAAAAAAGTGCTATCAGATTTCTACATAGGGTCTTAAGATTCTCCCGAGTCAGGGCTATGGTGATCTGGTGAAGCCTCAAATAGATTATCTTCTACATTCCAGAGGGTAAGTAGAGAGGGTCCGTCGGCTCCTTTCAAAAGTGGTACAGGAGGCTTACTCGAAAAAAAGTCGGGGTCCATCTGAATCTTCGGGGAAAGGGAAACCACTCAGGGGTCAGGGACCGGGACGCTCTATCGGCGTTGATGGCTTTGTTTCAATGGGGTCAACTCCATTACGTTCCGAATGAAGGGAGGGAGGGGGGGAGGGTTCCTACCTGAAAAGTTAGAAAAAAAAAGGGTGCCGTAGTGGAAAGGGAAAATTGATGCGTTGCAGGGGAAGTAAAAAAGGGACGCGCAAGGTTAGAGTTCGGTTAAGTAGGGAGTGACGAAGGGTAAGAGGGTACATGCAAATAATGGAATCAAGTCTTCGAAAGATCACAGAGCTATTCCGTTTCTGCTGGGTTCAAGTGCTCCGAGGGGGGAGGCAAAAAGGGGTGAGGTTGAGGGGGGGACTATCATTACGGGTAGGATCTCTAAGAAGACTGCAAGTTCGGGTTGAAGGAGGAAGAAAAAAAGATTTGTCGTGGAAAGACCAGAATAAACAAATTTCAGGAAAGGGGGAATATTATGAACGTTCAAGGTCTTTCCGATAAACAGACAGAGGATGTTTAGAGCGGATCACGTTCTGGGCGCCAGGGGAAGGGAGGGATTGGAAGGGCTGACGTTACATAATACATTCACGGATACGGACCTTACTCCTTTTGATGTGCGAGGAAGTAAAAATTACGCTGGTGCAAGGAAAAGCTTCGGCATTCAGTCGGCGTGAAAAGAAAAGGAAAAGGTGCAGGGTCGGTCGACCGTAGAGCTGACACTTCAGGTTCAACGCGTAGAGGAGACTAGAAAAAGAATGCAAGAGTAGAGGAAAAAGATTGGTACGATTAAAAAGTCGCGGAGCAGTTGTAGGCGGGGAGATGCGAAAGCCCTTGGGATGCAGTAGGGCTGTCTAAAGGGTGAAGTCCCTGTAGGAGAACTGGTAATGGACAGGGAAAGTATTAAATGAGGGGGGGAAACGCATCTAAATGCACAGGGTGAATGCTGGTTCGTGAAAAGGGTTGGCGTCAGCTTTACTCTGAATCTCGTGGTGGCCGGTTTCTTGAAGCGAGAAAAAGCAGGGGCTGCAGGGATTCGGCAAAATTGGCACGGGATAGGAGAATGGCGACTAAACGAATGAAAAGTCAAGAGAAGTTCGTCAGGAAAGCTTTGTACGAGTGACGGAAACACAGTGGCGAGGGAGAAATCAAGACCTAAAATCACCGGGTGGTCGAAGTGTAAGCGCAGAGGAAGGGGAAAAGGCGGGGACACGGGGGGACTGGGTCGAACTCGTTTACGGTTCAAACTTTCATAGGGGCACTGTGGGGGTAATAGAAAATTAGACAATGGTCGGTGGGTTTCTTAAAACGAGACACCTGTGAGGACTCGAGGGGGGGGAAGAGTTGGTATAGGGGGACGGAAAAGGCCGTTCTCTCTGGGATTTTCGAGGGGGGAGTTTACCTAGTGAAAAGGGGAGTGGGGAGACTCCCTTCGGCAGGCTAGTTGGATGGTGGGCCGGGAAGGGAAAGGAAAGTCGTGTTCAAAATGGGAGCAATACGGGTCAAGGGTGATTATAAATTTATGGGTATAAGCGGAGGGCAAAAAAAGAGCGCTCATGCTCCGTTCAGAAGGGAACGGGCGACGAAAAAAAGAAAACCGAGAAGACGAAGTGAGCGTGGGGAAAACTTGCGCATCAGGGTGTCGAGGACGAGAGAAGCGAAACGAGGAAAGCTTGAATGGCAAAAAAGGTCTCACAAAAACTGAGGGAAAAAAATAGCATGTCGTCAGTCAGTAGAGTCTACAGGTGTCTCAGGCTCATCTCTACGCTAGGGAAGCTGTGAGGGAAAAGGGCAAAGTGTTAGGTGGGCTAAGTTAAGTGCAGCCGCTAAGGAGGGGAAAAGGTAACGCGAAGGACGAATTAGAAAAGGTGGGCGAACTTGCATCTAGCAAGGTTTACTCGTTAGGCTGAAGAAGTTCACTGGTATCGATCTTCCAAACAAGCACGGAGGTGAGAAAAAGAAAAAAATAGAGAGAGAGGGTAAAATAAAGTTCATGCATGCAGTCATGCGTCAATGGGGGCGAACCTTGTTGGGGCGGGCAAAAGCTCTGAGTAAATAAACTATCAAAGAAGGGGATGCCCATTTCACTGACGCTAGGTCCTCAATTAAACATTTCGTGTCGGGAGGCCCGGCGAAAAATTATAGGGCAATACATCCTGGCGGAAGAGGGATGAAGTACCGTGTTACTTTATTCGTATGACAAAACATTGAGCGAGCTAAGCAAGTAATCGGTCGGGGGGGACTAACGCCTACAGCCTATGAGTGAAAATCCAGGAGAAGATGTTCGAGGCGTCTTTCTACACGTACATCCGTAGGAGGGAGAAGAGGGAGCCTTCTTGGTTAACGCTGGAAGATGCACGTGGCACTGAGGTCTGTCAAAAATATCTGTCAGCTTTTTAAAAAGCTGATCATCAGAAAGGGGGGAGGTACCGAGGTTTGACTTCTAACACGTTGACTGCGGACTGGAGAAGGAGAAAAGAGGAACCGTTTCACGACTCGGGACCTCAAAAGGGAGGGTCGAGCGGGTCAGTCCGTCCTACCCACTGAAAACAAAATAAGCTAGAGAGGAACGGTCTAGGGAGTAATGAAAAAAAAAAGGAAAAAATCATTTAAAGTGCCGAGGTCTACGTAAAGGAGTGAGGAAAAAAAGGCTCACGGCGTGATCGTCGCTATCTAGAAAGACGCGGCACGGTGATCTGGTCTTTAAAGTTGCTCAATATACGAAAAAAGTGGTGCGGTTAGAGTACAATCGGGTACACGAAGGAGTTACAATTTCATCCAGGGTACCGGGTCATATAAAAGTGAGGGTAGCAAGCATCCTATAAGAGAATTGTGGGGCGTATGCAAAACTGGCGTGCTTCATGAACAAATAAAAAGCGGCGGTCCTTCAAATTATCATCACCCGCACACTGAAAGCCTTTTCTACAGTTTCAGAGAGTGTAAGAGAACTAGGTGCGACTTGGGAAAACTAACAGAAGCAGGCGTCACTTGATCGGGAAAAGGTGCCTCAAACTGGGTAATCTGTTGAAATCGGCCTCGTCGGACAGAAACTGGAAGAAATACCTTGCATGCACGTTGAATAGGGAAAGAGGAAGCAACCGAAGAATCAGTATCAGGTATCCTTAGGGGAACTCGCAACTGACTCATCATAACGGAGAAAAGGAAGGAACTTCCTTCAGCTAAGGGGGGAAGATGGGATTACTGGAAGGGAGTCGAGTACTACTTCTCTCGGGGTCTAAAAAACACACAGTAATCCAGTAAGGAGGAAGTGAAACACGTTAATGTGCTTCTACAAGTGCGCCGCCACGAAAGCAGGGAGAGATGGGGCGCAGGATAAACGAGAGGGCTAGGAGGGAGGCCACCCCTGCCGGAAAGCAAGGAACGGAATACAAACCCGGAGTATGCAGAAAGAAAAAGACAAGCACAAAGCGGTGTCGGAACTTAGAAAAACGAATGCCGTCGCTACCGATTAGACTGAGCAAAGGGTCAACAGGACGTGTGCTAGGGGCGGCACTGCTTAAACACACGGACATCACTGCTGACTGAACAACGGGAAAAGTCATACTTAACTCATATGGAAAGGTCAAAATAGTGCCCACGATGGCAGTGGGTCTAAGGTCGGATCTGGAACTGCAAGACTGACAATCAGTTGCGGAAAGAAAAAGAAGAGGATGCGGGGAAGAAAAATCTTTACACTTCATGGTTGGAAGCGGGAAACAGGACCGTCACTTCAAATTTTTCTATCAACCAAGCGGCATCACGCTCGTTTTACTACGAACTTTCATAAGAAAAATCAAAGACTTCCTGGCTTTCCGTATAAAGAAAGAATCGTGTCTAAATTACGAAATTAATCAGCGTGTAGAAGGCAGAGAGGAGAAGTGGTTAATACAGACGCATAACCTGCGGCCGGGCACGACGAAAGAAGTACAAAATGACCTCTTGTCTTGCCTTGAGGGGCCGTAGAAGGATGGTGTGGGGGCGTGGGCGCGGGATCCTTACCGCTAAAACGTCGACTCGGCAGAAAGTGTAAAGGGGACTTAATGAAAAAACTAGCTTCATCCTTTCGGAGAAGAATACGACGGAAAAACACGCGAGCGCTGCGCCGTCTCAAAAGGAAAGAGGAATAAGGGGATTCTGTTTCTCTATTCATACACTCTCCTGAGGATACAGTCAGCGACCAAACTGTAACAGTCTCGGGTACAACAACGGACTAATTAAAAACTGTGTGAAGGGCAAGCGATCGGATGCGAGAGGGACCTCTGAAGTGAGAGGGAGGGTTATACTCAGCACCTGGCGACTACTTTATTAGGGGGGGGCAGAGGACGGGGTCACTCTTAACTCTTCATAGAGGCGAGCTATCGAGAGTAAAAGCTCGCTTTTCGAAAATTAAAATCTGAAACAAAGTGCGTTCGCGCCGGCGAAGAGGGAGCAGCAGTATCCATTACAGAAATATGGGAGAGAGGGAACGCCTCCGAAAAATGATGGAATTTATTCGGAGGTTTCTTCCGTGGCCTCGCGGACACTTAAATTGAAAGTCTGGGGGAGGGGGCCTTCTCAAGGGTAAAAAACTTCTTCGGCTCGCGATCGCGCAACCGGGGGGGGGAAGAGAGGGGACGAATGCTTCAGAGTGAAGGATCCCTAAGGAAGTGGAATTCTGTCAAACAGGGCGGGCGACTACCGAGCGGAAAATACCAGGAGGGAATGAAAAAGTTCTCAACATAGAGGACATTAACAAAGGAGAACGAGCTCAGCTCACTTATCAAAAAACACGCAAGCGAAGTGAGTAAGGGTGCGATCAATACTCGTGTGCAACGAACGAGGAGGAGGCACTTGTGTCAGCGACGAAAAAATTGACAACAGGTGGGAAACAGAGACGGAGAGAGCCCCATCTTGGGGGTGAAGAAGAGGTCAAATTATTGCAGTAAAAAGAATTCCTAGAAGTAGTGGGAGAGACATATGTCTAAGATATATCGGGTCCGGAAGGTGCGAAGTCAAGAAAAAAATTCACAGAGAATTGCTGGAGGGGCAAGGAGGAGATCACGATCATCTGTCTCCCTGGACAGGACAGCATCCTGCTCGATCGAGTCTTAAAAAAAAAACTTCAACCAACGGCCTCTGCTAACGCAGGCAAACTGGCAGATAGGGACGTCCATGTAGAACCCAAAGCAAGAGTCTACTGGGTCTCGACCTCGCATGAGGACGTGAGAGGGGAGTAGGTGAGGGCAGATACAAAGTCGAACGTACTCTATCACATAACTTCAGGTCACCCCAGTGGCAGGACGAGTCCGCTGATACGTATCAAGTAAGACAGCACCGTGTAGGAGAACAACTTCGGGGAGGAATAGGGGGAGGGGAGATCTCAGAAAAATACACGAGATTTATTATAAAAGAGATTTCTAGTAGAGGGGGGTAGGGAGAGCCAGGGAAACGAGACTTAGAGGGGTCGATCGGACGGGAAAGAGGTCTAACTGGGGGGTGAAGAGGAATCTTTAGGTCTAAAGTTTCCTGCTGAGGGGAAGAAAGAGAACGAGACCGGGGCAAATGAGCTAAATAAGATTGTCGTGTCGAATACAGGACAGTTCGGGGAGAGGGGTAAGCGTGTGGATCCAAGAAAGGAAGGATCCGTAGCGGGTTGTGCGGGGGGTGGGCGCCTTCTAGGTAAAAATGAAGTCGTTTCAAAAAGGGACGGAAGAAGTGTCGCAGGGAACCTAAGGCATAAAGGTCTCCCGGAAATCGGGTAAGGAAGTGAGTCGTTGATACTCGGGACTAACCAGTAAAGGACATGAAAGCGTCTGGGTGGAAGTCAATAAACCTTTTCTGTATGAGAAATTAAATTGACTACTAAACGTGTCTGGTCCTGAGACGGAGATGTGAGAGTCTTCGAGCAAGGGGGGTAGAAGTGCACCGCGACTGCGTTCAGTAAATCAGGATTTCTTATCCGGGAATCTAAGGGCTCTCTCGGCACGGATGAGAGGGAGTGACGTCGGCAGGGGGTAGATCCAAAGCCGAGCCCGGTAGGAAAAGTAAAAAGGTAGTATTCCTCCACAGTTGTCTACTATTCATCCAAACTTGTAAGGGAACTGACGCTAATCAAAAGGGGGAAGTGCCTGAAAGAATCATGTCTGCACCGTGTTCTTAGTCGGGGTAGGGGAGAAAAAAATAAAGATTAAGGGGGACAAAAGTCCCCGACACGTGTACTGCACTCGAGAGGGTAGGAGACTAAGGTTTGAAAGTGGGAAGTGGAATGCTGCGTTCACAGTCGACGCTCTTGTTGTGCATTGTCTAGGAACGTCCAAGAGAAAAATTGCTGTAAGAGACAAGGCAAAGGAAAGAGGGACCAGCAAGGTATTGCGCTGGGCCCGCAGGGGGAGTGGAACTGGCTATCGGTTGTTGGTGTTTGAACGTAAACTGTCAAAACAAATCGCCGAAGGGTAAACGTTGACACCTGTGGTTGTGAGATAGTGGCAGGGGTAACGGTAAAGTCACGAACTCGATTGCAACTTCGTGCGATGGGGCAATGGGGAGAAAAAAAAAACGATAACGGTCTTCAGACTGGCAGGCTGCGCCGTGTGGGCGGGAGGGAAAAGGTCGGGGTGGTCGTGCTTTTCGCTCTTATCTGTAGGTGCAACAAGCAAGACATTTACAGGCAGGAGGGACGGGGAAGCGACAGAGGCTCTGAGTGGCATGGGCGATCGTAGGAAAGGGGGAGACTTTAGAAAAAGGATCAAGTAGGAGGCGGGAAAGGTCTAGGCTTGGGAAGGCAAATCGGGAGATTGTTGAGTGGAATCGTCAACTGCGCCACAGAAAGCACTAGTCGTACTCGCTATAAGCAGGGAGGACGTCAAAAGACGATCTTAGCTGCGGTTTAGGAGCGGTAACGGTGGGACGGCCGGGAGAAACTCGGGGGAAAAGACTGTCTCTGGGCGAAGCTTAGAAAGGAGTGGGGGGGGAAAAGTGTCGTTGCCGTCCTCCCGGGTTGGAGAGGGGGATCAGTGACGATCGCGTTCAAGGAACATGATTGATCTGGGAAAATTTTCAGCGGCTGGCGGGCAGGATGGAAGAGGATTGCAACGCGGAACGGAGCAGTGAAAGTCTCGTTGGGAAGGGGGGGGGGGAGGGGGGCCACTAGGTCGACGCCATATCTCGATGATTCGCTTTTAGGGGATGACGGTAAACTTTGGGGAATTTTGGAAAGGGAATTGGTAGAGATCAAAGCACAGGGCGTCCGAAACATAAAGTATGGGACCTTTCTGCCTGTCCGGGAAAGGGCCACGGGCTAGTCAAGGGTGACGTGTTGAGGAAAAGACAGGGAGTCTAAAGAGCCATATCTCGGCGGGAGGGGGAGGTGGGAAGGCGAAGGGGGGAGTTCAGGAAAAACGGGAGAGTTTCACGGCACGAGAAAGGACGGGCTTAGGGATGGTCAAGGGGGGGACGGAGGGGGGGAAGAACCGTAGTTCCAGATGGGGTAAATAGTCCCTGAAGAAAGCGGGTGAGCTTTCGTGTCATGCAGGTGAGGAGAGCTAAGGGGCACTCTTCTTAATCGGAAGGAAGGGTGGTGGCGCCTTTCGTTATCGCAGAGGGAAAGACGGAGAAAAGGGGGGGGGGGGTCAAACAGTCATAGGGAGTAATAATAGAGTGTCGTCTGCGTCGACGTAGGGGCACCGTCGGGGGCTCGCAGGAGGCGGGACTACACCTGCATGAGGACCGAGGGAATCGATCTTGTGGCATTAGCAAGGTTTTCGACTGTTTAAGTCAAAAGGGGAGATTAGCAAACGGAACGGGGAGGGTAACTTTCGGAACAGCTTTGAAAAAATGGTTGTGTAAACTTCATTTATGGATGCCGCATAGTGTGAGATGGGCACAAAAATAGGACTAGACCACATCGGAGGGAGGGACAAGGGTGATTTTTTTCTACGCTCTTTGCCTTGGGCGAAGGGTAGGGGTTGTACGTTTTGTATTTTGAGCACTGGCCGGGGAAGGAAAACGCGGGGGGGGGCTGAAAGGGGAACGAGTCACTGACGGGTGCAGCGCGAGCCTGACAAGGTCATATGTGCTGGAGACTTGGAGTCTACGGACGGTAGTTAAAATCTAATACGACGGCGCCACGTCGATTAACAGGATTGACAACCGACGTCGCACGGAAAGGTGACGAGCTAGAGAAAACATCTTCGATTGAAAATTTTAAGTGTCATCATAGTTGAACTTTGGACGCTGCGGGCACATATCAACCCGTCGTTTTAGGGGAGAAAAGCTAGACATCTTGAGTAGGAGGAGGGGGGGTGACGTGGTATGAGAGGTGTGCGAGATCTGACTGGCCGTGTCACCGGGAGGTGGAGGAGGAGTTGAACATGGTAGCGAGGACGCGGCCGCTGGCGAGAAGTTGCGGCTGACTTAATTTAGAAGTGCGTGACTTAGGAAAGCAAAAAAACTGTTCACGTAGGGGTTGCAGAGGGAACTGGATGGATGACAGGGGAAGACTGGTCGCGAGCCGGTGCAGAGTTTTACTTGCGCAGTGAAACTCGGCACCAAGAAAAACAGGGGTATAACTTGATCACGGGCAGGGGGCACGGGGTGTATCGTGCTAGGGGGGGAGGAGCGGTAGGGGTGGATGAGCGTGTCGAGAGAAGGCTCGAAGGTTGCTGAGAAAGGAGGCGGGGGGTGCAAGGGGATTTAATGGCTGGACGCAACTCAAGGACGCGTGGAAATACCTTTCATTTATGGAAAACTGTATTATTGCTTCGGCATCGCCGTCAATGGGGCCACTATGGAGGAAGGGAACGGTAACAAGGTGCTGTACGGAAGGTAGGGCGCGGTGAAGTGATTGGGGAGATCAGCTTTATTACTATCGACGCTCAAGAAAAAGAAGAGGTCGAGGGTGAGGAGGATAAAAGAGGAAGAAAAATGGGACAAGCGTGACGGGACAACCCACAAAACGGTGAGGACCTGGAGCTATTCTTCACAACGCTGGTGCCACAGCTCACAATGCAGGAAAGATTCACAGCAACTGATCTCATGTGAAGCAAGACCCAGCGTTGTCGTCGAGAATCCTGCATTAGAAGAAAAAATCTCCTGGAGACTCAACGGCGACCCGCATGGGGGGGGCGAGAAGGACAATGGCCATAAACGAAAGGGCAAATCGGGGGGGGTCGATTCAGTATCTCGGAACACTGGGCATATTGCTCAGAGACACGGGTAGCTGGCGAAGGGGGTTAGGGTTCTATCATCCTAACACCGGACGCGGGGCAGGATCAAGTGCTGCCGAGTAATACTACCATTACAACGTGGAATCAACAAATTTAAGAAGTAAAAGTATACAAAATTTTGCGAGCCGCAAAGAGGTGGCTAAATGGGAAAGGGCAGCCAAAGTGAGCGAGAAGATGCACATGATACACAACATCGGGTCAAAAACGACGAAATCTATGGCCGAAGACGTACTCCGGAGGGAAAACTGAAAATATCGAATGAACTAGGACTCGTTGATACAGAAGCAAGGCCTAAGAGGGGAAACAGTACACTATACGAGGGCAGCTAAGCGTAAAGTATCCTGGTTTCAGGGGAAAAGAGACGGACCGTCAAAAGGGGTAGAGGCACAAGGGAGTGGCTTCTCTTTCAGGGGATCAGTAGATGCGGAAAACGGAAAGGGGGGTCTTACGAGGTGGGGTGCCGACGGGGGGAGTGGAATTCGCTAAATACATTGTGTCTCACTCGATACGTAACAACTATGCGTTGCGGATCTCGTACGAATGGACAAAAGGAGGCTAGTTCGTGAGACTTGTATGCGTCCAAGTCAGGGCTATATGAACAGAACGGGGCGTGTCAAGAAAGGCGTAAAAAGGTGACCCGAACAGAAAACACAGGTACCAGAAGGCGGGGGGAAGGGGGTCCTTGAGGCGGATAGAAACAAACCTATATCCCTCATGAAAAGACGCTGCTCGACTGTCTCGGGGGATGGTTAAAACTGATGATGAGCAAGGGATTAAAAGACACACTGCAACGGTAGACGGGAGCGGCGACTTCCTACACGTAATTTTTAATAGAGCACGCGCAATTCATCGCGAGCAAGGTGGCATCGGACGTGAAAGTGCGTGGAAACACTGCTAATCACTAGGTATAGATCGGGGGAAGAAGGGTCATGGACAGGGGGATCTAATAAAATGTCATCGAGGGCACTCCCGCTTCTAGCCTACAATTCGCTTACTTGTTACAAGGGAACTAGGCTGAGATTACGTCCTCGTCGGGGGGGGGGGGGGGGAAAAGAGGGAGAACAAATGTCATTCTGCAGCGGGACGACTAAAAGGGTAGGGGGGTGCAACGCCGAGGAACGACCGCAACCGACAATCAGGTTATCTCAGTTCAGTCTTTACGAAGTGGGAGGGAAAAAATCGCAGCCGGAACAGCGCGGATACCCGGTAACGACGCGGGATATGTAGCAGGATGAGAGAAAATGGGGAAAAAAATCGTTCAAAATTCAAAAAAAAAAAGTAAGTGAAGCCGACGAGACGTATCAGTGCGACAGTCCTGAGCATTACTCTCAAAGTTACAAGAGAGTATAGTGCCCAAAAATTGTCACGACCACACAGATAACGGAGCTCCGTCATCTTGCGCGACCGGGTGAAAGAGGACGGGTCAAAGACGTAGCGATACCTCAGTTAAAAAATAAGCTATAGACTAAGGCGTCAATGCCGTGGGGGGGGGACCCGGGCTGTCTGACAAACTAGGAACATCCGAAGCCGAAAAGGGAGGAAGAAAAAAAGTCGTAGGCTCAGGGATAAGGGGATAGAAACTCGCCGCCGTCTGGAGGCGCCGGCTCAAAAGAGAAGGGGGTGAGGACGACTGAAACAGTTGAAGGGTCGGAAAACGACTTCGGCGCGAAAAAGGGACGTGCGGCGATATAAAAAAGGTGAAAGAGACGGCAAGAGGCTGTAATGGCGAATGGATCCGTCGCACTTCTTCTATTGAACGGATCTGTGCTCAAAAGACAGCGCAGACTTCAGCGACTCTTGTCGGTAACGGAGAGGACGACGTAACGTGGAAGAAGAGGAAGAGGGGAGAGCAAACAAGGCCTCACCTAGGGCGTCCTAATCTCATCAGCATTCTCATAGCCGAACTCTGACAGGGGTAACCTTAAAGGCGGCACCTTCACTAGACAGCGAGAGGAAAAGAAGGAAAAATCCCCGCACTCGCGGAAAAAAGACAGACCATGAGCAGAGCTTTAATTGCTCGATAGTCGTCGCACTGCTACATAGGAAAACGTGAGCACCGTCGGGGGGGTGAAACGGGCCGTACGAAAAGACATGGTGTCTGAAAAAACTTGGGGGAGGAAACCAGGATGAACGCGAAAAACAAAAACCCTTCTATCGATCAAGCCCATTGTGCTCACCAGAAAGGGCGAGGATCTAATCGTGCCGGCGTGTCCGGTTTCAGGGAGAGGGAATTGGGTCGTCTAGAAGAGGACTCAAGAGCAGGCGTTCTCTTCACGGGAAAATACGACACAAATTCACCGGGGGGGAAATTAGTCGTATCATCGCTCGATTCTGAATGCAAGGGGGGGCAACGCGGACACGTTGCAGCAACTCTTCTGAGGAAGGGCCGCATCGGTGGACGAGAGATATGCAGAAGCTTCGCGGTTCGATCAGGAGGGCGTCTAAAACTAATGGGTACGAGCGGATGCCGCCTCGTCACGACTTCTCTCTTGGATCGCCCAGTGGGAGGGAAAACACCTGTCTAAAGGACATTGAGAAAAGAAAAAAGCAACGTCCTTTCTTTAAAACAATCGGTCCGGCCATACTACGAATAAAAGTTAACGCGTCGAGTCTTTCATTTACACGGTGTTCAGACGGAAGAAGAAGCCATAAACCTCTAAGGTGGGGAGGCAACCACGTTTGGACTTCGACTGACTCTTAAGAACGGTCACGTGTGCAGGGGGAGGGGAGAATCAAGATAAAAACGGACAAGAAACATGACGGAACGGGAAGGACATAACGCCGGGCCCCGGAGAGGAATTCTCTTCGGGGAAAGAGTTCACCACATTTCTGCCGGCCGTACTACTCTATGCTACGGGGGGGGTCTACGTAGAGAAAGGAAGATCAAGACGACAAAAAAGATGATAATGGTATGCGGCTCGATAGTGAGGACGTAAAACATTCGCCGATGAACTGGGAGTCTCTACATTCAGGCTTTGTCTGAAACTCGAGGGAGACTGCTTGGATGTAGGAAAAAGTACAAGAGGCACGACGGCTAGAACTAATGCTTAGGCAGCTACGCAAAAGGGAAACGAAAAGGAGGAGATCGCATAGTCCTCGTACGTAAAACGTGAGAGAGACGAACCGAATTACCTCTCAGGAGAAATCACACAAAGGGGAAGAATTATTAAATAGAAACGAATTGGCTGGGAGGGCGCGCACAAAGTAGCGGCTAGGGGGACGATATTTGGGGAAGTGCGATGAAAAGGAACGGTCGTCGCCTGGCGTGCGAAAAAATACAGGAGGGGGAGGGGTCCCTGTCGCGTATTCGTTTTGAAACGGACAGTCCCCAGAGAGAGATGACTCCTATGTAAGAGGGGGTTCGGGGGATCGGCACTAAAAATGGAGAGGTAGGAGGGGGGAAAAATACGAGCACGCTCACAAGGGGTTGGTAGAAGGGGTTGTTTTTCAGGGGGGGGGAAAATGATGGAAGCTTATTAGCATGCCGGGAGTAGTTTGGGACATCAGGGGGGAAGACGCAATTAGGGCTAGGGGACCCAGGGCAGTCCGGTTACTTGCTACGAGGGAAGCCGTGAGAGGAGATAAGAGGTTCGGAAGGGGGAAAAATCTCGCCGTCGTGCGCATCAACCGACGAAGAAGTTCGGTCGGAAAGGAGAGGGGGGGGGGGAGGGCAGAGGTGTCGAAAAGCAGGGGAAAAAGGTGACCAGGGAGACAGGGAGGGTTTGCTACCGTCTAGCCGGAGACGGAGGCATATGTGCAGACTTTAGCGCGTGGGGGGGGGGACGGGTAGGGGCATGGTAAAGTCCAAATATGGTTAAACAGAGTAGGTGTGCACAAAAGTGGGATAGGTTAGCTGCCGCCGGACCCTTGGAGGAGAGCACGAAGGAAAGAGAGGAGGGCTACAGTAACTTCGGGAGAGCGCGGTCCAAGTGAGGGATCTGGACCGCGATCGAGAGGGTGCTCATAAGGTCCTGCGAAGCTCGTCGACAATTCGGGGGGGCTTGGAAGGGGGGGGCGCTAAATTGCGGGCATTGCCCCAGGGGGGGGGACGTTGAGGTGCAAAGGAGGCGGACAGGTCAAAACGCGAGAGACTTCCTTGGTGGCTATGTAGGGTGGGACTCGCCCAATCTGTGTCATCAGGGAGGGACGCTGCTTAATAGGGGAGCTAAACTCTGTCTGCGACCCAGTATGTGAAGGGGCCCAGGCGGAGTGAAGAGCTAACTGCTTCATAGCAGAGAAAAAAAAATAAAAACTACACCCACAGAGAAAGGACAAAAGGGAAAGGGTGCGACGGAGGTTAACCAAAACGCCTCCGGTGCGCAGAAAAAGCACTGGAAGAAGACGGGACAAGGAAAGTCAGGAAAAGGGCTGTTGCGGGTACTGCAGGCAGGGGGGCGGAAAGTGCGGGGGGGGCCTAAAGATTAGGTGAGGGTCCGCGCGGGAAAGAAAAGATCGTTGGGGACTGTGGCCAAGGCGAGGTCGCGCAGGGGGTAGGAGGCAGCAGGTTAGGCTCTGGTGACGATCGAGAGTAGTCGGAAAATAGATCGCCAGGAGTCGGATGGGCGATTTGGCTGCGAAGCGAAGAAGGGACAATGTCTTTAAAGTCGGCAGGAAGAAGAAAAGAGGGCTTGAATAGAAAAGGGGGGGGACTGATTTTGCAATACAAAGAACTCACTTCAAGGGGGGCGGAAGAAAAAAAGTACCAGCTGACGGCAGTAGGTCCTGTTTCAATTTTTGCTTCTGAGTCTTTGGGCGTGAGCTGGGGCAGCAGAATGCGTTGGAAACTATGAATCAGTATTCTGCCTTCGGCGAGTTCAGGTGAACACGATGGGGAGACAAGTGGGGGGGGGACCGTGCGTGATCCCCGGTGCAGTTTCCGCGGGGGAACAGGGAGACGCTGCAGTGAGTCTCACCCGATATGCTGTTATTTCAGACTGGTTTTCTACTTTCCGCCTATAAAGCCGGACCGACCCATGAAGAGGAGACTTGTTATGCAGTTTCCCGCTGGGACGGGAGGGAGGGCTGTAAACGATGTGGGTCTTGTGGGAGTGAAAGAGCGAAGTGTGACGAGGAAAGGGGCAGCCCATTCCTGCAGGGGGAGGGGAGTTTGGGAACGGACGGCTACGAAGTGGGAGGGGGCTAAGTCTAGCGATTGAAAAGGACGGACGCTGCTGGAAAGGGAAGGGTGGTTTGCATGGTCGATACCACTGCCGATTCTTTATTGGGTATAATGATCTAATCATTTGCAGGGCGGCGGTAGTGTGCGAGAGGGAGAGAATGGATTGTCAGGTCACTTGCGTCTCAGGGAGAGGAACGGGGGTACGTATCTTCGTAGAAAGTAGAGGCGCGGGCCATTCGACTATTTCATTAAAGGTGAAGATGTAGGGGGGGAAAAGACTACAGGGGTTAGCCTCGGGGGGAGAACTCGCTCGTAGACGGACTTCCTGCTTCGTGATGGGGGGGGGGGAGCGGATAGGTACTGATTAAAAAAGGGGGGTCGAGACCTTTTTTCTGTCTTGGAATCGCGCTAATCAGGTACGGGGAGGCCTTTCGTCCTGCTCTCGGTGGAAAGCCTGCGGATGGGGGTCATCGATCGGGAAAAGGGCGGGAAAAAACGCGCGAATGAAACTTATCATCGTGCTCTGTGAGGTGTGTATCGAAAGCGGGAGTGGAAGGGAGTTGTACACGTCTTAGGGAGTGGGGGATGGGAAGGAGGAGTACCATCCTTACGCACATTAAAAAAAACAGTTCGGCTGGAGGATTCTGACGTGTAGCATGATCAGAGGGGACGTGCGTCGGAGCGTCTGGAAGGCAGACGGTTGTAAGGTGCAGACGTGGGAGAAAAATGGGGTAGGAAACGAGGGGGTCCGCTTCAACCTTCGGAACTCCGCGTCTATAGTGGATGTGGAACGCAGCGACACAGGGTCTTGGGAATCATCAAATTTACGTGATGTAACTCATGGTAGCGGGATCAAGATAACTGGCAATGGTGGGGAAGGTGACATCTAACCAAAGGACACATCTGAGTGCTGAGGGGGGGTTGACGGTGGGGGGGGTAACGGGATAGTCCACGCACGGGGGGCAGCCTCTGGACGGTTGCTCTAGAGGGGCAAGACAAGAGGTGAGGAGTTGAGAGTAAACAGGCTGCGGGGCGATGAGTGAATTTTCCTGGGAAAGGGGAGTTGTCATGGTGCTGCATTCGGGGGCAAAACGGGGGGGGTAGATGTTCGTGGCATCTGTAACAGTGATGGGGCTTATCCGGGGGAGCGAATAGGATGGCAGGGCGGAAGAGCCGGGCGCGTAACGAAGCAGGGTTTAATGTGTGTGCAGACGCGGGACCAAGCAGTGCGTCTCGGAGGTAACCCGTTGAAGGGGGTGCGTGTGTTAGCGGAGCGTGAAAACTTGTAGTACAGGGCTGTGGTGAACACGGGGGGCTGGGCGTACGGGTGGGGACACAAATACACGGGCTGGTACTGAATGATCAAAGGAAAGAAGTTGCGTGTCGGGTACCGATTCGGTAGGCCCACTGAACAAGCAAAACATTCGCGGGAGGGACAGGCCCACTGGAATTCCAACAGTCATATTAAAGGGGGAAGGATGGCTAATGGGATTGAACACTACTGTAAACGATCGGGTACACAGTGCAACCGTACGTGTCCAGGCAAAAACAGGTGATATGAGAAAACGGGAGTGACTGAAAAGGGCGGCAAAAACCCTTCGTCTAAAACAAAGGGTGTGGAAGAAAGATAGTGCCCGATATTCCGTCTCTGTCTGCAACTTGAACCGAGTACAAGTGGACGTCTACTGTAGATGACGACACCTGTGGTGGTGCAAAGAGGAGTCAGTGTGAGGGGTAACTTCCATGAGGCAAAGGCGGTAGCACGTACGAGGACATGGCGTGACCACAAGGGGGGGGATAGAGCGGTGATCAGTGTGACAAATCGAACAACGTGTGTGCAAATCGCAGACTCAGACAAGGTTACCGGAAAAAAGGGGTAGAAACCAACCTCACATGGGGTGTAGTTGGCCAGATTAGGGGGAAAGAGTAGAGAATACAGCATGACCGGGAAGAAAAGCGATCTGCTACAAGCGCCGGTACATGAACCGCGCTAGTAAGATGTCGACCAGGTTAACAAGTTTATGTGTGTACAAGTGAGCGACTACAAAGATGCAATCAACAAATGGAAAACTGGCTTAGTCAACAACGATATAGGTCCGGGGGAGCCTGGGGGTAAGTACAGGCAATAGTGCAGATTGTTGTCTGGGCCCCTTACTTGGACCGGGAAATACAGGATAACTTGTGGCCGAAAAAAAAAGTAAAATGGAAAAAACCCACTACGCCAGCAGGTCTAAAAACAGGGCACACGATCCAACGACACCAAGAAAATACGCACATACAAGAGCAGGGGACGCGCGGTGATGTCCGACCACCTTATTTAAGAACGCCCGACGTTACTCAAACTGGACTACGGAAGAGGGTGAACCATAAAAGCATACGTTTGAGCATGAACAAAGTCGCTGAGAGGAATAACCACTGGGGGAGAACCTAGCTTTCCAGTGTTGAAGAAGAAGAATGATTGCCAAGGGCAAACTTTACCCATGTCTACAGATGGAGGGCCTTAGGGGACGGGACCAGGGTGGTGGCGCACGGGGCCAGACTACAGTCTTAAAAGTCACAGATGGGCTCATCTGTAGGGGGCTTGGCATACGGCAGTTACTGCCGCGTTCCTCTCGGCGAACACATCAACAGACAGGAGTGTATGGGAACTATGAAAACGAAAGGTTTAGTCTCACGTAGGGACCACACAACGGGCAAGGTAAACTGTCAGTCATCTGTAAGTTTCTTAAGTAACAATTAAGGCACGAAGGACAGGACATCGTGCAAAGAAGACATTACGTAAATGCGCGGTGGAACAAGAGCCCGACAGACCATCGGGACCGCGTCAGGGTGAACGTATACATACACAAAAACATCACGTAGAGGAGTGAGGGTTAAGGTGAAAACAAAAATCATAATAGAGTGTAGACATGTTTGTAACATGCACCAGCCGAAGTACTAGTGCCACGGTAGGTCAACGTTCGATTTGAGACTCTACATGGAAGGGTCTACGGGGAATTATAACATAAGGGGGGAGCGTGTCCGGATTGCAGATGCATCATTATAGGCTTCGGCAGGAAAAAGTGTATGTTCTAATGGAGAGAGTCAACAGGTGCATACGTAGAACTCGTATAACCTTAATCGCTGAGAATTCGAAGATTGAATGAATGAAGCTGGGAACTAAGTGGGGCTAAAGAACACGCGGGGTCGACCGGGTCACTCATCAAGCAAACTCCAAGGTTCTTCTCACGGGCCCAGGTAAGAAACCTCCACGCAAGAAGGAACCCGTGGGCACTTCTCAGGTACTAAAAAGAAAGGGGGCATCAACTCATAAGTCACCTTTAGCGGCGACAGGCGGAAAACTCCACAAACACGGGTATGGGGGGAGATCGCCCAGAACAAACTGATCCACCTTTTACATAAGGACATGCGAGAAACCAGATGTCTACATGGGGGGGGCTCGGTGAGACAGCGGACGTAGAAAAAAAACGTGTCTTAGAAACGTCAACTTAGCGGACTGAGGTCATGGGGTCGACCAAGCTTATGGTGGCGAGGGCGCAACAAGCTCTTCGACTTCCTGCGAAGACAAAAAAAAAACCCCCGGGGGGGGGGGGGGGGGGGGAGGGGGGGGGGGGGGGGGGGGGGGGGGGATCGATTAAAACCTTCATAAAGACGGGAAAGAGCGCGGAAGGTCTAAAACGCGCCCGCAGAAAGGGGCCAAAGACCGCTTTATCCATTGGAAGACTCTATGGCAGAAGGAGGAGGGGGGGATCTAACTGCATTAAAATGCCTAATACGACGAAGGAAGGTCATTAATCGGAGAGAGAAACCAAAGTTCTGGGAAGGGGGGAACGGTAAAACCCGAACCGGACCTGATCTACTTACAGATGGTCGAGAGTCCGAACTCTCTTCAAATGGGGAGAAGCAACCTTGGACTGCGCAAGTTCACCCGGGAAGGGGAAAAGAAGAAGGCGGACGGCATGGTTCTTTAACGGTCGGCGCTAATTAAAAAGAAACCAGGAGGCAGAGCGACTATAGACATCTCTACTGTTCGCGTCGACCTGGGTCCGCTGCAAAAACGATCGACAGGATCAGGGTCGAAATACTGACCCTACTGGGCGCACAGCGAAGTGAAAGCCGTAGCAGGGGGCCAACGATCTGAATCCAGGAGAGAAGAAATTCACCGCTTCGATCAGTGACGGGGGGAATACGACAATGGTCAGTCTCACGGGAAAGGCTTGAGAGGCGATGTGCGTTAACTGGTAGAGAAAACGGGACCTGGCCGTCCGCCGTCTACGATGCGAAAGGGGATGCCGAGCCATGCTTACGTCAAGACGGAGCTCATTAACCGACACGCTCAATAGAAAGACTAGGGAGAAGACCACAACGTCGCGGATCTCACCTGAAGGGAATGAAGGAACAGCTAGAGAAATAGGGGGGAGGGGAGGACCAGACTTTTAGTAGAACGTCACTCCGTTAAGACTGGAGGGGAAACATACAAGCGCTCAGCGATCAAGCCGCGTCACATGAAAAAGCAAAACTAAAACGCGAGAAAGGATTCAGCGAAATCAAAGAGGCTGGGGGGGGTGGGGGGGGGGGGGGGGGGGGGGGGGGGGGGGGGGGGGGGGGGGGGGGGGGGGGGGCGGGGCCGGCCGAGAATGAGAAACGAGCGTGTCCTAGGGGAAATCCTCGGAACGCACCCCCACGGTTTTTAAAAAGTAAAGGGAGTGCAGCTGCGGGGGAATTAGGGAAAGCGGAAACGTAACGAGAGCCGTCAACCGCAGAATGGGCTGCACGTCTGGGGGCAGACAACGTCAGCGGGGGAGTGGTTTCCCGTGGCGCTGTCAGTAGCAATGAGGGGGGAAGGATTAGCAAAACTTAACTGTGTGCATATCGAACGTGCTATGACTCACGCAAAAATGCAGGGAGACTGACACGTAAATCGTCGGCGCCGGCCCAAAGAGACCTTCCAGTTCATTGTTGACGGGCCTAGAAAAGGTCCGTCGACCTGAATTCGGCCGCGACAAATAAGGGGTGCGCCGCACAGGAAGGAAGAAAGCTAGCGTCTAAAAGGACAGGGATTAGTGACAAGGTAAAAGTGTCACGGTCTCCTACTCAGCACACGGGGGGGCTCTGCTACAGTGGAGACACGGACGCTAGCCTAAGCGGGAAGGCGTAACAGGCAAGAAAGACCTTTTAACATCATCGTGAATCAGCAGGAGGCGGAAAAAGTTCAAGGAAACTTCAAAGAAAAGTCAAAAAAGCCGTTTCGAGACCGGCAGTTGGCTCGGCCTCCGTGGGGATGAGACAGAAGGCCGAGATCGAGGACGGAGAGACCCGCTGACGCTCAGAAGCACTGACTGTAGACGGGCGTTTCAAGAAAATTTCAAAAGACGGATAATTTACGGTTGCCACTGAAAGCAACACTTAAAACGAAGAATAGACAGGGGGAGGCTCTATCAGCGGGGGGAAGGAAACTTACAAAAACTCTACCACGTCCAGGGGAGCAGAGGAGCTCGGGCGTTCCATGTACAACCTCTCTCGAGGGAAGCTCATCGGTCTGAATCTCTCAGGGGAGGGGGAAGCATCTCGCGTATGCTTACACGTCACGAGGAAGAAAAAGGGAGATCAGCGGTCTTAGGGGGGGGACACTCGAAACGCTCTATCAGGAAGGTGGGAGAGCGAAAAGAGTATCCTGCGGTAGCGAAGGGGCAGTCACGTACACCAAGGGATCTCTCCTCGAAAAATAACACCTTTAGGGGGATTACAAGAGGAATTTAGTAGAAAATAGCCGGGGAGGGGGAGGGAGGAGCAAAGAAAGAAGTGCTCATGATCGGAGACTGCGTATGAAGAGTCGAGAATGCGTGGGCGACACGTCAGGGGGACTGAAGTCGTGACCGCGCACTGTGGACTACCTAAAGAGAGCCTACAAACGTCTAGTGCAGGCAGTGGTTACGACGGCTCGGCGAGGGTAAGAACATATTGCATCTTTCTTATCAGGAAGGGGTGTAAGAGCGGGGTTGTCGAGGTTGCATAGAAAGATCGGATGCAGCTGATGTCTACAGGAACGTTATAGGGGGGAAGTACTCGGTTGCTCTTCAGTGCAAGATCGGAGGGGAAGCGGCCGTGCGGCAAGAAAAGTGAAATTCCATTAGGTCGATAGGATGCGGGGCCTAGCGATCCACTCGAAGGGGTCGTGCCAGGGAAAAAGCCGAGTAGTCACAAGGGCTTGTTGCGCGCCGGCGATTTTATAGGAGGGAGGAAGGGGGGGGGGGAGGTGAAAGGGACTAACTGACGTCTGCAATCGGTTTAGGGAAGGAGACAGCGGCTCGCGGTATCATTCAGAGTCTCTGGGCCTCTTATGAGGACGGAGCAGGTAGGGGGGACGAAAAAGGGGGGGGCGGAAAAAGACCTGGAGGATTGCCTAATTGTTTGGGAAGAGACACGCGAAGAATTCGGCTTTAGTAAGCATTGCCACCATGTGCTGATGGTTCGGATCTTTCGGGCAGAGCCTCTCGTGAAACGGGGGAGAGCAAGGAGCAGACCGGCCGTTTGACGCAGAGGAAAAGCCGCAGTGACGGAGCCGGGGTTATATGCGTTAAACGCGCGCTAGGCTGGTACAGGGCTCGGGGCCCAAGGGATAAGTGAAAAGCCCGGCACGCTTGTAGGGGAGGGACGGAAGGGGGGATCCCAAAAAGCAGGGAAGATCGAGTGAAAAGATCAGCATGCGAAACTTTGGGGGGGGACTTTGAAACCGTACCATCGACGTCGAAAGTCGATAGGTATCAGGGAAAATAGAAGGCCATTCAGGCTGGGAAGAGTGCGGGAGTAGCGAAAAAAGAGGAGGGGGGTGGACTAAATGTATCGTGATGGAGGGGGGGCCTCGACTTCAAGGAGGACCGGTCGGACGCGTGAGTTCGCGGTTGGGAAAAGATCGAGACCGAGGTCTTGGGGAAACGAGCAGGGCGACGAGGAGGGGAGCCGCCTGAAGTCGGAGTGAGGGGGAGTGGGAAGTGCTAGACCCGGCGCACTGCCGGGAGAACAGGGGGGGAGGGAAAGGGCCGGAGGGAGCTGCGGAAGGGATGGGTACGGGCCGTTCACCTGGGGGAGGATGCGAGAAACAGGACTTTCGTAGCCTGAGAAGTCGTAGAAGGAAAGAATGTGACGTCGTGTGGGTTGCGCTCTACCCATGGGAAAGCGGGGGAGAGGGACCGGAGCCTGACAGAAAAGATGTTCGTTGTCTCCGTTCACGAAGGAAGGGGGACGAAGTGGGTGTCGAAAACTTGGAAACGAGCAGTTCGGTGCAGCCATGGTTCACTCTGCAAATGAAAGGGCGATCGGTTTATTGGTGCACGGCCGGTAAGAGGGAGAAGGAAAAACCGACGGGCCGG
>Ga0179591_1286871_pt1 | contig 25917 bp, 31 predicted proteins | sample CZOMad2_1_08_16f_FD_182891 | JGI IMG/M metagenome (GOLD analysis project Ga0179591, IMG submission 182891) | Vadose zone soil fungal communities from Angelo Coast Range Reserve, California, USA - CZOMad2_1_08_16fungal (PacBio error correction) | ecosystem: Environmental > Terrestrial > Soil >...
AAAGAGATTTTCCTATCGGACGCCGGAAAGGGGAAGGAGGGAGAGAGGACAAAAGGCGTCATCCAAAGACCCATAGGGAAACAAAACCGAAAAGGGAAGACAGGTTAATTATGTAACTGCTGGTCTCTGAAACAGGGCACTCTGAAAAAAAGGAAAAGAACGCAAAAGGGGGGAAAAGCAAAAAAGTTGGACAACCTTGGACAGCCAGCCATCATTGAGAAAGTGGGTTCGAGGAAAAGCGGAAGTGATCACAAAAACCATTCGTACAGGAATCCTATGGAACTCCAGACACCCCTGGGAAGGGGAAGAAAACGGGGAGAAAGTAAAAGGAAGTGCAACATAAGCTCGTGAAGGTCGCAAAGGACGCCCCAAGCAGGAATATTTAGAGAGGTTACCACGAATGACGACCGTTTCTCAAAGTTCATAAACTGAAGGGAAAAGGTGGCACGAAAGGGCAGGGGGGGACGAACAATCGAAGCGACCAGACAAGCCCGGCGCTGAAAGGCACTTTGAGACAACCTGGCGACGCAAGAAGCCGGACTCCTAAGGGAGAATTTCCCATAAGTGTACATAGGGAGGACAAGTTTTTCACTGGGTGAAGGACACCTACTGAGATAGAACTCACCCACCAGAAAAACAGCCGCGCCAAACATCGGAAGGATGGAAATTTGGAAAGGGGACTCCAGTAAAAAAAAACCCGAAAAAACCGGGGCCCGGGCGAAACGCCATGTCCTTTATTCGGGGGGGTAAACGTCTCGGGGGAACTGGCGAGAGGGTACCCGGGGGTCCGGCCAAACCTGGAACGATGCTTAATGTCCGGGCGCCCAAGGGGGTGTTGGCACGACAGGAAAAACAAAACAAAGAGGAAGGTAGGTCCTGGGATTCTGGGGAACAAAGGAAGAAGACTTTGGGGGGGGTGGGGAATGCAGTAAAAACCCTTAAAAAAAAAAAAGCAGGACAATGAGGGGGGAAGCCGCTTCAGGTGCTGGTGTAATTGGGAACGCGTTTGTTGTAGAAAAATGAAAAAAACGATGAACACTGCGTATCCGGGGGAAGCCACCACATAAATGGGGTAAGGGGATTGCAAAAACAGCGCGGCCACCAGGAAATTTTCCAAAAATGGGAAGGCAAATGTCTGGGCGGGGGGGGGAAATAATTCACAATGAATCCTTCAGCTCGAGCAAAAGTACGCTAGAGAGGGGGATCAAAAAAAACTGAAGGGGAATTCAAAAAAGTAGGCAACTTCACTCTGTGAGGATAAGAGATCCGTAAAAAAAAAGAAAGGGGAGGCGTCTCGGGGGGCAATGGAGACATCCCGAACAGAGGAGGGAAATTGGGGTTGGGACAGTCAAATTAGGGGGGAGGAACTGGGGACTTTGCAAAAGTAGTTTTAACCAACCCGGAGGGGGTGTTTGTAAAAAGCAAGGAGGAGGGACCCCCATCATCACCGCGCTGGGCCGAGGGGAAAAGGAAACGCTGGACCAGGGGCGGGGGGAACCCTTTCCAAAAAGGGAAAAAGGAAAGAGCTGCTGAATTGTGACGGGTTAAATCTAAAAGGTTAAAGGAGGGGGGGGGGGGAAAACGAGGAGTGGAGGTCAATCGGGCCCCAAAGACTGGACCCGTTAGAGAAATGGAGGAGGAAACACAAATGAATTGCAGGAGGTGGTCCAACGACGATTGGGGGAGCCAATCTTACTCTGGTTACAAAAGAGGAAGGGGAGCAAGGGCCCTTAAAAAACATGACCAAGTTTAAAAGCCCGTGAGATACGCCCAAAAGGGACCGGGTGAAAAAAGTAAAAACGCCCAAGGCAAGTTAACATGATCTACCGAGCGGGAGGAAACGGAATCGCATTCGATCAAAAAATGACGTGGGGACAGGGGAACACACCATTGGCCACATCGGGGAAGAGGAAATTAAGAGGGGGGATTCACCAAATAGGGCCCAAAACCGAAAACCCCAGGGGGAGGGGGAAAAGTTGGGGGGAAGCAGAGGCCTTTGCAATGGGCCGTACAAGCTGTCCCTTTCACGTAAACTCAATCCAGGTTACGCGGACCAGGCCAGAGGCCCTCGTGCGGGGAAAGGAGGGATAAAAGAGTGACTCCGAAAAAATTTTGGAAGAGAATGTCTTTGGGGGGAGAGGGCTTACGCCAGAACTGCGTCGCATCCTCAGATAAAATTGTCTGGCGCGAGTTGTGAAAGGGGCGTTCAAATGCGAGCAAACCCGGAAGGGACATGGCGTCAGGTTACCACGAGGAAAAGACTCAAAACAAACCACAACAACGAGCGGGAAAGGAAAAAGGAGGGAAAAATGTGACGCGATACAAAAGGAAAACGTACCCCAACCGACCGGGGGGGGGGGATCGCAGAAGAGTCAAAAAAAGTCTAAAAAGCCAACTCTTTTAAACGGAAAGATCAAGGGGAAAACGTGACAGTCAAAGAATTCAAAACAGGCGGGTTGGCTTTTTGAAGGGGAGGGGGTATAAAACTAACTCAGCACAATATGAACTTAGCCTGGATTCTTCCAAATCGAAGACCAATGTGCAGGAACAATTGGCAACGATAAAAACTTACAAAAAGGCTCAGAGACAGGGAGGGGGGAGGTAGGTAAAAAAAATGGCCGTCAGAGAGCAAGTGGAAAAAGAGAAGTGTGCATGGGGGGGAGGAGGGACTAAAATGGGTGCGGGGGAAGGCGAATGGAAGAATCGATTTAACCCAAAACCAAGGAGAGGGAAAAAAGAAAAAAGAGGGCATTGGTTTAACAATGGGGAGCAAAAAGACTTCTTAAGAGAGGGGGCTTGGGACCGGGGGAACAGTGTGTGTTTAGTGGAAATCATAAGGGGGGGGGGGGAACCAAAAAAATCAATAAGAGGGTAAAGTTCTTTTTTTAAGCAAATCAATGGAGCATATGGGGGGGGTAAAGGTAAGAAGAGTCGCCACTTTTTGTCCAGGGGGGGGGTGACCCAAGAGGACGAACGAAAGACGAAAACTTCACAATAACTTCAAAAATCTGGGAAACTATTTGTTGAATAAAAGCAGACCACAGAAGGGCAGGTAAAACGGGGCCTCAGGGGTGAAAAAAAAAACAACTCAAATTCAAAAACAAGTGGATCCGGGAATTCCGAACTGGATTTGAAAAAACGCTTCCCTAGGGACAGGAAGGAGGCCAAAAGGACCGAAAAAGTGGGGACAACAAGTTCCCAATTCTGGGGGGAGGGGACATTTGTGGGGGTCTTGACTCTTCGAAAGCAATAGGGGGAAAAGCGTGGTATCAAAACGGGTGGAAAAAAGGGCTAAAACCATGTAAATAGCCCGTGAATGCTACGGAAAAAGTACAATCCGATCTCGCCTTGCAGGGGTCGGGGCACGAACGTGCCCAGGTGTATTTCCCCAACAGGAAGTGGGCCAGGGACCATGTTTGAAAGCCGTTCATGAACGCCGGGCGCGGGTTCAATCACTCCCCAAACCATCAGGTATATTTGTGGAGCCAAAGGACGGGGTCGAGCACACGAGGGTAAAAAAGTTAAAACCGTGGCCATCAAACCAAAACGCCAACGCTTCCTTCACAGGGGAGCAGGGAGCGGTGAGATCAAAGTCCGATGGGAAAAAAACCCACAACGTCGACAAGACACAGGACCGGTTACACGGGGGAACAAGTCCCCTCCGTGGACCCGGTCCGCGGTGCCGACTCCCACATTGTTAATTACCCCTGCAAAACATCATCCGTCAACATAAAGTGCCCGCACCCTCTCAAGTTGCCGCCACGGCATATTTCACCACACGCTCGGGAATATCAAGGGGAAAACAAAGGATTCTTTGGGTTTCCTGGGACACACTCGAAAGTCAAGGTTACCCAACAGGGGCACTGTGTGAACCCAGCACAAAGGGTTCCAATCAGGGGGACCTCTGGGCCGGGAAGTCGTGATTGGGAATGAGCAGTAGGGATTAACAGGGAACCACAAAAGTATGTAATCAAAGATTTAAAAAGGAGCCTTCCGATACTGGCCGCTACGGAAAAAAAAGGGGCGTCTCAGGATTAAATCACATGACCGACGGGAAAGGGCGGCTTGTAGGTGGACGAAAAGCACAGGTAGACTTTTCGGAAAAAAACAAAAAAACTCCTGACACACGGGTGACGTTGACGCGCCTAAAAAGACCGACGGGGGGAACTCAGGGTAAGGACCTTGTAACAAGGGTTCACGAACAGTGATTACTTGCAGGGGGGCTGGCAAAAGAATGGTTCGATCCATTGTGGGAAGGTGGCACCGCGGTCCCCAAAACAGACAAGGGGGGGAATATTAAGCCCTGAACCCACGCGTTTAAACTTTGTCAGCGCGGGAATGGTAAAAAAAATCTAGCAAAATTGACCGGGGGAAAACTGTTTACAACATCCGACCGAAAAAAATTTCAAACAGGGATTGACGTTTTTTGGCCCGGGCATGGGAGGAAGGATGACGATGGAAAGCGAAAACCAAGGGGTAAAAAAACTGTCACGAGGACCATCGATCTCAAAAGAATTATTAAAAAAGGAGGAGATAAAAGATATATGGTCACACTGACGGGGTAAGAAGAGAACCCCTGTGGGCTGGACTCTGTGAAAAATTATCCTCAAAATAGCAAAAAACAGAATTAGTAAAGGAGCGGAGTGGGGAGGCGGTGTAAAAAGGGGAACGGAACGTGCTCAAAGCACCAACAAAGAAAGACCCCAAAAAGGGGATGGGTAAAGAAAAAAGAAAGCAGTGGATGGAATGCTTTTAATCAATTTTTGGGGGGCGCGGAAAAGCGAGGGTCTCCAAAAAAACTAAAAACGAGCAAAACGAAAAAAAGGATGAGAAACCCGAACTGTTGGAAAGGGGCAGATTCCATTCAAAAGAAGACAGGGAAACAACAAAAGAAGGAAAAAGAATCTTAGGGGGGGGGGGCTTAAAAAAAACGAAGGTTACCGAACCAAAGGGAGCACGTTTTCAAATACAGTAACAGGAGACTGGGAAGGGTACGAACCATACCAAGAAAAGAGTAGAAAAAACATCCTGAAGATACGAAAGAAAGCAAAACGAATAAGACAGGGGAAACTCTATGAGAACAGGCTGGTGTTGTACATAGGAGGAGAAAGAGGGGGGGTCACAACACGGGGTAGTCAAAAATCAACTGCGAAAAGTCCCAAAAAATGAGGGTAAAACAGCAAGGCTTACCCTCCTTATAAGTTTAAAAACAGTGGTGAGGGGCCCGTCGAAAAAGAATAAAAAGGAAAAAATTCACCAGGGGTCAGGACCAAATGGGGAATTGGTTTGACACGGAAAGAGTGGGGCAAGGAAAAGAGAATTTTGGTTGCCGTGACTTGCGCGGGGCACCGGGGGAGCGGTGGCGCCTCAGTGTTAAAAAACTTGGCAGGACAAAAAGCGGCCAAGAGTAAGGTGTCATTCCCATGGGGGTCTTGGACAACAGTTGAAAAAAAAGATGTTGGGGGGGGGGGGTGGTTGTTGTGGGAACGTGTAAGTGACGGACAGGACGTGAAAAGGCGCTTTAATACCTTGGGGGGGGGAAAAGGAAGAGCTTGCGGCGGGGAGGTGGGGGGGAAATGGAAAAAAGGTGTACTACAGAGTGTAGGGCTCCGAAGAAGCCCCACTATCTACAGATTGTTTTGGGGGGTGAGGGTGATTTGAAACCGGAAAAACAGAAACAATAAAAAGGTCAAATGGGAAAAATGTCTGCAGTAAAGAAGGCATCAAATGGAAGAAGGACCATCAAAGCCCTGAGGAAAAAGAAAGAAAAGGTGTAGACCAACAATTGAAGGAGGGGAAAAAAGCAAAAGAGCCAAAGGCAGGCTAATAGGTCCAAGGGGGAAAGAATCGGGAGATAGAATTCACCTATGAAGAGCCAAAGAAACCCAGACTGAGGAAAAGGGGGGTGGCATGGTCCAAGAATGGAGGTGGGGAAAAAAAAAAAAAAGGTAACTTTCAAAAGAAGTGATACTCACGGAACGAGTGGGGTTTGTCAAAGGTCGGAATTGAAAAGGGAATCTCCTTCCTGAAACGGACCGCCGCCCGGGGAGGGAAACCAGTTCCATGAGGAAAGGAGAGGAAAGGGGGGGAAGGTGTGGATAATCCATCAACGGGGTTGTGTGATAAATTTGGGTGAAGGCGGATAGAGGCGGGGCGGAACAGGGAACTAATTTCGAAAAGGAAAAACCCATGATGGCATGGAAGGAGTCAAAAAAGAAAGTTAAACTGACAGGAAAACTAGGGGTGGGGGTAAAACAGATGTTCAAAAAGGACCTCCATTCCACGGAGGGAAAAAGAAGAGAGGACGCCGAGAGAGGCACAAAGGTAACTCAAAAAAATGCCTGAAAAAAAAGGCCTGTACAAATTCACGAATAGGGAGGTGAGGCTCTATCAAAACCAGTCAGGGGCGAACAAGGGAAAAAAAAACATTGCCACGAGGAAAAAAATGGGGGGGGTGAAAGAACCCCGTCAAAACTAGGAGTGAACCCGCCCTGGGGGTCGAAAAAGGGTTAAACGACCTTTCAATTTTCGAGGGCCCTGCCCAGTAAAAAGAGAGGCGGAAAAAAGGAAAGGTACGGAAACCCATAGTCACAGAGTAGTTGTTTATAAATGAACCAAAAGCAAAAAAAAAAAGGGGTCCGGGTAATATGAGTATTGGTCCTCTTCACGCCTCAGGTACTCATTAGTGTAAGAAAGACTTTCCCGAGGGAAGAGGGGAGCTGGTTTATAAAGGGGAAAAAAGAAAAGGTTCAACTGTTGACAAACGAACATGGCAAAAAAAAAAAAAAAACGAGGAAAGAAGCGATGGGAGGGGGTTAAAAAAAAACCCGACGGCAAGGGGAAAAAAACCGAGGGGACTCGCAGAACGGGCGGACCCTGAGCGAATAACAAGGGGAAGAGAAAAAGACACGTAAAAGCCCAAAGATAAGATGAAGGGAAGGAAAGGGGGGGTGGGGGCTTGGTACTGTTATGAAAAAGAGTCAGTCAACGGAGGCAACCGTTACTGTAGTGGGGCAAAAAGGGAATCGGAAGGGGGAAGTGAGCACTACAATAACGGCGCACACTAAAAAAGTCTCACAGGGAGACAATGGCGGGGGTGTTGAAAGTATAACCGCGAGGGGGCAATTGAAAAAAAGAAAACTGGTCATGGTGGGTACTTCGCCAAGACCCCAGGGGAAATGGGGGAAAAAAAAGGGGTTTGAAATAAACGAAATATTCATTGAGCCGATAAAAACAAAAGGCAGAAAAAACTGCTTTTATCGGGGGGGGACCGAGAAAAATTGAGGATAGAAAAGGATTGGGGACAAGGGGACGGGGGGTTTTATTGGGACGGCCGACATCTTGGGGGGAAAAAAAAGGAAGCGGAGATTAAGCACCTCGTCCCAAAAACCTTGGAAGAAATGGCCGCATCAGGGGGGTGGTTCCGGGACGATACTAAAAAAACACGGGTTGGCTGACTGGCGCTGCAAAAAAAAGGAAAACACTAAAGTCGACGAAAAAGAAACACTACCAACTATGAAAAACAGAAGATCAAGGAAGAAGCACGTAGCGACGGGGGGGGGGGGAAAAAAAGGGGTGAAAAAAAAGTATTTTGAGTCCCTGCGTGGGGGGGATGAGAGGTCAAAAATATCTTAACAAAAAAAACTCGGGAACATGAAAAGGGGGTAAATAAGACCCAAAGACCTCAAAAAAGGGAAAAAGGCTCCAGAGGGAGGAAAGGAAAAAAACCCATTCCTCAGTCCGGGGGGGTGATATTTCAGTAGGGGGAAAAAGGTTGATATAAAGAGGGGGAAGAAACGTTTGTGGAACACTGAAGCAGGATCTTGAATAAAGAGCCAATAACAGGGTTTCATTCCAGGGGCTCGGGATCAAAGAGATCATTACAAGAAAAAGGAAAAAAAAAAAAAAAAAAAGTGTCACGGGCCTCATGTGAATAAGGGGGGAAAAAAGGGGGAAAACCATGAAGGGTCCACGACCCCCTTAAGCGGCAGGCGCTTGGCAGGGAGAAACCTACTAAAACAAGCAAAGTTACCGATAGGTGAGGGCACGGCGGAGAAAAGACAACTGGGGGGGGTTGGGGATTGAGAAGGACGGAAAGAACAGCAAAAGCAACATCATTCCTGTACAAAGGGGAGCACAGACGACGGGGGGGAGATCCAGGGAAAGAATGCCAACAAACAAAGTCTCGGGGATTTGTCCAAAACAGGTTAAAAACACGAACTTTGAGGCCGTGCCCGGGAAGGGCACGGGGGGAACCGACAAGGGACGCCTTGCACGGCCCTAAAAAAGGGTTGAAAAAATCCAAAGCACGTATGCGCCAGGATAAAGCTCAAAAGGGGGACCAGGGAAAGAAGCAAAAAACAGAGCTCCAATAGGTGGAACACGAAAAATTGTAACCAAAGATATAAGTAAGGGGCTTTGTCAAGGACTGTGGACAACAGGGGTACAGGGGAAAACTAGGAACTGGAATGTTTCGGTAGGACAAAAGGAGAAGGATCAACCCTTTAACTATCCTCATGGACTGGTTGCACGTACAGGGGAGGGTTATGAAGTAGGCTATCGGAGGGGGGGGAAGCCCACAGGGAAAAGATAATTCCATATTGTACCGTGCAAAAGAGGGGACAAAACCAGTAAAATTTTGGGATATGGAGGAATAGGGCGAACAGATCAGTGTGATTGACAACGGACTGAGGTCTATCAGGTCATTGGAGGTGAAAGGGAAGGGTCAGAATGTGAGGTTTGGGAAGGGGAAACACGGAATCATAAGGGACCTGGGAAAAAAACATTTTGTTACGGGGGTCCGGGGCAGCAGAAATGTACGGCTCTTGCAGGGAAGGGGGAAAGGAGGAGGAAAAAAGACACGAGCAAACAAGCAGGAATGGAAGGGGTGGAATTTGGGGGGGGCTCAGCAGGTGAAAAAAAATGGCAGGGCTCGTCACGAAGGGTGTTTAAACCCTAAAAAAAAGTAACAATTTAGAAGAAAATACGCCATTACATTGGAAACGAAACGAATATCAAGCCCTGTTGGTTGGGGGGAAAAAACTTTCAACGGGAAGACGTGCAAAAAAAAGGGATGTTCATTCAACAAATCAAAGAAAAAAGCAGGAAAAAAGTGTCAAAAGGGGATTATTCCGGTTTTTCGAGTGACAGGGGAGGAGAGGAAAGGGTGACGAAAAGCTCCATGCAAGGGTTAAAAAAGAAAGCCGGACCATCCTAAAAAAAAAAAAAAAAAACACGGAGGAGGAGGAAATGGGAACAGAAACGGGGCTCGATAATAGATCTGCCGGAAGACGGGAGTGAAGAATCGGAGGTCATAGGCAAAGATTAAACAGTGAAAAAAATTGAGGAGGGACGGGGTTAATTAAGACTTGAAGCCGAGGAAAATGGGACCAAGAGCTGAAGGGGCCAAACCGTAAGAAGGTCAGGGACTGGTCCTTAAGGGGAGAAAAGGTTTAAGTGCTCGGAAAAAAAAAAAGCGCATGATCAAATCTAACGGAGGCAGGAAATTGGGACCCTGAGCACCAATAACTGCACGACAACGAGTTAATGCAATCAACGCCGGGGAGGGTACACTCGCCGAAGGAAGGGAAACTGGGTAGGAAGAGGGCGTCAAGGTACCCCTGGGGGGGGAAAGCAAAGAAACGTTGTAACAGAAAAAAACGGATGAACGAAGGGTCCGGCAACTCATCCTAGACCCAAAAAAGCAAGGGGAGGTTGCATGAAGAACCAAATATCTGAAGAAAGAAAAGGGAACCAAGCGGGGTATTTTTATCCTTGTGATGGTTAGGGTTTAGAAAAAGCAAGGTTTTCACTGTTAATTCAACCCCCAGGGAACATAAGAACATCACACCTTCAAATAACAAGAAAGGCCAACCGGACCAGTTGATGAAGAAACATTGGTCGGGGAAGATACAGGACACCCTCCGTAATCGAGCAAAAAAGCCAGGTCCCAATTATGACAGGGGGGTGTGGGAAAAGGGATCACAGAAATGTCCAAGCGGGGGGTGAGAGGTTTCCGGCAACGGGGGAATCTCAGGGGAGGTGACATCGTGGGACGATGAGGCATGGTGTCCTGCCTCTCGGAAAAGCGGGACTAAAGGAGACTTGGTCATCAACCCTGGAGTTCCTGGTGGGAAAAAAAATAAAAGTTGGGAGATGTTGGGGGGGGGGGGGGGGGACCAATTCCGGAAGAGTCGGACGATCATAAAAAAAAAAAAAGCTGACTCAAAGTTGTACAGGAGCTCGGGGTGGGGAACTGGAAAACGGGGGGGGTACTAGGGGAAAACAAGGGAAGCTCGAAAAGTGCCGAAAACCTATGTTGCTGGGGAGGGGGGAAGGCCAGATCGAAACAGTGTTCCAATTGGAAACCGGAAAGGCCCACTGGGGACGGGAAGCATTGCAGGAAAAAGGGGGGGACTCGACAGAACCGTCTCGTGTTTTTACAACCAAAAAAGGGGGGGGTAAGGGAAAGAATGAAAGCAACTGTTAGTGAGAAAAACGCGCTCCGGAACGTGGGCGAATCGGATGAGCGTGGTAAAGGCACCGAAAGAAAAGACAAAGATGGATGTGTTGCAACAATAAAGGTAAGGACAAACCTGGGAAAGGGGAAGAGGGGTTCCACGGGAATCCACTAAGGGGGTGGTTTACTAATCCAGAGGAATGTGCCCAGAAAGCAAAAAACAAAAAGGACTACTAACTGGAGGCTGGGGACCTTGTGGCTGAGGGGGAGGACGCTACGGAGGAGGTATCTGCTGGTCAACATTCGGGAAGAAAGGTCAAGTCTATTGGGGGTGGCACCGAATAGTGGAGGACAAGGGAAAAAAATCGCAGAGGGAAAAGCTAACTGGACAGGCCCCATGATCCAAAACCATTGGAGGAAAGACCGAGGGGGAGAATCTGGGCCTGTGGGTTTTAACGTGTCGAAGGAACTCCAAACCATCAATCCAAAAGGAAAGGGAAAAAGATGGAGCAGCGCAAGGACCCCCGCCCTCAGGGTGATGGCTGAAAGGGGTAGCAAGGTAATCGGCTTAATGGACATTCGAGACAAAACACCAGAAATCGGGGGAGCAGGAAAAAAAAGGGAAAAAATAGGAAGTCTCGTAGGGCAAATAAAGACCGACATGGAAAACCCGGCAAGGGGAGATGAAGACAGTTTAGCGATCCACGTGGGGCAACAATGTCAGTTGACAGGGGGGCCAGGGTAAAGCCGGGGAAGAAAGAATACGGGAATAACCAGTCAACGTAGGAAGTAGTTGTATAAAATGACAAAAAGCAACGGTGGAACGTACTGGGAATTTTCCGGCTTACTCCTGCTGAGAGGAAAGGGGGTTGTAAGCAGTCAGAAGGGGAGACTGGCAGGGGGGTGAAAGGACTTGAGGGCTAAAAAGAAGGGTGCATTTTAAAAGGGGAGGGGGACCCGCTAACAATCACAACAAACAAAGGTGGAGGAGAAACAACGTAAAACTCCATTACCCCCCCTACCAGGTTGGGGAGAACGCCAGAAAGGAGTAAACAAAAAAGAAGGAAAAACTCCATGTCTCGGCAAACGGTGACCACAGAAGGTCAGACGAGGGAAAAGACTAAACAGTCTTTTGTTGTTGGAAGAACAGGACAAAGCACGGGGATGGAGGCTGGAAGAGAGGGTGGATTGCTGTTCAAATTGGTGACGGAAATGCCACGACAGGGGGACAACGTGACTCAACTACAAAGTCACGCAAGAATAAAGGGGGGGGGGAGGGGGAATCGTTTGAGTCTAGTGGGGGGTTAAACTCTAGCTGACAGCCATAAGATGGGGGGGGAAATTGAGTTTCTTCGCCCAGGGGAGGGGGTTGAAGAGAATGCCAGGAATAGTGTTACTGAAGTTCTTAAGAGAAGAGTCATAAGCCAATCAGCACGTGCAAAACGTTTGGAAAGCCTCGCTCTTGAGGGGGAATGCAAAAGTGCAGTTGGTGGGGGGGAGGGAAGGGGGAGACAGTGCAAATCCACTGGGGTTTAACCACAAGAAGGGAGGAAGGGGAAGAAACTGATCGTGGGGTGCCAAAGTGGTCACCCCCCCCAAACCCCCAGAGGAATCGTGGGGGGTTTACAGTAAGATCACTGTGCTGGGAGTTTTCATGAAAGACTGCTCGCCTCAACATCCGTGCAAAAGAGGGAAACATCAAATTCTTGGGGTGAAAAGGGGAAAAAAAGAAAGAACAGAAGAAGGGGGAAAGGGGTGCATAAAGGTTCCGGGACCGCCCGCAGGGGAAGGACGCGGCAAGGGGGGTGGGAGGAAGCCTCTTTCAATGACTTGATTTCAAAAACAAGACCTCTTTGTCTTCACAAGGAGTCAGGGGAAAGAGAGGCAAGTACCAAAAAAACCTAAAGCCGTAAACCAAACCCTCCAGTCCGGGGGGGGGGAGGGAGTTGGGGAATCGGGGGGAATTGGAGGAAGAAACAAATGCAAGAACAACGATTAAGCAACCAAAGAAGTGGGACAGAGACGTAAAACCCCTAGCTTGCAGGAGACCCCAGTGAAAAAAAAGAGCAAGGGAATGAAAAACGGGGAGAAAGAGAAAAAGAAGCTCCAACAATTCACGGAGAATGGAAGGAGTTGGGAATTAAATCTGTTAGCCCATACAGGGAAGGCACCAATACCCAAGGGGTTATACGGGCAGAAAAGTGGACACGAACACAAAAGCCGAAGGGGGTGGAGGAACGTCGGGTTCTAGCATCAGGTGGGGGAATAGTCACAAAACGAGGGGGTCTAGACAAAAAAAAATGCGCCCTGCTCAAGGGAAAAACGGGTCACCTCGTGGAAAACCGTTACAAGGCAAATGAGTGAAAAAAAAAAAAACAAAGTCATCAATCGTTGTCAAAACCAAAGGGAACCAGAAAAAAAAGGAACACAGTCCTCTAAAAAAGTTCCGGGCAAGCGCCACGCTGACAGGGAAAATACATCCACCAGATGTCAAAAACTCTGAGATGGAAGTGGGACAAGGGGGACCCGGCATCCAAAAGCAGCGCGTGGAAAAAAAGATCCGTGTAAAACTGGAAGAAAGGGACAGGGAGGGGGCCTCAGTGAAACAAAAAAAAAAAACTACCAAAACCACCCCCTCATAGCTGTAAGGGGGAAATGTGTGAGGGGGAAATGGGGTAAGGACCCAAAGAAAAACACTTAATGGGACCTAAGGAATCATTCTTTTTTTGGAGGTCGGGGAGGATGGGGGTATGGAAGGGGGAAGGGAAGAATCTAGTTTTGGGGCATGTCAAAAGTGAACCACATAGAAAGAATGGGTACAAATATGTTCCCATGGGGAGAACTCGGGAAAGGAAACGTGTTCTTCGCAAGGGAGGCCTAAGTGGGGGTAAAGGGTTCAGAACTGTGGTCAGGAGGGGTGGGGTCGTGACGGGGAATCAAGAGGTGTGTATGCCCCTGGAACAAAGGGGATCCGGCCCAGGCCACAAAGGGGGGTACAGGGAAAAATACTTGTTCCCCTGGGTAGGAACAGAAGGAATAGTTACTCTACCTGAATAGAGATGGAACCTGAAGGGGAAAAATGAGAATTATAAAGGGCGGATCAGTCAGGAAAAAAGGGTTCGCCTCTTCAAAGAATTTTTTTAGTATTCGGGGACTTGGTTTGGACGGAACATCACTAGATTCAAACATCGAAAAGGTCAGGGGCAAAAACCTGAACTAAAGGGCATTGGGGTCTGGGTGAAAGGATCGCCACGGAGGTAGCAGCTGAGCAGGAAAAAGGAAACTTGGTTCAGAAAGTGCAGAAACTGGGAATGGGAAAGTAACGTGTGGCGGTAGTCTATTGTTACATCGGGGGGTAAAGAGACTAACGAAAAAGGGGGCCTCTGGGGGGGGACGAACCGGCTCACGGGGATCTCGCTGGCAGAAAAAAAAAAAAAAAAGAGGATAGAAAGTAGGGTAAAAAAAAAAAAAAACCGGAAAGGAAGTGGGAGCACAAGCCCCTGTGATCGCCTCCAAGAGGGGCGGCACAGTAAGAAAGAGAAAAGGAATAGAAGGTAAAGTGAAATTCACAACTCTGAGTAGGGGGGGAACAGGGACGGAAATGGGCGTCCGCGATACATTAACCTCACCGGGAGAAAAGGGGTTCAACCTGGTGGCCATGACTGGGGCGATTGAAAAAATGTAGTCTAAAAAAAGAGGAGGGGGGGTCGGAAAAAATTGCGAAGAGGAGGAGTCACTCCACAGGAAAGTGTCTAGTAGTGGCCACGACAACGTGCACATGAAAACCGAGGGACCGGTGAATCCTCATGCAGAAAAAAGGTTAGCAGTAACTAATTCACAACAACAATTGAATCCGGGGGACAATTGGAATGAACGTCGGACCCATAACTACTCGAAACCTAAGCGACCCAACGCGCTGGGAAAAAAAGGAAACAAGAAAAAGGAACTGACCTAAGCACCTGACATAGGGGGGCGCATGGGAAACTTGAATGGTTCATGGGGTATTAGAGAGTGGGGTGAAAAAATTGGAAAAAAGTACCCTAGACCATAAGATAACGTCCCCATCCTTCCCAAAACCCCCCCATGCCTGAAAGGAGGGAAAAGTTTGCGGTGACCATACCGTGACCAAAAGAACCCAAAGCCCGTTAACCAAAAAAATTTCGGAGCGTTGTTTGTACAAGAGAGGGGGGGGGGTCCAAAGAAGGCGGCTGTGAAGATGTCGTACAAGTGGGGAGCTCGCGGGGGGCTGAGTTGCGGACACCTTTTGAGGGGGGCCACTGGTAAGGGAGAGGAAAAACGGAGGGCGGAAGAATTAATGTGTCTGACCGGGGTGTGCGGGTGGTCCTGGTGGAACAAAAAAGGGGATGGGAGAGATTTGTTTTGGGGGTTTGAAAACAGGTCCATTGTCCGGGGGAGTGTCTAAAAGCCAACGGGGGGTCCGGAGCAGCTGAGCCGAAATGGGGTGTTTCAGGGGGGGGGAAAAAGGAGGTTTTGCTCAATGAAAATGTCTTCTCGAAAGGAATGGGGCAGAACACTAAAGAGAGAGGGTTTGAAGGGGGGGGGGGGGGAAAACTGCGGCCTAGGCCAACGATAAAAAAAAAAGGGTCATGTGAACCCGGGTCTTGCGGTAAAGAAAACAAATCAATTTCCCGGGGAAATCAACGAAGCAGTGGGGGGGGAAGAGGGGGAGGAGAGAGGGTAAAATGCTTAAGTCATAGGGAGGAGAGCGCGGAGGTCAAGGAGACGGCTCGGTATATATTCGATTGACATTGCAAAGAAAACCAAGACTGAGAATGGGGTGGGCAAATTAACAAAAGAGAGGAACACCTTGGAAAAGTAAGGGGTAACAGAACATGTTGGTTGGTTAAGAAGACCCAGGTCGGAGAAAGACATGCACGCGGGAAAAACGAGAACGACCTCGGGGAAGGGGGAGGGGGGGAAAAAAAAAAAGGAATTATGAAAGGAGGGGGAGAAGAGTGCCAGGGGTTCTTCGTTCAATCGGGTCCAGAAAGGGGGGGTGGAAGTCCCCTTTGTGCAAGGCGGATGGAGCATCGGCCCCAAACTTTAAAGCGGGTCTACCAGAAAAAAAAGGAGGGAGCAGGAAAAGGATGACAAAAAGCAACCCGAACTGGAGAGGGAGGGTGGTGTGGGGGGGGGGTTAAAGAGCTCATCGAAAAAAACCACAAAATGGCACAATGTTTCCATCCAGAGAGAAGGGGGGAAGAGCTAAGGGAAAACCTTAAGGAAACTCCCACACCCGCCTGAATGGGCCGGCTGCATGTGACTACGGGGCTAGCGGCTTAATCCTAATTAGGGGGGAAGGAGGAAACCGCAAGACGGGGCCAGTTACCCAAAAGGAAAAAAAAAAATAGGAAGGGAAAAAATTTGACCTCCGGGGCAGGGGCTCACATTTACTTTAAAGCCTTGAAATCGAAGAAACTTTTTCGCCGACACAAACGTGGTGAAAGGGGGGGAAGTTTGCGGAATGACACACAGGGCAGAGGGGGATAACAGGGTAAGCGGCCGCACAGCCAGAAGAATCTTTGAAGTAGTTAAAAAGCAAAAAAGACCCCGGGAAACGGACTCTCACCTGTATCTGGGGACAACTAGTAGCAAAGGGAAGGGTGATCATGAAAGGAGGGTACTGGACGCGAATCTGGCAGGCAAAAAAAAACAAGGGGAGGGGGAAAAAAGATCCGTGTGTTACCCGCTGGGAACTATCATCACAAAAAAACAAGGAAAAGGAAAAGAGAAGGAGTGGAAAAGGGGGAACAACCGACAAAAGGGGGACACCCAACGACCGGTGGACATAGAAGTAAAGAGAGCAAGACTCATCGGAGGGAAAACAAGTTGACCAACGCTTGAAAAAGGCCAAAGAACAGGGGGGGGGACGGGAAAAAGCGGGAGTGTTAGGGGGGGGGGATGGGAAAGAAACTCACTGGGAAAAAGGTGGGTCCGGAAACGAGGTACTGGATTGGCGTCAAAATCTGACCATGTGGCCCGCCAAAAAAAGGACAAAACTTAGCGCTAAAAAAAAAAAGAAAAAAAGATCCAGGGGATAGTGGAAGCTGTTGGGTGGGCTGACATCACTCAGGCAGCTCACTAGGGGTGGGGTCAGGGTGGGTTACTGCGACCAAGGGGGAGGGGGTTGATAAGGGGGGACAAGGAGCCAGATTTAGGGAAGAACCTGAAAAGACATGAAAGAAGGGCCGGCAATCGGAGCGGGGGTCATTTTTTACGAGAAGAGGGGCTGAAGACGTGACTGACAAGGTTTGAGGGGGTTGGAGCATGACCAGAAGAGTTGGCCAACAACCACGCATTGAGAGAAAACTGTTCGGGGGAAAGCCATCATTGTCATGGAAATGGGTGGTCCTGTAGGTTCGGGGCAGACCGGGGGGGGTTGTTTTGCCCCTCTGACCCGACGCTATGAGTCACAATAGCTGGGTCACACACACGGGGGACAAAGGGGGGTGGGAAAAAAAAAAAAGGAAGCCAAAGAGAAGTAGCGAGGGGTCCTCCACAGAAAGGGGGTTCCAGCAGAACGCGGGGGAAAGGGAAGGAGGGCCAGGGGGAGGGGGGGGGAGGAAGGGAGTAACTGGCCATCCGAAACTGGGGAGGGAAAAAAAAAAAAACAGACCGAGGGGGTGGGGTTCCCGTGATTCACCAAAAGGACACAAAGAGAAAAAGGAAGGTGACGAGGAACCCGACAGGATGGGATCACCGTCAAAAATGTTCTGGGGGCGGGGGAAGAAAGGTGGGGCCCTAAAAGCAGAAGGGGACGCCCAGGAAAGTGGATCGAGCGCGGTAGAATCAAAGAAAAGGCGACGGGAACACGGAAAGATTGAACCGAGGAAATCAAGGGACACGTGGAGTGGGGTTCACGATTGCCGTGCTTCAGGATTTAATCTTCCAACGGCCCTAAGGGGAAGGCAAACAGGGGAAAAAGTTCTGTACGCACGCAACCAAACGAAAAACCGTAAAAAGTGTGGCAAAACGTCGGGGGGGAAGAAAAGAAAGTGCAGGGTTGAACAAAACATTGACCCAGACAACCGCGCACTCGCTAGGAAACACAGGGGAAAGCAGCGCGGGGGGTGACCAAGGGGGGAAACAACCGTAGGGGGGACTAAAACTGACCCCACCAAAACAAAGAACTCTACAACGGGTTTTCCAAAATTAACCGAAAACAAGTTAGAAAGAACACGGGACCAAAGGGAACCTTGCAGAGGTAACTCAGCTTCCCGTGGGAACACGCAAAAGTGGGGAGCCCATCTCACGATTCCCCAAGAAGCAAAGAGTTCTCCAACTGGCATCAAAAAGTCTCTCCCAGAAACGGGAAACCGAGAGGGAAAACAAAAAAAACATTTCGTCCACAATCGCTTATAAGGGTTCTTTAGTCACAGGGGGGGGTAGGGAACGGACAAGGAAAAACGGGAAGGAAGCACTGTTGACATGGCGATAAGTTTGATTCTATCTGCAACTAGGGGGGGGGGGGGCATCCAAAGGGGGGAACCCGGATGAGAAAAAAGAACAGTACCAAAAAAAAAGGGGAAAAAAGCACCAAGCTACTTTACCGAGGGACACGGGCTTTCCCGGGTGAGGGCAAGCTCAGGGGGAGTCTCCCGGGGTGAAAAGGGAAGACAACAGACACACCATTCGAAGGAAGGGATTTGGTAGAAGCAGCTGACTTTGTAGATTTGGCTGCAACGTATCTCCTGCTGGCCAAAAGGGGGGGGGGAGGAAGGTTTGGGAAGAAAAAAACAGTCATAATACTGCTCAAAAAGGAATGAAAGTAGGAACTGTAAACGAAAAAGAGGGGATCACAAAAAGGGAGGGCATTAGCCAGTAAGGTAGGGGGGGGGTACTCAAGTAAATTAGCCCCGTGTAGGAAGGGGGGGGGGGGGACGCAAGCTTCATTTAAACATCGACTCAGGAAAAAAGGACCACTGCAGTCCGAAAACAAAAAAGACGCGGGGACGGGGTTTGGAAAAAATTATCAAGAACGCGGGGAAGGAGAGGGGAGAAGTCCAGGTTTACATCACACCGGCGAAAAGAGGGTTTTAAAAAAGATGGAGTCGGTTTGGGAACTAAAGGGGGGGGGGAAGGGGTGCAAAGAGAAAAAGTACGAGCAGCAAAGAGGAAAAAGGGGGGCCCAGGCTTGGCGCCAAAGATTCTGAAAACAATCTGCGACGAAAAAAAACAACGAGAAAAAGGGGGAGGGGGGTACATAGAGAGTTTGGGCCACCTGGCGCAGGGGCTCCGGGCTCGAAATGTCAGGGAACACATAAAAGGGTAGCACAAACCTGAGGGGAAGAAAAGGGGGGAAGGCGGGGGGAGGGAGTGGTGACCCGTCTTGGCACTGAGGTGATCAGGCCACGACTGGGGGGAAATACGTTTCACAGCTTAAGGGGGGGTAAGTGGGGGCTTGACTTGCTATTGAATAGAAAAGGGGGGGAGAGTGAATGAGAGGGGGGTCTCCAAAGAAAAACGAACCTAATGGACTGGACATGACCCCACAGCTGTCGTCTAACTGGAAAACACATCCCAGAGCGGGGGGGGGGGGAAAAAAAAATTTGGGGAAATAGACCGGTATTTTTAGCGCGTTCCACGATACCCAAGTGGAAAGACAGGGAACTCCTTGTTAAGAGAGTGAAAAAAAAAAAAAGGGCGGCTGAGAACGAAACAAGAATAATGCGCGCAGGGAAATGCAACGGAGCCGCCTTATGCAACCCGGACATCGATGCCGCAGGGAAAAAAAAGCCTTTTATGGGGAAAGGGGGAAAGGACAGGGGGGGTCACTTGAAATGCATCCTTCCAAACCGAGGAGGACTCACCCGGAAAGACCGTCTGGAAACCGCAAGGGAGGAGAATTGGGGAAAAAAGGGGGTGGCTTTGGGAACAAAAACAGGGGGAATAAGAAAAAAACTTAATCAAAAACTCCATGTACCTTATTCGTGGGGGGTACACGTCACACAAAAAACACCAAAAAAAACAACCCCCAAAAAAAAACAAACCCAACCCCACCCCCAACCCAAAAAAAAAAACAAACCCCCCCGCCCCTCTGTGGAATGCTCTATGTTGGTCAAGGGGGGGTCCTGCACGGAAGCTAAGAGGGGTGGAATGTGCGACTGGGCGAAAAGGGGGGGAGGGGGAAAATCACGCTGACCACGGGCACTGAAAGGAAAAGGGTGAAAACAGTGAAAGGGGTGGGTTCATGTTGTAAAACAATTTTTTGAGGCGGGGGTGGGGGGGGGGGGGGGGTGGGCAGAGATCCAGGTAAAACCTAAAAAGGACTACAAGACATCCCCAGTTTAGGAGCGCGGCAAGGCCTGTTTATGGGAACTGCGTTTTGTGAAAGAAAGAAAAAGGGGGGGGGGGGATGCAAAAAAGAAAAAAGGCGGGGCCCCTATCACATTGGTTGACGGGGAAGGGTGGCGCCAGCCGGAGGGGACCAGATAAGGGTTCAGTGGAGGGTGAAACCTGTTCTTAGCAGGCCAAGGCAGGTGGGGACTCCCCAGGGGAAAGAGAAGGGAAACCGCGTGGATGAGGAAGATGACACAGACCTTACTATTGAACGGAGCAACCAAGACACTAGGGGGGGGGAATTGGGAAGAATCGTCAATGAGGGGGGGGGCAAAAGCGGGTTGAAAAGGTGGGAACAAGGAACAGCGGGCCCTACCCAGAAAGGAGGGGAAGGGGGGGGGTTTGAAAGAAAAGGAAATGTCGTGGCAGTGGTCCAGACTACCGGGAAGCCAAGGGAGGTTGGGGTGTTAGCGTCGGAAATGCAAAACATCAAGACCGACTGGACCAATACACGGTGAAGAAGGGGAACGTCGCTACTCTTTGTGCCTGGGGGAAGCTTTCTGGGGGGGGAACCAAGAGGGAAAAAACAAGTTGGGGGGGGAAAGGTCTGTTAGGCGGAATGAAAGGGATGCAAGCGGGAAAGGCCTGCCAGAATTGGGACCTAATACAACAGGACAACGGGAGTGCGCAGATGGGATGAAAAAAAACCAACTACTAAGGGGGCGTCAAAAGAGAAAGACGGGGGGGGGAACAAGAAAGGTTCAAAAAAATCAATAAACGGGACAAGGTCTCGCAGGGGACTAAAAGGCGCCACATGATATCCCCAGAAGGGGGGGAGGAAGGATCATTCCAGTGGAACGAATCGTCTTGAAGCCATATTGGTCGAGGATAAAAAAAAAAAGGTAAATTACCAGGTGCCAAATCGGAGCGGGGGGCAAGGCCTCAGAAGCAACCAAATCTGAATGAAACGGGGAGAGATTTGGGGGCAAGCCCTTGTGCTGTCGGGGGAAAGAAAGGGGGCATAAGGAAGAAATAAAGTAACTCGTCCGGACAAATTACGGCTGGGAAGTGGGGTTATTAAAACAAACAAAGCAAGGGTCCGTAATATCCTTATCTTGAAAGAGTCTACCCTGGTGCCAAGCAAGTTACGGGGGGGGGAGCAGAAAAAGGACGAGAAGGAGGGGGGGAGACTAGGTGAACTAGGGCACCCGTTGGGGTGGGGCCTTGGGGGACTTTTGGGGGGGTTAAACGCGAAAAAAAAAAAAAACAGCTCTAACACAAACCGGAGTAGGAGTGAGGAGGAGAGGGGGATTTTTCCGCGGGGGGGGAAAAAGGGAAGGAAAATGCAAAAAGAAACTGGGTTGCATGACACAACAGGCGCCAGACTCAATACGAAAGGAGAAAACGAAATTGAGCGCAGCGTAGACTAAGATACAGGATATGACGAAACAAGCAGTATTTTGGGGCGTGGGGGGGAAAAAAAGGGGGGAAAAAAAACTTGGAATCAGAAATGAAACAAGGAACCGGCGGTACATGGATTCATCGGATCAAAAAGGGCAGGAGACGCAACAACGAAAATGGCACACTACGATAGTGGATCCAAGCCAGGGAAGGGGGAATGGCGGGATCAGGGTTGGTCGAACGCTAGGCGGGAACAAAAGCATAAAAAATGGGGAAAAAGGGGGGGTGGACTAAATCCCGTTGCTTGTTGTTAGCAGAAAGGGAGGACAACGGAATCGCAACGGCTCCGACATGGCAGAAGTAAAAACCCGGGGGGGGGCGTTGTAGAATGTGACGCAAACAGAACGGCGGAAAACTAGAAAAGCAAGGGTTGGGAGGGGGTTTTTGGGAAGGCAGTCGATCTTTGGGAAAACACACTACAGACGAAACCTTGGAGCAACTCTTTCTGAAAAAGGGAATGCGCAGAATGGGGGGGGGGGGGGGGGGAAGGGTCGTGAAAGACGTTTCACTTAGGAAATGACAATCACATGACACAAATAGAAAAACACTCTTGGTTAAAAACGATGTGGGGGGGGACTCATCAGAATAAAAAGCAGAAAAGGAGTAGAGAAGTTCAGAAGGAGGGTCAAAGACCGTATCGAGGAAGGAAACCCCCACGGGGAGGGAACGGGGCAAACCGACTTGTTCTTAACAACACCTCACGGGATGAAAAGGGAGGAGGGGGGACCACTCTGAAAAGGAAAAAGGGACCCACGACCATTTGCCAACCAAAATCTGTGGTGGTGTCATCGGGCAATTGGGAAAGACCAGACCAAAGAGGGGGGAAAATTGTTAAACAGCAACTGAAGGTGGCAAATGAATAGCCAGGAAGGCGGTAAAATAGGTCTAATACGCGGAAAAAAAGGGCCGGTAGGAGGGGAAGGGGTGGACAGGGGGCAGGGCAGTTGGGTAGGATAAAGACATGGAAGGAACACGGGGGGGGGGTATCAGGCGAGATGGGGGAAGGGGGGGGCACAAGGCAATGAAGTCCACGGCAACAAAGGGGGAGGAAAGGAGTCCGGGGGGAGGTGTCAAGGGAGTATTACAAAAGCGTTGACACCACCAGGAACACAAGACGAAGAAGCGAGGACTCGCTGAAAAAGAGACACGGGACCGATATGACCCACAACAACGTCCCATAAAAAATGAGGGGGGGAACACAAAAGGTGGGACCTGAATGCCCGGGGAATCTTGTCCCGCGCCGGGGTTAAAAAGGGGGGGGGGGGGGGAAAGGCAAGAAAAAGGGGGGGTAACATCCCCACGCATAGCTCAAGGGGGGGAAGTTCCACCCAACTGAGCACATCGGGCAACACGGATCCCTTTTACAAAACGCAAAAAAAGACGGGGGAAAAGGGCAGTTTGAGAGTCAGGGAAGGTCGGGGAAAACGTAGGGGGAGTGAAACCGCACCTTTCCAGAACAGCCTTGCTTAATTCCGCTGGGGGGGTTATTAAGGGGGGGGGGGGGAGAGAGGACAGGGGGGGGGGGGGTAGAAAGATATAGGTTGGTACAGAAGTGTGACCATGCGCCTCATTGACCGGCTTCTGCTCAAAGGGGGGGGGATTCTCACAATGTGTGAAAGGGGGAGCGGAGGGGGAAGCTTAGTTCCAGTCTCCAGGGAAGGTGTTGGGGGGAACCACGGTGGCAATCTGGGACCGTGCTGTGGGTGTGAGGCAACTGCAAAATACATTGGGCCACACAAGTGTTGAGGGGAAAGGGGAGTTGAAGAAAAGTGGCCCTATGTAGCGGCGAAACCGACACTATCTAGGGTGGAAAAACAGAGCAGGGGAAAAAGGGTTAAGCAAGGGGAGGGAAGTTGGCTGGGTAGGGGTAATAAAGTAAAAAATAGGAAGTTCGGGTCATGGGTTGGGGGAGTGAGACGAAGGAAAAACGAGGGCTAGGTTAATGGGACCGCAGTCATACTAACGACCGGGGGGGGGGCATCCTTTGGGGGAAAAACTGGGACACGACAGGGCGTTAAAAATGGAGACGCGTAGAGCAACTTTCACTTGGTGGGTAAATGGGGAAGAAGCGGACCAGAAAAAAGAAAATTAAAAATTGGATAGGGGTAAATGGTCAGAGGGAGACTTTTACCTAAAAAAAAAAAAACAATCTCAAGGGAACGCAAGGAAGGAACAGACCCTCTATCTACTCAAAACACAAAAAAAGGAGGGGAGAGAGCGGGGTCCCGTTACTGAAAAGCGGACCCTGTGGTGAGACATTGGGGGGGCAGAGGGGAAATGAAAACAACCTTCCTAACCTCACACATAGACACAAACCGAATTAGGAAAGGGGAAATGAAGGGTCTCGGGGCCAGGGTGGAAAATGAACGGGCTACAGCTCAACAAGTCCCTCGCAGGGGGGGGATGGTGACAACAGCACGTGGTCAAGGGGACGGAACACGATTGTTAAAGGTAGGGAACTACAAATCATGGGTCGTCATCCAAAAAAGTACGGTACAGGCGAATTTTCCTGAGGGAAAAAAAGCCCCCACGAATCCCAGAAAAGGATAAATGAAGGGATTGGTCAAACATCCTCGGGGGAAAGGTGAGAATCATCCTAAAAAAAAAGCAGGGACGGTATTTGATGCGACACCAACCAAGTGTGGACAGCAGTCCAGTGAGAACCGGGGAACGTATCAAACCGTGGCTACTGAAGGTGGCGAACAAAGACGAAGAGGGGGCATCGAAATTCAAAACAAATGAAAGACTCACAGAAGGGATCGAGAAAAAATCCTGCATCTGGAACAGGGGGGAAAATAAAAGGGGAAAAGGGGAACATAGGGAAGGAAAGCGTGTGGGTGAGGGACAACCTACCCATGCCATAGACCGACAAAAAAGGGAAGAACAAAGCAATGACCAAAGAACCAGAGGATGCTTAAAAACAGGGGGTTTGGGGGGCGGGTCCGTTCAAGAAAAAGGGGATCCACCAAAAAGGTCCCTCAAGCGAGGAAAAAAAAACGCCGGGTCATTCTTTGGGGGGACACGGGAATCGGGGGGGAAGGGAATGAGCATAGTGGTTGGCCCGTGTTCGGCCCACTAAAAGCTCAGCGGGGGGGCAAATCCGGGGAGTGGAAAACTAATTCTGGGGAAAAAACAAAGGGAAAGAGAGCGGACCCTGCGACCAGGGGAAAAGATTACGGTCCATGGGGCTGTCACACTGGGTGGAACAGATGTAGAGACCGGGGTTTTGTTGGGTCATGAAAAGGACCGCATTGGCGATAATCCAACGCGCATTCTCCCTGTGTACGGACGCTGTGGGGGAAGGCAATTGGGGGGGGGGGTAGTGAAAAGAGTTACTCCAAGGGACAAAGTTAACCCATACGCCGTTGGACAAACTGGACACATAAAGACACAAAAGGGGTCGGATTGCGGCACAAGCCAAAAACAACCAACCTGGGTGGGGGGCCACAATTAACCTGTCGGGGGCAGGGGAGAGGGACATAAAAAAAAGGAAAACGCAGACGGACAAACGTTGGGGGGGGGAAAAAAACGCGTAAGAGTCCCATTCCCTAGAACTGTGGAGAATTCCCGGACAACAGTGCAGCTGGGGGATGTATGAGACCGCTCGGCCATAGTCCAGGGAAGGCGTCAAACAGGTATAATCAAGGGAAACGATGAAAAATCGCCCATGAAAACAGCGTGAGGGATGGGTGGTTGGGCATACCAAAAAATGGAAGGGGGAGCACGGGGGAAAAGGTTAAGTGGGAAGAACGGAAGCCCACGAAGGGGTTGTGAATACATGGCTTGCCACGCCATAAGAAACAACTCCGGCCGAGACTAAAAAAAACAGACGGAAAGGGGGATGGAAAAAGTTAGGGCAAGGGTCGGCTAGGAGGGGGAGTACCTGTATCATGCTCACCACAGAGGGTAAAAACCAGAGTTGTGAAGTATAGGTGGGGGAAGGACGATAAAAGGGGAAAGGGACCTGGACAGAGGCGAAAAAGGGGAAAAAAGAGATTCTAGAACACCATATGGGACCATGAGGTCCGTGATGGACAACGAACAAAAGGGGCTTCAAAAGCAGGCAGGGTGTAAAAGGGAATGGTAGGAGCATGCACCTCCAACATCAAGCAAAACTAAACTTCAAGGTGGAATAAGGTCTCAGAACACTAGAGGAGACCACACAATGAGAGGAGAAATCCTATTTTTTGGATCTGAGGAAAGTGAGGCTGAATCCGAGGAAGAATGACTACAACCAAATCTGGGTAGGTCGTACCCAACATGTGGGCCAACACTCTGGTGGCCGAACAATCGAAACTTGCCTACGAAAGGAAACCCCGTGAGGATATTTTATGCTGAAGTCAGGGGGGGGGGGGTTTGCGCCAGGTGGAAAGGGGATCGAGGAAGGAAAGACCAGGCTGCCGGAATACATCTGAGACTAGAAAAATTTGCAAAAACGAAAAGTTTCCGTAAAAGTGACGGTGGAAGTGGGGGAACCAGAGAGAAAACTGCTTTGGGGGAGAGCTTTTAAGCGGAGAAAAAAGTTCTGGGCGCTGGTTCTCTTGGCGTCGAGAACCCGTGCGGGGGGGGGACATGGCTTGCGTGGTGTGACAAGGAAAAAATACAGAGAAACAAACAACACTATTATTAAAAGAGTAATTTACCTCGGGGACAAAACCGAGAAAAGGGGGAAAAAAGAAGGACCGGTTGAACGCAGA
>Ga0179591_1364239_pt1 | contig 25894 bp, 40 predicted proteins | sample CZOMad2_1_08_16f_FD_182891 | JGI IMG/M metagenome (GOLD analysis project Ga0179591, IMG submission 182891) | Vadose zone soil fungal communities from Angelo Coast Range Reserve, California, USA - CZOMad2_1_08_16fungal (PacBio error correction) | ecosystem: Environmental > Terrestrial > Soil >...
TAAAAAAGAAGACAACCTTCCGATGAAAAGGCAACTTCCGACGTAGGAAATGATAAAGAAAAAGTTCCCAAAGAGAAAAGGGGAGGTACTCTTAGAACTCCACGCCTTAGAAGAGATTCAAGAAATTCGCCTGAAAAGGAAGAAAGGTCTCTACGCCAAACAGACATGGAAGGGTTTTAAAAAAGACAACAAGGGAAGGGAAACCAGAGGGAAAAAGAAATTAATTAGGGCTAATTCCACGAGCTTTTCACTCTAATGGGTGGGGGTCACGCTTATTTTCCAGAAAAGAAAAGACAAGCCCGGAAAATCAGATGGGGCACGAAGGAGTCAAAGATCCCATCACCACCTAAAGAAAGAAAAGACCTTTCATTAAAAGGGCGCGGAAAAAATAAGAAAAAAACGTGCCATTCTCACCGCAGATCCGTACCGTTTCCGGGGGGGGGTCTACCACCCTAGCGATAAGGTGAACTCGGTCTTCCCGGGAGCGCACCGTTGTTGAAAAGGGGAAAGATCCCGAGAGATAAGCCATCCCAGCCTTTGCTAAAAACACGCGAATTTCTCAACATTCAGAAAACGAGCAAAGCGTCTTCCCCATCGGACCAAGACATTCTGGCTAACAAATGCAGGCGGACAAGGTCGCTCGACCTGTAAAGGAAAGGAAAAACCGAGGCCTTATACCATGAAAGATGAACGAGAAGTAGGTGTAAAGGATCCTTTTCAAACATTGACAGTGGACGAGCTACATCAGGAAAAGGCTAGAAAGTTGTCAGAAAAAAGGTGCAAATGTTGCATCAAAGGGAGAGGGAATGGAGAATGGGGAGAAAATTGCCACAAAACGGTGGGCTGTCCCGTCCTTTCACATTCTCTTTCGAAAAGTCATATTTTAAGGGCGATGCGTCACAGGAGAAATAGTATTAGGGGGGAGAACGGCGGCAAAAAAAACGGCCAGATGTTTAGCGTTACGGGGGGGGCCTGGAAGATTGTAAGATGAGTTGCTGGAAGTAGGGAGCGCCCATCTAAGAGGGGTAATTGGGGAGAAAACTCATCGGCACAAACTGATAAAGTGGCGGGAAGTACGGCAAAATGTCTCAAGAGGCATAGTAGGAGTAAATCCTGGGGAGAAAGGTTTTCAAACAGGTTCTGATATACGGGATCGGCCGTCAGAGTTTTAATCTTATGAGAGGGAAAGGGGTACCTATACAAAGGAAGATTTTGGGGATAATGACCGGCAGGTTTGAGAATAGGAAGAAGGGGACAGTTTGCGGACAGCTGAGTAAGCCAAAATCCCTGAATGAAGTCAACCTGAAAAAAAAAAATGAAGCACAATAATCAGGGAGAAAAAACCTCAAAAAGTGAGCAAGAGAGGGAGGAACAAAAATTCCCTGAAAGAGGTTGCCTCCCAGGAGCGAAGGAGAAAGAGGAAGATTTGTAGCAAGGCGACTGAACGGGGGGGGTCAGAGCAACCCCTGCTGGAGAACTTAACGGATACCTGAGGTTACGAACCGGAAGAGTGAGGAGTACAAAAGTCGTATCAATGTGAAAACCTTTTGTGTAGGGTTTGTAGGGGGACATTCCAGGTGCGTCTCGAAAAAACACTGGCCTTATGGAAGATGGTGGCGCCGAAGGAAAGAAAGTGCTGTTCGTCAAGGGAAAGATGGGTTACCGGAACAAAGGGGTTGCGAGACAAGAGGTTCAAAGGCATGGAACTCCTCGGAGGGGGGAAATTATTCTTGGGATCGATCGGAAGGGGGAGGGGAAAAGGGGTCGGTAGCACGAGCCTTGCGCACCGTGAAAGAAAAAAAATGGGAACTGAGCGCGTTTAAGTGGGTAGACGGGACTGGTCTCACATTGGGGGAACCACTTAGTCACAGCGCTGAGAAGGAAGCTCATCCACTCTAACGGAAAGAAAAATAACAGAAAGGAGGTGGGAAGAGCCCATTGGAGGGAAAACATATCAGGTCAAAAAAGAGAGAATTTGGCGCAATCCAGCAACGTGCCCAAGAGCCTAGTATTAAGAAGCATAAAAAAAGTTAAAAAGCAGTCGTAAGGCGATCGCGTAGGTCACGAGGAGGGAGTGATGGAAGGGTGTGTAAAAGGGGAAATGCGGTGGAGGGGAAAAAGTCTAGAGGGAAGGACGCGTCGAAGGAATTATCAAAGCGGGGGGGGGTAGCCCTTAGCAAAAGAGACGCACCTGGGGGTAAACCAGTTCAACCAACGCTTCATTTTAGAAGGCTCTAAAAAAAAAACCAAGAAAATGGAAACTGGGGAGATTTTCAGGCGCTTACAGAAATAAGGATGAAAAAAAAGTCGTAAAGAACAGGGGCTGAAGAGGGCTCGTTGGAACGAGGTTCGAACTTTCGCCGGACGCAATATCTCAAAAATAGGGAGAGAGCTGGGAGGATCCTCTACTTAGAGAGGACCAATCGAAGAGGAGCACTTAAAAAACAAGGCCTGAGAAGCAAAAAAGGCTTGGAACGACGGATCAAGGGAAGATGGTTAAAGGCTAAAACAAGAACCAGGAAGCCTTAGGGAGTTTAAAAAACTAGAAGCCCTTCAGGTCATTTTTAGGCCTGACATACAACGGCTTGAAGGGACGGCTCAAAGGGGAAACAGGCTACAAGGAAGACTTATAACTCTCAAAAGGGAATTCGAAAAAGCTTCAAAAGCCAATTTTTACAAGAGGTCCCAGCCACCCTAGGCAATCAGAGTCTTAGGGAAAAAAAAAGCCTTTCGGCTTTTAACGTAGGTGTAGTGTCTGGGGGAGGATATGCGTGGAGGCGCAAAAAACGAAAAGAATGCATTCTAGGTAAGAGCAACAATTAGGAGGCTGGCCATCGGAGGAATGGGGGGCTGCTACCCGAGCAAAGGAAGCTCTTTCTGAGAACGCAACATTGGACGTCAGAGATCGCTTCAGGATCTGACGCGCGTGAATTCGCGGGGGGTGGGGAAAAAAGGGTCGACCAAGTTGCTACGAGAGTGAAAGATAATGGAGAAAATTCCAATCAGGGAAAGAGTTTCTCAAGACCCAGAAAGTAAAACCTGTGGGGGAGTCCAGTCCAGGAAGAACAGCGCTTTAGGCGCAGGAACAACAGGGCCCCGCACTAAAAAATTTTTAAAAGTTTCCAGAATCATAGACCCACCGACAAGGTTATAATAATGGGCGAAAGAAGAAGGAAAGCGGCCTTGAGAAAACAAAAAAGCACGCTGTCGAAAAAGAAAAAAAAAAAACTTGTAGGAAGGAAAATTGACACCCTGAGAGATTAGGAACGGGGAAGGTTCTGAAGCACACCAGCTTCTCAAGCGACCGGAGTGAAAATAAATCTAGAGTTGTGAAGGGGGGGGGTGCCAGGTTTCATCTAGGAGGACTGCGGTCACGAAGGTTCCGAAAGAGGCATGGGTGCTAAGGAGAAAACCTTACCTGGGTTTAAGAAGAAGGCAGGAGCGCCAACCTATTGCGCCATAGCGAAAAAAAAAACACATCTATGAACGGCCATAGAGGGTATCCTCGGACTAAGGGGTGAAAGCCTAACCAAAAAAAAACTGCTTAAAAAAAAGAAGTACTAAGGAGAAAAACCTGTTTGAAATTCAGATACAAAAAAAAAAAAAAACGAAGGAGAAACGAAGGTTGGTGAACTATATAAAAAGAATCCGGTAAAACTAATTGTGAATATTTCCAGTCCGGTATCTCCCTACTGACTTAAAAAGGAGAAAATAACGTGAAAAAAATAGATCATCCTGAGTTTCAAGATGTCTCCTTAAAAATAGACCTGTGTGACCAAGGGAATGGACGAAACCCGGAGAAGGGCAAGAAAAAAGGTCCAAGAAAGAGCGCGAAGAGGCCATGGGAAGGAGGGGCAACAGAGGACATTCATGTCGACTCTGACAATTCTCTAGGAAAAGGAGCCACCAGAATATAAGAACAGAGGTTAACATAAGGAGAGTTGCAGAAAGTGGAATCTACAAGCGGCGGACCTACAGAATTGAAGGCTCCAGCATTGGAGGTGAAAAGGAAGGTTGGAAGAAGGGGTCTTTGGGGAAAAGGAAGGGGTTAAAATCTCTTTAAAAGGTTTGGCTGGTCCGGAAAGGATAAACCTGGGCATAGAAAAAGGGTCGGCGAAGAAAGGAGAATACCAAAAGTATTTTCCTTCACCTCCTGGGGAACTCTTACGGCAGGTGGGGACGACACCGGGGGAGGAATACTTGAAAGAAAACTACCGGAGAGGGAGGTTCTGGGAAACCTCAGAAAAAGGAAATGTAAAAGATTCTGCAAAGGGAGTCAAGGATGATTGATTCCCAAAATGTGAGAAGTTGGGGGGAAAAAAGTACTGTGGGGGGAGTAAAGATATAGAGGCCCGGGAGGGGGATCTGAAAAGGTAAGTTATTCTATAGGATTGTTTGTAATAGTTTAAACTGAGGGGGGGGGACTAAAAGGGGGACGTATTCTTTTCATCACTTCAAGAGAGGCGGAGTAGGAAAGAGGCCATGTAATCAAAGAAATTAAAAGGACGAATATGAAGGAGGAACGTAACAACGAACTTCAGGGGGAAGAGGTTTAAAAGACCTGACTCAATGTGACCTGGAATAGGGAAGGGACTTTAAAGGGGAAAGGAGGGACTAACTGAAACTTCCTAGGTGTTTGGAGGGGCCCTTAAACTGACTCCAAAGGAGAGAAGGTTTAAAAAACTGAGGGGGGTGGGGACAGAAGGGAAGTATGGGGAAAGGTTAGTCGGGGAGCAAGGACATGCTTGGTAAAAAAAGAAGGAATTCTGGTTTAAAGGTTGGGAGGAAAGGAAAGGGATTGGGGGGCTTTAAATGGAGAAACTATGGGACGCAAAAATTCAGTTTATCAAAAAAATTAAGGAAATGAGAAAAAAGGGCAGGGGAGGGGGGGAGGACTGAGAAAGGGGGCGACGGTTGCAAGCCACTAGAATCATAAAAAGGGAGCGCCGGAGAAAGGAAAAAAAAACCAGCTGGGAAAAATTTGGGGCATGGCAGCTTAATGACTTAAGCATTCTCAAAAACTAGGGGGGGGGGCCACACAAAAGAAGGATAAGCAAAAACCGAGAAAAGAGTACCGAAAAGCCTACACTCCGAAAAGTCAGCAAATTTAGACTCTAGGTTAGAAGAGTTAGAAGAGGAAGGTTTTCTTTGGGGGGGGGATATCCATTGCTTTCAGGGGCACGAAGTTTCCTGAAGGGCCAGGTAAGCCGATTGGGAACGGGGGGGGAAGATCAAGAGAGGTCCTCAGGTAGACAAAGGAGGGAAAGCTTAGGGGGGGGCCGGAGAGCCAGAATCCGATCATAGGGAAAAGGTGTTATGGGGAAGGGGGAGAAGGGCAAATCAACGGAAGGATTCATCATCAGGGGAGGATAATCAAAAGACAAGATAAGGTTTCAACGCTCTCGTAAAGAAAAAAGATGGAGGAGAGTCTTAGAACTATGCAAGAGAATCTGGGGAAAAGAATAAGACTGAGCAGCTTTACAAGACAATTCCATGATTGAAACAACTTCGAGTGAGACAGAAAGTGTCAGGAATATGGGCGGAATAACAGAAGAAGGAGAGGGAAGTTATGGAAGCTCTATGAGAAAAAAAGAGCTGGAAGCTGGACTCTAGGGGGACTCACGGGGGAAGAAACAAAAAGGAAAAAAAAGACGAAAAAGAAAAAAAGGACTAGAGAGGAGTGAAAAAACCAATTTTAAAGAAAGAACAGCAATAAAAAGAGATCGGCGTGAACAAAGGCCCCTACGGAAAAGAAGGAAAAAAAATCTTCGGAAAACGGGTCTTCCAGGAAACGTAGAAAATTCTGAATAAGGTGGGGTCGCCTTTGTACGGGGCAAAAGAGACGGGGGTAACGAAACTAGCTTGACGAAGAGGAGGAAGAGGGTCCGGGAGGGGGTGAGATTCGAAAAAAAGAAACATCGGAAAAATGCTGAGGGGGGGTCGGCGTTCAAAGGTCACCATCTTAACAGGACAAAGAAGCGGAGTGATCTTCCACTAAAGACTTCGAAAATACTCAAGGACCAAAGACTGTAAAGCAGAAAGGGGGTTCAACTCAGAGAACCGGGAAAAACGCACCCCAGAAAGAAAGATAAGTGGGAACGACAGAAACTGTCTGAAAAAGGAAGGCGCCACAAATGGAAAGAAAAAAATCCCGCGGGGTAGCTGTCACCTGGGGACACAATGGAAAACCCTCCACGGTAGGGTGGAGCTTCGTGAGAAGCCTGAAAAACATACGAGCCCAACAACCCGGCTTGAAGCGTTGTCAGGGAATCAGAAAACTAAGACTGGGGAAAAGCGGGGAGACTAAGGGAGAAGTCCAGCCACAAGGAATTTTAAGACTCCAGATCGGCTAACGTCTCGAAAAACCTTTTAATATGACTGGTTGCCGAAAAGAGGAAACATTGATACCGGGGATAGTGATAAAGCAAGCCTTCATATCCTCTCCAAAAAAAAAAAAAAATAAGGGGGAAGCCGAGGAAAATAAAAGTAATAAAAGACTGCAACAATCTATCTATTACATTAAGGGGTAAAAAAGAGCCAAAGGATGAACATTCTGGAGGGCATTCGAGGAAGGGGCCTACGTCACGGGAAGAATTTGGGGAATCCAAAACCCTGTAAAATAGTTTTACTGAGACAAAGGAGAAAGGTGAAAAATAACCCTGCGTGCAGCGAAGACGAAAAAAGACGGAAGCAACCGAGGCTTGGTCTCGACCGTGACTGCATCGAAGAAGGTAAATGGATCGAGGGATAGACCGTGCCAACGGAGACTGTGCAACAAAAAGACAACATTCGAAAAGACACCATCGTGGTTTCTGGAGTACCTGAAAAAAATACATGGGGGCCAAGGTCTAAAGAGGGTTAAAAAAGTCGAGACGTAGAGGATCCCGCCCGGAAAGAACAGACATCTCGGGACAAAAAAAATAAGCAAAGGGCATAATGGAAAAGAACTAGGGAAGAAAAAAAAGCCTGGGGGGTCGACGCAAGGCAACTGGCACAAAGAAAAGGGCGAGTGGAGTCCAAAGGAAAAGGGGCAAAAAGGGGGGGGGGGAAGAAGGGGAACCAAAAGATCTGCTAAAAAAAGTAAACGCAGTCTGATTCTCGGAAAAGTGATTTGATTCTGCAAGGCGGGAAAGGGACCTTAAAGAAATCAAGGGGGGATAGGGCCCCACTCGGACATTGGAAAACGACATAAAATGAGGTTGAAATTTCTTGAAGTTCTCAAAAGGGAAATCCTGACATGTGTTGTCAAACTGGGGCGAAACCCGGCTGAAATAAGCTCCTCTTTGGTTGAGAGGACGATTTCGGAAGAATACGGGGGTGGCAGGATATTAGTCGTTAACGAAAAAGTGGCAGCGGGTCATCGGAAAAAGATTGTGCAGAAGGAAGAGTGAAAGGAGTCAATCTCCAACAGGGTCCTCACATACGGCCACATTCAAGAAGGATAGGGGGGATTCGGGATCTGGAAAAAATATCAATAAAAAACTTCACGTAATACTCTACCAAAGGGGAAATGGGGGACATCCGACAGCGGGGGGGCTACGAATAAAAAGATTTCAGAAAAAAAACTTCGGAATCTCCCGGGGAGGGGGGGTTGCCGGGTGGGTCAAGGGCGTTCAGAGAAAGGGCTTCGGGAAGTGTTTGAAGAGGAAAAAATATCAGGAAAAAGTCAAAATTATTCGAAAAATCAGAGGTTCCATCTTAAACTTGGAACACTCAGATGGGCTGGGGGAAAAGACGAGGGAAAGCGCGCAGAAAAAAAAAAGGGGGTTGTGTAAAATGGGAAGAATGCATAAAAAAACTAGCTTGAGGAACTTTGAAGGAGGTGGGACTATAAGAGGGAAAGAAAAACTTAAAAGCAGAAGGAAAGAAGCGGGTCATGACGGGATCATAAAGAAAAAAAACTCTTAAAAAGCATGGGGGATCCTAAAAGATCGACTCTCACAACGAAGGGGGTTGTCAATCGTGAATGAAAGACATTTGCAAGAAAAAAACCTAAAGAGGCCGCCGAAGAAATGTAATCATCTCAGACAGGGCCGTTTATCCTCGGAGAGGGAGGGGGGTGAGAGAAGCGGGAGGATTTTTAGGGCGGGATAGCGTTTGGGCGAAGGGAAAAAAAAAAAAAGCCCGCAGTCCTATTTCGGGGGGAAAAAAAAATCTCATATCTAGAAGAGCTACCGGGGGGACATCGAAATATTAATGGGGAGCACGGAGGAACGCATCAGCCCCATCAAGGAAAAAGGAAGCTGCAGTTGTTCTTGGGACGTAGACGCGGATACGACAAAAAAATGCAGGGGAGAGCAGTTTTAAAAAAAAATGGTTGGCAGGGGGGAGACGGCATCTAGAGGGGGAGAAGGTCGCGTAGAGGGCAGAAGAAAAAAGGATGAGGGAGGGAGACGTTCTAAAAAAGGTCTTGGAAAAGGTGGGAAAGGAGAGGTCCGCCAAAACGAAACTTCAGGAATGAGAAAAAAATTGTGGGGTTGGTGCTTATCCTAAAAGAACAAAGTTTCAACCAAAAAAAGGGTATGGGAAGAAAAGCCGGCGAAAACTTAAGAAGGGGACCTTGCCTACAAAGAGAGGGGAAGAAAAAATAAGAGGAAAACAGAGAATCTGAGAGATACCAAAAGGAGGAAAAATGGGAAAAGTAGGAATCAATGTCACGAAAAAAAGGATCATGACTCAAGAATTCGGGGGAAGAAGACTAAAAGGGGAAAATAATGATTGTAAAGTGTGAAAGGGAACTCTTGGAGCCCAGAAAAAGGGCCTGTATCTCCCGACCGATCGAGGGAGCGTCAGGAAGAATGGAAAAAAGGGGAACGAGGGGAACTCACGGAGAGACTTCTTATTCGATCCGTCGTCACCGGGGGAAGATCTCAACAACCTAGGGGAATACTCAAGAGGGAAAGGTTTATAGGAACGGCTAGAACCGACGCGGGGACCCATCGTCCCAAAAGACCTATTCGGAAAAAAGGGGAATTGGGACACAAAACCCCGTTGGGAAAATACTTGGGAGTCTGCAAGGGGAGGAAAATTCCCCCGCCAACAAGAAGTTTCTCTACAGTAACTGTCAAGTCAAAAAAAAGACAAACTGCGTAGATTGATTCCCAGGAGGGAAAAAGTGCTGGGAAAGAGTCTAAGGTGAGAAAAGACACAAAAAAATTTCACAAATCCGGATTAAAAACGGAAGAAGCCGAGAATTATCAAAAGAAGAATAAAGTCGCCAAAAAAAAAAAACCCAAAGCGCCGGTTGGATGCACACCCGAGTAGTGGGAGAAACTCATGGGGGGCTACAAGTGAATCTTAGGAAAAAAACCTCAGTAAGCTTCATTAGTGGGGAAATTAAAAGAGAAAACCCGGAGGGATAGTATGGAGGACCAGGGGAGGTCCTCGCCAAATAAGAGGGAGAAGGAATTATAGATTAAAAAGAAGTCATATAAGAACGGGGGTCTCCTACGCAAGAAAACCTTCATTAGGTTTGACCACAAAAAAAGGCTGGGATCAAGGGAAAGGAACCTCAGACGAAAAAAAAGCCAAAAGTGCCGAGAGAAAAGGCAAGCCAGGGGGCAAAAAAAAATGTTAAAAAAATTCCTAACAAAAAACGGCGGTGAGACCTCGAAAGAAAGGGGAAAGGCAAGAAGTCCATTCCGAAGGATCCGGACAGGGGGTCACCCAGCGGCAATCGGTAGAAAGCATCGCCTACCAGGGGGATGAAATAGCCTTGAAAAGAATCCGAAAGAAAGGCTCGAAAGGAAAAAAAAAGCCTTCAAGATCTTTACGGACTATGGCAAACTTACCTGGCCTGGGGAGAAAAAACTTTAAAGGTACTTACCTCCACCAGGGGAGAAATAACCACACAAAAGATATGGAAAAAGTCCTTGAGGACAGAAAAGCAAGCTTGAACCTGGAAAAAAATGTCGTGCAAAAAGGGGAATCCAAGGATGTTAGAAAGGAAAACGCGGGAAAAGAACTTTGGCAGGGGGAACGGCTCGTGCGCGATTAAAAGTAAAACCGGGGAAGAGACTTAACGTCGAACTATACGAGGAGAAAGAAACGGGAGGGAAAAAATGAAAAGAATACTGCAGCCGATGCGAAAAAAAGGTGTATTTATGGGGAAAATGCGTTAGTGGGTTCGTGCAACACGGCTTGGGGAAAAACCTCGCTTTGCGAAAACTCGTGCGAATGAGCCTAAAAAATGTTAATCGGTGGGGGCAACCCTGGGTTAAATGGGGTGCGGAGATTCTCGAACTAGATTTGGGGGAAGGAGTCAGATTGAGGGAAAGATAACTAATGGAGCAGGGGGTTGCCGAATTGAAAAGGGGAGGAAATCGAGAAGTCGGTACACAAGAGGGAATCATTAGTATGGACGGCACTTCGGGAGGAAGTCGAACTCAAAAAGCGGTTGCGAGAGTCTGGCTTAAAAGAACTCCTTGGGTCCAGAGGGTTCTTGGAGGGGAAAAGAGAAAAAACCGAATCAAATCCTTATAGGTGCTGCAGAAGCCAACAGGTTGTGCAAATCTGAATGGGGGGACTATCATGGAAAGGGGGACCTGGAAAGGGGGGGTTCTTAGTCAATGAAAACACCTTCTATCAGTTGGAGAGAAGGGGCATTTGGGGGGGAAATTTGCATGGGGAAAAACGGTAGAAAACAGCGGGGTGGCATGGACTCAAGTCCGGAAGGTCTTCTGAAACAGGGTACAAAACTTATTCTTGTTTGAAAGAAGGTTCGAAGAACCAGATTAAAAAAAAGATTTTAGAATAGTGACGATGGGGAAAAATCTCGGCAAGGAAGGATCCTCCAGTAGAAGACCCGAAGGGGCACCCTGGCGGGCGTCTGTAAGCGGAACGTTGAGAGGGAATCATCATAGAGAAGGCCCGGACCACTACTAAGGAAAAGAGTCAAACACCCATTTGTAAGCAGTCATCTAAAGGAGGTCCGGGCAGAGGCTATGGGAACACATGCATGAAAAGGACCCCCACGCCTAGTGAAAAGCCGCCAGAAATCTTAAGAAAAGACTCAGGAATCGGGGAGTCGTCATGCTGGAGGGGGTATGCGTTAAAATTTGGGGAGAGTTTGGATGTTAGCACCGAAAGGGGGGAGTTCAAGGAAACCAGGCCTAGGGAGAGTTTGGGGAGAAAAAAAAGGTAGCAGAGCGACCTACAATCCAATGAGAAAGGAAAACGGAACAAAAAAGAAACAGAAAAGAGAATCTTCATCGGGTGTCTTAGACTGCTCCGAAAGAGGAAAACCAGACTGAAAAGAGACTAAAGGGGGAAACGGTGGATTTTGAGAATCTAAATGAGGGGGGGGGGTAGCTGGACTGGAGGGGGAAAAATATAAAAAGAAACAACAACAACGCTAGAAAGGGGGGGGGGAGAATACGGAGAACAATCTAAAAGAAAAAACTGTCTAAGTGACCATTAAAAGAGACTTGCATAATTTGCCATGAGGAGGGGGGAGCATCTTGAAAGAAATTGGGAACCGAGGTTAGGGTCACTGAATAGTCCAATTAAAAGGGTACAAGGCCTATGTCTAGGCCTATCAAAGGGAGACAACAGAAAAGGGAGAGGAAAGGAAACTCACACAAAGACCAATTTCAAAATCTCAAATTGTTGGGGCTCGCCATCAATCTGAAAGAAAGGAAATATATCGCGACCGGAAGAATGCTCGATGAAAAGAACGCTCAAGGAGTTTCACAATAGAGGGGTGTTGATTCGGAACGGACCTATTTGAAAGGTGCCTGGAAAAAAGTGTCCGGAAACATTAAGAAGCCCGAGGCTTGCGTCAAAAGAGCATCAAAGTTCTCTCCTTGGGGGTCAGAGGGGGTCTCAAAAAAAAAAACGCTTGGGGTCAAAAAAGTCGCGAAAGGGGAGTGGCAGGACACAAAGTGGAAGAGGGACCAGGAACCGAATAAGGGGAGGCGTTCAGGAAAAAGGGGAGAGGACCCCAGGAACCAGAAAGAGGCTTCCATCTGCGAAAACACCCATTACTCCTCCAAGGGAACCGAAACGACCCGTGCACCGGAAACCCACCTAAAGGGGGAAAGTGCTATAAAGAAAGAAGGCCTGAAAGCGGATACGGGACCACCAAAAAAGTCGAACGTAACCAGAAGCCTGGACCTTTAAAGCAGCGAAAATGAAAGAAAATGAGGTAAAGTTTAAAAACCGCGCGAAGGGACGCAAGGATCCTTTAAGGAGAAGACCTAATAAAATATCGAGGGAAAAAAGGGGGGGTTGGCGCGGTGAGGCAACACTTGTTTCCGAAAAAAGGAGATATGAGGGGAGAGAAAAGCTCCGCACAGTAGTATAAATGCCAAACCAACAAAATCAATATTCGTTAGGGCCACGGGGGAATCGCTCCACTAAAAAAAAAGAAGGAAGACAGAGAAAAAGTTTAAGGAGAAGAAAAACTTAAATGAACACAATCCAAAAAGAAACAATGCGAGATCATTCGCCCAGGGAAATCACTCCAGACACAAACGAAGTTTTTTCCGGGGGGAAACAAAATCGCGCGGGCACGAAATGTGGGGCGTCCCTGAAAGAAGAAAAAACCATAACCGAGGCCGCAGGGAAAAATCACGGTACACGCGAGAAAGATTACCGTTTGAGGAAATACTCCCCTAGTCGGGAAGAGGACTTCCTAGAGAGCCGACAAGGAAAAAAGAACCGGTAGAAGGGCCGGAAAAAAAAAAAAACCCAGGCCAAGGGAATGGGCCCGCGTTCTCTGGACAAGGAAAAACAGACTCAACTACTGCAACAGCTGGAGACATTCTGGACAATTCTAAAAGAGGAATGACAAAAAGAATGTACAAGGGCACCTAGTGCAGAGAACAACAACGGAAAATGTTATCAAAAAAAAGGGACGGGGGCAGGGGTTTACAGTTTCGGGGGAAATGCCTGCCGAAAAAAAGGAAAATCTTTTTGAAAAGTGGGGGCCGCTTGTGGGGTGGAAAAGGCCCAGAGCAAAGGGGGGCTTGAAGAAGGCACGCGGATTTAAATACCAACAAGGAAATGCTGAAAGAGAGTAAAGATAACGAAAAACGTTATCGGGGACCCGTGAGGGACGCCCTCAGAGAAAAAAAAGAAGAGGGGTAGAGGAGTGGGGATCGTGAAAGGAAAGGGGAAGGGGTGGGCGTTTACATTTCTGGAAAAAAGAAAACAAAAAAGCGAGTGAGCTTGGCGTAAGTTCATAGTCAAGGCTTGGGGGGGGACAGGGTTTTGCGTAGAGGAAGACGTATCGGAGAGAAAAGGATCTGGAGGGGGAAAGGGGGGGAGAACGGAGATAAGAAAAGAGGGGGTTGGGGAGAAACTACGAGGCAGGGAAGGGGGGGCCTGGTGGGGACGTATAACTGGTACGGCACAGAAAGACGAGGACAATAGCGCCAACTTTCGAAAAAAGGGAGATATCGAAATCCCGAGGAGCCTCGGGAGGCTTCAGGAGGATCCGGGAAAAGGTTAGGAGGGGGATCTCCTCAAAGGTAAGGGGCCAAGAAACAAAGGTTTGGAAATCAGGAAATTATGTTCAGTTTAGCAACAAAGAAGACACGGTGGGGGGGAATTTGGGGAGGTGCCTGGAAAGGGGCGAGGATCTGGAACTAATGGGGGAATTTGTGCGCCGAAAAGCAGATATGGCGGTAAGGAAAAGGATCTCCTCGTAGTCGGGGATTTCAAGGGGGGGAATGTGCCAAAAAAGCGAGGGTGTGGAATAAGGGGTTTAACGGAAGCTGCATCAAAAGGAGGTGTAGAAAAAGGGACCACGATGCCCGAGAAGAGGAACTTCTGGGGGGAGAGAAGACGGGGCTAGGGCCGGGAATCAGCGCGAGGACCGGGAACGAAAAAACATCGAACCAGAAAGCCACCTCTTCATAATTCAGAAGGGTCGCATAGCCTTCACCAGAAACTCAAAGGTCACACATGGGAAGAACTGGGGTCAAAAAGACCACCTACTCCGAGAAGACGTTAGGAAAATGAGACAGGGGATTTGAAAGGACTGCGGGGGACAACGGAGAGTCTTAGAAACATATGCATGGCGTATGATTTATAAGAGAAGGGGATAAACAAAAAGTTCCCGAAAAACCTGAGAGAAGCTGTGGATCAGAAAAGAAGCTACTCAAGCGTTTGGGATAAACTTAGAGGGGGCAAAACCAAAACGCAAAGGAAAAGCCCAATAAGAATCATCTTCGGAGGTGGGGTAAAACGGTACGGAAAGAAGGCCCGGGAAGGCTCAGCGGAGTAAGCCGAAGGACTGGTAGAGTTTGCGGGATCTCGACATCGAGAGAGGAAAGAATGAGAAAGAAAGTTCCAAATAAAGGAAATATCCCTCAAGCTCGAAAAAAAAACCAGGAAATTCTGCTCCGGAGGAAAGAATTCTCGAGAAGCTTTCTTGGGGGCCTAACAAGAAGGGATAATTCTTCGAAAACTGGGAAGGAAAGTCTTGTTGAAAGAGTCCTAGGAAAAAAGTGCAAAGGAAGGGGGGATTTGAGGGGTCTATCCGGCAAAAACATGAAGAAGGGGGGTTAACTTGGAAGTTTCCACAAAAAAAGGGGGCAACAAGAGAGAAAACGGGAAATTGCAAAAAAGGGAATTCCGGGAGGAAGGGAGTGCTACCCAAAAAGCTCACAGGAAAGGGGGGGATCAGGTCCTCCCTCCGCAAAGAAAATCTGAAAGCAGGGGTAAAAGGAAGCGGCGGGTCGCGCTCGTGAAATGCTTCTCAGAGAAGGGGAAAAACACCTGAAGCCGAGGGAAGGGAGATTGAAAGGGGCTCCACAGAAAACGGGAGGAAAAAGTGGGGAAAGCTGCTCCGCTAAGAGACGCTCTGGCTAAAAAAATTCGCCAAAAGGAAAGCAACAACTAACACCGCAGTCCTCAAAGAAGAAAAAAGGCTGCGAAGTCGAGGAGGTTTCCTCGCAAAGAGGTACATCTTCAGACACGAAAGACCCCAGGGGGGTGCCCCAGACTTTCCAGCAGGGCGAGAAGAAAAAACTAATGAAATGGGCAAAGAAAAGGGGAAAATGCTTCTACAAGAGGGAAAAAACCTCCACTCAAGGGGGGGGGCTCGGAAACGAGAAAAAAAAGGAGAACACAAAGGAAAACCCTGCCACTGGAGAGTGCGAAAAAAAAAAAAAAGAACCGGTGGAAGAAATCCCTCCAGAAAAAGATTTGGAAAAAAAACTCAATCGTGTCTTAAAAAACGGGGCTGCTAACGGATAGGGAGTGAGGTCTGGGGAACGGAAAAAAACCAGCCACCTTCTTTAAAAAAAAACTAACAAAGATAGCTACGCCCTGGATTGTGGTAGGGATCTTGGAAGGGAAAAAGGGTTGAAAAAAGGATGGGGGTCCCAGAAGGACACAAAAGGTCATAGAAAAACTGACAGAGAGATCCCAGGTACAACAACCTCGAAAAGGAGAAGCCGGAGAAAGAAAAAAACTCCCTTGAGAAACAAAGATCCTAGATAGTAGACCCTGATGCACAAAAGGACTGTGAGAGGGCATTCTAAAAGAGGGAAAGGGGCACTGAAAAAGGGGGAAAAAGGGTTGTGGGAAGGGGAAGCGCCAGATAAGAGGGGGAATGTTTTTACGTCAAGGGGGAGAAAAAAAAACTCAAGCTAAGAAAAAGGAATGAAATTGCCAGAACATAAAGTCGCAGCACACTTCCATTAGGAGGGGGCCGGAAGGAAAAGGAAGAAAATCGTGGAAAAAGGAAAGGGAGCGCCGACTCCAAGGTACCCTATGAAGACCGGCTCGCCTAACAAGCAAGAAAAAGTCCTTAGCTTTCTCAACAGGAAAGAGGCTTCAACAGCAAAAAACATTCTGCTAAAAAAAACTAGGCGGCTCGAAAAGAACAGGACACAGCCATCTCTCGAAAAAAAAACGAGGATAGGGAAGAAGACTCGCGTTGGAGGAAAAGGCAGGAAGGACTTGTCACCTTCAGAAAAAAGTTGCTCGGAAGGAGAAGGGAAAAAATCTCAAAGCTGTCCCAGAGAAATGGGGGCATCGAAAGAATCGCCTGAGAGGGTCCACAAGGGGGGGTCCGTCGAAGGGGCCGTCGAGGTCTGGGAAAAGGGGTGGAAAAAAAAAAAAAAGGGGGGGAGAATCGTTAAAGTGTCCGGAGGGGGGGAGAGAAGACTTCTAATTGAGGGAAGTTTTTTGGGACTGGACTCGACGAGGAAAAGGAATTTCTGTTAAAAAGCAAAAAAATCATCTGAAAACTAAGGTATTGGGGGAGGGGTTCAGAAAGGGTCTCGGGGGGGAGGAAAGTGAGGGAGTTTCATTTTTGGGCAAAAAAGAATCGAGGCTAAAAAGGAGTTCGACTTTCATAAAGTGTTAGGAGAAACGGAGGTACGGTGGTATGTATAATTAAGAAAGAAAAGTTTTTGAAAGAGGACGGGGGGGGAAAGGGAGGGAAGCATCGGGTCAAGGGATTTGGAGGAGTAAGAAAAATATCTCCAAAAAACACCATGAAAGTCGGTCGGGAAGGGGTCCAAAGGGGGCTTAGGAGGAACCAATTTGGGGTCTGTTCGGGGGTCGTAAAAAGAACTGTTATAAAAAAGAAAGTGCAGGGAGGGTTCTGAAAAGGAAGAACAATCGCTCCGTGGAGAAGAGGGAACTGGGTCACTTATGTCTTAGGAGCTCAAAGGATCCTCTAAAGAGGGGAATGTTGCAGGGTTTTAGAATGGGGTTGGGAAGGGAGCGGTAAAAAGGATGAGTGAGTAAGAGTGCGAAAGTAAAAAAGTCGTCAAGTAGTCTGTTTGCAGGGATCGGGGGCGACAAAAGTGAGATACATCGTGAGAAGGGGGCGGGGAAGAATTGGGGACGTCGCAAGGAATGGCGTGTGGAAGTGAAAACTATAAGAAAACTGCTCAATGCTTTGGGGAAGGGGAAAGAGGTTGAAAAGATACGGTTTGAAAAGGGGAAAAGGGACATCGTCCTTGTCGAGGAAAATAAAAATGTCCCAGAGAGTGGGGGGGGACAATCTGGAAAAAAGGGGTCGAAAGGAAAACCGGAAAAAAAAAAAAATCGTTCAAAAAATGCCGAGAAAAATAAGACCGACGGCCCAATCCAACGACGAGTTCAAAGGGGGGGAAGATCCGAGAAAGGCATCAGACGAAGGAGGTGAAAGTCTGGGCGGGAATTTTTGGGGATCTGTGTGGGGGGGGGTGGCATGGCGGGGGACTTAGATGGAGCGCGTTAAAAAGAACGCTGGGGGTGAGCTCGTAGACGGTTGAAAAAATCGAGTCAACCAGGAGGGTCCAAGAAAGGTCTTCAAAGCAATAGAAAGAAGACTGGGGGGGGGTCGGGAAGTCAAACCAGACGTAAAAAAAAAAAGAAATTATCAAAACGTTCAATAAAGTTTGTTGGAGAAAAACTTTGAGGAAAGCCAGGTAAGATCTCTGTAGCCAATAAGAACTCATATCAAAGAAAACAACAAAAAGTTGGAGTGAGGAGCGGCGAAAGGGAAAAAATCGGAGGAGTTCGGCCAGACTCCGCAAAAAGTTAAAAACTAGAGGAGGAAGCTGAGGGGGGGAAAGATTGAATAACAAAGGGGGAAGGTGATATGAAGGCTTCGCAAGAGGATTGTCCAATGAAGGGGGTACCTTGCATTAGAGGACGGGATTTAAACGGACGGTCTGGATGAGGGGGTCGGAAAAGAAAAAAAAACGGGCTGACAGGATGCTGCAAAGAAACCGAAGGAAACATCAGGTCCTAAACAGAAAAAAAAAAGAAAAACCTAGATATCTCATCGTAGGGAAGATGAAGGGAGAGGCACGGAGGGGAAAATGGGCAAGGGGAGGGGGCGTAGGGGGGAAAAATTCTTCGGTTGGAGAGAAGGGCTTGTAAACCGACCGGAGGGGTCAGGAGGGAAAGAAAAAGTTCTTGGGGAACTTGTTCAAAAGTGCTCGCAAAAAAGTGAAGCGAAACAGGAGAGCTTCTTATGAGAAAAACATTTCAGTAGTAAAAAAAAAACCTGAAAACAGTACTAAAAAAAAAAAAGTATCTGTCATAGGTGAAAGGCTACACAAAAGAAAAAAAATGCGCGATCGTCCCAAGAGGAGGAAAAAAAAAAGACCAAGAAAACTGAAAAGGGGTCTCTCACCGTGGAAAACTAAGTGGGGAAGTGAAGAAAAACCAGCAAATGACTTAAGAAAGGGAGTCGGGGAAAACGCCTCCTCCGCTGGGGAAACTCTACTAAAAGGACTTGTCAAAAAAACGAAGAAACAGAAGATTATGCACAGGAGAAAATTCCAAAGGATGCCTCCTGAATGACCTGAGGAGGTCGCCAAAGATGTCGGACAGGGAACCACAAAACCTTTGGGAGCAGTTAAACGACCATCACATGGAAGGGGGAAGCCGGGGGGAACGCCCAGCAAGAGGGGCGCAAACCGGAGAAGGTGAAAAAAAAAAAAATCGAGGGCTAGAAACCTGGGGGCGCAATCCGAAAGGGGGCGAAGAGAGGTTGGGAGGGAACTAAAAAACGATTGCAGAAACCTGGAGCCTCAAAAAACCTCGGCTAAAAAGGTCAGAGGGAACTCAAAAAGGGGGCTAAGGGAAAAGCCAAGAAACCTCTACAAGTATCTGAGAAGGACCTTAAGGAAACCACCTATTAAAATGCTGGGGCATAGTTAATCATTCTCCCAAAAAGCGGTCACGGCCAAGCCAAATCGGAAAGGTGTTTTGAAAAGAAAGAAAAAGCCCATCAAAAGGGCACTACATGGGTAAAGATCCCAAAAAAAAAGTACCAAAAAGTGTGTGGCCGCATAGGAGGACGTCCATGGAAGTGAAAGAAGCCGTGTGAAAAAAAACTCATAGAGGTCTTAAGAAACCGGTTTGACAAAGGCTACTGGTCAAATTCTCTCCTTAAAAGTTAGAGGGGGGCCATCAGGAAGGGAGGACCAAACTGCAACACGACATCGGATAGCTATTCAAGGAAAATCTACACGGGGAAGGGGGGAAACAACCACATATTCCTGGGAGCTTAGTTGAAAGGAGTCACCAGGAAAAGCAACCATGAAAGAAAACATCGTAAAAGAAAAATATCATCTGGGCATAACTATCAAGGGGCGTTTGCCAAGAGGGGACATAAGATATTTGAGAGGAAAAACTCTAAGACTTTTGCTGGCCCGGCTCGGGGCGGGGCATAGGAAAAAACCGTGTGACGGGGGGAAGCCACTAGGGGGGGAGGGAGGAGGAGATCAATAGGAGAAGCTCGAGAGAATATGTGGCGCTGCAGAGTGGGATAGTTGTTGGAAAAAAAAGTGTGGACATCGTGCCCCAGGAGAGGGTTGTAGGGATGTCTAGGGGGGGGGTGTCATTGGAATCGTGCGGGAGGGCCTTTGAGGAAGCCTTGTTTATAGGTTGCAAGGAGGTAAGGGGCGTAGAGAGAGACCCTTCTAAGGAGGAAGGGAGGAAGGGCCTTCGGGGGGCCGTTCTGGGGAGGAGAAAAAAAGAAATCTTGCCTCGAAGGAAGAGAGGGGGGGGGGAGGTTTTGGGCAAGATGGGAAACCTCCGGCATGGTTCCTCCCTGCAGAGGAAAGGTTTAGGTCAGGAATCGTCTGAAAAGGAGGTTCTTCAAGAAGGGGGGGGCCCTCCGCAATAAACTTTGAAGAACCACTGATTCCAAAGAAAGGGGAAAATCGAAAAAAAAAAAAGAAAAACGGTTAGAGAGTGGGAGGGGGGCGCATCAGACAAAATCATACAAAAAGGCCGTTAAAAGGTACAATGAAACCTCGAAAAAGCTTGCGCTGTGAAAACCGTCCAAAAGGGGCGGACGGGAAAAGGCCGCCTTAAAGAGTCACAGAATGGGAGCCATTTAAAAAGGTATGTTTGTGAAACGGGGGAGGTGCAGTCAAGGACGTGGATCTAGAAAGGAAGAAGGACGAGGGGGAAACGAAAAAGGGCTTGGTCAAGAGGAAGGGGCGGTTAGAAAAGAATTGCGGAAAAAAAGGGCCATGACCGGGAGGGGTTGCGAGGGGAAGGGGTCACTATGGGGGTCATAGGGGCTTCAATACAGAGACACCCTTTCGAAAAAAAAGGAGACATCTGAATTGTAATATACGGGAGGGGGAGAAATTTAAAAGGGGAAGCCTAAGAAAAGAAAATAAGCCACGAAGAGAAACCTCTTAATTTCAGAGTTCGTGAGATAAAAATCTCTTGGGAAGTCCAGAAAAAGAAGACTATAAAAGGACAAATCCCCAAAAAAAACTTTAAAGAAGCGACGGGAAACATAGAAGTAAAAAATGAAAGCGCTAATCTCGATTTGGGGGGAGAGGTCGTTGAGGAAGGGGGGAAAATTTGAGATCTGGGAACTCATCAATTGGAAATCACGGCAGGGAATTTCTGGAAAGAGGGGTTTTCTATAAAAGGATCGAAAAAAAAAGGGCGTGCAAAAAGAGAGGAAACCGCTCGTCCAGGGAACATCACTATGCTTCAGCTGAAAGATGTGTCGGGAGGGGCTGATACGCCAGGAAATTTCAAAAGGAAAAAAAATTCGAAAAAGTGTTTGTGAGAAGGAAAGTGCCGATAAATGTGCTAGCTGTGTCAGGCGAGAGACGGTCTAAGAAAAAAAACAACGGAGATTTCGATGAAAGGTCCAAGGCGAAAGAGAGGGAGAAGCTTGCGAACAAACCGTCGTCAAAGAGACATGTGATGGTTGGGGAATCAAGCGTCTAAGAACAAAAGAACAAATTGCCCAGGGGAAAGGGGGGTAGGAGGTGCGAGACAAAAAAGCCACATGAAAAGGCCGATGTCCGAACCGACACGGTCGATGAATCAACCTGGTCTAATCGAAAAGAAATACTCGAAAAAAGGAGAAATATAAAAAACTCAGAAAGAATTTCTAAAGAAAGACCCTCAGGGACATCGGGGAGAAAACCGTCAAAAAATGGGGCGTAAATGCGGGGATGAACTCGTAAAATGGTCGAGGAGAGCATGCGGGGCGGCCAGTGCAGAGGTGAGAAATACCGGGACGTGCGCCTGAACGGAGTCAGATCTGACTGACGTAAAAAAAAACTTTGCAAGAGAGGGGCTGCAAAAAAAAAAAAGCGCAGGGAGTCCTTGACAGAACGTAAAAGTCTCTGTCAAAAGAAGACAGTCTGTCCGGGGGAGGGGGTCATGAGGATACACAAGGGTACGCAGGGAAAGAGGCAACCGACGAGCGATGCGTTCCAAGAGAAAAAAAAAGGGGAAATAAAGACTAATTGTGGGGGGAAGAAAGGGGAGCTTTCGCAAGAAAAAAAACCTCCTCAAGAATTCTCCGAAGAGGGGCAATCATACAAAAAAAACAACTGCAAACCCTAACAAAGGAGTTCACATTGGCGCTGGGGAAACTTTGCACTTGAAATCTTCCTGGGAACAAAAAAAAAGGTCTTACTTGAAAGGTGTTCTGGGAGAAAAACGTACTCGGTATATAATTTCTTTAGATGACGCCGGGGAAAAAACCACAAAAAAAACTGCGAAGGGTCCTCCCGGGAAAGAAATCCGAAAAGGTTGGGCGGTGATGCGGTTTCACTCCGAGGGGGGGAGAAAACCGAGATTGATTTGGGGGGGGAAGACAGCCCTTCCCAGAACAAAGGAAGGAAGGATCCTCGAAACCACCAACCTCAAAAAATCGATCAAAAAGCAAAAATAGACTTAGGGGATCCTCGAAGAAAAGTACAGTAAAGGGGGGGGAAGCCGTAAAAAGGTCTATAAGACAAGCGGCGACTGAACAAAAAAACGTGGGCACTAAAGAATGTGGGTCCGATGATTGGGGAGGGGGGAAAAAAAAAAGCCCTGAAAAGAGGGTTTAGCTGGAAAAAAAAAAACAACGCACAGAAACCTTATTACGGGGAGGAATGTCCTCATCGCTCACTAGCTGGAAAATCAATCAGATCCGGGGGGGGTTCCGAAGGGATCTGCAATGTGGGGGAAATGGGAAATTCTAGGGGCAAAAATTTGCTCTGGTCAGCAAGAAAAAAGGAATTCAACACCATGCCGGCAAGGTGAGGGGAAGGTGTCACAAGAAAAGCTGCGGGGGAGAAGGAAAAAGCTCCTAAAAGTAGACCAAGGAAAGAAGTACACCTAAGACGTATGAGGGGATTATCGGGTCGGTCCTGGGAAAGGGGGGACTACCTCAAGAAAAAAGACCTATAAAGGGGGAGGGTGTTGCAAAAGCCAAAATGGAGAATTTGGAAAAGAAAGGGGGAGAAAAAAGCATTCCCAAGGGCCTTGGAGCGATATTTAGAGATTACCGAAAACCGGTGGGAAGAGGAAGAATACGAGACTGCTCAGTCGGAAAGACCCTTAAGGGGGTATCGTTAGAGAATTGTTTTTTGGCCACTATAATAAGTTTAAGGGGGGGAAAGGTATTGTGAGGAGTGAATCGTAAACAGGAAAGCAGCTAGTCCGGAGGGGGATTAACATCGCAAGAGGGCCTTAGGGGGCGTTCAATGGGAGGAAAATCCACCAACATTGGGGGTAAAAAACCTGGTTGATTATATATAAAGATCTAGAAAGGGGGTGAGAAAGAAAGAAGGGCATAGGAAATACGATGGAGGGTATTGGAGAGGGGGGAGCGTCAGGCAGTGGGGGGAAAGGAATCAGGAAATGAGATCTTTTCACATCTTGAGGAAGTATAAATTCGGAGGAAAGAACGAAACCCAAGGTGCTGTCCTAGTAGCTTGCAATACAAAAAAAAATCACACGTCTCCTTTTTAACAGGCTGAGAAGGTCACCGGAGAAAAAGAAGAAGGAAAATAAGTTACGTAATGGCATGACATATACAGGAAAAGTGTGTGAATCAGAAAGGGAAAGAAGGTGGGGGGGGGAGGTATGAACAGGAAAAAGCACAGAGGAGAAAACACCTTGAGAGAAAGAGAGTGTAGGTGAGGGTTTTGCCGTGGGGGGGGAGGTCGCGGGAGAGAAAGGAGCGGCGCCTGGTGGTGCGCATGTGCAAAAAAGATGTTCGTACAAAAGAGGGAAAGGGCTGTTTTAAGTCAAATCGGGGAAAAAGGGCTTGAAGAGTTCGAGCGATGGGGGCGGAGAAAAGGGTTTAGCCGAAGGAAAACATGCCGGAGAAAAAACTATGCTGGTGGGGCCGTACGGGGAAAAGGGTGTTGAGGGGAACCTTTTGACGGCCGAACAACGGAGAATACAGACCTTCAGCGCTGATTAAAAAGAAAAAAACTTTGACCAGGAAGGGTTCGATGGAGACACGTGAGAGGTCTCATACCCGGAACGTTAGGAAGGGAGAGGGCAAATCGGGGGGACACAAAGCCTCACTCAAGATAAATATGAAGAAAGGAACTTGAAGCCTCTGAAAAATCGAATCCTAACGCGGTGCTCGGAGGGTTCTGGGAATGGCGTAGGACATGGGGAAATTAGAACGGTTTAAAAAAGGGTAGGAAGTTGAAGAATCAGAAGATGCGGTGAAAGTAGAAACTAGGGAACTAGAAAAAGAGAGGGCCCTAGTTTTGGACAACAAAAAGGGCTTGAAAAAGTCGCATCAGAAAAAAAAAAAAAGATGCGTCAAGTTTTGTGAACAGGAGAAAAGGGAAAAAAACGTTGAGTCGTAAATGAAGACGGGAAATGTGTCTTGTTGTGAAAAAAAGCAACTTATTGACGGGACATCGATATGAGGGAATAGATGAACCTAAGAAGGAGAAGAAACACCCATGGATGCGTTCCTCGAAGGAAAAGAGAAATATCTCTAGGGGAAAAAACGTCGAGTGCCTCCGCCAAAAGGGAAAAGTCATGAGTAAAACTGGGAGAGTACTTTTGGAAAAGGCCGCGTCTACGAAAGAAGCTATGGAAAGATTCTGTCAGAGAAAAACTGGCCACAGGAAAAAAGGGAAGCCTTTCTAAGGCTGGTAAAAAACGGGCGAAAAAAAAAGGGTCTACGAGGAAGAAGGACCTCGAAAAAAGGACCCTAGGACAAAAGAATTTTAAAAAAGATCCCCTCTGAAAGAAAAACCGAGCGCGATCACGGCCGCCTGGGGGGACGGCACTAAGTAGGGAAAACAAAGGTATATGACGTCTGAGAATCGGGTAGGAAGGAAGGAAACTGGAAGCGATTGGAAACAAAGGGGGGCTAGGAAGGAACGATACGTCGATCAAAAGTTCGCAATTTAGGGAAGGAGAATCAGAGGAAAAAACCGGCTAAAAAATTATGGAAGGGTCGTCTGAACTCTCCCAACCTATGCGCGGGAAGTAAAAAAGATTTGCAGCAGTGGGGAGGGGGGAAATTGAACACAAAAAGGGAAAATTGCAAGGAAAGAGGAAAAAAAAAAACTTTAGAAGGAGTTCCAACTCTGAGGTCTCTCCCCACGGGGGGAAGCACGTGGAAAGTACGCCCAATCAAGAGAAAGCCACCCCCAGCAGAAAGAAAAGAGTTTTCTAAAAAAAGAAAGTCCAAGAGAAAAAAGCCAACGTGAAAAGGTCTCATGTGGAACACTCCGAAACGGAAAATAAAAACGAGCGAGCCACCAAAAAGGGGACGTACGTGGAGGGAGAATCCGTTGAGAAATCACTAAAGTCTTCGAGATTGAAAAATGGAGTTCGAAAAAGGTCACGCACGCGCCAGGAAAAGAAAACCGCGGGGTTTCAAGGGGAAAACTCTCTTCCTAGAAAAAAAAAACTCAGGACCGTTGGGAGCGATATGCGAAACGGTCATCGCAGGAAGGGAAAGGGTTTTGAAAAAGACACAGTTGAAAGGGAAACTGAAGAATTACCTCGCAACAATTGCAAAAAAATCTCTTGACGCCGAAGGGAATCTATAACGAAAGGGGAGGATCTAGAAAAACAGTAAGATCCACCAAGCAATGACTGAAAGTCTAACTATACGGGGGAAAACTTGAAGCAACTGTCCTCGAAAGAGTTTAACCAGAAAAATCGTAGAAAGGGTTTAAGGATCAAAAAAAGAGACCCACATAAAAGGGGGGGTAATGCCGGGGGGGGAATGAAAGAGCTCTCAGAAGGGGTCCCGAGAAAAGAAGAAACGATCTTGTCGGCAAAAAACGGACAAAACGCCAAGGGTGGAAAACCCTATGAAGGAAGCACGCCGGGGGAAAATCCAGCAGAGGCTCTCCAAGGGCCACATCGGGGGTAAAGGGACTTTAACTGACTGCCAGACTAGCATGGACAGAAGGGAGAGGGAAAGGTAACAAGGGGAAAAAACTGAAAAAGAAAAAAAAAAAAAAACAACGTATCCGGCCTGGGAGTTGTTACAGGGTAAAAAAGCGGGACAGGTATCCTAGCATCTTGGAGGGAAAAAAAGGGGCAAAGTCAGGAGGGGGGGGGTCATTCCACGTGGTGTTATGAGAGACGCTGGGAAAAGAGGGGGGCCAGGGGGAAAAAAGATGAAAAAAGGGTTCCAAGGGGAGGCTTCTTCAGAAAGGAACATATAAGATACGGTTGGGGAACAAAAAGGGGGGGTCCCTGATGAAAGCTTCAAAAAAGTCTGCGCCAGGGGTATGTAAGGGTTAGGAATAGGGAAGGTAACAATTCGGAAAAAGGAAAGGTTTCAGGTGCTGGGAAAAGGGGAGTTTCGTGGGAACGTCGAGGGAAGGGAGGCCCTCGGGTCGAATGGAAGAAAGGGAGACCGCCTGTGGGGAAAGGGGTGATGTGTCAACCAGGGGAGGGAAGGAGTAGGAGAGAAAACGACAGGGGAGATCTAAGGAGACGATTTTAATAATAAGGATAGGGGTGGAATAGGGGGGTGGGGGGAAGTATGTAACGACGGCAGGAGGAGTACTAAAAAAAATTTCGAAAATCAGAAAGGATGCTGATTGTAGAAAGCGCAATAAAGTAAACCACCCCTGGGGAAGAAGGGAAATTTATGATTAATCGAACAAAAAGGGTGCGAAAAAACGTGAAAAAAGTCAGGAAATTTGATCAGACAGAGGAAAAGGGTGCGCCAGAAGAGACC